>Ga0196963_10001480_pt1 | contig 15774 bp, 11 predicted proteins | sample S1_5metaG_FD_148600 | JGI IMG/M metagenome (GOLD analysis project Ga0196963, IMG submission 148600) | Soil microbial communities from Anza Borrego desert, Southern California, United States - S1_5 | ecosystem: Environmental > Terrestrial > Soil > Desert | place: USA: California | collected... | reverse complement strand
GGGGCGCGTGCTCCACCGGCACGTGCGGGGACCTTGACTTCAACAACGACGGGCTCTTCCCGGACAACCTCGACCTCGAAGCCTTCTTCAGCGTCTTCGGCGGCGGCCCCTGCCTCTAAGAAGGCACAGGGCATCAAACGCTGGTACAAAAGCCCCGGGCGAGAGCCCGGGGCTTTTCCTTGGGAGCTTGCTGCTCCGCGGCGGTCCGCCGTGCACAGGTGCGGTGATCGGCGGGTGATCGCCCTGCACTGCTCGGCGCGCACCGGCGCGGTCGGAGCGTTCCGGAGCCGCCGTTCCCCGATCACCGTTCACGGCCCCACCTCTTGGCGCCCCACCTGTTCACCCGCTCACCTCTGCGTCGAAACTCCCGCCGCCGCGCGGCATATAGAGTTTTGCCGTGCCATTCGGTTCCTCCCCAGCAGAGATGCTCCGCAGGCTGCGCCAGCACCACGAGGGGATTCTCTCCTTCGGAGAGCTCGTGGAGCCCGTCCGGTTCGTCCTCGACCCCGCCAGCGGACAACCCGTCCTCCCCGTCCCCTACTCCGCGCTCGGGTACGACTCGGTCGTCCTCTTCGCCCCCGACGACGGCCTCGACAACCCCGAATGCCTGCAGGTGACGGCCGCGCCGCAGGAGATCGACCCCAACCGCGAGGAGGCCTGCGACCGGCACGGCGCGTACTTCGGCAAGCCCGCGCACGTGCGCTGGGCCCGCCTGCTCGTCGAGAGCGTCAAGCGCCTCGACGAGGTCGTGGACGGCGACCTGATCCGCCTCGCCAACCCGCTCCGCAGCGCCGAGAGCGAGCTCTGCCGCGCCGCGAACGCGGACCCCGCCAAGCTCGCCGCGGCGTGCGAGCGCATGCTCGGCGTCAAGCCCGCGGAGCCCAAGGCCGTCGGCGTCGACCCGTGGGGCATCGACGTCCGCGCCCGGTTCGGCGTCGCGCGCCTCGAGTTCCCCGAGCCCGTCGGGACGAAGGAAGAAGCAGTCGCGATGATCGAGAAGACCGTGCGTGGCGCCTAGTACGTCGTGCGCAGGAAGTTCGCCCGCACGACGCCGAGGAGCTCCGCCCTCTTGACCACGCACCACGCACCACGCAGCACGCACCTCCGCGAAGCCCACGCCCACATCGCCATGCACGGGCGCGAGCTCTCGACGCTCCAGCTGAGCGCGTGCCGGGGCCGCGCCGAGTGCCTCGAAGGCCTCCGCGCGGAGGCCTTGCGCCTCGACGCGGTCGACCCCGCCCGCACGCGCTGGCTCGTCGCCAACGGCGTGCGCGTGGAGTCGTGGGACGATCCGCGCTGGATCACGCGGGGCGAGCTCGACGCGGTCGTCGGGCCGCGCTGCGCGTGCGTGATGAGCTTCGACTACCACGCGATCCTCGCGAGCACCGCGGCGTTCCGCGCCGCCGGCATCACCGACGACGCGCCGAACCCCGAGGGGGGGGTCGTCGTGCGCGATCCGCGCGGCGAGCCCACCGGCCTCCTGCTCGAGAACGCCTGCCGTCTCGTGCGCGACGCCGTCCCGCCGCCGACGGCCGACGAACGCGCCCCGCTCGTGCGCACGGCGCTCGCCGACTTCGCGTCGCACGGCTTCGCGGAGGTCCACGACCTGCTCAGCGAGCCGTGGCTGGGCGAGACGCTCGCGCTGCTCCACGACCGTGGCGAACTCCCCGCGCGCGTCGGCCTCTTCCCGCCCGTCGAAGACATCGAGGAGCACGCCGCGGCGGCGAAGCGCTGGACGCGCCCCGGCAACGTCGAGCTTCTGGGCGGCAAGATCTTCGTGGACGGCACGCTCAACAGCCGCACCGCGTGGATGCTCGAGCCCTTCCGCAACCCCATGCCCGCGCACCCGAAAGGCACGCCTCTGATGACCGTCGAGGAGATCGCGCGCGCGATCGAACGCTGCGCCGCGCTGGGTTTCGGCCTCGCCGCGCACGCCATCGGCGACGGCGCCGTCCGCACCGTCCTCGACGCCTGCGAGCGCACCCGCGCGCTGCGCGCCGCGGCGGGAGTCGCCGTGCGCATCGAGCACGCGGAGGTCGTGCACCCGAGCGATATCCCCCGCTTCGCCGAGCTCGGCGTCGTCGTCAGCGTCCAGCCCTGCCACCTGCTCTACGACATCGAGGTCCTCACGCGTGAGTTGCCCGACCGCCTCGACCATGTCATGCCGCTGCGATCGTTTATCGATTCCGGGCTCGTGCCCGGCCGCACGCTCCTCTTCGGCAGCGACGCGCCGATCGTCCGGCCTCATCCGCGCGACAGCATCGACGCGGCGATGCTCCGGACCCGCCCGGCGGGCTCGCGCATCGGGCCCGAGGGCACGCCCGTCGCGCCGCACCAGAATCTCACCGAAGACCTCGCGTGGGCGTGCTTCGGCGCGTCTTCGTAGGCCCGGCGTCCCGCCGGGCACCGATCACCTGGCGCTATCGGGACACGGGGAGCGGGGAGATACCGTGGGACAGGCGTCTCGCCTGCCACCGAACGCCAAGCGCTCACGCCAGACTGCCGGTCTGTACACTGCCCCATGCGACGGCCGGGAATCAGGTTCTGGCGGGTCGTCTTCGCCGCGTCGGTGATTCTGTTCGTTGCGGGCGTATTCGTGGCCATACGAGCGTCCGAACCGGCGTTATTCTGGCCGGTATCACCGACGACGGCGGGTATGTGCGGTGGCCGCATCGTCGGCGTTGTTTGGGAGAATCCCACTGTTCCGCGGCAAACGTCTGCGGAGGAGTGGAAGGCCGGGCTGAACCGATTGCACGTGCCGGGCTCGCCGTTGAGTTATCGCTGGCTGCCGCGGCGCAGAGCGAACTCGTCCAATGCGATCACGACGATTCCAGCGAGTTACATCTGCTTTGTCGCCGCGCTGACCGGCGTAAGCGCCGCACTTGTGGCCCACCGCCTCGCAGCGAGTTTCGCACGGACGCACTGCGAGAAGTGCAGCTATTCCCTCGCGGGCCTTCCGGCCGACGCGACCGCGTGCCCGGAGTGCAGAGGGAAGATCGGGAAGAGCACCGCCGAGGCGCGGACGCAAGAGCACTGAGATGCGATAAGACTCGCATCTCAGTGGCACGAAGAGGGGAGCACGACCTTTGCGAAGACGCAAGGGTCGTGTCACGAGACGGGGCCTGAAAGGCCCCGCCCCGGAAAAGAGAAGACGCCGCGCGGAGCGTGGCGGTACCCAAGAGGAGAAGACCCACTACCGCCCGCTGCGCCGCCACCTCTCCCCGTGAAGCACGGGGAGAGGGAGGGCCAACGGTGCGCACGTTCTTTTCAGTGCAGTCGATCGACGCGCCTGCGCTCGGTGGCAGGCGGGACGCCTGCCCCACATCCCTGCTCCGCGGTTCTTCGCGACCTCCGCGTTCAACCCGTTCTCTTTTCTCCGCGATCCTCCGTCTTCTCTGCGCCCTCCGCGGACACGGAGAAACTTCGGCGCGTGGGGCGCTTGGGTCTCGCCGACCAAACGACGCCCGTCAAACGTACAATCCCTCGTGACGAGCACGCCTTCTTCATCGCGGTCCCCCCAGCGTTCGGGGGCCGCGTATCCGCGGGCCGTCGATCGCCTCATCAGCGAGTTCGCCGCCCTCCCCGGCATCGGCCGCCGCAGCGCCGAGCGCCTCGCCTTCCACGTCCTCAAGAGCAGCGAGGAGTCGGCGCTCGGCCTCTCGCAGGCGCTCATCGACGTCAAAAAGTCCGTGCGCCACTGCGTCAACTGCTACCACCTCTCCGACGCCGACCTCTGCCCCGTCTGCGGCGATCCCTCCCGCGACCACCGCACGGTGCTCGTCGTCGAGCAGCCCCGCGACCTCCTCGCCCTCGAGGCCACGGGCATGTACAAGGGAATCTACCACGTCCTCATGGGCCGCCTCTCGCCGCTGGAGGGCATCGGCCCCGCCGAACTCACGGTGGACCGCCTGCTCGACCGCGCCAAGAACCCCGCGACCAACCCGGGCGGCGTCCCCGTCGCCGAAGTGATCCTGGGCCTCAACCCGACGCTCGAGGGCGACGGCACCGCCCTCTACCTCACCGATGCGCTCCGCGCCACCGGCGTCCGCGTCAGCCGCCTCGCCCGCGGCCTGCCCAGCGGCGGTCAGCTCGAGCACGCCAGCAAGGCGGTCCTCGCCGACGCCATCCACGAGCGCCGGGCCGTGGACTAACGCTCACCGGGACCGGCCCGGCCTGCCGATAGAATCGCCGGCGGAGAGCCGCGACGCCGGAGGCGTCCGCGACTTTGCGCGCCGTGCGAGCGCTCCATGCGGTTCGAGACCAGCCAATCCATGCGCCTGGGCCAGCAGATGCGGCTGGCGCCGCGGATGATCCAGAGCATGGAGATCCTGCAGATGCCCCTCGCCGAGCTCGAGGAGCGGCTGGAGCAGGAGCTCGAGAGCAACCCGACCCTCGAACTCGTGGACGGAGACGGCTCCCCGGGCGCGGCCGCCGCGGCGGACGGGACCGACGCCGACCGCCACGCCGACGAGCGCGCCGGCAGCGATGAGTTCGAGCGCCTCGAGTCGTTCGAGGAGACCAACCCCGACGTCGTGGAGAACGCGTACGCGGGCGACGCCGCACGCGACGGGCAGCAGCCCGTGCGCGACGAGGACTTCGACGGCCTCTCCTACCGGCGCGTCCGCGACTCGGGCGACCGCGACGCGAAGATGGACGCGATGGCCGCGGCCCCCGCGCGCGGCGCGAGTCTCCTCGACCAGCTCCGGGGCCAGTGGGCCCTCGCCGACGTGGACGAGCCCCTCCGCCCACTCGGCGAGCACATCCTGACCTTCGTCGAGGAGGACGGCTCGCTCAAGACCGACCTCGCGACGATCGCGGACCGCTGGCCCGGCGAGGCGAAGCCCGGCGTCGACGACCTGGAGCGGGCCCTCCACGCGCTGCAGCTCTTCCTGGAGCCCGCGGGCGTCGTCGCCCGCACCCCGCAGGAAGCGCTCCTCCTCCAGCTCGACGCGCTCGAGAGCGACGGCGAGGACGGGCACGACTGGCCCGCCAGCACCTTCGGGAACGCACGCACGCTCGTTAAGGCGCACCTCGACGACCTGATGCAGAACCGGCTCCCGCGCGTCGCCGAGAGGACGGGCCTCTCCCTCGAGCAGATCAAGGAGGCGCTCACGCTGCTGCGGCGCCTCAGCATCGCCCCCGGCCGGCGATTGGTCGAGACCAACGAGCGCCCCATCGTGCCCGACGCCATCATCGAGCACGACGAATCCCAGGACCGCTACTACGCCTACCTCAACGACGCGCACGTCCCCAACCTCCGCATCAACGAGGAGTACGCCCGCCTCTCCAAGGACAAGGCCATGGAGAAGCGCGACCGCGAGTTCATCAGGACCAACCTCGGCAACGCCCAGTGGCTCCTCGACGCCGTCGCCCAGCGCAAGAGCACCCTCCTGCGCGTCGTCAACAAGGTCATCGAGCACCAGCGCGAATTCTTCGACCTCGGCCCCCAGGCCCTCCGCCCGCTCCCCATGACCCAGGTCGCCGAAGAGCTCGGCATCCACGTCGCCACCGTCAGCCGCGCCGTCGCCGAGAAGTACGTCGCCACGCCCCGCGGCGTGATGCCCCTGCGCAAGTTCTTCTCCGGCGGCGTGCAGACCGAGGGCGGCGAGGAGAGCCTCGCCTGGGACGCGATCAAGGCCGCCCTCCGCGAAGTGATCGACGCCGAGGACAAGCGCAAGCCCCTCTCCGACGACGCCCTCGCGGACGAGCTCAAGAGACGCGGCATCGAGATCGCCCGCCGCACCGTCGCCAAGTACCGCGACCAGCTCAACATCCCCTCGGCGCGCCTGCGGAAGCAGTTCTGAAGAATCATCAGATCCACCGCGGAGGCGCAGAGAGCGCAGAGATGAGAATGGACTGATTTGAAGAGCCGCGCTTTGGAGCGCACTTCAAATCAGCCTGTCCTCTTCTCATCTTCCTCTGCGACTCTGCGGTGAACTTTCTTCGTTCCCCGCGATACCCTCGCCCCGTGATCCCCACGCTCGACCGCTACGTGGCGAAGATGTTCCTCGCCAACGCGGCCCTGCTCCTGGCCTTCCTCTGCACGCTCATCGTGGCGGTGGACTTCGCCCTGCAGTTCGACGAGTACGTCAAGCTCGCCGCGGCGGCCCTGCGCGCCGCCGGCCACGAGCCCTCCCGGCTCCGCACCGGCCCGCTCGCGGTGATGCTGGTCCTCGACCTCTGGTGGCCCCGCCTCTTCGTCCTCGCGGGCTACCTCCTCCCCGTCATCCTTGTGGGCGCGATGGGCTTCACCTGCGCCCACATGGTGCGGCACCGCGAGCTCGTCGGCGTCCTCGCCGGCGGCATGAGCCTCTGGCGCGTCGCGCGCCCCATGCTCGTCGCGACGCTCGCCCTCGTCACCCTCCAGGCCGCCAACCGCGAGTTCCTGCTGCCCAAGCTCGCCCCGCTCCTCACGCGCGACAAAAAGGAAGCGGGCTCGCGCACGCTCGGCGTCGCCCGCGACTTCGCGACCGACTCCCGGGGCCGCCTCATCTACGCCCGCCGCATCGACCTCGACACCGGCGCGATCGACGGCTTCTGGGCCTGGGAGCGCGACGAGCACGGCCTCATGACCCGCCGCATCCAGGCCGACCGCGCCGAGTGGGACGGGCGCGCGTGGAGGCTCACCAACGGCCGCGCCCTTTCTCGCAGCGCGGAGGGGGCGCGCGTCGGCGGCCAGCGCGTCGACGCCCTCGAGACCGACCTCGACCCCACCGCCCTCCGCCTGCGCCGCTTCGAGGGCCTCGCCGCCAACCTCTCGACGCGACAGCTCACCGAGCTGATCGCCCGCTCCGAGCGCCTCCCCGAGACGCCGATGAACCGCCGCCGCGCGGAGTCATTCGAGCGCATCCGCTGGGGGCGCGTCGCGAGCATGGCCACGACCATCCTCGTCCTGGTCGCCTGCCTCCCCTTCTTCCTCCGCAAGGAGCCGGCGAGCATGGTGCGACAGTCCCTCCTCGCCGCGCCCCTCGCCATCGGCGGCTTCGCCGCGAGCGTCCTCGCCTCCAGCCTCGCGATCCCGGGCCTCCCCGCCCAGGTCGGCGTCTTTGTCCCAGCGATGCTCATGCTCCCCCTCGCCATCGGCGCCGCGGGGAGCGTGCGGAGTTAGCGGGGCGTTTGCCCGCGAACCCGGACTGAACCCGCCCTCCGCCCGACCCGATAAACACCCCATGCTCCGCACGCCGAAGACCGCGCTCCTCGCCGTCACGGTTCTCGCCTCGTCCGCGCCCGCGCAGGCGCCGCAAGCCGCCGCGGCGTCCGCGACCCCGGGCGGCGCGTGGGCCGACGTCGACGCCGCGCTCGCCCGCGCCGGCTCGCCCGCCGTCTGCGCCGTCATGCTCGAGCGCGACACGCCCCGCGCCTGGCGCGAGGTCGTCGTCGCCGCGGACGGCCGCCTCGCCGTGCGCGAGTGGACCGAGTCCACGGCGCGCCCCGCCAGGTTTATCTTCGCCGACGGCACGATCGCCCGCTTCAGCCGCAGCGGCGCCGACCAGTACTTCGAGAGCCCCGCCGACGAGTTCTGGGCCGAGAAGGTCCCCGCCGTCATGCTCGCGTGCCCGTGGGCGATCGCGCCCTCGTGGACCGCCCGCGCCCGCGCGGCCCCCGACGGCTCCGCCACGCGCGACGGCGCGGGGTTCCTCGTCCGCAGCCCCTCCGAGCGCGTCGCCCTCTTCCTCGCGCCCGACGGGCGCGTCACCGAGGCACGCTCCCTCAGCCCCGACGGCGGCGTCGCCGCCGCGGCGTCCTTCGACTACGACGCCGCCGGCTCCCCGGCGCGCATCCGCGTGACGATCGCCGGGACGGACCCGGAGGAGTGGCGCGTCGCGTCCTTCGACCGGGACCCGCCCAACGCGGAGCGCCGCCTCGCCTTCGACGCCGCCGCGATGAGCGTCAACCGCTACGACCCCGCCACCGGCGACATCACCGCCCCCGACGGCACGGTGATCGGCAAGGACGTCATCCCCGCCGTGCAGGCGATGGAGGTCTTCTACGAGAAGAAGCGCCGGGAGGAGACCCGCGAGATGCGCGAGAACCCGCACGGCGTTCCTATGAAGCGCTGGCTCTGGTGGCTCGGCGGCCTCGCCCTTGTCTGCGTCGGCGTCGACCAGCTCCGCCGCAGGCTCTGAACGCCGCGCCCGTACGCTACGGGATGGCCTCGATCATCAAGCTCACCGCTCGCTTCGTCCACGCCGGCTCCGACAAGCCCCTCGCGGGAGAGGGCTTCACCGTCCGCTTCTGCGATAAGGACGTGGTCAAGGACGACGTCCTCGGCGAGGCCACACTCTCGCCCGACGGCCGCGCCGAGGTCCTCACCACAACCGGCAGCTTCAGCGGCGGCGCGACCTTCGGCGAGCGAAAGCCCGACCTCTACTGCCTCGTCTGCGAGCACGGCAAGCCCATCTTCCGCTCGCCCGTCGCCTGGGACAAGGCCGTTGCCGACCGCTCCCGCTCCGGCGAGCACGTCCTGACGCACGACCTGGGCACCTTCCAGTTCACCCGCGGCGGCGGATTCGAGGACGACATGCGCTCGGGCGACATGACCATCAGGCCGGTGATCTGAAAGAACTCGGCAACGCTCAGAGCAGCACGGCGGCGACGAAAGAGACGCTCCAATCGCTCTCTTCATCCGTTGTCCTGCTGATGCGCTGACTTGCCGCCTTCTTCAGCACCCGCCCCCGCCGAACGCACTGAAGAACGCCTCGATGTCCGCGTTCTCCGGGAAGAGCCCGTTGTTGTTGAAGTCCAGGTCCCCGCACGCGCCCGTCGGGCAAGCACCACCGCCGAACACAGTCAGATAGTCCATCAGGTCTTGGTTGTCCGGGTACAGCCCGTCGCGGTTGAAGTCGATCGGATCGCACCCGCGCGGGATCACTGTCGAAAAGATGCCCGAGGAGCCGTCGCTGAACGAGATACTGAACGCCACGCGTCCGTCGTCCGCGAGCGTCTGTTGCGGCTGAAGGGAACCGCCGATCCCGGGTTGAACGCTCACCGTGTTCACGGTACGGATGTCGCCGGGCGCGATCTGGACGGTGTCGCCGCGCTTGACGAGGATGCGCGGCCCCTCGGGGTACGACCACGTCACGATCGCTTGAAAACCGTCGCTCAGGTGGCAGCCGGCGACGACGGATCCGTGCCTGTCGATAAACAACGCGTTGAGCCGGAGGCCCGTGATCGTCAAGTTCGTCCCGGGGATGCGCTGACCGTCGAAGATCGTGAGCTCGCGACTGGGCCGCCCGGCCCACGCCGATACGCCGCCAAGAACGAGACCACGGCGTCCGTTCGGGCGATAAGCGACACGAAGGAGACGACGCCCCCGGGCCCCGCCACCACCTGCGGCTGCTGCCCCTCGCCCGCGTAGCCAGCGCCTTGAACGACGCAGTTGCCGAGGCCGGGCGCGGGGTCACCATCCTTGACGAGCAGCGTGAGGCTGCCCGGCGTTCCCGTGAACACCGCCCTCTGCGTCCCCGCGAGCGTTGCCGCGAAGACCGCCGTGCCGTCGTCGGACATGTCGTACCCATCGACGCCGCCGAACAACGTTCCCGGCATCCCCGGCACCGGCGCACCGGTCGCCGCGAGGACCTGCTGCGACCCCATTGGGCCGTAGACGAGCGCCGCCGTGACCGCCGGGTTCTGCGCCGCCGCTCGGAACAGGAAGTTCCCTTGGCCGTCCGCGCGGACGGGGTAGCCCGTCGAGAGATCCCATGTCGCGTTGGGCCCGAAGAGCGGCGCCGGTTCTCCATGCCGCGCCAGCAGCAACGGGGTCGCGCCTTCTAAGCCGTAGTACACCGGTCGCGTGCCGCCCGCCGCGTTCTCCGAGATGCGCGCCGCCGCCCCCAAGCCGCCGACGTCCATCATCCCGAGCACGGACAGGACGGTCCCGCCGGATGCCCCCGGCAGCGGATCGCCGTCGTACGCGATCAGCGCCCGACCGCTATCGGTCTCGCGCCACATCGCCTCGCCCGCCGGCGTCGCGAAACGCACCCCGGAGACCCAGAGGACGCGTCCGTCCGCATCGACGTGCCCGACCCGGACGTTGCTGACCGTGCCGTTGCCCGGGATCCCGACCGCCGGATCACCGTCGCGGACGACGAGCCGTAGCCCGCCGTTGTGCCACACCCAGGTCGATCGGAGGGTTCCGGGCGGGACGCCCATGAGCGACGCCTCGAAGAGCACATGCCCGGTCGGCCCCACCCCTCTCAGAAGAGGCGTGTTGAACGTGGCGCCGGCAATGCCCGGCGCGGGCTGACCTCGCATTGCGACCACGTCAAAGACATGCTGCGCCGACGCGCCCGCGCAGACCAGGGCGGCGGTGAGCGCACCCAACGATCGAATGTTCCGTTGCATGGAACCTCCGCCGGCAGCATACCACGCAGAGGGGGTCGGCGCCAAGCGGTCACGGCATGAAAAGAGCGCCGCGCACGAACGCGCCCCCGGCCGCGCTACGCGTCCTCGTCCTCCCGCAGCCTCGCCACCACGCTGAAGTCCTCCAGCGTCGTCGTGTCCTGCGTGATCTTCTCGACACCCGCCGCGACGTCCCGCAGCAGCCGCCGCATGATCTTCCCGCTGCGCGTCTTCGGCAGCATCTCCGCGAAGCGCACCACGTCCGGCCGCGCCAGCGCCCCCACTTCCTTCGCCACGTGCGCCGCCAGCTCCTTCCGCAGCGCGTCGTCCGGCGTTCGCTTCTGCTCCTTCAGCCACGCGGGCTTGAGCGTCACGAAGGCGCAGATCGCGTTCCCTTTGACTTCGTGCGCCACGCCCACGACCGCCGCCTCCGCCACCCCCGGGTGGCTCACCAGCGCGCTCTCCACCTCCATCGTCCCCAGCAGGTGGCCGCTCACCTTGATCACGTCGTCGATGCGCCCCTGCATCCAGAAGTACCCGTCGCCGTCGCGCCGCGCGCCGTCCGCGGAGAAGTAGTACGGCTCGCCCGTGCGCGGGTCCTTCACGCGCGACCAGTAGTTGCTCACGAAGCGCTCGCGGTTCCCGTGCACGCCCCGCAGCATCCCGGGCCAGGGCTTCCTGATCACGAACAGCCCGCCCTGGTCCGGCGCCAGCTCCTCGCCCCGCTCGTTCACGACCGCCGCGTCGATGCCCAGCATCGGCAGCGTGCACGAGCCCGGCTTCGTCGGCGTCGCGCCCGGCAGCGGTGTGACCACGTGCCCGCCCGTCTCGGTCTGCCAGTACGTGTCCACGACCGGGCAGCGCCCGCCGCCGATCACCCGCTGGTACCACATCCACGCCTCTGGGTTGATCGGTTCGCCGACGCTCCCCAGCAGGCGCAGGCACGACATGTCGTGCTTGGCGGGCAGGTCGTCGCCCCACTTCATGAACGTGCGGATCGCGGTGGGAGCCGTGTAGAAGTGCGTCACGCGGTGGCGCGCGATGATCTCCCAGAACCGGTCCTGCCCCGGGAAGTTGGGGGCGCCCTCGTACATCACCGTCGGTATCCGGTTCATCATCGGGCCGTAAAGCACGTAGCTGTGCCCCGTCACCCACCCGACGTCCGCGCTGCACCAGAAGACCTGCCCCGCGTCCGGGATCAGGTTGAACGCCACCCGCGCCGTCGTCGCGACGAACGTCAGGTACCCGCCCGTCGTGTGCACGATCCCCTTGGGCTTGCCCGTGCTCCCGCTCGTGTAGAGCAGGAAGAGCATGTCCTCGCTCTCCATCGCCTCGCACGGGCACGCGTCCGTCACGTACTGCGCCAGGTCGTGCCACCAGTGGAACGCCACGCCCTCGGCCTTCACGCCCGCGGGCGCCCGCCCTGTCACGAAGCGCGCGCTCGGCGTCTCGTGCGCCGTCCGCCGGAAGACGAGCACGTGCTCGACCGCGTGACCCTGCCCCGCGGCCAGGTCCACCGCCTCCTCGACGTTCTTCTGCAGCGGGACGACCTCGCCCCGACGGAAGCCCCCGTCCGCCGTCACGATCACCCGGCTCTTCGCGTCGATCACCCGCTCGCTGATCGCCGCGGGCGCGAACCCGCCGAAGATCACGCTGTGCGCCGCGCCGATGCGCGCGCACGCCAGCACCGCGACCGCCAGCTCCGGGATCATCGGCATGTAGACCGTCACCACGTCGCCGCGCTTGACGCCCAGCCGCTTGAGCATGTTCGCCGCGCGCGACACCTCGGCCAGCAGCTCGCGGTACGTGAGCGTCCTGACCTCCGGCTCCTTCGCGTACGCGCTCCCCGGCGCCAAGTGACTCGTGCGGGGCCCGACCGGCTCCCCCTCCCAGATCAGCGCGGGCTCCTCGCCGTGCCCCGCCTGCACGTGCCGGTCCACGCAGTTGAAGCACGCGTTCAGCGTCCCGCCCACGAACCACTTCGCGTCGGGCGCCTTCCACTCGAGCACGCGTTCCCACGAGCGGAACCACGAGAGACGCCGCGCCTCGCCGCTCCAGAACCCCTCCGGGTCCGCGACCGACCGCTTGTGCAGCGAGCGGTACTCCTCGAGCGAGCCGACGTGCCAGTACGGAAAGCCCAGCTCGCTCGCCGCCCTGGGCGGGAACTTGCGGTTCTCGTTGAGGAGCGTGTCGATCGTGCCCGTCTGGCTCATGGCCGAAGAGTACCGGCCTCTGGTGATCCGCCCCTCCGGGGCGGACCTTCTCTTCGTGGGCCGGGCGGCCGCCGGGCACCGACGGCCCGTCGCTCCGTCACGCACTGCGACCGTGAGAAGGCGAGCACGCGGGCAGATCGGCACGCGGTGGCGTGCTCTTCGATCGCCTCCTCACCCGCTCGCCTCGCCGGTCTCATCCGTCCTCGTCCGCGTGCCCGCTTCCGCCTCTCCTCCACCCCGTGCCTTCCTCAGACCCTCGGCCGCAGCCACTCCCACTGCCGCGCCAGCCCGTCCTCGAAGCCCGTCCTCGGCGCGTAGCCGAGCTCCGCGCGCGAGCGCTCGATGTCCGCGCACGTGCGCTCCACATCCCCCGTCTGCATCGGCGCGCGCTGCACCTCCGCGCTCCGGCCGACCGTGCGCTCGATCGCGCCCACCACTTCGGCGAGCGATACCGGCCTGTTGTTCCCGAGGTTCCAGACGCGGAAGCCGTGCCGCGGGATGCTGTCGTACGACGCGAGCACGCCGGCGACGATGTCGTCGATGAACGTGTAGTCGCGCGACGTCGAGCCGTCGCCGAAGAGCGTGATCGGCTCGCCCTTCGCGATGCGACGCATGAACGACACGATCGCCAGGTCCGGGCGCTGCCGCGGCCCGTACACCGTGAAGAAGCGCAGCATCGCCACCGGCAGCCCCGTCGCGGCGTGGTGCGCGTGCCCCAGCGCCTCGCACGCGAGCTTGCTCGCCGCGTACGGGCTGATCGGCCTGCTCACGTCCTGCGTCTCGCTGAACGGGGACGTCGGCGAGTTGCCGTAGACGGAGCTCGACGACGCGACGACCACGCGCGACGCGCCGGCCCGCGACGCCTCGGAAAGGACCGTCGCCGTGCCCGTGACGTTCGCGTGCATGTACCCGGCCGGATCGGCCAGGCTCGGGCGCACGCCCGCCTTCGCGCCCAAGTGGATGACGCCGGCCGGCTTGTACGTCTCGAAGACGCGCCGCACGAACAGGCCGTCCGTGAAGTCCCCCTCGACGAGCACCGCGCCGCCGCCGGCCTCGCTCCAGTTGGCCTCCTTCAGCACCCGCGAGTAGAAGGGGTCGAAGTTGTCCAGCCCGATCACCCGCTCCCCGCGACGCGCGAGCGCCCCGGCGACGTGCGAGCCGATGAAGCCCGCCGCACCGGTGACGAGGATGGGGCCGTTCCGTGTCGACACGGCCCGATCATTGGGCGGGTCGCTTGAAACGCCAAGGCCCCGCTGTCAAGGGGATTTTCCGCCGGCGCAAGAAAAAAGCGAGGCGCCATCTACGACAGCGCCCCGCTGGAGGAGAGAGAGATCAATGTGAGTGTAATGCAAATCGGGCCTTGGGTTGCCCAAACCCCCAAAAGTGCAGCAAGATTTCGCGATTGCGCGCAAAATCGTCTTGCCTTCCGCGCATGAACGTGCTAGCGCCGTTCCGCTCCGCCCGAACACACTGCAAACATCGCGGGCGATCCGTGCGCGGCCACTGAAAATAGCGGTGCCCGCGCCTCAGTTCGTCCCCGCCAGCTTCCGCACTGTCATGTCAAAGTTCCGGACCATCGAGGTGTGGATGCCGTAGCAGATAGCGGCGTGAAGGGCGGCGCCGATGAGAGCGCCGACGAGGAGGAGGGAGCGGGCGGTGGCGAGGCCGTGTTCCTTGACGGTGTCGATGAGGGCCGTCTCGGGCTCGATGACGCCGTAGACGGTGCTGGCGGGGCTGACGGCGCCCATGAGGGGGCCGACGAGCGGGATGTTGGGCGCGGCCTGCCACGCGCACAGGCCGGCGATGCCCGCGACGACGGCGACGACACCGACGGTGCCGACCGTGCTGCTCAGCACGCCTTTGCTCTTGAGGGACCACTGCAGGCCCACCATCACGCAGAAGGCGAGGAAGGGGACGACGACGATCGCCGCGGCGATCGCCGCCTCGGGGAGCACAACCGGGATGGCGGTCATCGGCGCGCCGGCGGTGACGGACGTGGTCACCTCCACGCCGCCGTCGCGCCCCAGGCCGCCGGCGAGGACGTAGAGGCCGGCGATGGCGAGGGTGCCCAGGGGCACGATGAGCAGGGGCATGAGGTAGAAGACAAGGCCGCGGAGCTTGCCCCAGAGGTACGCGCTCGCGGTGATGGGCGTGGTGAGGATGAGGTCGAGGTGGCCGTCCTCGCGCTCCTTGCTGATGGCGGTTGCGGAGGTGTTGATCGCGACCAGGGAGATCACGAGGAGCTCGCCGATGACGGTCGCGAGGATGGCGAAGCGGAAGTCGTCGTGGTCGAGGGTGCCGTTGTGGTAGAGGAAGACGGCGCCCGCGCCGAAGGCGAGGCCGAGGGCGACGAAGGTCCAGCGGGCGATGATCTTGCCGCGGGATGAGTTGCGGCTCGCGGCCTCGCGCCAGGCGATGGGGTTGTGCCAGACGGGGCGCGGGGCGCGGTGCTCGCCGGCGGGTCCGGGGCGCTGGCCCATGATGCGGCGCGTGAGGGGGACGCCGTCGTCGCTGGCGCCGAGCATCTGGATGCCGCCGGTGCGGACGGTGACGGTGGACGCCGCGAGGAAGAGGGCGCTCAAGAGGACGCTGCCGACGCACCAGGTGGTGACGGGCGTCTCGAGCATCCAGCGCATGACGCCGGTGTGCAGGCCCTCGGCGGCGCGCGGGTAGGTCGTGGGGTTCAGCAGCGCGCGCAGGGCGAGGAACGGGTTGACGGCGGTCATCACCGTGACGCCGTCTCCGTTGACGCCCTGGCCTCGCCCCGCGTTGCGGAGGGCGATGTCGACCGCGATCGTCGCGGCGAGGTAGGAGACGACGCAGACGTAGAAGACGAAGAAGGCGCGCTTGCCGGCGAGGCGCGAGACGGAGAGGGCGATGGCGAGCGCGCCCACGAGGATCGCCGCCCCCGCGGCGACGAGGTAGCTCGCGAAGATGGCGCTCCCGGGGACGCCGCCGAAGTACTGCGTGATCGCGAAGAGGGGGAGGGAGCAGAAGAGGAGGGCGAGGACGAAGAAGAGGCGGCCCAGGAGGTTGCCGAAGACGATCTGCCCGGCGGTGAGGGGTGTCGTCAAGAGCACTTCCCAGGTGCGCGGGTTGGCCTCCTGGGCGATCGCGCCGCCCATGAAGACGGGGGCGAGGACGCAGATGAGGGTGATCTGGAGGTAGGCGATGTAGACGAAGCTTTTCGCGCCGGCCTCGGCGAGGCTCTGCAGGCGTT
>Ga0196963_10001479_pt1 | contig 15783 bp, 11 predicted proteins | sample S1_5metaG_FD_148600 | JGI IMG/M metagenome (GOLD analysis project Ga0196963, IMG submission 148600) | Soil microbial communities from Anza Borrego desert, Southern California, United States - S1_5 | ecosystem: Environmental > Terrestrial > Soil > Desert | place: USA: California | collected... | reverse complement strand
CGGGATCTCGGGCTGCTCGCCGGCCGCCGCCACCGCGTCCATCTTGCCGAGGATGCGGTTGACCTCGTCGGGCCGGAGCGGCGTGGGGTCGCCGCCGGCACCCAGGAAGCCGAGCGTGGACGGCGCCTGCGCGATCACATCCTTGAGGTAGGGATCAATCAGCGCCTCGATGAGGAGGTAGCCGGGGAAGAACGTCTTCTCGCGCGTCTTCTTCTTCCCGCCCCGCATCTCGAAGACGGTCTCCGTCGGGATGAGGACCTGCGTGAGCTTGTCCTCCATCCCGAGGCGCTCGACCTCGCTCTCGAGGTACTCCTTCACCTTCTTCTCGTGGCCCGAGAAGGTGCGGAGCACGTACCACTTGCGGATGGGGGCGCGGTCAGGCATTGGAGGGGACGGCCCTGAAGGAGTAGAGGTCGGGAGGCGGATCAACCGTAGACCTGCGCCAGGACCCAGCTGATGATCTGGTCGGCGCCGAAGATGAGCAGGGAGAGGACGAGGGCGACGACGAGCGTGGCGACCGTGTTGCCGAGGAGCTCCTCGCGCTTGGGCCAGCTCACCTTCCGCATCTCCTTGCGGACCTCAACGATGTAGTTGCCGGCCTTCCCGCCCGGGACGGGCGCGGGGACCTGCGAAGCGGGCTTCGGGGCGGTCTGGGTCTGCGTGGCCATCGGTCTGCGCGGATGGGGCTCGCGTCGCGGCGGGCCGGAATCAAGAAGCACGGGCGGCAGGACTCGAACCTACAACCTGCGGTTTTGGAGACCGCTGCTCTGCCAGTTGAGCTACGCCCGTGAAGCGGTCCGGAGGCCGAACGTCCGAGTAGGGGAGTACGCCCCCCAAGCCCGGACGTTCGGCCTCCGGCGTAGAAGATTTAGTCGAGGATCTTGGAGACGACGCCGGCGCCGACGGTCCGCCCCCCCTCCCGGATCGCGAACCGGAGCCCCTCCTCCATCGCGATCGGCTGGATGAGCTTCACCGTGAACCGGGTGTTGTCGCCCGGCATGATCATCTCCACCCCCTCCCCGAGCTCGATGTCGCCCGTGACGTCGGTCGTGCGGAAGTAGAACTGCGGGCGGTACCCCTTGAAGAACGGCGTGTGCCGCCCCCCCTCCTCCTTCGAGAGGATGTACACCTCGCACTCGAACGCCTTGTGGGGGGTCACCGAGCCCGGCTTCACCACCACCATCCCCCGCTCGACGGCGTCCTTCTCGATCCCCCGGAGGAGGATCCCCGCGTTGTCGCCGGCCTCCGCCTGGTCGAGCAGCTTCCTGAACATCTCCACGCCGGTCACCGTGCTCGTCTGCTTCTCCTCCCGCATCCCGATGATCTCCACGGGCTCGCCCACCTTGATGCTCCCCCGCTCCACCCGCCCCGTGACGACGGTCCCCCGCCCGGTGATGGAGAACACGTCCTCGATCGGCATGAGGAACGGGCGGTCGATCGCCCGCTCGGGCGTGGGGACGTAGGAGTCGACGGCGTCCATGAGCTCGACCACGCTCTGCACCCCGTCGGGCTCGCCGTTGAGCGCCTTGAGCGCGCTCCCGCGGACGACGGGGGTGTCGTCGCCGGGGAACTCGTAGGAGCTCAGCAGCTCGCGGACCTCCATCTCGACGAGGTCTAGCAGCTCCTCGTCGTCGACGAGGTCGACCTTGTTCATGAACACGACGACGTAGGGGACGCCGACCTGGCGGGCGAGGAGGATGTGCTCGCGGGTCTGCGGCATAGGCCCGTCGGTGGCGGCCACGACGAGGATGGCCCCGTCCATCTGGGCGGCGCCGGTCACCATGTTCTTCACGTAGTCGGCGTGGCCGGGGCAGTCGACGTGGGCGTAGTGGCGGGCGGCCGTCTCGTACTCCACGTGGGCCGTGGCGATGGTGATCCCCCGCTCCCGCTCCTCGGGCGCGTTGTCGATGGAGTCGAACGAGCGGAACTCGCCCGTGCCGAGCCGCTCGGCGAGCACCTTCGTGATGGCGGCCGTGAGCGTGGTCTTCCCGTGGTCGACGTGGCCGATCGTCCCCACGTTCACGTGGGGCTTCGTCCGCTGGAACGTCTCCTTCGCCATGGCTGGTAGGGGTGTAGGTGGGGGAGAGAGAAAGAGGGGTTAAGCCGCCACGGTGGCGCGGTTCGCCGAGACGATCTCCTCGGCGATGGACTTCGGCACCTCGGCGTAGTGGTCGAACTGCATCGAGTAGATGGCGCGGCCCTGCGTGATGCTGCGCAGGTCGGTGGAGTACCCGAACATCTCCGAGAGCGGGACCATCGAGCGGATCACCTGCGCGTCGCCGCGCTGGCCCATCCCCTCGATCCGGCCGCGCCGGGAGTTGAGGTCGCCGATGACGTCGCCCATGTACTCCTCGGGCGTGGTCACCTCGACGGCCATGATCGGCTCCATGATGACGGGGTTCGCCTTGCGGGCGGCCTCGCGAAACGCCATCCGGCCGGCGATCTCGAACGAGAGCTGGTCGGAGTCGACGGCGTGGAACTTCCCGTCGGTGAGGCGGGCCTTCACGCCCTCGACGGGGTAGCCGGCCAGCGGCCCCCGGTCGAGCGCGCTCTTGATCCCCTTCTCGACGCTCGGGATGAACTCGCGCGGGATGGACCCGCCGACGATGGCGTTCTCGAACTCGAACCCAGTGCCGCCTTCGAGCGGGAGGAACTCGACCTCGACGTGGGCGAACTGCCCGCGCCCGCCGGTCTGCTTCTTGTGCGTGTAGGTGTGCTCGACTGACGCGCGGAGCGCCTCGCGGTAGCTGACCTGCGGCGCGCCGACGTTGGCCTCGACCTTGAACTCGCGCTTGAGGCGGTCGACGATGATCTCGAGGTGGAGCTCGCCCATCCCGGCGATGATCGTCTGGCCGGTCTCGTCGTCGGTCGAGACCTTGAAGGTGGGGTCCTCCTCGGCGAGCTTTTGGAGGCCGGTGCCGAGCTTGTCGATGTCGGCCTTCGTCTTCGGCTCGATGGCAATCCGGATGACCGGCTCGGGGAACTCCATCTTCTCGAGCACGACCGGCTTGTCGGGGTCGCAGAGGGTGTCCCCCGTGCGGGTGTCCTTTAGGCCGACGATGGCGCAGATGTCGCCGGCCTTCACCTGCTCCACGTCCTCGCGGGAGTTCGCGTGCATGAACAGCAGGCGGCCCGCACGCTCCTTCTTCTCGCTCGTCGCGTTGATCATCTGGTCGCCCTTGTTGAGGGTCCCGGAGTAGACGCGGGCGAACGTGATGCGCCCGACGAACGGGTCGGTGGCGATCTTGAAGGCGAGCGCGGCGAAGGGCCCGTTCGGGTCAGGGGTACGGACGACCTCTTCCTCGCTCCGCGGCTTGTGGCCGGTCGCCGGGGGGATGTCGAGCGGGCTGGGGAGGTAGTCGATGACGCCGTCGAGGAGGCGCTGCACGCCCTTGTTCTTGAACGAAGAACCGCAGAAGACCGGCGTGATGTCGAGGCTGATGGTGGCCTCGCGGACGACGGCCTTGATCTCGTCCGGGCTGATCTCCTCACCCTCGAGGTACTTCATCAGCAACTCGTCGTTGTGCTCGGCGACGGCCTCGAGGAGGTTGATCCGCCAGTGGCGCGCCTCCTTCCTGAGGTCGTCCGGTACGTCGATCTCATCCCACGTCTGGCCCTGCGTGTGGTCATGCCACACGATCGCCTTGTTCTTGATGAGGTCGATCACGCCCCGGAACATCTCGCCTTCCCCGATGGGGAACTGGACGGGGACAGGGTTCGCCTTGAGCCGCTCGCGCATTTGCTCGGTGGCCCCGATGAAGTCAGCGCCCGTGCGGTCCATCTTGTTGACGAACGCGATACGCGGCACGTTGTACTTGTTCATCTGGCGCCACACCGTTTCCGACTGTGGCTCGACGCCGCCGACGGAGCAGAACAGCGCGACGGCCCCGTCGAGCACGCGGAGCGAGCGCTCCACTTCGACCGTGAAGTCGACGTGCCCAGGGGTGTCGATGATGTTGATCCGGTGGTCCTTCCAGAAGCAGGTCGTCGCGGCGCTCGTGATCGTGATGCCGCGCTCCTTCTCCTGCTCCATCCAGTCCATGGTCGCACCGCCCTCATGCACCTCGCCGATGCGGTGGGTGCGCCCGGTGTAGTAGAGGATGCGCTCGGTGGTCGTCGTCTTCCCGGCGTCGATGTGCGCCGAGATGCCGATGTTGCGCGTCCGCTCGAGGGAGAAAACCTGTCCGTTCGTGCTGCTCATGGAGTGCCGGCTACGGGCCGGCGGGGCTTCTGTAGTTCTCTGGATTAGAACCGGAAGTGCGAGAAGGCCTTGTTCGCCTCGGCCATGCGGTGCGTGTCGTCCTTCTTCTTGACGGCGCCGCCCTCGCCGCGGCTGGCGGCGGTGAGCTCGGCGGCGAGGCGGTTGGCCATGCTCTTGTCGCCGCGCTGGCGAGCGTACTGGATGAGCCAGCGGAAGGCGAGGCTCGTCCGCCGCTCGGGCCGGACCTCGATGGGCACCTGGTAGGTAGCCCCGCCCACGCGACGGCTCCGCACCTCGACGAGGGGGGCGACGTTGTTGAGGGCCTTCCGGAACACCTCGACGCCGGCCTCGCCCGTGCGCTCCTCGATGGTGTCGAAGGCGCCGTAGACGATGTGCTGGGCGATGCTCTTCTTCCCGTCGTTCATCACCGCGGCAATGAACTTGGCGACAGTGACGTCGCCATAGATCGGATCGGGGACGGGGATCCGCTTTTCGGCTTGCTTCCTACGCATAGGGGTTCAGGCTTCGCGCTACGGTCGGGGGCGATTACTTCTTGGGCCGCTTGGCGCCGTACTTCGAGCGGCTCTTCCGGCGGTCCTGCACGCCGGCCGTGTCGAGGGCGCCGCGGATGACGTGGTACTTCACGCCCGGTAGGTCCTTGACGCGGCCGCCTCGGACGAGCACGATGGAGTGCTCCTGGAGGTTGTGTCCCTCGCCGGGGATGTAGGCGATCACCTCGATCTGGTTGGTGAGCCGGACCTTCGCCACCTTCCGGAGCGCGGAGTTCGGCTTCTTCGGCGTCGTGGTATAGACGCGGGTGCAGACGCCCCGGCGCTGCGGGTTGCCCTGCAGCGCGCGCGCCGTCTTCTTTTTCGTCTTGGGGTGCCGTCCCTTCCGGACGAGCTGTTGGATCGTAGGCACGGGGGTCCTCGTGCGGGTGAACTCAGTGCGACGGCCCCACGCCGCCGCGGCGGATTCAGAACGGCAAGATACGCGCAGGGGGGCGACGCCCTCAAGCGTTCCGCACGGTGAAGATCCGCTTAACAGCCCCGAACCGGGGTCCCGAGCGTTAAGCCTCTGCGAAAGCGCCCAATCGGTCTCTATCGATAGATCAGCCGCTTAAACCTCACCGAGCGTTCCTGTTCGCTCCTCTGCGGCCCCGTCCCCCCCGACGGGGGGCGTCCCCTTCGGGGCATGGTGGGTAGGCTCTTTGGCCGGCTCCCCTTCGGCCGTTACCGGGGAGACGTACTCCTTCTTGAACGGGCGCTCGCCGAGGATGCCGTTGAGGTCGGTCTCGTTGAGAACCTCCTTCTGGAGGAGCGCCTGCGCGAGGGCTTCCAGCTTGTCGCGCTTCTCTTCGAGCAGGCGGCGGGTGCGCCCCCGCACCTCGTCCACGATGCGGCGGACCTCCTCGTCGATCAGCTCGGCCGTCTTCTCGGAGTAGGGCTTGTCGAGGAGGGGCTGGTCCTGGCGGGCCTGGAGGTTGAACGAGAGGTACCCCACGGCCTCGCTCATCCCGTAGTCCACCACCATCGCGTAGCCCATCTGCGTGATCTTGTCGAGGTCGCTCTGCGCGCCGGTGGTGATGCTGCCGAAGATCATCTCCTCCGCCACGCGGCCCCCCATCGCCATCACCATCCGGTCGAGGATGGCCTCCTTCGAGTAGAGGTACCGCTCCTCGGGGAGGTACTGCGCGTAGCCGAGGGCGGCCAGCCCCCGCGGCACGATGGACACCTTCACGACGGGGTCGGTGTGCTCAAGGAACCACCCGGCGATAGCGTGGCCGGCCTCATGGTAGGCCACGATCTGCTTCTCTTGGGGCGAGATCAGCTTGTTCTTCTTCTCGAGCCCCCCGATCACGCGGTCGATCGCGCTCTCGAAATCCCGCATCTCCACGCCGTCCTTGTTCTCGCGGGCGGCGAGGAGGGCGGCCTCGTTGCACACGTTGGCGATCTCGGCCCCGGCGAACCCCGGCGTCTGGCCGGCCAGCACGTCGAGGTCGACGCCGTCAGCGAGGGTGAGGTTGGCCGTGTGGACGCGGAAGATCGCCGCGCGCTCGCGGCGGTCCGGCTTGTCGATGAGGATCTGGCGGTCGAACCGGCCGGGGCGGAGGAGCGCCGAGTCGAGGATGTCGGGACGGTTCGTGGCCGCCATGATGATGACACCCTTGTCGGTGTTGAACCCGTCCATCTCGACGAGGAGCTGGTTCAGCGTGTTCTCGCGCTCGTCGTTCCCGCCAATGATGGCGCCGCGCCCGCGGCTGCGCCCTACGGCGTCGATCTCGTCAATGAAGATGATGCAGGGCGCCTTCTCCTTCGCCTGCCGGAAGAGGTCGCGCACGCGCGCCGCCCCGACGCCCACGAACATCTCGACGAAGTCGGACCCGGAAAGGCTGAAGAAGGGCACGCCGGCCTCGCCGGCCACCGCCTTCGCCAGGAGTGTCTTCCCTGTGCCGGGCGGGCCCACGAGGAGCACGCCCTTCGGGAGCTTCCCGCCGAGCTTGGTGAACTTCTTCGGGTTCTTGAGGAACTCGACGACCTCCTCCACCTCCTCCTTCGCCTCGTCGAGCCCGGCGACGTCCTTGAAGGTGAGGGGCGGGCCGTCGGTCTGGTCGAAGAGGACGGCCTTGTTCTTCCCGATGTTGAGGACCTGCTGGCCGGGGCCGCCCATCCGGCGGAAGAGCACCCACCAGAACACGAGGAGCAGCCCGAGAAGGAACACCCAGTTCAGGACGGTCCCGATCCACGAGTCGGTGTACTCCGCCTTGAACTCAATGAGGGGCCGCCCGGCGCGCTCGCGCTCGGCGTTGATGGTGTTGAGGTACTCGCTGAGGTCGTGATCGCTCGGCTTCGTAGAGGAGAACCGGCGGCGGGCCCGCTCGGGCGCCTCCTGCCGGAACGACCGCGGCGGCGTGGCCGGCCGCACGAGCCCCCGCTCGACGGCCTCAGCTGTGTAGAGCCCGCGCACGCGGACGTTGTCGACGATCGAGACCTCCTCGACGTACCCCCGGCGGAGCTGGTCGAGGAACGCGGAGTAGTCGACCTCCCGGCCGCTCGAGCCGCTCCAGAACAGCGCCTGGACGGCGAGCAGGCCGACGAGGAGGACGACGTAGACGACCCACAGGGGAAACCGCGGGCGGCGGGGTCCCAAACGGGGGTTCTCGTCGCCGGTGCGCGGGTTGAGCGGGTCGCGCTCGGGCTGCGGCATGGATCAGCGGAGGTTGTGGCGCTGGCAGGGAGCGCGGCGGGGGCCGTACAGCCCCCTCTCGGGGGTTGTTCCGGCTTCGCCGGGCCTTCGCACCGGCGCGGGGCCTTGCTCGCCGCGCAGCGCAGCTACTCGTTGCTGTTGATCCCCTCGTCCCCCAGCGCGGCCTCGTCGAGCAGGATCATCCCGGAGATGGGCACGAGCCGAAGGTCGCGCCCGACCCCGGCCGGTGGGAGCTCGCTCCGCGCGGCCTCGCCGTCGGCAATCGAGGCGAACTGGCCGACGAGGAGGATGAAGAGCGAGCCCTCGGGCCCCTCGTCGGTGGTGATGGCGGTGCGGTACCCCCGGCGCCGAAGGCCCCTCGCGAGCGACTGCGCGGCGAGCGGGCTGGGGACCGACGCCACCCGCCACGCGACTCCGCCCCACCGGGTATTGATGGGCTGGTCCCCCTGCAAGCCCCACGCCTCCGCCGGGGCGTCGGGCGCCACAGGAACGTCGAAGTCCGGGAGCGGAGGGGCGACCCCTTCGGCCTCGCCCAGCTCCAGGTCCCCGGCGAGCGGCTCGTCGGGTTTGTCCGTTTCCGCGGCGTTCGAGGAGTCGGCCGCCGCGTCGGTAGGACGGGCCGCCTCGTACGCCTCGCGGAGGGTGAGGGCTCGATCGGCATACCCGGTTTCGGGGTACTCGGCCTCGACGCGGGCGTAGAGCGCGCCGAGGGTGGGGCCGGACACGAAGACGGTATCCACGAGGACCGTCGAGTCAGTGGCCACGGTGGAGTCCACGCGGACGCGGGGGAGGGGGCCGAAGAGGTCGAGGCTGTCGCGGTGGGCCCACTCGCTGAAGACGAGCCCGGCGGCGAGGAGCGCGCGGGCCCCCGCTTCGGTGCCGGGGTAGGCGTCCCCCACGTCGAGCAGGGCGGCCAGGGCGGCGGCGTAGTCGCCGCTCTGCCACTGCCCGTAAGCGTCGTCGTAGGCGGCGTCCGCGAGGGCTTCGGTCGTCGCTTCGGTGGCGACGAGAGGGGGCAGGCCGAGGCGCTCGCGGGCCTGCCGGGCGAGCTCGGAGGTGGAATCCGCCGCGAGCACCTGCTCGTAGAGCGGCGCGGCGTCGTCGGCGCGGCCGAGGGCGCGCTCGGCCTCGGCCAGCGCGTAGAGCGCGCGCGGCGCCACCGACGCTTCGGCGTCCTCCTCGACGACGAGGCGGTACCACTCCACCGCGAGGTCGGGCCGGGCCATCGAGAGGAAGAGCACGTTGCCGAGCTCGTACCGGAGCGCGGCGCGCTCGGTGCGGAGGCGGGCCTGCGCCAGCGGCGAGCGCGGCACGGCGCCGAGGTCGAGCGGCGGGGGACCGCCCCGCTCCTCGTCGTTACGGAAGGCCGGAATGGTGAGGTCGGTGCCGGGCCGGTTGGCGGCGTCGGTGCCGATGGCGGCGCGGCGGCGCCAGTTCGGGACGAGCGGGCGCGTCCCCCACACCTGCTCGAACGCGAGGAGGTTCTCCTGCACGAGCGTGATGTTGCGGTAGTTGAGGAAGCCGACCTCGATCCCCGGCGAGGGCGTTCCCGGCCCGCCCGGCGGGAGCGGCGCGCCGTCCTCGCCCCCCGACGCGGGGTCGCGTCCCCGCTCCCCTTCCTCGTAGGTCTCGCGGAGGATGGGGCCGCCCTCGAAGCCCTGCGAGGCGCGGAGCCGTTCCAGCCGCCGCTGCTCCTCCTCCCACTCCCGGAGCCGCCGCGCCTCGATCTCGACGATGGCCGCCTGGAAGGCCGGCTCGTCGAGGCTGCCGAGGTAGAGGAGGGAGTCGAGCTCGGCGATGCGCCCGGCCAGCGTGGCGTAGGCGCGGTAGACGTCGGCCTGGCGGCGGACGCCCGTGAGGGCGGCGGCCGTGACGCGCTCCTCGCGCGCGGGCTCGGTGCGGACCTGCGCCGAGGCGGTGTCGAAGTAGACGGCCGCGCGGCGGAGGTCGGCCCGGGCGTCGCGGAAGAACTCGCCGTAGCGGAGGTACACCTCGCCCCGGTTGGCGGAGGCGCGCGCGCGGGGGTCCTGGCTGTAGAGGAGCTCGCGGAAGCGGGCGTCGGCCTCGTCGGGCTGGCCGGCGGCGGCCAGGACGCGGGCGTAGGCGAGCTCGACCTCGGCGCGAGACGCGGCGTGGCGGTCGTCGCGGCGCATCTGTCGGAGGAGCGTGAGGGCCTCCTCCTTCCGGTCCGTGCGGAGGCCGAGCACGAGCGCGCGGTCGAGGAGCGCGGCGTACTCCAGCTCGTAGCGGGGCTGGTGGCGGAGGACGCGCGCGTAGGCGTCGGCCGCCTGGGCGGGCTGCTCGGCCGCTTCGTAGACCTGCCCGAGGAGGTACGCCGCGCGGGCGGCGAGGTCGTCGTCGCGGAGGTCGGCGAGCCCGGCCTCCAGCGCCGGCGCGGCTTCGCCGTACCGGCGGGCGTGGGCGAGGATCTCCCCCCGGGCGAGCTGGAGGCGCGGGGCCCAGTAGCGGCTGGCATCCTCGCGGGCGAGGCCTTCCTCGAGGACGGCCACGGCCTCGTCGTAGCGCTCGGCGGCGCCGAGCGTGCGGGCGAGCCAGAACCGCGCCTCAGCGGCCAGTTCCTCCTGCTCCCGCGCCTCGGCCGCCGCGATGGCCTCGCGGAACTTCCCCTCGGCGCCGACAGAGTTGCCGAGGTAGAAGTACGCCTTCCCCATGAGGAGGAGCGCGTCGTCGGCCCACTTCGACTCGGGGAACCGCCGGAGGAGCTCGGCGCCCTTCTCGACGGCCGTCTCCATCGGGGTCCGCTGCGCGGTGGCGGCCGCCCCCGCGGCGGGGAACACCGTCACGAGGTGCGTGCGGTCCACCTGCCGCTGGGCCTCCTGGACCCCCCGCTCCCCCTCGCGCAGCTTGTCGCGCGCGTTGTAGAACGTGTTGTAGTACGCGCGGAAGTTGGTGTAGCGCCGCCCCAGCAGGGGGGCACACCCCTGGAGGGGCGCCCCCAGCACGAGCACGACGAACAGCAGGAAAACGCGACGCATCGGGACCCAGAGGCGGGCGGTGGACCGTGGCAAGCGTCGGGAGCGGGGCAGGCGGGACTTCAGGGACAACGCGCGGGATGATACGGCATTGCCCGACGGGCCCGCGAGGCCCTTTTCCCGGGACGGCCCGCGCGCGTTCCCCTCTAAACCATCACGCGGCGGGCCCGGGCACCGTGCTCACGTGGACCATGTTCGTGCGCCCCTTCACGGGGAGCGGGAGCCCGGCCGTGATGACGAGGCAGTCGCCGGGGTCCACCCGCCCGCGCGTGAGGAGGGCTTCGTGGACGGCGCGGATGCCGTCGTCGGTGTGGGCCTGCGCGGGGATGGCGAAGGCGGTCGTCCCCCAGAGCAGGCTCATCCGGCCGACGCGGCGGGGGTCGTCGGTGAAGGCGTAGATCGGGACGTCGGGGCGGTGGCGCGCGATGGCGCGGGCCGTCGTGCCGGAGTGGGTGAGGCAGCACACGGCGCAGGCGCTCACCTCCTCGGCCAGGCGCACGGCCGTGAACGAGACGGCCTGCGTGATCCGCGCCTCGGGCGCGTGCACCTCGTCGTCGGCCTCCTGCCCGCCGAGGACTTTCCGGCTCCCCTCCACGCTCCGGATGATCTCGTCCATCACCTCGACGGCGCGGACGGGGTACTTCCCGGCGGCCGTCTCCCCGGAGAGCATCACGGCGTCGGAGCCGTCGAGGACGGCGTTGGCGACGTCGCTCGCCTCGGCGCGCGTCGGGCGGGGGTTCTCCATCATCGACTCCAGCATCTGCGTGGCCGTGATGCACGGGAGCGCCGCCACGAGGCACTTCCGGATGAGCCGCTTCTGGACGATGGGCACCTCCTGCATGGGGATCTCGATGCCGAGGTCGCCGCGCGCCACCATGATGGCGTCGGCCACGCGGAGGATGGCGTCGAAGTCGGCCACGGCCTCGGGCTTCTCGATCTTGGCGACGAGGGCCACGTCCTTCCCGGACGCCTTCACGCGCGCGGCGAGGTCGGCCACGTCCTGCCCGCTCCGGACGAATGAGAGCGCGATGAAGTCGACGTCGTGGTCGAGCCCGAAGGCGAGGTCGCGGAGGTCCTTCTCGGTGAGGGACGGCCGCGTCGTCTTGATGAGGGGGAGGTTGACGCCCTTCCGCGAGCGGAGCGGCCCGCCGACGACGACCTCGGTCTCGATCTCCTTCCCGTCGACGCGCGTCACGCGGAGCTCGAGGTGGCCGTCGTCGATGAGGATCCGCCCGCCCTCGACGACCTCCTCGGCCAGCGCGTCATAGGAAACGTGGACGCGCTGGCGTGTGCCGACCGCGAGCGGCTCGGACGTGAGCACGACCCGCATCCCCTTGTGGAGGAGGACCCCGCCGTTCTCCATCTCGCCCACGCGGATCTTCGGCCCCTGGAGGTCCTGTAGCACGGGGACCGGTCGCCCCGCCCGCTGCGCCTCCTCGCGGACGAGCTCGATGAGGCGGCGGTGGTCGTCGTGCGTGCCGTGCGAGAAGTTGAGGCGGGCCACGTCCATCCCCGCCGCGATGAGCGCGCGGACGGCTTCCTGCGACGACGTGGCCGGGCCGAGCGTGCAGACGATCTTCGTGCGGCGGGACGGGCGGAGGGGCATTGGACGGGCCAGGAAGGAAGGGAGCGGAAGTTACCCCGAGGGGCCCGCGGCGCCCTATCGTAGCTTCCGCGCGCCGCTGCTCGCCCCTCCTGTGCCCCCCCTCCGCGCCGCCTTTCTCGCCTTCGTGTGCGGGTTGCTCGCTGTTCCGGCGGCGGCCCAGCCGGATTCCTTGCAGGAACCTTTGGTTTCCCTGCAGGAACCTTCGGTTTCCGCGCAGGGGGCCCCGCCGGAGCCTCCTACCGGGCTCGGCTTTGCTTCGGCCGACACGGTCGCGGTGCGCCTGGAGGGCCTGGGCCCGCGCGCAGCGTCCCCCCTGCTCGCCCCCGACTCTCTGCCCGTCGCCCTAGGCCCTGCGGCGGACAGCCTGCACGTGCGCTCGGTCCGCACGTGGCGCGTGGCGGCGGTGGCGGGCGGGAATGCGGCCCTCGGCCTCGGCGTGATGGAGGCGCAGCGCCGCCGCTGGTGGGAGGGCCGGAGCCCCCGCTTCCACTTCCAGAACGACTGGAACTACGTGCTGTGGACCGACAAGCTCGGCCACTTCTACGCGGCCCGCGGCTTCACGCAGTACTACGGCACGACGCTCCAGTGGGCCGGCCTCCCCGAGAAGCGCGCGCGCCTCTGGGGCGCGGGCGCCGCCTTCACCAACATGCTCTTCTTCGAGGTGCTCGACTGGTTCGGCCCGCAGTGGGGGTTCTCGACGGGCGACCTCCTGTTCAACACGCTCGGCGTGGGGTACGGGGTCGCGCAGGGGGTCGTGCCCGTGTTGGAGGCCGTCCACCTCAAGGCGAGCTACTACCCGAGCGGGTGGGAGGACAAGAACATCACCGACGACTACGCGGGGCAGACGTGGTGGCTCACGGTGAACCCGCACCGCCTCGGCGCGCGGCGCCTCCCGCCGTGGCTCAGCGTCGCCGCTGGCTACGCCGCCCGCGAGCGCGACGAGTGGGACTTCCTCACGGAGCGCCACGTGTTCGTGGGGCTCGACATCGAGCCGGCGGGGCTGCCCATACGCGGGAAGGTGTGGGAGGCGATGGTGCCGTGGCTGCGGCTCATCCACTTTCCCGCCCCCGCCGTGCGGATCACCCCCCGCCCGCGGTTCTTCGTCTTCGGGTACTCGCCCCAGTGAGGCCGCTCCACCGATGCGGTTCCTCCCCGTCCTTCTTTCCCTCTTGGCTGCGCCGATGGTATGGGCGCAGGCCGTCCCCGACACAACTTCCCCGTGGCGGTACTACCCGCTGGCGGTGGGGAATGCGTGGGAGTACAAGGAGTTCGGCGAGGAGACGTACTACCGCCGCGTCGTCACCGGCGACACCACGTTCAACGGGCGCCGGTACTTCGTCGTCCACCGGTACCGCGCCGAGGACGGCGGGCCCATCGGGCCGGACTTCCCCCGCCGCGTCCGCTTGAGGTTCGACACCACCTCCGCGCTCGTCTACGAGCCGTTCGTAGACGGAAGCGGGATGGAGCGGGAGTATATCCCCTGCCCGCTCGACGCCCCCTTCAACACCACGATCTTCTGCGAGGCGTGGGCCGGGGAGTTCTTCGTGGAGGGGTCGTACGAGGGGGTGCTCGTGTTCGGGGGGGACGAGCCGGGCGAGGGGGGCGACACCGTCCGCACGTCGGTGAAGAGCTACTACGAGTCGCCCGGCGAGACCGCGTACCGGTACGCGGCGGGGTTCGGGGAGGTGTACTTCTCGGACTCCTGGTTCTCCACGTACGGGCTGTACTACGCCCGCATCGACGGGGTCGAGCACGGCGTGCCCCGGTATCCCACCGTTGGCATCGAAGAGCCAGCGGGGTACGCGGACAACGCCCTCACTCTGAGCGTATCACCGAACCCCGTGCGAGGCGCTGCTTCCGTCGTATTCGTCTTAGTCGAGCCCGGCACGGTGCGCATCGCGCTCTACGACGCGCTCGGGCGGGAGGTCGCCGCCCTCCTCTCGGGCGAGCAGGCGGCGGGCCGCCACGGGGTCACTTTCGATGGAACGGGAATCCCGCCCGGCGTATACTTCGTCCGTGTAGCAGCGGCCGGCGCCGTCGTGGCCCGCCCGCTCACCCTGTTCCGCTGAGGCCCCCACGCCGATGCGTCTCTTCCTGGCCCTTCGCTTCGCGGTGCCCTACGGGGTTCTCGCCTTCCTCCTCGCGGCGCCCGCCCTCCTGGCGCAACCGCTCCCGGACACGACGGCGCCGTGGCGCTACTTCCCCCTGGCCGTCGGCAACGTCTGGGAGTACGACTTCGTGGACAACGGGCAGAACCCCCCGTGGACGGAGCGCCAGTACGTCGAGAAGGACACCGTCGTCGCGGGGCACCGGTACTTCGTCCTGAACCAGCTCGTGTTCAACACCGAGGGCGTCCCGTTCCCGCCGGCCCGCCGCGACCTCTTCCGGTTCGATACCCTCGCGGCCCAGGTGATCTGGCGGCTGAACGGCGAGGAGCTCGCCTACACCTGTCCCCTCGATGCGGCCTTCAACTCGGTCATCCCCTGCCAGGGCCAGCAAACCAGCGTCGAGGGTGGCTACGACGAAGTGGTCGTCTTCGAAGACGAGGAGGGGCCCGACACCGTGCGCACGGCCGTGAAGACGTACGCGCACAACTTCGGCCTCGACGCCCGCTACGCTGCGGGGATCGGCCCGCTCTACCGGTCCTGCATGGACTGCCCCGTCCGCACCCTCCGAGCCGCCATCATCGACGGCGTCGAGTACGGGGAGGTCCAGTATCCCCCCGTGAGCGCCGAGCCGGGAGCGCCCGTTGCGGCCTTCGCGCTGGCGGTGTCGCCGAACCCGGCACGCGGCTCGACCACGCTCTCGCTCACGCTCCTCGCGCCCGGTAGCGTCCGCGTGGCCGTGTACGACGCACGCGGCCGCGAGGTCGCCGCCGTTCTGTCCGGCGCGCGCGCGGCGGGCCGCCACGCCGTCGCCTTCGACGCGGCAGCGCTCCCCGGCGGTGTCTACTTCGCGCGCGCTGAGGCGGGGGGCGCCGTCGTCACGCGCCCGATCACCATCGTCCGCTGAGGGGCCTCACCCCTCCTTCAGCTTGAGGTCGGCCTGGAGCGCCTTGCTCTTGCTCGGCTTCCAGATGAACTGGTCCACGAAGTAGTGCTGGAGGGCGAACCCGAGGAGGAACGCCTTGAGGAGGGCGTCGGTGTGGAAGCTCCCGAACAGCGGCGTGTCGCTCGTGAGGACGAACGGGCCGCAGCCGGGGTGGACCTCGAACGAGCACCCGAACAGCCGCACGAGCAGCGCGAAGAACAGCGCGCACCCGAAGTAGACGCCGAGGTTCTTCGAGAGCTTCGGCGCCCACCCGAACCGGCTCTGGTCCACACCCGGCTTGTGGTACCGGTTCTTGTGGTGGAACCACACGATGGCGTGGTACTGGAAGTCGTGGAAGATGGTGACGAACACCGTGAACCCGAGGATGCCCGTCGTCAGCACGGCCGGCGAGAGGCACACGTAGACGTGGAGCGGCACCACCGCCAGCAGGAACAGCATCTTCGGGACGTTCACGGGGATGCCCTGGCGCACGCGCACCACCTGCCGCACGAGGAACGTAGCCACCGTCAGCGCCAGGAGCGCCGTCAGCCCGGCGACGGCCCACTGGTCCCACCCCCACGCGCCCACCCCTGCGGCGGGCCACCCCGCCCACACCTCGTCGAGCCCGAGCTGCACGCGCGTGTCGGGGTGGCGGAGGATGAACGCGATGTAGGGGAGGAGGAGCCCGCCATAGAGCAGCGCCCCGTCCACCCGGAAGTCCAGCGGCGCCACGTCGTCGTTCTTGC
>Ga0196963_10001478_pt1 | contig 15785 bp, 13 predicted proteins | sample S1_5metaG_FD_148600 | JGI IMG/M metagenome (GOLD analysis project Ga0196963, IMG submission 148600) | Soil microbial communities from Anza Borrego desert, Southern California, United States - S1_5 | ecosystem: Environmental > Terrestrial > Soil > Desert | place: USA: California | collected... | reverse complement strand
CGGCGATCTCGGTGAGGAACAGCAGCTTGTCGGCCTGCAGCGCGATGGCGGTGGCGGTGGCCACCTCTTCCATCATCAGGTTGAAGGCCTCGCCGGTGGGCGAGAAGCCGAAGGGGCTCAGCAGCACCAGGGCGCCGATGTCGATGGCGCGGCGAATGGCGCCCGAATCGACGCGGCGCACGACGCCCGAATGCATGTAGTCGACGCCGTCGACGATGCCGACCGGCCGCGCGGTGAGGAAGTTGCCCGACACCACGCGCACGGTGGCGTTGGCCATCGGCGTGTTGGGCAGCCCCTGCGAGAACGCGGCCTCGATCTCGAATCGCAGCTGGCCGGCGGCTTCCTGCGCGCAGTCGAGCGTCACGGCATCGGTGACGCGCATGCCTCGGTGATAGCGTGAGACCTGGCCCTTGGCTGCGAGCTGCTCGTTCACCTGCGGCCGGAAGCCGTGCACCAGCACCAGCTTGATCCCCATCGCATGCAGGATCGACAGGTCCTGCACGAAGACGCTCAGCTTGCCGGCGGCAACCAGTTCACCGGCCATGCCGATGACGAAGGTCTTGCCGCGGTACATGTGGATGTACGGCGCAACGGCGCGAAACCAGGGGACGAAGGTGTGGGGGAAGACGAGGCTCATCGTGCGCGGGATTGTGCCGCGCACGGCGGCGCGGCTTCGGTGACAGGGGCGGCCGAATGGCCTCGGGGATGGGTCAGCCGGCGTGGATCACGACCAGCAGCGCTTGCGCCTCGCCGCGGCCGATGTTGCGGATGGCGTGCGGGCGGTCGACGGGGTAGCGCGCGGTCTCGCCGTTCTTCAGGCGCGTGCTGGCGTCGCCGGCCTCGACCTCGACGCTGCCGGACAGCACGCTCAGGTGCTCGCGCGAGCCCGGCTCGTGCGGGGCCGATTCGAGCGCGGCGCCGGGTTGCAGCGTCAGCTCATACCACTCGAAACGACCGGCCAGGTCGATCGGGCCCAGGATGCGCAGGCGGCACCGTGCGTCCGCCGCGCCCAGCGTCGGCGTCTCGTGGGCCGACAGCGTGGTGATCACCGGCGCTTCCGGGCGCGGCGCTTCGCCCAGCAGCTCGGCCAGCGGCACGCCCAGGGCGTTTGCCAGGCGCCACACCACCGCCACCGTGGGATTCGCCTGCGCCCGCTCGATCTGCGACAACATCGACTTCGAGACGCCGGCGCGGCGCGACAGTTCGTCCAGCGTCAGCGACTGCTGCTCACGCAGCGCGGCCAGCGTGTCGCCGACACGCGGCGGCTCGGGCGGAGTGGGGCGGGGCGATCGGCTCATGCTCGGCGTGCGCGGTCTTGTAGCGGATGCGACTGTTCGGTATAGTGGACGCAAGTTCGCTAAACAGAACTCGTTCGATCGACTGTAACCGAGACGACCATGGCCGACACCACCGCCTTCCTGAACCACGTGCAATCGCAGCTGCAGGAGCTGCGAGATGCAGGCCTCTTCAAGGGCGAGCGTGTGATAGCGACGCCGCAAGGCGCCGTGGTGCGCACCACCGACGGCCGTGAGGTCATCAACCTGTGCGCGAACAACTACCTGGGCCTGTCCGCACACCCGGCCGTGATCGAGGCGGCGCACCAGGCGCTGCGCACGCACGGCTACGGACTGAGCTCGGTGCGCTTCATCTGCGGCACGCAGGACATCCACAAGCAGCTCGAGCAGCGCATCGCGCGCTTCCTGGGCACCGAAGACGCCATCCTCTACGCCGCGGCTTTCGATGCCAACGGCGGGCTGTTCGAGCCTCTGCTGACGGAGGCCGACGCGGTCATCAGCGACGAACTGAACCACGCCTCGATCATCGACGGCATCCGCCTGTGCAAGGCGCAGCGGCGCCGCTACAAGCACAACGACATGGCGGACTTGGAACGCCAGCTCGCCGAGGCCAGGGCATCGGGCGCGCGCTTCATCATGGTGTTCACCGACGGCGTGTTCTCGATGGACGGCACCATCGCCCAGCTGGACGTGATGCGGCGCCTGTGCGATGAGCACGGTGCGCTGCTCGCGATCGACGAATGCCATGCCTCCGGCTTCATGGGCGCCACGGGACGGGGGACCCATGAGCACCGCGGGCTGCTGGTGGACGGCCGCTCGAAGGTGGACATCATCACCGGCACGCTCGGCAAGGCGCTGGGCGGCGCCAGCGGCGGCTTCACCGCCGGGCCGAAGGACGTGGTCGAGCTGCTGCGCCAGCGCTCGCGGCCCTACCTGTTCTCGAACACGCTGGCGCCGACGATTGCCGGTGCCTCGATCGCGGTGCTGGACCTGCTGGAAGGTTCGACCGCGCTGCGCGACAAGCTGCACGAGAACACACGCTACTTCCGCGAGGCCATCACCGCCGCCGGCTTCGACATCAAGCCCGGCGAGCACCCGATCGTGCCGATCATGGTCTACGACGCGGTGAAAGCACAGCACCTGGCGGCGCGGCTGCTGGAGTTGGGCGTGTACGTGGTGGGCTTCTTCTTCCCGGTGGTGCCGAAAGGCCAGGCACGCATCCGCGTGCAGATGAGTGCCGCGCATGAGCGCGCTCAGCTGGAGACCGCCGTGGCCGCCTTCAAGCAGGCTGGCCAGGAACTGGGGCTCGTGCAATGACCTCGCCTCGCATCCTGATCATCGGTGCCAACGGCCAGATCGGCACCGAACTGGCCGAGGCGCTCGTCGAGCGGCATGGCGCCGACGCGGTGATCACCAGCGACCTGGCGCCTGAAGGACGCGTCCAGCGTGTGCGGCACGAGGCGCTGGACGTTACCGACGCGGCGGCGCTGGCCACGGTGGTCAAGCGCCACGGCATCACGCAGGTCTACCTGCTGGCCGCCGCGCTGTCCGCCAATGGCGAGAAGCATCCGCAGTGGGCCTGGAACCTGAACATGAACGGCCTGCTGAACGTGCTGGAGCTGGCGCGGCAGGTGCGGTTCGACCGCGTGTTCTGGCCCAGCTCGATCGCGGCCTTCGGCCCCAGCACGCCTTCGACCGCGCCGCAGCAGACCGTGATGGACCCGAGCACCGTCTATGGCATCAGCAAGCTGGCCGGCGAGCGCTGGTGCGCCTGGTACCACGCCAAGCACGGCGTGGACGTGCGTTCCTTGCGTTATCCCGGGCTGATCAGCTGGAAGACCGCGCCGGGCGGCGGCACCACCGACTACGCCGTCGACATCTTCCATCACGCCCTGAAGTCAGGCCGCTACACCTCGTTCCTGGGCCCTGAGACGCGGCTGCCGATGATGTACATGCCCGACGCGATCAGGGCGACCATCGAGTTGATGGAGGCGCCGCCCGAGCGCATCCGGGAACGCGGCTCGTACAACCTGGCGGCCTTCAGCTTCACGCCGCGCGAGATCGCGGCGGCCATCGCCAAGCGCATTCCAGGCTTCGAGTTGCAGTGCGAGCCCGACTTCCGCCAGGCCATCGCCGAAAGCTGGCCGAAGGCGATCGAGGACGATGCGGCACGCCGCGACTGGGGCTGGGCGCCGCGCTACGACCTGCAGGCGATGGTGGACGAGATGCTGGAGGCGCTGCGGGCGCAGTTCGCGGCGGCATGAACGACCGGCGGGATCAGAACTTGATGCGGCCGGTCCAGATGTCCTTGTACATGACCCAATCGCCCATGAAGCTGTAGAGCGGGCGGCTGAAACTGGCAGGCCGGTTCTTCTCGAACACGAAGTGGCCAACCCATGCGAAGCCGTAGCCGCACAGCAGCGCCGCCAGCAGGAACCCGGGCCGCCCCGTCACGAACAGTGCGGCCACGCAGGCCAGGGACAGCGTCGATCCGACGAAGTGAAGGCGCCGGCACCTGTGGTCCTGGTGCTCGCCAAGGTAGATCGGGTAGAACTCGGCGAAGCTGTGGACGGCCTTCAACTGCTCGGCGGTGGCGCTTCCCATGACGGCATCCCCTTGATCACGCCAGCGCGGCGCGCAAGGCATTCAACACCCCGTCGGGCGCTTCCTGCATCAGGCAATGCCCGGAAGGCAGCGTGTGCACGCGGGCCTTCAGCGCCGTGGCGATCTCGCGCGTGACCTTAGGCGCGGTCATCTGGTCGGCCGAACCCAGCACGAAGTGCACCGGGCAGGCCACGGCAGCGGCAGCCTGCAGGCCGTTGGCGTAGCGGTCGCAGACGCCGAAGTCATGCTCGAACAGGTTGATCTGCGGCTGGCCGGCCTGCATGCGCCGCATCAGGGCGCGGTTGGCGCCGTGCAGCCAGGTACCGGGGCCGGGGTGGCCCGGCTTGCTGGCATGCGTGGAGACCGACAGGCTGTTGACCAGGTCGATGGCCTTCAGCGGTGCTTCGCGCGCGGTCTTGAACAGCGCATCCGACACTTTCATCGGGTAGGCGGTGCCCACCATCACCAGGCGCCGGGCGCGCGCTGGCGGCCGGGCTGCGGCTTCCAGTGCGATCAGCGAGCCCATGCTGTGGCCGACGAAGGCCGCTTCGCGCGCGCCGGCGGCGTCCAGCAGGGCCAGCGTCCACTCGGACAGCGCCTCGACGCTGTCGAGCGGCGGGCCTTCGCTGCGGCCGTGGCCAGGTTCGTCGACCGCCAGCACGGCGTGGCCGTGGTGCGCCAGCCAGCGGGCCGGCAGCGTCCACACGCTGTGGTCGTTCAGCGCGCCGTGCAGGAAGACGACGGTCGGCAGCGCGGCATCGAAGGGTTTGCCGCCGGTGTAGGCATAGGCGCGGCGGCCCTGGACTTGCAGTTCCATCAGGCCCCCGCCTTCTCGGCCGCGCGCAGCGCGCGCTTCAGGTCGTCGATCAGGTCGTCGGCGTCTTCCAGGCCGATGGACAGCCGGATGGTGCCGGGGCCGATGCCGGCGCGTGCCAGCGCCGCGTCGTCCATGCGGAAGTGGGTGGTCGTGGCGGGGTGGATCACCAGCGATCGGCAATCGCCCACGTTGGCCAGGTGCGAAAAGATCTTCAGCGCCTCGATGAAGGCCTTGCCCTGGGTGCGCGAGCCCTTCAGGTCGAAGCTGAAGACGGCGCCGCAGCCGCGCGGCAGCAGGCGTTTTGCCAAGATGTGGTCGGGGTGGCTGGGCAGCTCGGGGTAGCCCACGCGCGCCACCATCGGGTGCGCGGCAAGGAAATCGACCAGCTTGCGGGTGTTGGCAACGTGGCGCTCCATGCGCAGCGGCAGGGTCTCGATGCCCTGCAGGATCAGCCAGGCGGTGTGCGGGCTCATGCAGGCGCCGAAGTCGCGCAGGCCTTCGCGCCGGGCGCGCAGCAGGAAGGCGCCGGTGGTGCTTTCCTCGGCGAAGACCATGCCGTGGAAGCCGGCATAGGGCTCGCTGAGTTCGGGGAAGCGGCGGGAAGCCGCCCAGTCAAACTGGCCACTGTCAACAAGCAGGCCGCCGACGACAGTGCCGTGGCCGGACAGGAACTTGGTTGCCGAATGAAAAACCAGGTCGGCGCCGTGATCGAAGGGTTTCAGCAGCCAAGGCGGCGTGAAGGTGGAGTCGACCAGCAGCGGCAGCTTCGCGTCGTGGGCGATGGCGGCCACCGTCGGAATGTCCAGCACGTCCAGGCCCGGGTTGCCCAGCGTTTCACCGAAGAGCAATCGTGTCTCGGGCCGGATGGCCTCGCGCCAGGCGTCGATGGCACCCGGCTTCACGAAGGTGGTGGCGATGCCGAAGCGGCGCAGCGTGTAGTCCAGCAGGTTGTGCGAGCCGCCATACAGCGCCGAGCTGGCGACGATGTGGCTGCCGGCGCCGGCCAGCGTGCTGATGGCCAGGTGCAGCGCCGCCTGGCCGCTGGCGGTGGCGATGGCGCCGACACCGCCTTCCAGCGCCGCGATGCGCTCTTCCAGCACCGCATTGGTGGGATTGCTGATGCGGCTGTAGACGTGGCCCGAGCGCTCCATGTTGAAGAGCGACGCGGCGTGCTCGCTGCTTTCGAACACGAATGACGTGCTCAGGTGGATGGGCACGGCGCGGGCGCCGGTGGCGGGATCGGGCGCGGCGCCGGCGTGCAGCGCGAGGGTGTCAAAACCGGGGTCTGATGGACCAGGCATGGCAGTCTGCGGGGTGTCGGTGCGGGGCATTGTGTGCTATGTTTTTCGCCACCTTGGGCGCCAGACCCACGAGGAGAGTTTGATGAAGGTGAGCGACATCCTGCGTGTCAAGGGAAGCACCCTCTACACGATCCCCCCCGACCAGCCGCTGGCCGAGGCCCTGAGCACGATGGCGGAGTTCGACATCGGATCGCTGGTCGTGATGGAGCATGGCGACCTGACCGGCATGCTCACCTTCCGCGAGGTGATCCGGGCCATCGTGAAGAACGGCGGCAGCGTGGGCACCCTGGGCGTTCGTTCGGTGATGGACGACGCGCCGCTGACCTGCACCCCCGAGACCGAGATCGACGAAGTGCGCCGCATGATGCTGGGCCGCCACGCGCGCTACATGCCGGTGCTGGACGGCCGCACGCTGATGGGCGTGATCTCCTTCTACGACGTGGCCAAGGCGGTGGTCGACAGCCAGGACTTCGAGAACCGCATGCTCAAGGCCTACATCCGGGACTGGCCGGTCGAGGAAGAGGGCGCGGCCGAGCCGAAGCTGTAGCTCACCGAGGCCGGCGCCTGCCGGCTGCCTGCGACAATCCAGGGCCCGGCGTTCCGCGCCGGGCCCTTGTCATTTCGGCAGAACGATCTCCATGTCCGGCAGCACCTTCGGCGAACTCTTCCGCGTCACCAATTTCGGCGAAAGCCACGGCCCCGCCATCGGCTGCGTGATCGACGGTTGCCCGCCCGGCATGGCGCTGTCGGAGACCGACATCCAGCCCGACCTGGACCGCCGCCGCCCCGGCACCAGCCGCCACGTGACGCAGCGCAACGAGCCCGATGCCGTCGAGATCCTCTCCGGCGTCTACGAGGGCCAGACCACCGGCACGCCCATCTGCCTGTTGATCCGCAACACGGACCAGCGCAGCAAGGACTACGGCAACATCCTGGACACCTTCCGCCCTGGCCACGCCGACTACACCTACTGGCGCAAGTACGGCCTTCGCGATCCGCGTGGCGGCGGCCGGTCTTCGGCACGGCTGACGGCTCCGATGGTCGCCGCCGGCGCCGTGGCCAAGAAGTGGCTGCAGGAGAAGCACGGCACCCGCTTCATCGGCTGGATGAGCCAGCTGGGCGAGATCACGATCCCGTTCGAGGACGAAACGCAGATCCCGCTGAACCCGTTCTTCGCGCCGAATGCCTCGGTCATCCCGGCGCTGGAAGAGCACATGGACGCGCTGCGCAAGGCCGGCGATTCCTGTGGCGCGCGGATCGAGGTGCGCGCCCGCGGCGTGCCGGTGGGCCTGGGCGAGCCACTCTTCGACAAGCTGGACGCCGACATCGCCTACGCGATGATGGGCATCAACGCGGTCAAGGGTGTCGAGATCGGCGCCGGCTTCGGCGCCGTCACGCAGCGCGGCAGCGAGCATGGCGACGAATTGAGCGGTGCCGGCTTCCGTGGCAACAACGCGGGTGGCGTGTTGGGCGGCATTTCGACCGGCCAGGACTTGGTGGTGTCGATCGCCATCAAGCCGACCAGCTCGATCCGCACGCCCAGGGCCTCGATCGACCCCGCCGGCGAGCCGACGACGGTGGAGACCTTTGGCCGCCACGATCCCTGCGTCGGCATCCGCGCGACGCCGATCGCCGAGGCCATGCTGGCGCTGGTGGTGATGGACCACGCGCTGCGGCACCGCGCGCAGTGCGGCGACGTGGTGCTCCCGCTGCCGCCGATTCCCGGCGCCGCGGGCTGACCCTGCGGTCGCAGCGGTCGCAGCGGTCGCAGCGGTCGCAGCGGTCGCAGCGGTCGCAGCGGTCGCAGCGGTCGCAGCGGTCGCAGCGGTCGCAGCGGTCCGCCCGGATCTTCAATCCGCCAACGAGTTCCCTCGGCCAGTCCGCCGCGCATGCGGTTCGTCGCCAGGAACCCGCGCTTCGTCGCAGCGGTGGATGACGCCGGCGACCCAGTGCCTAGACTGCCTCCCGCAGAAGACAAGCGCCACAAGCGCGAAAGGAACGGGACATGCGCAGGAGCCGGGCGGTAGGGGGTGGCATTGCGGTGGTGCTGGCGATCGGCATTGCCGCGGGCGTGGTGCTGATGCAGCGGCAGGCGGGCGCCAAGGCGCCCGAGCAGGCCAGCGCCCAAGGGCCGAAAGGCGCGGCGTCGGCGCCGCCGCTGGAGTTCCGCTCGGCCGAGGTGGTGGTGCCGACGCTGGCGGCGATGCCGCGTGCGATCGAGCTTTCCGGCCCGCTGGTGGCACCCGGCACGGCGATCGTGCGGGCCAAGGCGTCCGGCACCTTGCTGTCCTTGCAGGTGGCGGAGGGCCAGCGCGTCAGTGCCGGCCAGGTGCTGGGCCGCATCGATCTGGCGGAGCTCTCGAACCGCGTGGCCGAGCGCAGCGCTAACCTCGAATCGGCGCGGGCCACGCTGGCGCAGGCCGAGCGCACGCATGCGTCGAACGAGCGGCTGGCAGCACAGAATTTCATCTCGTCCAATGCACTGGAGACGTCGCGCTCCCAGGTCGAGACGGCGCGCGCCGCCTTCAATGCGGCCCGGGCTTCGCTGGACATGACCCGCGTCGGCCTGCGCGAGGCGGCGCTGGTGGCACCCATCGGCGGCATCGTCGCCAAGCGCCACGTGCTGCGGGGCGAGAAGGTCAGCAACGAGCAGCAGGTGTTCACCATCGTCGACATCCGCCAGCTGGAGCTGGCCGGCAGCGTCGGCACGCACGAGGTGGGCGCGCTGTCGCCCGGCATGCCGGTGCAGGTGCGGGTCGAAGGAGTCGACAAGCCGGTGGCCGCGCGGCTGGTGCGCATCGCACCGGCGGCCGAACCCGGCACCCGGTCGATCGGCGTCACCATCGCGCTGGACAACCCGAAGGAGACGCTGCGTGCAGGCCAGTACGCACTGGCCCGGGTCGATCTGCAGGATCCGCAGGAGCGGCTGTCGGTGCCGATCCCGGCGGTCGGCAACACCTCGGGCCAGGACCATGTGTGGCTGATCGAGAACGGCGCGCTGATGCGCCGCGCGGTCACGCTGGGCCGGCGCGACGACGCCAACGGCCGCGTCGAGGTGCTGACCGGCATCACCAGCGCAAGCCAGGTGCTGGCGATGCGATTCGACAACCTGCGTGAAGGCACCAAGGCGACCATTGCGGCGGCCAAGCAGCCCGCGGTGGCTTCGGCCGCCGCGTCCAGCGCCACCGTGACGCGCTGAGTCGGAGCACCGGCCATGTGGATCACCAAGGTCTCGATCCAGAACCCGGTCTTCGCCACCATGGTGATGGTGGCGCTGCTGGTGCTGGGCATCTTCAGCTACAACCGCCTGGGCGTCGAGCAGATGCCCGACATCTCCTTCCCTGGCGCCTTCATCGACGTGGCCTACCCGGGCGCGTCGCCGGAAGCGTCAGAGCGCGAGATCAGCAAGATCATCGAGGAATCGCTCAACAGCATCGCCGGCGTCAAGCGCATCACCTCGCGCAGCTTCGAGGGGCGCAGCCAGACCAGCGTCGAGTTCAGCCTGAACACCGACATGAGCCGCGCGATGCAGGACGTGCGCGACCGACTGGCGCAGATCCAGTCCGCACTGCCCAAGGACGCGAAGGCGCCCACCGTCTCGCGCTTCAACAACGACAACGCGCAGCCGGTGGTGGTGATGGCGCTGATGAGCAAGAGCCGCTCCTCGCGCGAGCTGTCGATGCTGGCCGACCAGAACGTCAGCAAGCGGCTCTTGCGCGTGGATGGCGTGGCGCAGGTCGACATCAGCGGCATGGCGGTGCGCGAGGTCCGCATCAACCTCGACCCGTCGCGCCTGCGCGCCTACGGCATCACGCCGGGCGAGATCGCGCAGGCGCTGCGCGAGGCCAACGTCGACCAGCCGGTGGGCCTGCTGACCGATGCGGCGTCCGATGCCATCCTGCGCGTGGAAGGCCGCGCGCGCGACCCCCGGCAGTTCACCGAATTCGTCGTCGCCCGCCGCAACGGCCTGGCGCTGACCTTGGGCGACCTGGGCCAGCTGGTGGAACGTGAACGAGAGTTCGACTCGCTGTCGCGCATCAACGGCCAGCGCGCGGTCACCTTCAACGTCTTCAAGCAGCAGGACGCCAACATCGTCGCCACCGGCGAATCGGTCAAGGCGGCGATGGAGGAGGTGCGCAAGACGCTGCCGTCCGACGTCGAGCTGCGCCTGATCTACGCCAACAGCGACTTCGTCAAGGGCTCGCTCGAGGGGCTGAAGCACACGCTGATCGAAGGCGCCATCCTGACGGTGATGATCGTCTTCCTGTTCCTGCACAGCTGGCGCTCGACCATCATCACCGGCCTGACGCTGCCGATCGCCGTCATCTCCAGCTTCATCGCCGTCTACGCCTTCGGCTTCACGCTGAACTTCATGACGATGATGGCGCTGAGCCTGTGCATCGGCCTCTTGATCGACGACGCGATCGTCGTGCGGGAGAACATCGTGCGCCACGTCGGCATGGGCAAGGACCACCACACGGCGGCGGCCGACGGCACCAACGAGATCGGCCTGGCCGTGATGGCGACCACCTTCGCGATCTGCGCGGTGTTCGTGCCCGTGGCCTTCATGGGCGGCATCATCGGCAAGTTCTTCTACCCCTTCGGCATCACGGTGGCGGTGGCGGTGCTGGTGAGCCTCTTCGTCAGCTTCACGCTCGACCCGATGCTGTCCAGCATCTGGAAGGACCCGCCATCGGCGCGGCTGGTGAAGCTGCCAGTCATCGGCCACGCGATCCGCGCCACCGACCGGGTGATGGACTTGAGCCACGCGGTGTACGAGCGGCTCATCCGCTGGGCCTTCTCCGCGCGCCGCTGGACCATGCCCTGGCCGACCTTCGCGCGGCCGTTCGACGCCGAAGGCCGCCGCGACAAGGCCCGCCCGCGCGCCATGCGCCGAGCCACGCTGACGCCGCGCGGCGTGATCGTCGGCGTCGGCATAGCCAGCTTCGTCGGCGCATTGGCATTGACGCCGCTGGTGGGCAGCGAGTTCGTGCCGGAGACGGACCAAAGCTTCACGCAGCTGTCCCTGCGCATGGCGGTCGGTTCCAGTCTGGAGCGCAGCGACAACAAGGTGCGCCAGGTGGAGGAAATCGTCTCGACCTTCCCCGAAGTCAAGACGATATCGACCAATGTGGGCGGCCAGGGGCAGGGCTTCGCGGTGGGCCGCGGGCAGGCCACGCTGAACATCGCGCTGGTGGACCGCAAGGAGCGCAAGCGCACGCAAAAGCAGGTGGAAGACGCGATCCGCGAGGCCATCCGCAAGATCCCGGGCATCGAGGTGTCGGTGGGCTTCAACAAGCCGATTTACGTCGCCATCCTCGGCAGCGACCCGGTCGGCCTGTCGCGCATCGCGACCGACTTCGCCGAGAAGATCAAGAAGATCCCCGGCATCACCGACGTCGACCTGTCGCTGAAGCCCGGGCTACCGGCCTACGCGGTGCGGCTGAAGCCGGACGCCGTGCGCGAGCTTGGGCTGACCGCGCCGCAGCTCGCGTCCAGCCTGCGCGCGTACGTCAACGGCGAGGTGGCGACGCACTGGACCACGCCGGACGGCCAGCAGGTGGAGGTGCTGCTGCGCCTGCCGGAAGAGCAGCGTGAACGCGTCGACCAGATGCGCAACCTGCCCGTGGCCTTCGCCAAGGACGGCACGCCGATCGCGCTGGACTCTGTGGCGACGATCGAGGCGGTGACGAATCCGGACGTCATCCGCCGCCAGAACCTGCAGCGGCGCGAGGCCATCTTCGCGGGCGTGCAGGGGCGGCCCTCCGGCGACGTGGGCGCGGACGTGCAGAAGCTGATCAAGGAGACCAACCTGCCGCCCGGATTCAGCTTCGACGTCGGCGGCCAGACCAAGGAGCAGCAGGAAGCCTTTGGCGGCATGCTGGCCGCGATGGGGCTGGCGGCGATCTTCATCTACATCGTGCTGGCCAGCCAGTTCGGCAGCTTCCTGCAGCCGATCGCGATCATGGCCTCGCTGCCGCTGGCGCTGATCGGGGTGATGCTGGCGCTGCTGTTCTGGCGCTCGACGCTGAACGTGTTCTCGATGATCGGCCTGGTGATGCTGATGGGCCTGGTGACGAAGAACGCCATCCTGCTGGTCGACTTCGCGAACCACGCGCGCAAGGGCGGTGCCACGGTGGCCGAGGCGCTGCTGCAGGCCGGCCTGATCCGCATGCGGCCGATCATGATGACCACCGCGGCGATGGTCTTCGGCATGCTGCCGCTGGCCCTGGCGCTGAACGACGGCGGCGAGATCCAGGCGCCGATGGGCCGCGCGATCATCGGCGGCGTGATCACCTCGACCTTGCTGACGCTGGTGGTGGTGCCGGTGCTCTACAGCTACCTCGTGCGCGAGAGGAAGCCGGGCGAACAGCCGGCGGTGCAGCCGGCCGGCACGCCGCCCATCACCGGCGGCGCGCTGCCCGCGCACGCGCCCGCCGACCGGGACTGAAGCGCCCGCGCGCACGCGAGCCGAGCGGGCCCCGGGCGCGGTCGCACATCGCGTGCGTTCGCCGCCCGGAGGCGACCGTTCGCAGCCCCGGGGCGGCGATTCGCGTCCTCCATGGCCCAGGGGAAGGAGCGGCTTCCTAGCATGCCGCGACCTCATCTCTAGGGACTAACGCATGCACCGCCGCCACTTCATGGCCGGCCTCACGGCCGCGCCGCTGCTCGCCGCGCACGGCCTGGCCGCCGCCGGCAACCTCTACTGGAAGCCCTTCCGCGACAGCGACGACATCGACCTGATGTCGGCCGACACCGCGTGGAAGAGCAGCTTCCGGCGCGTGCCCGCCGCGTACGACAGCGAGGTGGCGATGCGCGTGCCGGCCGGCCTGCGCGGCACGCTGTACCGCAACGGCCCGGCGCTGATGAACCTGGGCGGAATGCGCTATCGCCACTGGCTGGACGGCGACGGCATGGTGCACGCCTTCCGCCTGCAAGACGGCAAGCTGGTGCACCGCGGCCGCCTGGTCGGCACCCGCAAGCTGCAGGCCGAGACGCAGGCCGGCAAGCGCCTCGCGCCCGGCTTCGGCACCAGCCTGCCCGGCACCGCGGTGCGCGGGCCCGACGACATGAACACCGCCAACATCAACACGCTGCTGGTCGGCGGCGAATTGCTGGCGTTGTGGGAAGGCGGCGTGCCCTACGCGCTTGACACGGCCACGCTGCAGACCAAGGGACGCAAGGTGTTCGCGCCGCAGACTGACAAGCTGCCGTTCTCGGCGCACCCGCGGCGCGATGCGGCGGGCCACGTCTGGAGCTTCGGCTACCTGCCGGGCGCTGGTGCGCTGGCCTTGTACGAGCTGGATGATCGCGGCGCGCTGCGCCGCCAGGCCTTCGTGCCGACGCCGAACGCGGACATGGTGCACGACTTCGCGATGACCGAGCGCTACCTCGTTTTCGTGCTGATGCCCTACCGTTACCAGCCGCGTCCCGATGACCCGGGGCTGTCCTTCATCGGACACTACGCCTGGCAGGCCGGCCAACCCGGCCAGGTGCTGGTGCTGGACAAGGCCGATTTCAGCGTCGTGCGCCGGATCGACATCCCGGCCATCGGCGTGTTCCACCTGGGCAACGCCTGGGAGGAAGGGGTCGGAGGCAACACCCTGCGTTTCGGAACCGTGAGCTACGACGACTTTCCCGACTTCATGCGCCGTGCCGGCGAGGTGATGGACCACGCGCTGCTGGCCTACCCCAGCACGCGCTGGACGGAGCACGAGGTGGACCTGGCCGCCGGCACGGTTCGCAGCCATTCGCCGCTCGGCGGCACCGTGGAGTTCCCGCGCTTCGACCCGCGCCGCACCGGGCGCGCCAGCCGCTGCGTCTACCTGATGGGGCGCCACGGCGGGGAGGGCGAGGTGTTCGGCTTCAACACCGTGCGCCGCCTCGACCAGCGCACGGCGCAGGTGCAGGAGTACCGCTACGGCGGCAACGCGATCGCCGAGGAGCACGTGTTCGTGCCGGCGCCGGGCGGCGATGCCGAGGAACGCGGCTGGCTCGTCGGCACCAGCTATGACTGGCGGCAGCGCCGCAGCACGCTGAGCGTGTTCGACGCCGCGCGCGTGGCCGACGGGCCGCTCGCGCAGGCCACGCTGCCTTACGGCCTGCCGCTGGGCCTGCACGGCCAGTTCGTCGCGGCCGCCGGCGGCTGACCCGTGCGCGCCATGCAGCCCCAGGACAGCCGGTGGCGCGCCCTGTTGCGCGACACCGTCTTCGTGGTGCTGTTGAACATCGGCATCACGCTGACGCTGGCCGCCTTTGCGCTGGCGACCGTACCAGCCATGCCAATGGCGCAGCGCCTGGCTGTGCTGCGCATCGACGCGATCTACTCGCAGGCGATCGGCCTGACGGTGTTCGCGCTGATCGAGTGGCCGCGCCTGACCTGGTGGTGGCGGCGGCCGCCCGGCGCGTTGAAGCTCGGGCTGGTCACGCTGCTTGCCATCCCGGGCGGAATAGCGCTGGGCGGGGGCGTGGCCTCGGTGCTCACCGGCTTTCCGGCGCCACTGGCGTCGCTGATGCAGCCGGCGGGACTCGCCACGCTGCTGCTGACCGCGCTGGCCTCGCTGGTGGCCGTGCACTTCATCACCCAGCGCGACCGCCTGCTCGCCGAACGCCTGCGCGCCGAGAACGCCGACATCCGCGCCACCAGCGCGCGCCTGCAGCTGCTGCAGCAGCAGATCGAGCCGCACATGCTGTTCAACTCGCTGGCCAATGCTCATGCGCTGATCGACGAGGACCCGGCGCGAGCGCAGCAGCTGATCGAGGCCTTGAGCGAGCTGCTGCGCACCAGCATGCAGGTGAGCCTGCGGCCGCTGGTCACGCTGCGGCAGGAATTCGACCTGCTGCAGCACTACCTGCAACTGATGGCCGTGCGCATGGGCCCGCGCCTGGCCTGGCGGCTCGATCTGCCGGCGGCGCTGGAAGGGCTGCAGTTGCCGCCGCTGACCATCCAGCCGCTGGTGGAGAACGCGGTCAGGCACGGCCTGGATCCGCAGCCGCAGGGCGGGCGCATCGACGTCGGCGTGCGCGAGGACGGCGAGCGGCTCCTGATCGAGGTGACGGACGACGGCATCGGCCTGCAGGTGGAGGACCCCTTCGCCACCGGCCGCATCGGCCTGGACAACGTGCGCAAGCGCCTCGTGGGCCGCTTCGGCGCCGATGCCGGCCTGCACCTGGCCCCGCAGGCGCCGCACGGCGTGCGCGCCACACTGCTGCTGCCGCGCCTTCCCGATTCACCATGACCAACTCGCCGCCCGTAACCACTCCCATCCTGATCGTCGAGGACGAGCCCGCGCTGGCGCGCCGCATGCACCAGCAGCTGGCCGCGGCCTGGCCGGAAGCGGACCTGCTGCCCGCCGCCGACAACGGCGCGGCCGCCATCGCGCTGGCGCTGGAACACCTGCCGCGCGTGATCTTTTTGGACATCCACCTGCCGGCCTGCTCGGGCCTGGATGCGGCCGAGGCCATCGTCGAGGACTGGCCTGGCGGCACGCCGCTGCCGCAGCTGGTGTTCGTCACGGCCTATGCCCAATACGCGGTGCAGGCTTTCGAGCATGCAGCGGTCGACTACCTGCTGAAGCCGGTCGGTGAGCAACGCCTTCTGAAGGCGGTGCAACGCCTGCGCGAGCGCCTGGCCCTGATCGACGGCACATCCCCCGCCGACGATGGTGCGGCGCTGGGTGCCGAGTTCCAGCGCCTGTCGCAGTCGCTGCGGCCTGCGGGCGGCGAGCCTGCACGCCGCCGGACCAGCCGGGCGGTGGCCCGACCCAA
>Ga0196963_10001477_pt1 | contig 15797 bp, 18 predicted proteins | sample S1_5metaG_FD_148600 | JGI IMG/M metagenome (GOLD analysis project Ga0196963, IMG submission 148600) | Soil microbial communities from Anza Borrego desert, Southern California, United States - S1_5 | ecosystem: Environmental > Terrestrial > Soil > Desert | place: USA: California | collected... | reverse complement strand
TGACCTTGAGAACTTTAACGGGGTACTGGTATCAACGACTGATACAGATATTTATACGAAAGCAACTAACGGCTCTGGAACGGGAGCATGGACTGACCGCGGAAACCTTACGTCAGGAGTGCCGCATAAACTATGCCATTTCAGGCGGTACGATAGAGTCTATTTCACAAATGGTAGCGAAGTGCGCTCAATGGACACTAGCTACTCCATCGCAAGCTCGGGTGATTACTATTTAAGCATTCCAAACTCTGGAACTCTCGTCACCCTTGCCGCTACGTCACTTGAAATCTGGATTGGCTCTGTAAAGACTGTTACTGGTGGCGGTGGACTCTCAAAGGGTGCGGTTGTATATGAATGGGATGGCCTTTCAAATCAGATTACCAAAGAGCACATTATTCCTAATGCAAATGGTATCCTTGCCATTACCATTGAAAATGACTTACCGATTGTCATGGACTCAAATGGTCAGCTGTGGGAAAAGTCAGGCTCAGGTTTCATACCGAGACAATACGGCAGGTTGCCACTTCATAGAAACCAGATACTAAGCTACACGACAAACACTGCCAATGACCGCTTTATCCACCCTAATGGAATGATTGCGACAGGGTATGGTACTATCCTGGCTCTTATTAGTAACCGCAACAACTATCTTCAGGGCTCAACTGAAAACGTCAATGAAAACCTGCCGTCAGGTATTTGGGAGTGGAGTAGAGAAAACGGCTGGATTCATAAGCACTCGTTAACGTATCTCACACTTTCTTCAACCTCTATCACAGACTATGGCCAAAACAGAATTAGTCGTGCAGGCGCACTTGCTCAAATCCTCATACCGACGGGAGCGGCAACAAGTAGCCTCATTTGTGGCGCTGAATACTACACTAACGCATCAACATCTACAAACGGAATTTTTGTTGAGGCTCCGTACCCATCTGAAAACTCCGCAAATCCAGAGGGTGAAAAGTATGGCTATCTTGTATCTACATGGATTGAATCCAAGGAGTTAAGAGACTCATGGCAGAAGCTTTTTATCAAGCATAGGGAATTTATTAATGCCACAGATGCCTTTAATTTCAAGTACCGAAAGAAAGAAGCAACAGCCATAGAAATATCAATTACCTGGGTTAATACGACCTCATTTACGACCTCAACGAACGTCTCGGCACTTGTCGGATATGAGGTTGAGGTGCTGCAGGGTACAGGAAGCGGTCGTTGTGTTCATATCACCAATGTCACTGGTTCGGGAACGTATACAGTAACAGTAGACGAAGAGGTAACAGGCGTTACGACAGGAACTGCTAAGGTACGGATCCAAAACTGGAAAAAGGCCATACTTAAACACGAAAATGACGAATCAGCCTTTGCGGCAATCGGCGATGAAGCATCAGAGCGAATCCAGCTCAAGGTATGTATGAAGTCGACAGGAGACAATGAAATTCATGAATTAGTACTAGTAAATAAGACGCATACTGAACTTAAATAACATGAATCCAACTATTGTCAAAAAAGATGGTCAGGAATTTGTCAGTCAGAATGGTCAGCTTACGAATGTCGCCTTTGCTGATAACACGCTGTTGCGCAGTGCTGGCTACTCGGCTCCGTCTGTCATTACCCCAAGAAGCCTTGATCCGGTACTTCCATATAACATACCTCAAGGCGGTACTTCAGGGTTAGTCGTATCTCCATATCAGCCTGTTGAACCAAAAACACTAGACGCAGAAGCAAAGTTTAAGGCGACTGATCCTACGGGGTATGCCAATTTTAAGACGGCTAACCCGAATTTGCAGTATACCCAGGAAGATGAAAATGAGTTTATGCGACAGCAATCAACTCAAAGCAGGTCTGGTATTGGCGCAGTAACGAGCAGACTACTTGAACTTGCCGGACTGACACCTGGATCAAAATCTGTAGCTCAACAAAAATCCGAAGTCACAAAAACTGCAAACCAAGAGGCGGGTGTTGATGCCAAGGATGCTGAGGTTGTGCGGCTTACCAACGAATACAGAGAAAAAGAAAAATATTACAATGATCAGGCTGAAGCTCTACGAAAGACAGCCGGAGGCACTACTGCCGGTGTTCAAGACCAGTTGGCAATTTTGAGCAGACAAAAAAACAGTGAACTTGCCAACATTGCAATTCAGCAGCAGTCAGCTATCGGCAACTATGAATCGGCAGTGCGACAGGCAAACAGAAAAATTGATGCTCAGATTGCACCTCTTGAGGAACAGGTGAAGAATCTCCAGGCACTTTATCCACTCCTACAAAATGACATGTCAGAGAAGGAAAAGATGAACGCCCAAGTACTCATCCAGGATAAGCGAGATGAGGCAGCAGCGTTTAGAAGTTCGCTTGAGAATGCATACAAGGTAGCAATTCAAAATGGCGCACCGACGACGATCCTTGAGGCAATCGGAAATTCGAGAAATACAACGGAATTATACAAAGCTCTTGGTAAATACGGCATTGTTAATCAGTACCAAGCAACTACTGACGCTTATGGAAATCCTGTAGTCTTTAATTCGAGAACTGGAAAATTTGAGTCATCCGATGGTAAAGATGCTTCCAAGCAAATTATCGGAAATGATGGTAAGAGCTATGACCTGTCTACCTATGCTACTGATCCTGATCATGGCATTAAAATTCAGAACATAATGGGACAAATTGGGCCAATCAGATCAGCTGAAGATGTCTTTAGAGTATTCGATCAGTTTGTGCCAAATAGCCCCATTGACCCGATGACGGTTGTTAACTCAGCTGTCAAATACGGCATTGATCCGTCGCTCCTTGTCAGCCTCATGCTTGTTGAATCAAGGCTCGGAACTCGTGGTGCGGCAGTTAAGACATTTAACCCTGGAAATGTTGGTAACGTTGACAGTGGTGCTACCCGAAATATGAAAACATGGGAGGCTGGTGTTGATGCGGCGGCTCAGCAGCTTGCTCGACGGACAACAACATCAAGCCCAACTCAGAGGCTTACTAAACAGCAACAGTCAGCCCTGAATACTGTTATGGACAACGCTCGACAAGATCCAGATATTAAGATATTCCCTGATGTACGACAGGCCTATGATACTGCTGTTACAAATGCAAACAAGAAAAATGGTGCTGGTGACGTTGTGCTTATGAGAATGATTGCAAAGATGACTGACCCGACTACCGGAGTCCGAGAAGAAGAATTTAAGACATTTGCAGGCGCGCAGTCTACCCTTGCTCAGTATGGTATTAAATTGACTAAACAGATGTGGTCTGGCGATCGACTTAATGAATTTGGCAGGAGTGAATTAGCAAAAGTTGCACAGGAAATCTATGACCAGAGAAAGACTGCATTTGATAACTCGTTCCAGTTCTTCCAGACACAAGCGCAACAGGCTGGCATACCACAGGGTGTAAATATTCTGCCGTATAACATTTCGTCTGCATCAAAAACCAATAAAACTGTTTCGTCCGCGGATAGGGATTATATCAACAGCTTACCATTACCATAATGGCAACACTTTCTAAACAGCAAGTCGCTGACATCATTAAGAAAGCTCCAGCAGGGACGACTCCTGAAGGTATAGTTGCTGCACTTCGAGAAAAAGGATACACACTTGAAGGCTACCAAGATACTCCACAGTCAGAGGTTCCCCAGTCACAAACACAAAAAGCACCAGGTTTTGTTCAAGGTATGGCACAAACAGTCGCTAAGCCATTCCTTAAACTTACATCAAACCTTTTTGAAGCGAGTGATAACCTTTTGGCAGCAGGCTCATATGCATTAGGCGATACAGAGCGAGCCAACAGGATTAACCAGCAGATTGAAGCAAGAAAAAATGAAGGAATTAACTATGGATATTTCGGTAAGGTAAAACCAGTTGAGACAGTTAAAGATGCCATTGGTACAGGAGCTGAACTCGCATCCTACTTTGTTGGTGGAGGTGGTCTAAAAACTGTTGCACAGCAAGGATTTAAGGGTGCAATTCTCGGCGCAACAAAAGCAGGTGCTAAGTTCGGTGCAGTAGGTGGTGCCGCTCAAGGTTTTGGCTCTGGCTTACAGGAAGAAGAATCGACATTCGGTAATGTAGCTGTAGACACCTTGAAAGGCGGAGTAGGTGGTCTTGCTGGCGGTGCTGTCTTAGGTGGTATTGGTGGTGCCCTTGGCGCGACTTCCCGTGGAATAGTAGGAAAAGTAAGTGGCTATATTGATCCGGAAGTAAGAGCTAAGCAAGCACTTGATGAGGCAATAGAAATAACACGACCTGTATTAGACAAAAAGGACACGATTGCGGCTTTTAAAAGAGCAGGTAAGGAAGGTGGTATTACAAGCAGGGGCGAACTTAAAAAGTTTGAGTATATTCCTAGCAAGAAGGACGTAGCAGTTGCAGACAGCGTTCGGAATATCGTAAGTAAAAACAATGGTCCACTCGATAACATTGCCAATATCAATAACGAGATCGAAAGAGTTGCAGAAAGTGAGGTAAGACCGTTTTTACAGGAAAACCAGAATCCTTTTAATCTATTTGAACTTGAAGAATATCTAGGCAGAACAAAAATACCTCAGTTGTTTAAGACAGATAAAGCTCTAAGCCAAACCTATGCCCGTGTGAGGAAAGAGGTACTAAAAGTTGCGGCAAGGTACTCGAATAATCTTGAGGGTCTTTGGGATGCCAGAAAAGAAATCGACGACATGATTGAGCGCCAATTCGGTGATGCTGTGTTCGGAACCCCTCAGTATTCAGCGGTTAAGAGGGCGGCAATCGACATGAGAAATGGAATAAACAATTTCATTGCCGAATCACTGTCAAGCGTTGACATGCAAAAAGTCAATAAAATTCAAGACCTGATCTCGACAATGAGACAAAGAGGAATTTTGTTAGACAGTGTTGAAGACGCTGCCAAACAGCTGAAATCGTATTTTGGCATTCCAGAAACAGAAGACGACATACTTAGAGCGGCATTCTTTAGAGATAGGATGAGCCGGATGAGTAACATGTATGAAGCTGTCGACAACTTGGCAGAACAGAACTACAAGCTTCGAGATAAAAATTCAATTGATCGTTGGCTCAAACAGAATCCAGGCAAGGCTAGACTCATCAGGGGTGGTGGAATTGCTCTTCTTGGTGCAGCCGGACTTGGAGGTGCAAATATAGTGCTGAATAAATAACTAATCGCCGTAGAAATGCGAATCGTCCTTTATGACGATATGAGTATAGATTGCGACTACAGCTCCAATTACTGCTAAGACAGAAAGTACAATGATTTTTTCCATGTTATTGCTGTTTAACTAGTTCGAGTTTAATTTTGCCTTGTTCAGTACCAGCCTTCATGTAGATATAGTATCGCCAGTCTTTATTAAGTTCATTATATTTTCCGGCGGCTAGATCCTCATATTCTTGTTTAGTTAAAAAGCCTTGAGGATAGTAACTGTTTGTTCCTGTGACTAACTCTTGGATGTCTTCGATGCGAGCAGTGTTTCGTCCGCGCATCTTTTCTCTTACTGATTCAAGCCATGTGATCTTTGACTTTAATGTGCTTACTGCTTCTCTATCTGCCAGTATCTTCTGAACTTGAGGATAGAGTGCTTTTGTGTCAATGAGATCCGCTTGGTACATACTTACGGATACCTTACAACCCTGATATAACGAGTCAGCATTTTCAAGTTTCTTTTTAAGTCCATTATTTTCGGCAATTAAAGAATCAATCTGTTTTTGTAATAACGGATCGCTAACTGTAATAGTTTTAGTCACTACTTTCTCGACAGGTTTTTCAACAATTTTTTCTTGAATAATTGTTGTTGTCGTTGAGACGGCTGTCGGTGTTGGATTTTCAGTCTCAGCTACTGTTTGAACTGATGCCTGTTGCCTTGTGTAAGTCTCAGTTTTTCCCCAGCTAAAAGGATTCCACCATGCGGCACTTGCCAAAGAGGGCATAAAAATCACTGAAAATACGGCTATAAATAAGGCTTTTTTCATATTATGCAGTTGTCGTTAACTCAACAATACCACCTATGGCAGAAGAGTCAAGGTACTTCTGCACTCTCGATTTTTATGAATTAGATGGTCAAAAAATCATAGAAACTATAGATACGAATCGTACATAACCCATAATATGAGCCTTGACCAGATAAAACTGAAAAAACTTGAACAGGTGTTGTCTTTAGTTGATCGTGACACACCTACTGCTGATGAAATAGCGCAAATTATTGAAGCGCTTATAAACATCATTAAGACAATCAAATCGGAAGTTGATGTACGAGTTGGCGGAATGGAAGAAAAGGTTGAACGCGTTATTGAAATTGCTGGCGAAATAACTAGAGCGCGTGGCGAAACAAACGAGTTGCGCGGTCAGGTAAATGAACTCATACGAAAGTTCTTAGTGTTTAGGGCTCAGAAAGGAGAAAGAGGAAATGACGGAAAAGACGCAGATCCACAAGAAATAATTGATCGCCTAAAAAGTGACGCCGACTTTCTTAGAAGTCTGAAAGGTGAGAAAGGGGATACTGCGGATGTAGAGGCGTTACAAGATCAGGTCCAACTACTGATTGAAGAAATTGAAAAGCTAAAACAAAGGCCGACTGGCAGAGTCGGTGGCGTAATGGGAATCAAACAAATTGTGGCTGGTTCAGGTGTGTCTGTTGATAACTCGAACATCGGCTACCCTGTCATCACTGCATCAGGCAGTGGTGGGGTTACTGTCGAGACTCCGCCAGAAACACCAAATGGCACGACAACTGTGTTTACCGTCACTGCTGAACCGAAGTGGGTTGTAGCAGACGGCATCACGTATTACGCCGGCGCAGGCTACATTTATGCGGCACTAACAGTCACTATGACAGTAGCACCATCATCAACTATTCGAGCAATTATATGAGAAAATTTTTAGGAATCATCATCGGGCTTGCCATTATCTCACCGGTCATCGTTCAGGCGGTGCCTGTATCGTGGGATAAATCGGGATCGGTATTACAGCCGCTTCGCACGTCGTGGTCAGATCAAGTGAAGATTCCATATTTCACTGCCACATCAACATCAAATGCATCATCAATTACGCATCGTTTGACTGTCGGTACTTCTACGGGTTCATCGGCGCAGCTTGAACTCTTTAATCAGGATTCTACCCGATCAACCGGAGCGATTAGAACAATCTCAAATAGTTCTGCGGGAGCTGATTATGATTGGAGATGTGACTCTCCAAACTGTGACCTTGAATTTGTCGAGACAGATCAAATAAGTCCTGCTGGTAAATATGAAATTGATGTAAACAATGACCTCCTAAGATTTAACGGACGAAATGGGGCTGACAACTCGTTCAACACTTTCGTTGTATTACGCCGTGAGGATCATGCATCACAAGGAAAGATTGGTCTTTTCACTGGCTTTGGCGTCGGCTCTGCCCGACTTGAACTTCAAGGCACGACGACACTCGATCACTTTGCTATTACCTCAGTTGACGGATCATCAGGCAATATATTCCATGTAAAGCAGTCTGGCGCAGTTGGCATCGGCACAACGACACCCTTTGCAAAACTTGCCGTAAATCCTGTTGCCGGAGATGGCCTGAGTTTCCTTGTCGGCTCAAGCACCGGCACGGCTTTCTCGGTAAGTAATAAAAATTTTGTCGGTATCGGTACAGCCAATCCTTTAAACGAGTTTATGATCCAGTCAAACTCAAGCGCCTCACGCGACATCTTTGCCATTCGAAACAGCCTTGGTAACGACATATTCCAAATTAGAAACACAAACAACATGTCGGCTCTCAGGATGTACAACTCGACAAATAGCGAACTACTGCGCTTCGATCCGGGCGCTAACCTCGGCGCTGGTAGCTTCATCTCAGGTCTGACGGGATTCGGTTCGACAACACCATTCACGACAATTGCCGTAGGTACAAATGCCGTTCCGGGTTCGATTCTTGTCGCCGAACATCGACCAGCCACCTCAACTTCAATAACGATTGACTGGAAAAACGGCAACCAGCAAAACATTCGCACCGGCACATCGGCAACAACTATCACATTCTCTAATGCTACAGACGGCGGTACGTTGAAACTCATTGTTTGTAATCCGGGCACGTCGGCCGGTGCCATTACATTTGCCACACAGATTCTCTGGGCTGGCGGTACTGCTCCGACACAAACGACAACAGCCAACAAGTGCGACGTTTGGAGTTTCATTGCAACACAAGCTACAAGCACGCTTAAGATTTTTGGCACGCAAACAGCATCATTCTAATGAACAAGTTTTTGTACAAAGGAATACTCGCACTCATACTGCTCTTTACAGCTACGCCGACGTTTGCGGCAATTTCTCTTGTTCAGACTAATTCAGGAAACGGCGATAACGGCACGGGTGGAGCTGACTACGTAAATAGCTACACAGTCGCCGCTGGCGCAAACAACGTCACTGCTGGAAATATGCTCATTGCCTGTATTACTGCCGGCTCTCAAGACTCACCGGTTATTTCCGATAACGCTGGAAATACGTGGGGCCGCATCGCAAGCTCGACAAACCTGACGGCTGGAAGAAAAACTGATTTATGGTTTGCCCAAAACGTTGCCGGTGCGTCTACCACTCTCACTGTTCAATTTGAGCCATCTAAATTTGCTGACTCGGCCATCATTATCCGCGAATACTCGGGTCTTCTGACCTCTGGAGCGCTCGATAAAATTGCATCAAGTTCAAGCTCAGGCACGACACATACCACAGCAACGGCCACAACGACAGCTCAGGCAAGCGAGCTTCTTATCGGCTGTGGCGGATCGGCCGGCATCGCGAGTCCGACGTTTGGCGCCGGCGCAGGATATGGAAACCTGATCGAGAAAAAAGGCTCAGACGCCTTTACTTACTGCGCTATGGAGGACCGGATCGTATCGGCCACCGGCGAGTATAATGCTTCGTTTACTACAGGTACATCTGCGGATGCAGAAACCATTATGGCGACGTTTCGAGCAGTTGTAACGGCAGTAGCGGCAAAAGCCTTGTGGCTTTTTAGTGATTTTTAACATGAAAACATCTCTTATTACACTCTCAATACTCGCACTCTTCGTTTGTGGCGTATTCAGCTTATGGATGCAGACACAAAACCAAGTTACAAGTCTTGGTGTATCTACTCGATCTGGTAAGTATTTTATTTTTGATGACAGTATTGTTGAGCGCATCAGCATAAACTATGACAACAATACTGCCACAGTGTACCTAAAAGATGGGCGCTCACGGACATTCCCATTTTCATGGGATAGCGTAGAGGCATTTGAGGCAGCAGCAAAAACAAATTTTGCAAAGTAATGGGAAAACTCAATGTATAACCTACGGAAAAAAAGTAAACAGGAGGAAAAAATTAAGTCGGTACTCTCTAGCATATCTCAAAGGGAAAATGATGCCTTGTTTCTAACTAAAGATGATATTCCGGATCTTCGTCCGACAAAGGACGAGATTACCGATGTCGTTAGGGAAGAATTACCAGAAATCATTAAACCTCTCATACCAGAGCCGATACCTGGCAAAGATGCTGTAATTACGGACGAAATTAAAAAGGAAATCGCAGTCGAGGCAGCTACATTAGCAATGATGGATATTGAAGTTCCTGTAGTAGAAAAGATTATTGAAAAGACAGAGGTTATTAAGGAGCAGCCTATCGTAACTCAAGAAATAAAGGAGGTAGCAATTGCAGAAAGGGCTGAAGCTATACGAGACAAACTGGAGTCGCTCAAGGATGATGAGCGTCTCGACAAGAGCGCCATCAAGGGACTAGATGAAATATTGAATGAATTTAGAGGGCTGATTTCAGGTTTAAATAAAAACAAGACGTTTGGGGGTGGAATCGTCGGACGTGATCTCATAAAGGATATTGATATTTCAAGCCAGCTTGATGGTGTAACAAAGACATTTAACATACCAGCGGTTTGGAACATTGTTTCTGTTGATTTATCAAGTTTTCCACATGCGCTCAGAAAGAACGTTGATTTTACTTACACGACAACATCAATCACGTTTACGAATGAGATCAATGCCGGTTCAAGTCTGGCGCAGGGACAAACGTGCATCCTTACAGTAGTAACTGCATAACATGTACAACAGATTTATTACATCACTCATAGTCGTAGTAGCAATATTTTTATGCGCTAAGGCAGTTTCTGCCGCTCCAACATACATTTTCCAGCGTTCTATTTTACCCGAAACAACAAACACCTATTATCTTGGTTCGACTTCTCCTAATCTCCAGTGGAAAGGTATTTATACTCAGGATCTTGTCATTACAGGCACATGTACTGGTTGTGGGGGCGGAGATGTAGTTGGTCCGTCATCAGCAACGGATAACAACATCGCTCGCTACGATGGTACGACCGGCAAACTCATTCAAAATTCTGGCATAACTATTGAAGACGATAACGACATTTTAAGCACAGGAAACCTCTTCACAAACCAAGGCTTCAACTCTCACCAGACGGGATCAGCCACAAATATTCAATTCGGCGCCGGCCAACCGGCTACGGGTGTACTGTCAGTAAGTACATACGGCTGGCGATGGACAAATCAAATAGCTGGAGCAACAAACGTATTTGCCGGAACAGTAGATACCGGCCTTAACCGAAACGCGGCAGGGATTTTGGAAGTAAATAACGGCACGCTCGGCCAGCTTCGTGATATTACGCTCCGAAGCGCCTCAACAACCGGCCAGACTGTTCTTGCGACTGATAGCGGCAATGTCGGTATTGGTACAACTTCTCCGTATGCAAAGCTTTCCGTAAATGGCAGGGGAGTATTTAACCAAGATGTTCGCGCTGACTTCTATACCGCCACTGGTACGACTGCATCAACTTTTGCCGGCCCTATTCATACAACGTATGACGGCGTGGCGCTGGCTATAAAAAACGGCGGGGACAACATGTTTAGTTTCGACAGCTCATTTAACCCTGCGCCGAAAGCCTGCTTCGGCCTCACCGCTGGCATCTGCGGCATCGCACCTGGTGTACGAAACAGCCAAGTAACCTATGTCGACACAGACATGATTTTTGGCGATCCATTCTTTCTTGGCGTTGATGGCTCAATTGATGGCAGTTCGCCCAAAGCAATCATTGACTACGCTGGTGGTGCTTTAAACATCGGCACAGGCGGCGCGCTCGGCCCACTCGCTATCGGCTTCTCTGTCCAAAACGGCACTGTCATGTACTTCCAGGGGAAAACTGCTCGCATTGTTGACAGTGCTGTTCTCGGAAAAGATGCAGACATTCTTTCCACGGGCTACGTGTTCAATGCGTACGCCACAAGCACAGCCTCTTTACCGGTATTTAATATTCTTCGAAACAGTGGCTTTGTCGGCATAGGAACAACAACACCACGTGCTGTCTTTCAAGCTACGGCTTCATCAACAAACGCCACAACTTCCATTCAGTTTGGCAAGCCAAATCAAAACAAGGGAACGTGCCGCACAGAATACGACACGGCGGGAAGCCCTGTCTACATCTACATTGCTGCCGGAGCAACAAGTTACACCTTCCAAAACGGAGGTACGCCGCCGTCGGGTTGTATCAATTAATAATAAATGTATATGCCACTATCAACACTTACAACAGCAGAGAAACGAGCCTTGATTTCGCGGGGCATTGAACGCCAGAAAAGTTTTCCGAAACTTGAAGGGGAAACAAACGCCCAGCACATTACCCGCTACATGGCAGCACTTCTTGCCCGCTACAAAAAAAGCAGGCTCGATGAGCTTCTAGGAAGTCAATACAGGTTTGAAAATCCTGATACTGCTGATACAAGCGACGTTTAATTTTAATTCCATGACAACAAAGCAAATCATCAAATACATTTCTCTGGCAGTCCTGACAATTCTCATTGTGGTAGATCTAGCGTGGCTGAATTACGCGCAGTATAGGGACATTCAGGAGCGGAAAGTACTCATGCAAAACCTCGTCGCGCAGTTTGAAATATTTAACAAGGGTTTTAGTGATGTCGAAACATTTATTAACAAAGAGGTAATACCTGTAATCGAGCAGGTGAAAAGCAAAAAGTAACATGAACAGGGAACAAGACTATACGAAGCGAGAGGTCGATTTATTCTTCAAGCAAATTGATGGAAAACTTGATGCTATTCATGACCAAACATCAAAAACAAATGGTCGAGTTACGGGGCTTGAGAAGGAGTTGGAAAAACAGAAAGAGCAGTACTCATTCATTAGAGGCGGTTTAGCAGTCATTACTGTCCTTATTGTTCCCGTGCTTCTTTTCATTGTCTACCAATATATTTTACATAAATAAGTGGAACCGAAAAAAATACAAAATTGGCGGCCAAGTATCATTGACACTTCCGAGCAGTGGTACTTAGGAGGTGAGAAGTGCATTGAGACTGACGAATTAGTTCCAGACGGCCAGTGGATGAAGTGGTTTCCAGCAGGAGAGCGACAAAACAAAAATGGCCTTGAGACAAACAACTGTACAAATTACTCACTATTAAACTGCATCGAAGCTATCGGCCGAAAGAAGTACGGCATAGAGTTTCAAAGCAACCTCTCAGAGCGTGAGCGCGGTATCCGTTCCAGCACCCAGCCAAACGGCAATACGCTCCAAAACGTCTGCGAGTGCCTGCGAAAGCAGGGCACCATCCCCGAAGCCTTTTTAGCTTTTGACAACACCATAGATAGTTGGGGTGAATACTATTCGCCAAACCCGATTCCGTTCTCACTCTGGAAAGTATCTGAGTCGTGGCGGACAAAGTACAAGTACGCACACGATTGGGCAATTCTACCAAGCGACACTCTTGAAGAGCGGCAGCGGAAAATGAAAGAGGCACTCAAGTATTCGCCGCTCACTGTCGCAGGCCATGCATGGACTCGCCGAGGTGATGGATTGTATTACAGCGATGGCGAGGTAAATCATGCCTTTGATATTGCGGGGTATATGGATGGGAAATACTGGATCGCTATCGACTCATATCCAGACGAGAAGGGGTCGTTTGAAAAACGACTGGCGTGGAATTATCACTTTCGGGAAGCAAAGCGTCACAGCCTAGAGAAAAATGTTAGTGGTGTTTTAGAAAATAAGTCAAACCGAACCGGCTACGTTAAGTATTTAATTTCTTGGTATCTATGGGACTTACTGCGTTAAAAAGAATATTCGAAATTATCCTAAGTGTCCTGAAAAAAGCCGAGGACATGCCCGTGCCTGAGTCGGTGTTTACGCCACCAGCACCACTGCCTGAGCCAGTTGTACCGCCAAAGCCTGAGCCGCCGAAGATTACACCGCGCGAAAGGCTATACATTGTCGCCAAGAAAAACCTCGTGCCAGCTCATGATGTTTCGCCACAGGACATTGCAAATGACGAAGTGGCATGTGTCGAATCGTTTGACTGCATCCACTTCGAGGCATTTGGAACGTACATAAATGGCACAAAAAATCGAGTGACACTTTCGACCATTGAAGCATTTAAGATCCTCAGTAAAAACTGGCTGAAAGTTGCAAATCCGCTTTCGGGCGATGTCATTTTGTCTGTCACTGGAACAGGCAACGGCAGGGTTTCAAATGGCCATATAGGCATCGTGGGGAAGACGCACATCATGTCGAACAGCTCATTTTCAGGTTGCTGGGAAGCTAACTACACCTTAGAAACATGGATGCGCTACTACATGCTAAAAGGTGGCCTAAAGACTCACTTTTTTAGGAAAGTATAGCTGTGCATAACTTGAATTGACGGCTGAGTTTTATGGTAAAATAGAGGTACAAATCAATAGAAAATCTCCTGGCGCAATTTTGCGCTTTTTTGTTTATTAGTTAGGAAAAAAATCATGCTATCAAAGGCAATTCAGTGGATCGTTTACTCATCGAGTGATCCGAAAAAGGTGTCGCTTACAGTTAAAAGTGCCATTCTCGGTTTCGGTACTCTCATAGTGTTTGTACTTCCAAACACGGACATACCGCTTCTTGCAGATTCAACATCTCAACTTATTGAGTCTGTTTTGGTTGTAGTTTCTGTAGTTGCAGGTATCGGTGGACTTATCAGAAAAGTCCTTACTTCATTCACTGGTGCAAATGAAGTTGTGAAGGGTTGGAACCAGTAAGTTCATTCTCAGAGGGCGTGTAGGTTCCTTGTCTATGACGCCTTCAAGAGAGCGAAGTTACGCTCTGAGGTTTCCCGCAACCTCTATCGTTTAACGAAGAGAATAACCTCTTAGGCACATGTAAAGCCATTCGGCGCGCCACTTAAATTAAGAGGTTGGGGGAAATCTCACGTTCTTTCACAAGGAGTCCGATGTTTCAATCACCGAGCGACAGGTACAAGTACCTGCTCCGCGCATCCGTAGGAGGTTCACATGCTGGTCAAAGCTTCAGTCGCGCCGGTTCATACCGGCTGCGCGATCACCGACACCGCAAAGAGCATCGGTGTCGCGCAGCGCACAGTGTTCGATCTCGCGGCCAGAGCTAAGGGGTTTTCAAACCCTGAGGACTGCGCCGAATACCGCTATTTGCGGTGGTTCAAATACAACGAGATCCCGACATGGGTTCTCGACTACATTTCCTCAAGGAGGTAGCCATGCAGATCATTGACGACACTCGTATGAAGCTTCAGATCACGGAGCAGCAGGTGTTCGTCAACGCTTGGAAGCTCCGTGGACAACCCGATCGTGGGAATCGCGAATGGAAGCGCTACAAAGCTTCCGGAGATCAAGAGGTTCAAACCGAGGTGGTAGATTACTGCCTCGACGTGTTGAGCGAAAGGAGGCCTCATGTTCACCCTCGTCTCATTGAGCGAAAGACAGCGTGAAGCGGCGCTCAGCGACTTCAATCGCTGGGTAACAGGGGTGGCCATTGGCCGCCCGCCGACAATTGAAGATTGTTTTGAACACTATATCAGAAGCGCCCATGCAAACGGCGTGCCGGCGACACACACCTTTGAGGTGCAGGAGCAGCTTCTGCTCTTCAACGGCGCGTGTTGCGGGATCTGTGAAAACGGATGCGCGGGATCGTGTCCGACAGATTAAGGAGGTGATCAACATCTCTCCGGAGGATCCGGAGTACGGCGCCACGGATGGCGCCACGGACAGCAGACAGCTCCGATTGGACTGTCATAGGGGAAGTGGCTGTGCATAACCGCCTGCCACTTCCTTTTTTAACCACTAACCCCATAAGGGATGTGAATATATGAACAATAACGAACCAGTAATAAAGAGTAGTGAAGTGCCGACCATTGAAGATCCGGGTCAGCAGAATATTTGTATCGGGTGCGAGTAACACAAATTTGTTAAATCTTTTCCAAACGATAGCAATTGGCATGCTATCCATATTGTCGCCGAATACTACTGTGGCCATGGAGCTTCCGCAGATCGATCCGCCGCAATTTATTGAGGTCAAGGAGGTGCCGCAACTGAGTGAGAGTATCCCCGCCGTTGCCGAAGTCCCTACAGTCAGAGAGCTTGTGGTAAAAATTGCGAAAGAGGAAGGAGTAAATGTCGCAGTCGCGCTCTACGTCGCCGAACACGAAAGTAATTTTAATGAAAAGGCGGTTGGCGATATGCATATCATTTGTCCATCCGGTCCGTATGTTGGCACAAAAGTATACGCACGCGGCGTGTTCCAACTGACGCGGTGCTATCACCCGAACGTTACCGACAAGCAGGCGTTTAATGCAGAGTTTAATGTCCGGTACGGCATCCGTTTAATGAAGAGTACGGCGAGTTGCATGAAAGAGTTTACAACGTGCCGCAAGTATTACGGAGTAGGGATTTAAGGTGGGTGTTATCCACAAAAACGGGTAAAAAATGACGTATGTTGCAAAAGTGCAAAGGTGCATATAGTATAATCAAACTGTAGTAATAAACACAAAGC
>Ga0196963_10001474_pt1 | contig 15845 bp, 14 predicted proteins | sample S1_5metaG_FD_148600 | JGI IMG/M metagenome (GOLD analysis project Ga0196963, IMG submission 148600) | Soil microbial communities from Anza Borrego desert, Southern California, United States - S1_5 | ecosystem: Environmental > Terrestrial > Soil > Desert | place: USA: California | collected... | reverse complement strand
ATGGTGGCGTCGGCCTGGACGAAGTTCTCTTTGTCCGAGTTGGGGCCGCGGCCGGAAGCCCAGGTCTCGGGCGACGAGGTGGCAGGCAGGTTGCCCACGCCGATGGTCTGGTTGGACGAAGGCCGGACGTTGATCTGCTTGCCCGTGGCGTCGATCGTTCCGGTCCACAGCGGCATCTGCGGCGCGCTCGTCAGGGGTGCCCACTGGCCATAGGCGAAATTCGCCGTCTGGTTGGTGCCGCCGTCGGCCTTGGTCGAGCCGACCACCCCCGACACCTTGAAGCCGTCGGCCTTGTAGGAGCCGTCCAGCACGAGGCTGTCCGACGACATCGACGACGACCGCACCCAGTTCTGCAGGAACACGTTGTCCGTGGCCGGGTTGCCGGCGGTGCGGGTGTGCAGCACGCACAGGCCCGCGGCATTGGTCTGCGCGCAGTTGCCCGAGTTGCCGGTGAAGATGTAGTGGCTGCTGTTGGAGTTGTTGGCGTCCAGTTCGAGGCGAAGGTAGTTCAGGCTGATGTCGACGCCCTGCGCCGGACGGGCCTGCAGCGCCAGGCCCAGCGCCTTGCGCTCGCGTTCCTGCACGAAGGTGGTGGGCGCCACGTCGCCGGACCAGCGCATGTCCGCTTCGACGCCACGTCGGATGTAGTCGCCCTTTTCCAGGGCGCCGGCGATCAGCACCCCGAAGGTCCTGCCTTCGTTGCGCCAGCTGTAGAGGGCGGAGCCTTCGCGGTTCGCATCGCTGATGCTGCCGTTGCCGAACTTCAGGCTGGCGAAGGCGGTGTGGGCGGCCAAGTCCAGCGGCTTGCGCGTCTTGACGATCACGGTGCCGCCGATGCCGCCCTCGGTCAGGTCGGCCTGGGACGACTTGTAGACCTCCAGGCCACCGATCAACTCCGGTGGCAGCAGGGAATAGTTGAACGACCGGTCGATCGCCTTCTGGTCATACCAGCCGGTGGAGGCCACGGTCTGGCCGTTCAGGGTCGTGTAGGTCATCTGCGGGTCGGTACCGCGGATGGACACCGAAGCGCCCTGGCCGAAATCGCGACCCACCGAGACGCCCGGGATGCGGCCCATGGCTTCGCCGACGTCCGAGTCCGGCAGCTTGCCCACGTCTTCGGCGGAGATGGCGTCGACCACGGCGATGCTGTTGCGCTTGACGCTCACGGCGGACTCGAGCGAGGCGCGGATGCCCTTGACCTCGATGACCTGCGCGGGCGGCGCAGCGCCAGCCTGGGCCACCGCGGTCTGGGCCTGTGCCAGCTGGACGGGTGCCGTGGCTGGCGCCGACGCGACGGCCTGTGGTGCCGCAGCAGCAGCCGGCGCCTGGGCCACTTGCTGCGCGGGCGCCTTCTTCTCGGGCTCCTGGGCCGTGGACTGTTGAGCGTGCGCGACCGTGCCGATCAGCGCGAACGCGACGGCCGATGCGATGGGGGTCAAAGTTGCCTTCATGAGCTCCTCGTCGAAGATGGCGCCAGCGCGGCGTCCGGTTGCGGTGGCTGCGTGAGAGCTGCAGCCTTGGTCTTAAGTGGATGCGTACCACTGTACTACCACTTACAGGAATCGGTCTAGCCGTTTACCCGCATCGACCCCCGAATTTCCCATGCTTGCCCTCTGAATGAGGGTGGGCGGCCCGGAGCGGACCAGTGGACGCCTAGTACAAGCCTGGGGCGGTTCGTCAATCGCTTCTGGTACGATAGTGGTACTCAAGCAACGGCAAGGCGCACGAGAGGAATGAGGAGCGAAGTCCCCGGCCCGGCAGCGTTGACGCAGATCCTGCGCACGCTCGACCCGGACAGCCACCAACCGCTGTACCTGCAACTGCAGCAAGCGCTGCGCGAAGCCATCGAGAAGCGCATCCTCGGGCCCGACGACGCCCTGCCGTCCGAACGCCAGCTGGCGGCTGACCTCAACGTCTCGCGCATCACCGTGCGCAAGGCCATCGACGGCCTGGCCGATGAAGGCCTGCTGGAGCGGCGCCAGGGTGCGGGCAATTTCGTCTGCACCCGCATCGACAAGAACTTCTCCAAGCTGACCTCGTTCTCGGAAGACATGCGCGCACGCGGCCGCAACCCGCGCAGCGTGTGGCTGAGGAAGTCCGAGGGCACCGTGACGCCGGAAGAGGCGCTGAAGCTGGCGATGAGCCCCGGCACCACGGTCTACCGCTTCCACCGGCTGCGGTATGCGGACGATGCGCCGATGTCGATCGAGACAGCGACCATCGCGGCCTTCGCGCTGCCTTCGCTGGAAGCGGTGGACACTTCCCTGTATGAAGCGCTGGACCGCGCCGGCCACCGGCCGGTGCGGGCGCTGCAGCGGCTGCACGCGCTGCTGCTGAGCGACGAGCAGGCCAAGCTGCTCGAAGCCAAGCCGCGCGATGCCGGGCTGCTGGTGGAGCGGCTCGGCTACCTGCGGGATGGGCGGGCGATCGAGCTGTCGCAGTCGATCTACCGTGGCGACACCTACGACTTCGTCGCGGAGCTGAACGCGATCTGAGCCCCCACGGCGCCGCGCGGGCCGGCTTGCTTGAGAGCCGGCTTGGGAGCCGGTGGGCCGGGGGAGCGCCGCCATGGCGCGGGACCAAAGGCGGTCGCATGCAACTGCGCGCACGAGGTCCTGGCGATCTGCGCGTACCTGGCGCGTTAGAAGTCGCAGCGGCTTTCCAGCGGCGGCTGTGGTGCGGGCACGGTGTCGACGTGCGCGGTACCGGCGCGGCGCAGGCGACGGATCTCGGTTTCGACCTGTGGCGGGCTCAGGCTGCGGCCGGCGGCATGGAACACCCAGTCGACGTCCTGCGCATAAACGCGCGGATCGGTACCGGCGGGGAGCAAACCGGCGGGCGAGAACCACAGGTTGAAGGCGATGGACATCGGCGCCACCGGCACGTTGCGGCCGGCGTGACGCGCCACCGGGCGGCCGTCGACGAACATGCGCACCTGCTGTTCGTCCACCTGCATCAGCAGCACGTGCCAGCCATCGAAGGAGCGGAACTCCTCGTGCGCGCTGTTGTGCGGCTGCCAAGGGTCCAGCCGCACCGTCTGCCACGAGATGCCGTACAGCCGCTGCTTCTCGCTGCCCCAGCCGCCGTTGGGCAGGTACTCCCAGTCGACCTCGCTGAACTCGGGGTCGAAGGCATGCCTGAGCGGCGCGACAGCGTAGAAGGTCTGGATGATGGGGTCTCCGTCGGCGCCGGCGACGGGCGTGTCGGAGAAGCGGATGCGGGCCGCGTAGGTGCCGCGCAGCAGCTTGCGCTGGTGGCACAGCTGCGCCTGCACGGTGCCCGGGCCGTCGCTGCCATCGGTGCGTGCGGTGAGCCGCAGCAGGCGGTTGCCGCGCTGCGCGGGGTCGTCCACCAGCGTGATGGCCTCGGGCGCCCAGCGCGCGCCGGTGACGCCGGGGTGGCCGCTGCCGCTGCGCAGCAGCCAGCCGGCGGCCTGCAGGGCGGCCGCGTCGGCGTGGCTGAAGTCGTCGAAGAAGAGCGGCTGCGGAGGGGCGGCGGCTACGGCATAACCCGCAACAAGCGCGGCCGATGCGCCGCCGAGAAACCGGCGGCTCACGGCCGCGCGGCCTCGGGCGTGTCGTTGCCCGATGGGATGTGCACGAAGAACATCAGCACGAAGGCGGGGATGCCGCACAGGATGGTCCAGAGGAAGAACTCCTGGTAGCCCATCGCCACCTGGATGTCGCCGCTGATGGTCTTGGACAGGATGAAGCCCAGCTGCATCACGCCGGTGCCCAAGGCGTAGTGCGCGGTCTGGAAGTTGCCCGGCGCCACGGCCTGCATGATGTACAGGATCATGCCGACGAAGCCGAAACCGTAGCCGGCCATCTCGATGCTGACGGCCAGCCGGTGTGGAAGAGGCTGGCCGGCAGTGCGACGCTCAGGTACCAGAACACCACGTTGGGCACCGCCATCGCCAGGATCAGCACCGGCATCGCGCGCTTCAGGCCCAGCCAGGAGGTGAAGTAGCCGCCCAGGATGCTGCCCACCAGGAAAGCCGCGGTGCCGGCGGTGCCGTAGATGCCGCCAACCTGTTCGGTGGTGAGGCCGAGGCCGCCCTTGTCGCGCGGCTCGATCAGGAAGAGCGGGCCGATGGTCTGCACCTGGCCCTCGGCCAGGCGGAACAGCACGATGAAGAGGATGGCCTTCCACACCGCCGGTTTGCGCAGGAAGTCGGTGATGACCTCGCGCAGCGTGCTCAGCACACTGTCGACGCTGAGCGGCAGCGTCTGGGCCTTCAACGTGCCGGGCAGGGCCCAGGCGTTGTAGGCGGCCAGCGCGGCCAGCAGCCCGGCCAGCAAAGCAAAGATCAGCGACCACGCATGGTGCACGCCGATGCTCTTCTCGAGGTGGCCGGCGATCACCAGCAGGCCGCCCAGCGTCAGGAACTTCGAGGCGTTGAAGAACGCGCCCTGCCAGCCGGCATACGCCGCCTGCTGCTTGGGGCTCAGCGAGGCCATGTAGAGCCCATCGCAGGCGATGTCGTGCGTGGCCGACGAGTAGGCCAGCAGGAACAGCACCGCGATGCTGGCGGCGAAGAACATCGGCAGCTGGATCGCCAGCGCCAGCAGCGCCAGGCTGATGGCACCGGTGAACTGGAACAGCACCACCAGTGCCTTCTTGCTGCGCGCCATTTCCAGGAATGGGCTCCACAGCGGCTTCAGCGCCCAGGCCAGTCCCAGTACGCCGGTCCAGCGTGCGATCTGGTCATTCGCGATGCCCATGTTCTTGAACATGAGGCCGGCGATCAGCATCACGACGAAGAACTGCAGGCCCTGCACGAAGTACAGGCTGGGCACCCAGCGGATCGGCGAGCGGGTGGCGGCCTGGCCGATGTCGGCCGGTGGCGTGGCGTCGGCGGTGGTGGTGGGGGTCATCGGCGCGCGCTCGGTCGGTGGGTGGGTGGTGGGTGGGTGGGTGAAGGCTGGGTCAGCCCGCATGCACCGCGAGCGGCACCGGGGCACGACCGGGTGCGCCGGCCCGGCCTTCGAGCCAGGCCTGCACGGCCGCCAGCGCGCCGTCGGCATAGCCCCAGCTGACCAGCGCCGGCGCGGCGATGTCGTGCACCTGGAACGGGTTCCAGAGCGCCAGGTGCAGGTCGATGCGGACCGACGCGGCCGAGGCGGGGTAGCGCTGGCGGTGGTTTGATATCAGCACATTGACGCGGCCATCGCGGGGGATGCCGAACTCGCCGATTTGCTTCAGGTTGGGCAGGCGGACGAACTCCACGTCGGCGAAGCCAGCCATCAGCTGCTGCACGCGCTCGGCCGGCAGGCCGGCTTCCGAGACGCCGTCGCTGTCGACGCTGGCCTGCGTGATGACGCGCAGGCGCGCGTCCCGCTGGGGCGGCATCGCGCCACCGATGGCGGTGAGCCCACGCGCCCAGGCTTCGTGCATCAGGGCGTCGTCGGCAGCGCGGCGGGCCGCGGCGTAGCCGGCCGCGGCCGCCGGGTAGCGCCGCGCCAGCGCCGACAGCCGGGCCTGCGAGCGCAGCACCTGCCCGGGCAGCAACTCGCCTTCGCGCAGCGCCTCTTCGATGGCCCGCACCGCATCGGCCTGCTCGTCCAGGCTGCCCTGGGCCAGCGGCATGTCGGCGCCGGCCTGCAGCGCCAGCACCGCGCCGCGGGCGTGGCCGTAGCGTTCGTACACCGCCTTCATGAACAGCGCGTCGGTGATCACGACACCGTCGTAGCCGATGGCCTCGCGCAGCAAGCCGGTCAGGATGGGGCGCGACAGCGTGGCCGGGTGGGACGCGTCGATCTGCGGGTAGGCGATGTGCGCCGTCATCATCGCCGGCGCGGCATCGGGGCCGTGGGCCAGTGCGCGGAAGGGCTTCAGTTCCAGCGCCTCCAGCTCGGCGAGCGACTTGTCGACCGTGGGCAGCGCATGGTGCGAATCGACGTGCGTGTCGCCGTGGCCGGGAAAGTGCTTGACGCAGCAGGCCACGCCTTCGCGCAGCGAGCCGCGCATCCAGGCCCGCGCCAGCGCGGCGACGCGTTCGGGGTCGGCGCCGAAGCTGCGCTCGGCGATCACCGGGTTGGCCGGGTTGTTGTTGACGTCGAGCACCGGCGCGAAATTCCAGTTGACGCCAATCGCGCGCAGGCCGCGCGCCACGGCGGCCCCGATGGCCTCGGCCTGCAGCAGGTCGTCGGCGGCGCCCAGCGCCATCGCCGCCGGCGGCTGCGGCAGGAAGGTCGCGCGCACCACCGATCCGCCTTCCTGGTCCATGCCGATCAGCGCCTCGGGGCCCAGCACCTCGCGCAGATCCGCGGTGAGTTGCTGCACCTCGGCCTCGGTGCCCAGGTTCTTGCGGAACAGGCAGACCGCGCGGATCTGGTGGCGGCGCAGGAAGCCGGCCACCTCGGGTGTCAGCGACTTGCCCGGGATGTCCACCATGACGAGGTGGCCCGGATGGAAGTTGTCGGCGCTCATGGATGTCAGTGCGTCTTGGTGACCTTGCTCAGGTGCCGCGGCGAATCGGGATCCAGCCCGCGCGCGCGGGCCAGTGCCTCCACCGCCGGGTAGAAGCTCTGCACCGCGGTGACCGGGTCCAGGTCCTCGTTGGCCGCCGCGATCAGCGGCAGCTCCGCGCCCGGCGTGCCGGCCGGCGCGGCCAGCAGCACGCGCGCGCCGCGGCCGCGCATTTCATCGGCCAGCGCCAGCAGGCCGGCCTGGGCCGGCCCGCGCGGCGCGAAGACCAGCAGCGGGTAGCCCTCGTCGATCAGCGCCATCGGGCCGTGCTTGACCTCGGCGCCGGAGAAGGCTTCGGCCTGGATGCCGCAGACTTCCTTGAACTTCAGCGCCGCCTCCATCGCCACGGCGAGCCCGAGGCCGCGGCCGATCACGAAGAGGCGGTCGGCATCGGCCAGCGCATCGACCAGCGGCGACCAGTCGGCCCAGGCCGCTTCCTCCAGCGCCTCGGGCAGGGTGTCGATCGCGCGTTGCAGCGCTGCATCCCCCTGCCATTGCGCAACCAGCCGCGCGCCGGCCACCAGCTGCGCGATGTAGCTCTTGGTGGCGGCCACGCTGGTCTCGGCGCCGGCGTGCAGCGGCAACACCCACTGCGCGGCTTCAGCCAAGGGCGACGCGGGATCGTTCACCACCGCCACGGTGCGCGCGCCGCCCGAGCGGAAGAAGCGCTGCGGCGCCACCAGGTCCGGGCTCTGGCCCGATTGCGAGAAGGCGATCGACAGCAGCCCTTCGCACTTCAGGCGCGACGAGTACAGCGTGACCAGCGACATCGGCAGCGAGGTGACCAGCCGGCCCAGCCGTGCCATCACCAGATAGGCCATGAAGTGAGCGGCATGGTCGGAGCTGCCACGGGCCACCGTCAGCACTGCGGCGGGCGGGGCGGCGCGCAGCGCCTGGCCCAGCGCGGCCAGCGCCTCGCGGTCGGCGGCCAGCGCGCGGGCCACGGCCAGCGGCGCCTCGCGCGCCTCAGTCAGCATGCGCGAGTTCAATGGACTCTCCTTCGACGATCACTTGCTGCAGGTTCAGTTCGGCATCCAGCACCACCAGGTCGGCCCAGGCGCCGCGCTCGATGCGGCCGCGGTCGTGCAGGCCGAGGAAGTCGGCGGCGTGGGTGGACGTGCGGCGCGAGGCTTCCTCGATCTCCAGTCCCAGGCCGACGAGGTTGCGCAGGGCCTGGTCCATGGTCAGCGTGCTGCCCGCCAGCGTGCCGTCTTCCAGCCGCACGCCGCCCAGGCACTTCGTGACGGTGAGGCTGCCGAGCTTGTAGTCGCCGTCGGGCATGCCGGCGGCCGCGGTGGAATCGGTGACGCAGTACAGGCACGGGATGGCGCGCAGCGCGGCGCGGATGGCGCCCGGGTGCACGTGCAGCAGGTCCGGGATGATCTCGGCATAACGTGCATGGGCGAGGGCCGCGCCGGCCATGCCGGGCGCGCGGTGGTGCAGGCCCGTCATCGCGTTGAAGAGGTGCGTGAAGCCCGTCGCGCCGCGGTCCAGCGCCGCCACGCCGTCTTCGTAGCTGCCGGCGGAATGGCCGAGCTGCACGGTGAAGCCGGCCGCCACCAGCGGTTCGATGAAATCGACGTTGCCGGGGATCTCTGGCGCCAGCGTGATCAGCCGGATCGGCGCCAGCGCGTTCAGCTGCTGCAGCTCGGGCACGGACACCGAGCGCACGAAATCGGGCTGCGCGCCGAGCTTGCCCGAGTTGATGTAGGGCCCTTCCAGGTGCACGCCCAGCACCCGGGCGCTGCCGGCGGGGCGCTCGCGGCAGAAGCGGCTGACGCCGGTGAGGGCGCTGACCAGCTCGCCGTGCGGCGCGGTCATCGTCGTCGCCAGCAGCGACGTGGTGCCATGCCGCGCATGCAGGCGTCCGATGCGGGCGACGGAATCGCCGCCTTCCATCGTGTCGCTGCCGCCGCCGCCGTGCACGTGCAGGTCGATGAAGCCGGGCAGCACGATCGGCAGTTTCTCGTGGCGCACCGCGTATTCCTTGCGCGGTTCGCCTTGCACGCTGGCAATGCGGCCGTTGTCGACCGTGAGCCTGCCGCGCACGAAGCCGCGCGGGGTGAGGATGTGGCCGTCGAGCGCCAGGGGCGGCGACGCGGCGGGCCGGGGGGGAGAGAAGGGCATCAGAGGGCTCTCGATTCACGGGCCAGCAGCAGCGCGCCGGCAACGGCATCGCCCTGCGGCGCGACGCAGCGCGCCAGCAACGACGGCGGCAGCGCGGGTTTCAGGCGCTGGGCGACGCTGCCGGTCAGCACCAGCGGCAGGTCGCCGGCGGGGTCCAGCGCTTCGGCCATCTCGACCAGGGCCTGCACCGCCTCGTCCAGCAGACGGCGTGCCGCCCCGTCGGCGTCAGCGTTGTCGAAGACCAGCGGCGCTAGCCGCGCGAAGCCGTGCTGGCCGGCGCGCACGCACCAGTCGAGCAGGGCGTCGCGCTGGCCGCCGGCCACGCGCCACACCGCGCGGGCCAGCGGGCCCGCGCTGGCGCGGCCATCGAGGGCGCGGTGGGCGATGCGCATTGCCGCCAGGCCCAGCCAGGCGCCGGAGCCTTCGTCGCCGATGCCGAAGCCCCAGCCCCCGACGCTGACGCGCTGGCCGTTGCGGCGCAGCGCCTCGCCGACGCTGCCCGTGCCGGCGGCCACGATGGCGCCCGGCGCGCCGCCGTGGGCGCCGAGCAGCGCGGTGCCGGCGTCGGTGTCCAGCGCCAGGCGGCCGTAGGCGGGGGCGGCGTTGAGGAAGGCGTCGCAGCGGGCTGGTGAATGGGCGCCGGCCAGGCCCAGGCCGATGGCGCATTGCGCGGGCTCGGGGTGGGGCAAGCCGGCGTCGGCGAAGGCGCGTTCGATGGCGGCCTGCACGTGCTGCCAGGCCTGCTCGATGCCCTGGCCCAGTGCGGAGGGGCCGGCTTCAGCGGCGCCCACCGGGTCACCGGCGGCATCGGTCACCCGCACGCGGGTGCCGCTGCCACCGCCATCGACACCGATGAAGTAGCGCAGGTCGGCTTGGGGCAGGTGCTGGAAGCGCATCATGGTCAGGTTGGATAATACCAATATAGTACCACACAAGACCAGATAAGCAATGCAACGTCTGTCTGAAGGGCCTCGGCGTTAACCCTCGGAACCTCGATCTGCCTATGGGAACGAGGGGATGTTCGGAGGACCTGACGGGACCTGGCGTCTGGTAGTAGTACCACTTCCGACCGCCCGCGGCCACACAATCCGGTCCCCTGTCGCCGCTGGCCGTGAGGCCATGATCCCATGCAGAAAATCGACTTCGAAATCCGCGGCGAGTTCATCACGCTGGACCGCTTGCTGAAGGCCACGGGCGTGGCGGGCAGCGGCGGCGCAGCGAAGACCCTGGTGGCCGACGGCAAGGTGCAGGTGGACGGGCAGGACGAACTGCGCAAGACCGCCAAGCTGCGCGCCGGCCAGGTGGTGGCGCTGACCGGCGTGCGCATCCGGCTGCTGCCGCGCGCGGCAGATGCAGGGCCAGATGCAGGGCCAGATGCGGGGCCGGAGGCAGGGCCGGATGCAGGGCCCGGGTCGTCCGCCGAATAAAACATCCGCGCCCTGGCCCGGCGGCCGACCCGCACTATCCTGGGGGGCTTTTCTCTCCTGGAACGACGGCGATGACCCGGCCCACCCTGATCGGCCTCGATGCGGACGACACGCTCTGGCACAACGAGACCCTGTTCCGCCTGACCCACCAGCGCTTCAACGAGCTGCTGTCGCCCTGGGCCGATGCCGCGGCGGTCGAAGAGCACCTGGCGGCCGTGGAGCGCCGCAACCTGGCGGTCTACGGCTACGGCGCCAAGGGCTTCACGCTGTCGATGCTGGAGACGGCGGTGGAACTCAGCGCCGGCAGCGCGCCGGCCCGCGTGATCCAGGAGATCCTGGCCAGCGGCCGCGAGCTGATGACGCACCCGATCGAGCCGCTGCCGGGCGTGCGCCTGGCGCTGGAAGCGCTGGCCCGGCGCGTGCCGCTGGTGCTGATCACCAAGGGCGACCTGTTCCACCAGGAGTCCAAGCTCGCCGCCTCGGGCCTGGGCGACCTGTTCTCGGGCGTGGAGATCGTCAGCGAGAAGACCGCCGAGACCTACCGCCGCGCCTTCAAGCGCCATGGCGCGGCGGCCGAGGCCGCGTTGATGGCCGGCAACTCGGTGCGTTCGGACATCCTGCCGGCGCTGGAGGCCGGCAGCCACGCGGCACTGATCCCGTACCCGCTGGTCTGGGCGCACGAGGCGGCCGAGGCGCCGCGCGAGCATCCGCGCTTCAGGCAATTCGACTGCCTCGCGGACCTGGTGCCCTGGTTCGACGGGCTGTGAGCCGCGGCTCGCACGCTGCCCGCCGTTCAGTGGCGTCAGTCCGCGGCCAGCGTCTCCACCAGCCGCGCCGCGCTGCCGTCCGACAGCTGGAAACGCACCCAGCGCAGGCGGCTGGGTTCGATCTCGACTTCGGTCTGGTGATTGGGACCGGTGACGATCTCCAGCGCCGGCGGCGCCGGCCCAAACCAGTCCAGTTCGGCCAGCCGCGCTTCCGCGGCGACGATCTCGGGGCTGGCGTAGCGCCACAGCGAGCGGCCCAGCAGCATGCTGCGCGGCAGGTGGCACTGCCGTTCGCGTGCCGGCGACAGCGCCAGCAGCCGGTGCGTCAGGTCGCACACCAGGTGCACCGGGCGGGTCGACTGCTCGACCAGCCGCGCCAGCTCGCGTTCTGCCGCGCTGTCCAGCCGCGCGTGCATCAGCTGGCGCAGCGCGGCTTCCTCGTCGGGGTCGGGCAGCTGGCGGCCGTTTTCCCAGCGCGAGATGGTGGCCTGCGAGACCTGCAGCAGCTCGGCCGCATGCTGCTGCTTGATGCGGCGCAGCGCACGCCAGCGCCGCAGCGCGGCACCCAGCTGGCGCGCGTCGCCGCAGTGGAGGGCCGGGATGGGCGGGGCCTGCATGGGAAGGATGTCCGGTGACTGAACGGGCGCGCTGGGCGGCGATTTTCGGCTACTACCTGATCGGCGTGTTCTCGGCGGCGCAGCTGGGCAAGATGTCGGCCCTGGCGCCCGTGCTTGCCGCCGACCTGCGCCTGAGCCTGACGACCGTGGCGGGCGCCATCTCGCTGCTGGAAGCGGGTGGCGCGCTGCTGGGAGCGGTGGCAGGTTTGCTGGCGCTGCGGCTGGGGCTGCGCCGCACCCTGCTGGGCGGCCTGGCCTGCCTGGCGGCGGCGGGCTTCGGCACCGCATTCGCGCGGGGCGCGGCAGGGCTCATCGGCTGGAGGCTGCTGGAAAGCCTGGGCCACCTGGGCGTCATCGTCACGGTGCCGGTGATGATCGCGGCGGTCGCCGGGCCGTCGGCCCGCGTGGCGCTGGCGTTGTGGAGCAGCTTCGTGCCGGTGGGGCTGGCGCTGGGTGCCTGGGCCTGGGGCACGCTGGGTGCGCTGATGTCCTGGCGCGGCGCGATGGTGGTGGGTGGTGCTCTGGCGCTGCTCGCGCTGGCGGCCAGTGCCTGGGCGCGCCCAGCCGCTGCACCGTCCGCCATGCCTGCCAGCGCGCCGGTGGCCGGGCGTGTCGGCGCCGGCGCGTGGTGCCTGGCGATGTCCTTCGGCTGCTGCACGCTGTACGAGGTGGGCCTGCTGGCGCTGCTGCCGAGCTACCTGGTGGAGCGGGCCGGCGCATCGGCCGGCGCGGCGGCCCACTGGACGGGTGTCGCCTCCGCGGCCGCAGTGCTCGGCAGCCTGGTGGCCGCGGTGCTGGCGCGGCGGCACGTCGCGCCGCTGCTGCCGACGGTGGCGACCATCGTGCTGCCGGGGCTGATGCTGTTCGGCGTCTTCGTCGACTCGCCCGCCGTGCTGCCCGTGGCGCTGATGGCCACCGCGCTGAACGCACTGGCGGGCGTGTATTTCAGCCTGGCATTCGGCTGGCTGCCGGCGGTGGCCGGTGGTCCGGCCGGCATGGTGCGCGCGAATGGGCTGATCGCGCAGTTCGGCGCGGGCGGGGCGCTGGCCGGCCCGCCCTTCATGGCGGCCTGCGTCGAGCGCTGGGGCTGGCCGGCCGCGGCGCTGGCTGGCGCGGCGGCGGCCATGGTGGCGGTGCCGCTGGCCTGGCGCGCACTGCGCGGCGTGGGCACGGGTCGCGAGGGCGCCGTCTTGCACCCGAGCTGAGGGCCGAGGGTCCGCGCTGCGCGGCCCGCCGCTCGGCCGCCCCGATCCCGATCCACGACTCCCGACTCCCGACTCCCGACTCCCGACTCGTGGGCGCTCGGGCGTTCGGGGCCAGGAACCCTGAGACAATCCCGCCTTCCAACGCCAGCTGCGTGCCCCCGCAGCCGGCGTTTTCCATTCCGGGGCCATGTCGAGGACAACCATGCACAAAAACCTCAAGGGCGCTGCCGTGGCGGCGCTGCTTGTTTCCGCGCTCGGCGCGATCCCCGCGGCCCACGCCGCTCCCCTGCAGGCCTGCTTCGTCTACGTCAGCCCGGTCGGCCAGGCAGGCTGGAGCTACCAGCACGACCTGGGCCGCCAGGCGATGGCCCAGGCGCTGCAAGGGCAGCTGACGACGCGCTTCGTCGAGGCTGTCCCCGAGGGCGCCGACAGCGAGCGCGTGATGCGGGAGCTGGCGCGCGATGGCTGTGGCCTGGTCTTCGCCACCAGCTTCGGCTACCTGGAGCCGGCGCTGCGCGTGGCGGCCGAGTTTCCGGCGGTGAGGTTCGAACACGCCGGCGGCTACAAGACCGCGGCCAACCTGAACACGTACAACGCGCGTTATTACGAGGCGCGCTGGCTGGCCGGCTACCTGGCAGGCAAGCACAGCAAGAACGGCGTGGCGGGCTACGTCGCCGGCTTCCCGGTGCCCGAGGTGGTGCAGGGCATCAACGCCTTCACGCTGGGCATGCGCGCCGCCAATCCGAAGGCCGAAGTGAAGCTGGTGTGGCTGAACGCCTGGTTCGACCCCGCGCGTGAGCGCGACGCGGCGCTGGCCTTGATCAACCAGGGCGCCGACGTGCTGACCAACCACAGCGGCTCACCCGCGGTGCCGCAGGCGGCGGAGGAGAAGGGCGTCGCCGTCGTCGCCTACCAGAGCGACATGGCCAAGTTCGCGCCGAAGGCCCAGCTGGCCGCGGTCACGCACCACTGGGGCGGCTACTACACGCAGGTGGCGAAGGCTGTGCTCGCTGGCCGCTGGAAGCCGCAGCCGGTGTGGGGCGGCATGAAGGACGGCTTCGTGCAGCTGTCGGCGCTGAATCCGGCGCTGCCGGCGGCGCTGAAGGCCGACGTGGAACAGCGCCGCCAGGCCATCGTCGCGGGCCGCTTCCAGCCCTTCAGCGGCAGGCTGGTCGACAACAACGGCCAAGTGCGGCTGGCGCAGGGTGCGCTGACGGATACGCAAATCGCCGGCATGGATTGGCTGGTGCAGGGCGTGAGCGGCTCGGTGCCGGCGGTCGCGAAGTAACAGACAAAAGGCGCGTCAAACCCGGACGCGCCCCCCTGGCGCGCTCCTTGGCGCGCCCGGGCCGGTCAGAACGCGTGGAACATGCCCAGCGCGTAGCCGGTCTTGTTGGTACCGGCCGGGGCCTTGCTGTCGTTGGCGACCACCGCGAAGACGTTGGTGCGCTTGGACAGGTGGTGCTTGTAGCCCAGTGACAGCAACTGCTCGACGCGCACGCCGCCCTGGTCCTGCAGGTCGTAGGAGCCGATGAGCTGCCCGACGCCCAGCGGCACCGTGAAGCCGGCGATCAGGTTCCTGCGGCTCACGCGCGCGGCGTCCTGGCCGGTGCCGTAGCCGGCGTAGAGCTTGACGACCTCCAGGTCGTAGGTGGCGGCCAACGAGGTCCAGCGCGAGTCCTTGCTGCCGTCGTTGGACACCTCGTGGCCGAGGCCCACGAAGACCGGTCCGCCGCCGTAGCTGATGCCGACGTTGGCTGGCCGCTTGCGGTCACCGGTGCCCACGGCCTCGGCCGACACCTGGGCGCCGAAGCTGAAGCCGCCCACCGAGTGCTCGTAGGTGATGCTGTTGTTGACCCAGAAGGCACCCAGGCAGCCGCCGCGGAACGCCGGGCCGCAGCCCACCGTGCCGTAGGTGCCTTCGCCCAGCGTGCCCATGCCGAAGGGGTCCGACGCGAACTGCGACTTCAGGAAGGCCTGCGACCACCAGCGCCCGAGCTTGAGGGAGCCCATCGCCGGGCTGCTCAAGCCTACCCACGAGCCGCCCTTCCAGAAGGTGGCGCCGCCGTTGGACGTGCCGTCGTCCGGATTCAGCCGGTGCTCCAGGTAGAACGAGGCCTTCAGCCCGTCGCCCAGGTCCTCGTCGCCCTTGAAGCCGAGGCGGCTGCCGCCCATGTCGAACAGCTTCGTGCCGGGCGCGTCCTGCGTCTGCCGGCCCACCTGGGCCTCGATGAAGCCGAACACCGTGACCGACGACTGCGCCCAGGCGCCGGCCGAGCAGGCCAGTACGGCCAGGCCTGCTACCACGTGGATCTTCATGAAGTGTCTCCGTTGATTGATTTACCGATGGCGTCGCCCGGCGCGTCAGCCGGATTGCATCTATGAACACAATGCGTTACTGCGACATCAAGATAATAAATCAATCTAAATAGATCAACTTGAGAAAATTCACATCAAGCCGAAGCTGCAGGGGTCGGCGGCCGGGACGCGGGGTCCTTCAGTCGCTGCCGGCGCTCAGGAGACAGCGCATGACCAGCCCCTCGGTTCATCAGCCCGGCGCCGGAGTGGCGCGGCGCATCACGCTGCTCGGCGGCACGGTCCTCCTCGTCGTGCTGGCGGGCATCTGCGCCGTCATGACGGCCATGCTCAGTCGCCGCGCGCAGGAGCGCACCGTCTCCTGGGTCGATGCCAAGGTGGAGGCGGTGGCGCAGGCGCTGGACGCGCACGACCAGACCGCCAAGCTGCTGGTGGAGCGCTTCTTCAAGGTTTTCGGCGACCAGTTCGGCAAGAACTTCGCGCTCGACGAGGCCAATGGGCGGCTGACGCAGTTGGGCATCGCGCTGAACGACTTCCACAACCCCTGCGACAAGTTCACCGACTTCACTGGCGGCGCCGCGGCGGTGCTGATGAAGCGGGGCGAGGCCTTCGTCGCCATCAGCACCTCGCTGAAAGACGAGAAGGGCGAGCGCGCCACCGGCCAGCGGGTGGACGCTGCGCATCCGGCCCATGCGCTGCTGCTGCGCGGCCAGCCGTACGTGGGCCGGGCCAGCCTGCATGGCCGCTCGTTCATCACCCGGCTGCAACCGGTGCGCGACCTGCAGGGCCAGGTGGTGGGGGCACTGTTCGTCGCCTTCGACCTGGGCGATTTCGACCGGGCGCTCGAACAGATGGTGGCCGGCGCGCGCTTCTTCGACAGCGGCGGCGTCTACGTGCTGGACCCGCGGGGCGATG
>Ga0196963_10001473_pt1 | contig 15850 bp, 12 predicted proteins | sample S1_5metaG_FD_148600 | JGI IMG/M metagenome (GOLD analysis project Ga0196963, IMG submission 148600) | Soil microbial communities from Anza Borrego desert, Southern California, United States - S1_5 | ecosystem: Environmental > Terrestrial > Soil > Desert | place: USA: California | collected... | reverse complement strand
GGCATGCGCATCGGCGTGCGCTGGACGACGCGCATCGGCCTGCAGGTCGGGCTCGACGTGAACTACCTGGTGATGCAGTCGAAGCCCGAGTTCGAGGACGAGCAGGACCTCGGCGGCGGCGTCACCGAGCGGATCACCTACAACCCGACCCATCGCCAGCAGGGCATCGCCGTCGGCCTGTGCATCGGATACCGGCTGTGAGCCCGCGCCGCGCGCTGCTCGTCGCGATCGCGCTCGCGGCCACGGTTCCGACGGCCATCGCCGAGAGCCGCGGGATCGACGATGTCCGCGTGTTCTTCGCGCCGTGGATGGGCACCGAGGCATCGACCGAAGGACGGCTCGACGACGAGGCCCCCGACGTCGGCTTTGTCGGCGACCACCGTCAGGTGGGCATCGGGCGCGACGCGCGTTGGCACCGGCGCAGCGGCATCGCCTGGTACCGCTCGACCGACGAGCTCCGCCCCGCGATTGGCTCGGCGGTGATCGGCGTCGAGCTGGCGCTCGACCAACTGGAGCAGGAGCAGTCGGTGTTCACCCTCGAGGGCGACACCTATGTCATCGATGTGTTCCTCGGCTGGGGGTGGGCGCTGACGCCGTCGTGGCACATCGAGCAGGGCATCATCGGCGGCGTCGGCGAGTCGCGTTGGCGCTGGCACGGCGAAGGCACGATGATCACCGTCGCCGGCGAGCAGGCCGACGAGGACGCGACGTCCCGGTCGTTCAGCTACGAGTACGGCTTCCGCCTCGGCACCTACTGGACGCTGGCCCAGGGCTGGCAGGCGGGGGTCGATGTCCGCTACCTGCTGATGCGTTCCGAAGCGATCTTCCGCTCGACGGCGACGAACAGCGCGGGCGACAGCGAGGTCCTGACCTTCAGGCCGGACATCGAGATCAGCGGTCTCGGCGCGATGATCACGCTCGGCTACCGGTTCTGAGAGTCAGCACGATGCCCATGCTCCACCGTTGGCTGGCGCTGCAGGTCGTGGCAGCGTGCTACGCCGCCGAACCGTTCGTCGTCGTCGACCAGGTCTTCGTGCGCCCGACGGGGATGGATCCCGCCTATGCCGCGACCGATGGCGACAACGACGGATTGTACGAGGGCTCCGAGCAGTCCCTCGAGTTCGACTACGAGCGCACGACGGCGATCCGCATCGGCGGGCGGCTCGCGGACGGCGACCGCATCGAGCTCGCCGTGTGGCTGGCGGACGTCTCGCACGAGGACACCACACGCTCCAGCGGCACAGCGACGGTGTGGGACATCCTCTACCATCCCGTCGACAGCGGCCAGGACCTGCTCAACACGACGGCCTACGCCGCCGGCGCCGTCCGCGGCTCGACGATCGACGTGGCTTACGTCCACGTGCTCGACGCGGTGGCGGCGCCGTGGTCCGCCGAGATCTCGCTCGGCCTGCGCCGCGCCGACCTGCGCAACGAGCTGCTGGCCGTCTACCAGACGAGCGTCGACGAGCCGTGGTACGTCGATCATCGTTCCGAGGCCAGCGGCCTCGGGCTGCGCGCGGGCGCGCGCGTGCGCCGCGGCTGGTGGGAGGACCGGATCGGCGTGTGGGCGGCGATCGGCTATGCCGTGCTGCAGGGTCGGCTCGAGACGAGCGACGACCACATCTGGGTCGACAATGCGATTCACGCGTCGGTCGAGACCTCCGAGCAGACCGGATTCACGATGCTCGACGCCGCCGTCGGCGTCGATGCGACGCTCGGCCTCGGATTCGCGTTCGAAGGCGGCTGGCAGCTGTCGCGCTGGGATGGCATGTGCCGCTTCGACCGCTTCGTCGACGCCGGCGATCCGTCGAAGCGCGCGACGTCGAACGAGAGCGTGACGTGGGATGGCTTCCTCGTCGGCCTGTCCTGGACCTACCGGGCGGATTGATCCGTCCCCGCGCCGCTCGACGCACGGCTCGTGGCGCTGAGCGCCACCTCCTGTGGATAGGTCGAAGCGCCGGTCGAGCGGCCGGTGCGTCCTGCGATCCATGGTTGCGACCGCGCCCGAGCGCGCGCATGGTGCGCACTCGCCCACGCCGTCGCACACCGGAGCCCCTCCATGGAATTGTTCCTCCTCGGCCTGTTCGCCCTGCTCGTCGCCGCCGTGCTGTTCGCGGCCCCGACGCTGCTCAATGGCCGGCGCCCGGCGGGCATCGCCGGCGGCGTGCTCGCGGTGCTCGTCGGGCTCGCCGCGCTCGCCTTCTCGACCACGATCTTCGTCAGCGACGACAAGGCGGCGGTGGTCGTGCGGCGCTTCGGTCCCGACCTGCCGGCCAATCGCGTGGTCGCCGCGCACGGCGAGAAGGGTCCGCAGGCCGGCGTGCTCGGCCCCGGCTGGCACTTCGGCTACTGGCCGTGGATCTTCGATCACGACGAGGTCGAGAACATCACCGTCAACGAGGGCCAGGTCGGCGTGGTCTCGGCGCTCGACGGCAAGAGCCTGCCGAACGGCGAGGTCTACGCCCCGGCGTGGGAATCACCGGAGCAGATGCTCGACGGCGTCGCCTTCCTCGGCGAAGGCAAGGGCTTCCGCGGCCCGCAGCTGACGGTGCTGACGCCCGGTCGGTACCGCTACAATCCCAGGCTCTTCACCATCACGGCGAAACCGATCGTCGACGTCCACGCCGGCGAGGTCGCCGTGGTGCGCGCCAACGCCGGGAAGGAGTACACGTCGACCGGCGACGAGGCGGCCGAGGAGATCAACGGCACCGTGCTCGTGCCGCGCGGCCACCGCGGGATCTGGCGCGAACCGCTCGGCCCCGGGTCGTACTACCTCCACCCCGATGCCTACGTCATCGCGCGCGTCCAGACCACCAACCGGGTCTACACCTACCAGGGCAAGCAGTGGGCGATCAAGGTCCGGTCCAAGGACGGCTTCACCTTCCCGGTCGACGTGCGCGTCTCGGCGTCCATATCGGCGGTCGATGCGCCGTACCTGGTGGCCCTGCTGGCGACGCCGGACCTCGTGCGCAAGGACGATCAGGAGGACGAGAACCTCAGCGTGCTCGAGGCCAAGGTCATCGTGCCGCTGATCCGCACGCACCTGCGCAACGTCGCCGAGACGATGAACGCGCTGCAGTTCGTCAACAGCCGCTCGCAGGTCGAGCAGGTCGCCACCACGCGCATGCGCGAGGAGCTGACCAAGGTCCGCATCCACACCGACGGCGTGTTCATCGGCAACATCGACCTCGACGAGTCCGATCAGGGCAAGGCGCTCCTGGCGACGCAGACCGACAAGGAGGTCGCGATGAACCAGCAGAAGACCTTCGCCGAGAAGCAGGCCGCCGAGGAGGCGCGCGCGAAGTTCATCCTCGCCCAGGAGGAGGCCGAGCAGCAGCGCAATCTGGCCCAGGCGAAGTACAAGGTGCAGGTCGCCGAGCAGGAGGCCAAGGCGCGCGAAGCCGAGGCGGTCGGCGAGGCGCGCTACATCGAGATCACCTTCGAGGCGCGCCGGAAGGGCTACGAGTCGATGGCCACCGCGATCGGCAAGGACGGCGTCACGACGCTCGAGACGCTCAAGCTGGTCTCGGACGGCAAGATCCAGATCACGCCGCAGGTCATGGTCGGCGGTGGCGGCGGGACCATGGACGCGCTCGGCGGGACGATCCTCGGGCGGATGCTGAGCGAGCCGGGGCGCGTCGAGGCGACGACGACGAAGAAGTAGGGAGGCTCGGCTCGAAGGTCGAAGGTCGAAGGTCGAAGGTCGAAGGTCGAAGGTCGAAGGTCGAAGGTCGGAGGTCGGAGGTCGAAGCGCGAAGCGCGAAGCCCGAAGCTCGGAGCTTCGAGGCCAGGTCGTGCACGCCGCGTCCGCGCGCGCGATCGGTCGCGCGCGCGGTCGGGCCTGCCTCAGTGGCTGCCACCGTGCGCGCCCGGCGAGGCGCTGCCCGCCGAGGTGCCCGACGACGTCTTGTCGAGCGCCTGGGCCATGCGCAGATGCTCCTCGAGCTGCGGCGCCATCCGTTCGGCGAAGGCGCGGATCTCCGGATCGGTCGCGACGCGGGCGCGGCTGGTGAACAGCGACACCGCCTTGGCGTGATCGGCGACCATCTCGGCGATGTACTCGCGATCGAACTGCTCGCCGGTCAGCTCGGAGAGGTGCGCCGCCGTCATGACGTGGGCCTCGTCGGGGCGTTCCACGAGATTCACGTCCTTGCGCTTGGCGAGCTGCTTGAGCTCGTTGTTCGCCGCGGTGTGGTCGGTGATCATGTGCTGGGCGAACTGCTTGACCCGCGGGCTCGCGGCGCGTTCGGCGGCGAGCCTGCTCGCGGCGATCTCGGACTCGTTGATGATCGCGGCCTGCACCAGGAAGTACTGGTCCGGGTTGCCGGTCTCCTTCTTCGCGCGCGCCGCCTGCTGGCCGCAGCCGCTGCCGAGCGTGAGCGCGGCGGTGATGGTGAGGATGGTCGCGCGTGCGCGCATGACGGCTCCGTGTTCGTTGGCGCGCGGGTTCCGCGCGGTGATGCGTGGGCGGTGGCCCGCCGCGATGGTGCGACGCGTCGTCGCGCGCAGACCTATCGCCAGCGACGCGCGCGTCGCCAACCACCGCGACGCGATCCTGAACAGCCGGGCGCCGGCTCGACGACGCCGCTCGCGCGGCGGCTGGCTTGGTACATGGATCAGCTCACGAGCGCCGGCTCGCCGTGACGGCTCTTGGGATCGGGAGCGGGCGCGCTGGTCGCCGCGAGCAATGGCCGAGCCGCCGTGGCGGCGTCAGGCCTGGCCGGGTTCGATCGCCGTGCCCGTGGCGGGCTTCTTGTCGAGATACTTGATCGCCACCGCGCGGTTGCCCTTCGCGTTGTAGATCAGCTTGTCCATGATGTGCTTGATCAGGTGGATGCCGTATCCGCCCATGCGTTTGCCGACGTCCTGGCGGTGCTTGATGTGGCCGAGCGGGTCGACGCTGGGATCCGGCACGTTCGTCGGCTTGAAGCCCGAGCCCTCGTCCTCGATGTAGATGATCAGCTTCCCGGGCAGCAGCCGGCAGCCGAACGTCACCTTCTTCGAGCGGTCGAAGCGGTTGCCCCACTCGATCGCGTTGCGGCCGAGCTCCTCGAGCGCCAGGCGCACCTCGCTCGCCGCGGGCTCGGGGATGCGGAACTTCTCGAGCAGGCCGAGGAACTTGCGGAACTTGTAGAGCACCGCCTGGTCGGTCTCGCCGCTGACCTCGAACCAGCCGAGCGGATCGAACCCGACGTCGAGACGCGTGCCGATCAGCGGCATGTGCTGGAGCGCGTTCGCCGCCGACGCCAGCAGGTCGTCCATCGACACCGGCTTGACCAGGTAGTCGCAGGCGCCGAGGCGCAGGCAGCGGATGATCAGGTCGTCCTGGCCCATCGCGGTGAGCATGATCACCGACGCCGGGTACTGGCGTTTGTGCAGCTCGGCGAGCATGCCCTCGCCGTCGAGGCGCGGCATGCAGATGTCGCTGATCAGCAGGTTGTACGGCTGGGCCGCCTTCGCGATCTTCTCGAGCGCCTCGACGCCGTCCGCCGCGGTGTCGACGACGATGCCGGCTCCGAGATCGTGCAGGGTCTCGGCGATGTAGACCTGCAGGTGCGGCATGTCCTCGACGACGAGGACGCGGGCATCGTTGGCGTCGATCATGGCTGCGCTGTCATGGCTGCGCTGTCACGGCTGCGCGGCTGGCGTGGTCGGCGCCGGCGGCGGCGTCGTCGGCAGGGTGATGGTGAAGCGCGCGCCCTTGCCGACGGGCAGCGGGATGAACTCGGCCTTGCCGCCGTGCAGGTCGGCGATGCCGCGCACGATCGCGAGGCCGAGGCCGACGCCGCCGCCCTTCTGCTTGGGGCCCTGGCGCTGGAAGAACGAGCTGAACAGCCGCGCGCGGTCCTCCTCGGGGATGCCGGGGCCGTTGTCGGCGACGGTGAACCACAGCGAGCCGCCGTCGATGCCGGCGGTGACCTCGATGGCGCCGCCCTCGGGCGTGAACTTCCGCGCGTTGTCGACCAGGTTGACGACCGCCTGCGCGACGCGCCGGCGATCGACCGTGATCGGCGTCGCCGCGTCGGGGCCGAGCGCCGGCCAGCTCACGCGATGCTTCGCGACCTGCGGCTCGGTGGCAGCGCGCACGTCCTCGATGATCGTCTCGAGCGTCACCGGCTCGCGGCGCAGCTGGAGGTGCCCGCATTCGATCGACGCGAGGTCGAGCAGATCGTTGATCAGCGCGAGCAGGGCGTAGCCGTTGCGATGGATCGCGGCGATGAAGTCGGACTGCTTCTTGTTGAGCTTGCCCGCGACCTCCTGGGTCAGCAGCTCGGAGAACCCGATGATGCTGTTCAACGGCGTGCGCAGGTCGTGGCTGACCTTGGCCATGAACTCGTTGCGCAGCCGGTCGAGATCCTGCAGGCGCTGCTTGTCGCGCTCGAGCCGCTCCTTCTCGGCGAGCAACTGGATATTGCCCTCGAGCAGGTCGAAGGTGACGGGCAGCAGATCCTTCACGGTCGTCTCACGCGGTCTCGGTCGGCGACTGTACTCGCGGTCCGACGTGGGGAGCAAGCGCTAAAACAGGAGCGAACGTTCCCCGGGCGCCGTTTGCGTCCTCAGCGCTCGACGAGCGACGGGAGGTAATCGGGCGGCGCGGACAGGCCGAGGAAGGCCAGCGCGGTCGCGGCGACGTTGCCGAGGCCCGGTTTCGCGACGGCGGCCAGCTTCCAATCGTTCCTGAACGCCGGGTCGACGACGATCAGCGGAACCGGGTTCAGGGTGTGGCTGGTCTTGGCCTTCGGCCTGCCGTCCTCGACCTTCACCCCGCCCTTCTTGTCGACCTCGTACATCTCGTCGGCGTTGCCGTGGTCGGCGGTGATCAGGGCGATGCCGCCGAGCCGCTCGATCACCGGCAGCAGGCGCGCCAGCTGCAGATCGACCGACTCGACCGCCATGCGCGTGGCGACGAAGTTGCCGGTGTGGCCGACCATGTCGCCGTTGGCGTAGTTGATGCGCGCCAGCCCGGTCGGGCGCGCGATGAGCTGGGCGATCAGCGCGTCGGTGATCTCGGCCGCCTTCATCCACGGCCGCTCGTCGAAGGAGATGCGATCGGACGGCACCTCCTGGTAGCGCTCCTGCTTCTCATCGATGTAGCCCGACTTGTTGCCATTCCAGAAATAGGTCACGTGGCCGAACTTCTGGGTCTCCGAGCAGGCGAACTGGAAGACCCGGTTGGCCGCGAGGTATTCGCCCATCGTCCGCTCGATGCGCGGTGGCGCGACCAGCGTGCGCGGCGGCAGGTTGGTGTCGCCGTCGTAGGTCATCATGCCGGCGAAGGCGATCGTCGGCACCGCGCCGCGCTCGAACGGGACCGGCAGGCCGAGCAGCGCCTTGGACAGCTCGATGGCCCGGTCGCCGCGGAAGTTGAACAGCACCACCGCATCGCCGTCGCGGATCGGCGCGAACGGCGCGCCGGCGCGCTCGACGATGAACGGCGGCAGGTCCTGGTCGATGACGCCGGGCTTCTGCAGGCGCAGCGCCTTGACCGCCGCCGACGCCGACGGGAAGCGCGGCCCCTCGCCGAGGACGTGGGTCCGCCAGCCGCGTTCGACCATCGACCAATCCGCGTCGTAGCGGTCCATGGTGATCTGCATGCGCCCGCCGCCCGAGGCGATCCCGTAGTTCGCGTCGACGCCGGCCAGCCACGCCTCGAACGGCTCGGTGTAGTCGAGCGCCGAGGTCTCGCCGACGTCGCGCCCGTCGAGCAGCGCGTGAACGGCGACCTTCGCCACGCCGCGCCGCTTCGCCTCGGCGATCATCGCCTTGAGGTGGTCGATGTGGCTGTGGACGTTGCCGTCCGAGAGCAGGCCGACGAAATGGAGCGTCGAACGCTTGGTCGTCGCGTGCTCGACGATCTCGTTCCAGCCGCGGTCCCGGAACATCTGCCCGGACAGCAGCGCCTGCGCGACGAGCTTGGCCCCCTGATCGAACACCCGCCCCGCGCCGAGCGCGTTGTGGCCGACCTCCGAGTTGCCCATGTCGGCGTCGGAGGGCATGCCGACCGCCGTCCCGTGCGCCGCCAGCTTCAGCCACGGCGACGACTTCATCAGGCGGTCGAGCGTCGGCTTGGACGCCGCCGCGACCGCGTCGCCGGGGTAGCCGGAACCGAGGCCGACCCCGTCCATGACGATGATCACGACCGGGCCCTGGCGACGGCCGTGGAACCAGTTGGGCGCGAGCTGCAGGTTCATCCGACGCCTTTCGCTACAGGAAGGCGCGGACTCTAGGCACGAGCCGGGCAAGGCGAGCGGCAGCCGGGCGCGGGTTCAGCGGCCCACGCCGGCGGCGAGCTCCGAGCTCGAGCTCCGAGCCCCCTGCCGCCGCGCGACGCTCAGGTCTGCTGGCCGAGGGTCTCGATGATCTTGATCAGCGGCAGGAACAGCGCGATGACGATCGTGCCGACGGCGAGACCCATGAAGACGATCAGCAGCGGCTCCATCAGGCTCATCATCGCGCCCACCGCCGCGTCGACCTCCTCGTCGTAGGTGTCGGCGATCTTGATCAGCATCTTGTCGAGCTCGCCGGTCTCCTCGCCCACCTTGATCATGTTGACGACGATGTCGTCGAACACGCCGCAGCGGCGCAGCGGCTCGTTGACGGTCTCGCCTTCCTTCACCGACTCGCGCACCTCGGCGACGGCGTTGCGCACGACGATGTTCGGCGTCGCCGACTTGGTGATGTCGAGCGCGTCGAGGAAGCCGACGCCCGCGGTCACCAGCGTGCCGAGCGTGCGCGTGAAGCGCGCCACCGACGCCTTCTTGAGGATGCCGCCGAGCACCGGCACGCGCAGCACGACGCGGTCGACGACCGCGCCGCCGGTCTCGGTGCGCTTGAAGATCGTGATGCCGACGATCGCGGCGACGATGCCGACCAGGATCGTCAGGCCCCACCAGCTGCCCATGAAGTTGGCGGTGTCGATCAGCGCCTGGGTCAGCCAGGGCAGCTTGATGCCGAGATCGGTGAAGATCTGCTCGAACTTCGGCACGATGAAGATCATGATGAACGTCAGGATGCCGCAGGCGATGGTCAGCACCGCGATCGGGTAGATCAGCGCGCCGATGACCTTCTTCTTCAGCGACTGGGCCTTCTCGCGGAACTCGGCCAGGCGGCGCAGCACGGTGTCGAGCGCGCCCGCGGTCTCGCCCGCGCGCACCAGGTTGGTGTAGAGCCGATCCCAGATCTTGGGGAACTGCGCCATCGCCTCGGACAGCTGCGTGCCGTTGGCGACGTCCTCGGTGACCCGCGTCAGCGACGACTTGAACGCGCCCGGACGCTGCATGTCGGTGAGGATCTGCATCGACTGCACGATCGGCAGGCCGGCGTCCTGGAGGGTCGAGAGCTGGCGGGTGAACAGCGTCACCTGCTTGGCCTTGACGCCCCCGAACATCGAGAAGCCGCCGCCCTTCTTGCCGCCCGCGGCGGCCGCGGACTTGCCGGACCGCTGGCGGACCTCCTTGACCTCGATCGGCAGGAAGCCGCGCCGCTTGATGCTGGCGATGGCCTCGACCTCGGATCCCGCCTCGATCGAGTCGGAGATCTCCTTGTTGGTGCGCTTGTCGTGCGCCTTGAAGGCGAAGACGGCCATGGCGGAGACTCCGGAGGACGACGGAACGGACGGTCGGCGGGGCGGCGGCTGGACAGGAGAGTTTACGCCAAAGTCGAAGTCGGCGTCGCGCGCCGCGCAAACCGGGTCGCCCGCGTGGGATCGGCCGGCTGACGGTCGACGCTAGGAATGCTATTCCTCACCGGCAAGGGTTTCCTTAACGACTTCCTCGATGGTGGTTAAGCCAGCGAAGATCTTCTGGATGCCCGCGTCGCGCAGGGTCTTCATGCCCCCGCGCTGGGCGGTGGTGCGGATCTGCGTCGCCGAGGCCTTCGCCAGGATCAGCTCGCGGATCGACTCGTCGATGTTGAGCAACTCGAAGATCGCGGTGCGGCCCTTGTAGCCGGTGCCCTTGCAGTGCTCGCAACCCTTCCCGTAGTAGAAGCGCTGCGCTGATCCCTCCTTCGGGCTGAGGTTCAGCGAGGCGAACTCCTCGTCGCTCGGGCTGTACGGCTGCTTGCACTTGGTGCAGATCGTGCGCACCAGGCGTTGCGCCAGGATGGTCTCGACCGTGGCCGACATGAGGAACGGCTCGATGCCCATGTCGATCAGGCGGGTGATCGCGGTCGGCGCGTCGTTGGTGTGCAGCGTGGTGAAGACGAGGTGGCCGGTCAGCGACGCCTGGATGGCGATCTGCGCCGTGTCCTGGTCGCGCACCTCGCCGACCAGCAGGATGTCGGGGTCCTGGCGCAGGATCGAGCGCAGGCACATCGCGAAGGTCTTGCCGATCTCGTCGTCGACCGGCACCTGGATCAGGCCGTGGATCTCGTACTCGACCGGATCCTCGGTGGTGATGATCTTGACCGAGTCCTCGTTCACCGCGGAGAGCGCCGCATACAGCGTGGTGGTCTTGCCGGATCCGGTCGGCCCGGTGACGATGACGATGCCGTTCGGCTTCTGGATGATCTCGCGGAAGCTCGTCAGCATGTCGTCGGGGAAGCCGATCTTGTCGAGATCGAGGTTCACGACGCTGCGATCGAGGATGCGCACCACCACCGACTCGCCGAACATCGTCGGCAGGCAGCTCACGCGCAGGTCGACCTCGCGGTCGCCGACCTTGACCATGATCTTGCCGTCCTGCGGCATGCGCCGTTCGGCGATGTCGAGGTGCGACATGACCTTGATGCGCGCGACCAGCGGCGCGGCCAGGTTCTTCGGCACCGGCAGCATCTCGTAGAGCACGCCGTCGATGCGGTTGCGGACCTTGAACTCGGTCTCGAACGGCTCGAAGTGGATGTCCGACGCCTGCGCCTTCACGCCGGTGAGCATGATCAGGTTGAGCAGCTTCTTCACCGGCGCGGAATCCGCCGCCTCCATCGGATTGGAGGTGTCGATCCCAGCGAACGATCCCATGTCGATCTGGAACGACTCGGCGTTGCCGATCGGATCGGCGGCGCCGTCGTTGGAGTCGTACTGGCTGAGCAGGTCCTGGTACTGGGCCTTGGTCGCCTGGCTCTCGTCGACCGCGTAGTAGGTCTTCAGCGCCTGATCGATCGCCGACTCGGACGCGAGCGCGGGGCGCAGCTGGCGCACGCCGAGCATGAACTTGAGATCGTCGAGCGCCGCGAGGTTGTCCGGCTCGCTCGTCGCGACGACGAGCGTGTCGTCGGCGAAGCGCACCGGGACGATGCGGTAGGAGTTGGCGACGTTGTTCGGCACCTTCTCGAGCAGCGGCGCCGGCAGCGACTCGAGGTCGCTCTTCTGCACGCTCTCCAGGCCGAGCAGCTTGGCGACCGCGTACAGCACCGCGTCCTCGCGAACGCCGGCCTCGAGGCACGCCTGCGTGACGTCGATGCCTTCCTTGCGGTGGCGCTTGAAGATCGCCTGCGCGCCCGGCTCGTCGACCTCCTCCTCCTTGTAGAGCAGCTTGATGAGCTTCTGCGGATCGACGCCGCCCGAGCGGATGACGGGCTTGCGCTCGCCGCCGCTGCCATCGCCGACCGTCGCCGCTGCGCCTGAGCCCGCCATGGCTCAGCCCGCCGCCTGGCCGCCGGCCTCGGTGACCTTGCGCTGCACGTAGCCGGTGTCCTTGGCGTAGCTCATCATCGCGTCGAAGGCGATCTCGCCCTTCTGGTAGAGCTTGAAGAGCCAATCGTCGAGCAGGATCATGCCCTGGTTGGCGCTGGTCTGGATCGTGCCGTCGATGCGGAAGCTCTTGTTCTCGCGGATCAGGTTCGAGATCGCCGGGTTCATGATCATGATCTCGAACGCGGCCGCGCGGCCCTTGCCGTCCTTCTTCGGCACCAGCGCCTGCGACACGACGGCGATCAGGTTGCCGGCCAGCTGCGTGCGGATCATCTCCTGCTGGTTGGTCGGGAACGCGTCGACGATGCGGTCGACGGTGCGGCCGGCGCCGGTGGTGTGCAGCGTGCCGAAGACGAGGTGACCGGTCTCGGCGGCGGTGATCGCCGACGAGATGGTCTCGAGATCGCGCATCTCGCCGACCAGGATGACGTCCGGGTCCTCGCGCAGCGCGCGGCGCAGGCCTTCCTCGAACGACTTCACGTCGATGTGCACTTCGCGCTGGTTGACCACGCACTTCTTGTGCTCGTGGTAGTACTCGATCGGGTCCTCGATGGTGATGATGTGGCCGGACGACTCCTGGTTGATGAAGTCGATCATCGTCGCCAGCGTCGTCGACTTGCCAGAACCGGTCGGACCGGTGATCAGGAACAGGCCGCGCGGGCGCATGCACAGGTCTTTGATGTGCGGCGGCAGGCCGATCTGCTCGAAGGTCAGGATCCGCGACGGGATCAGGCGCAGCACCATCGCGAACTTGCCCTTCTGCTTGAAGGCGCTGACGCGGAAGCGGGCCTTGTCGAAGTAGCCGATCGCGAAGTCGGTCGAACCGAGCTCGGCGATCTCCGTTTGCCCGCGCTCGCTGGTGATCTGCTTCATCAGCATCGCGGTGTCCTCGGCGGTCAGCGCCGGGACGTTGAGGCTCTTGATCTCACCGTGGATGCGGAAGCTCGGCGGTCGTCCGACCGAGAGGTGGATGTCGGAGGCGTTCTGCTGGAGGCAGACCTCGAGCAGCTTGTTCATGTCGACAGCCATAAGTCCTCACCGAACAGCGGAGTATGGGTTCGCCCCCTGCCCCGGAAGACGCCCCCGCTCGGCCCCTGGCGGGGGTGTGTGAACGAGGGACGCACCGCCGCAGCGCGGGGGGTTATACCAGGGGATGACGAGCCGTGCCGACCCGGCTGTCGTCGCAGAACGCGGTTCGGCGGCCTGGAGCCCGAGCTGAGTCACCCCCGACGCACGTATTGAGCTTCGGGCTTCGAGCCTCGAGCTTCGCGCTTCGCGCTTCGCGCCCCTACTCGGTGGCCGCGGCCGCCTGCGGCGCGACCGCCGGCACCGCCGCATCGAGGCCGGTCTCGGCCGCGCGCCGCTCGATCAGCGGCGGCAGGCTCTCGTAATCCACCTGCGCGATGCCGCGCAGCTCGCCGAGCAGGCGCTGGGTCCGGCCTTCGATCGCCGCGGCGACGATGTCATCGCGCACGCGATCCTCGATGGCGGCGAACTCGGCGGCCTTGGCCGCCCGCCGGCCATGCACCAGCAGCAGGACGACGCCCTCGTCGTGCGCGATCGGGTCGAGCAGGATCGGCTCGGTGCCGGTCGCGGCGAACGCCGCGGCCACCGCCGCCGCCGGCACCGGCTTCGCGCCCTTCGTCGACCGCGCGCCATCGCGCCCGATCCAGCCGATCCGACCGTCCGGAGCGGCGTCCGGATCCCAGCCGCGCCCCCACAGCTGCCAGGCCTTCGCGAAGGCCGCGCCGTCGGCGATCGACGCGCGGATGTCGCGCAGCACGCCGAACAGGCGCCGGCGTTCGGCTTCGGTCACGACCATCGGGCCCGGCGCGATCTGGATCTTCTCGTACGGGATCGAGATCAGCGACAGGTCGACCGCCTCGGCGACGTCGTAGTCGGCGCGGTTGCGCTCGAAGTAGGCGCGCATCATCTCCGGCGTCAGCTCGGCGCGGATGCGGCGTTCCGCCATGATGTGCAGGCCGGCGCCCATGCGGAAGCCCGGTTGACGCGCGAACTCGCTGACCGGCATCTGCTGCGACTGCTGGATGTAGTCGTCGAACTGCATGCGCACGCCGTCGTCGCGCGCCGCCATGCGCTGGTCGAAGCTGGCGCGCATGCGGGTCAGCTCGGCGGCGATCTCGGCGTCGCCGACCACCACGCCCTCGCGCTTCAGCGCCTGGTCGACGACCGAGATGTTGATCAGCTCCTCGCGCACGTCCGCCGCCTTCTGGCGCAGCAGCTGCGCGGCGAGGAGGCCGCGGCGCAGGCGCATGCCGGCGATCTCGAGCAGCACGTCCTCGTCCTTCAGGTCGATCCACGGGGTCTGGCCGAGCCGCTCGTGCACCAGGTCCTCGATCAGGTCCGCGCCCTCGCGTTCGAGCAGCGCGTCCTCGAGCTGACGCAGCGTCAACGGCGCGCCATCGACCGCCGCGACCGGGGTCCGCGGATCGAGCGGTGCCGCTGCCACCGCCGGCGTGGTCGCCGCCGGCGCGCTCTCGGCGGCGGAAATCCCGGACGCGCCCAGCGCCAGCAGGCCGCACAGCATGGACGTCAGCGCGCGCATCGTCATGGCGTCTCCGGACCCGGCGCGCCGAGCGCGGCGTGCAGCGCCGTCAGCTCGTCGGCGCCGAGCTGCTCAAGCCTGCGGTCGAGGGCGAGGCCGCAAGCCGCGCAGGCCGCCTCGGCGACGTCCTTGGCGCTGCCCGCGTCACGCAGCGCGCGCGGCAGCACCTTCCTGCGCGCCGCGAAGACCCGCCGGCACCACCCCGGGAAGGTCGCGGCGAGCACGCGTCCGCGCGGCCGCACGCGCAGGATCGCGCTGTCCACGCGCGGCTGCGGGTAGAACGCCGACGGCGGCAGGCGGCGGACGATGCGTGGCTCGCCCGCCGCCTGGGCCACCGCCGCCGACGCTCCCCACGCATCGTCCCCGGGCCGCGACACCAGGCGCTCGGCCGCCTCGTACTGCACGGTCACCGCCACCAGGCGCGGCGGCGTCGGCAGCGTCAGCGCATTCAGCAGCGCCGGGATGGCGATGTCGTACGGAAGGTTCGCGCCGAGCTTCCAACCGCCGGGCGCGGCGGCGGAGAACTCCTCGATCGCCGGATGCAGCCGGCTCTTCGCCGCCAGCGCGTCGCCGTGCACCAGCGTCAGGCCGCGCGGCACCAGGGTCCCGCCGAGCAGGCCCGCGAGGCCGCGGTCGAGCTCGACGGCCAGGACCTGCGCGCCCGCGTCGAGCATGCGTTCGCTCAGCAGGCCGGTGCCGGGGCCGATCTCGACCACCCGGTCGCCCGGTGCCAGCTCCAGCGCGCCGACCAGCGCCGCGAGCGCCGACTCGTCGATCATGAAATTCTGCCCGAGGCGATGCAGCGGCGCGAGTCCCGCCCGCGCGAGCTGCTCCTGGACCTGGTGGCGCAGGCTCATCGCGGCAGGAAGCGCTGGCGCGGCGGCAGCAGGTCGTCGACGGGCACGCGCACCACGAACCGACCCGGCGCGGCCGAGCCGTGCGACGAGTCGACCGACACCGGGACGAGCCCGTCGGCGCCGGGCCGTCCGACCGCGAGGCTCAGCCGTTCGTCGCCGCGCTCGAAGGCGGGCTGGAAGCAGCTGACCACGCCGACGCGTTCGTCATTGGCCAGCGCCGCGGCGTCGCGGTCGACGCGCTCGGCCGTCAGCCCGGCCAGCGCGCGCAGCCAGCGCATCACGGCGAGCCCGTCGCCGGCGACCGGCTCCTCGCCGGAGACCTCGATGCGCCACTCGGACTCGGACAGGCGCATGAGGACGTAGCTGCCGTCGGAACGCGCCACCGACACGCGGCCGACCGGATTCGGCGTCAGCGGCCAGACCGTGCGCGCCGCCAGCGGCCGCATCAGCGCGTCGACCACGTCGTCGGCGAAATCGTAGCGCAGCGCGCCTTCCGGATCGATCGCGCGCCACGCGCCGTCGACGCGCGCGAACGCCAGCGAGGTCTCGAGCGACGCGGTCTCGTCGAGCGCGGCGGCGTCGGTGGCGCGGCCCTCGGCGCGCGGGGCGAACCGGCAGGCGATCTCGAAGGTCGCGCGGTCGACGAGCGCGCGATCCGCGACGTCGGCCAGGCGCGCGCGCTCGGCCCGCGCCGTGCACAGCGCGCGCGCCAGGGCCTCGACCGCGACCTGATCGACCGGCAACGCGCTGGGATGGATCTGCGCCCAGCCGGTCGCCTCGCGCGCGAAGACCTCGCCG
>Ga0196963_10001472_pt1 | contig 15851 bp, 11 predicted proteins | sample S1_5metaG_FD_148600 | JGI IMG/M metagenome (GOLD analysis project Ga0196963, IMG submission 148600) | Soil microbial communities from Anza Borrego desert, Southern California, United States - S1_5 | ecosystem: Environmental > Terrestrial > Soil > Desert | place: USA: California | collected... | reverse complement strand
GCGAGCACGGGGGCGTACGAGGGGCTGGGCGCGACGCTAATCGTCGGCGCGGCGAACGGCGTGGTCGCGCAGGACGGCGACGCGCCGTGGGCGGGCGTCGCGGGGGACGCGCTGCCGTGGCCGGTGTTCCCGCCGGCGACCGTCGTCAACGCGACCGGCGAGGGGAACGTGGCGACGCTGACGTTCGACGTGCCGGTCTGGCTGAACGGCACCGGGGGCGGCGGGCCGTCGCCGGACGACGCGGTCACGTTCGACGGCAACGTGCCGTTCTCGGTCATGCAGATCAGCGAGTACGCGCTGCAGTTCGTGGTGGGCGGAAGCCTCGGGCCGGGGTCGACGTGGGTCATCGAGCGGCAGCCGGCGTGGGTCGGGGCGGACGTGGCGGCCCCGCAGGCGGGCGTGTTCCCGTAGGGGAGACCGAGCGCCTGCCGGCCCGGAGACCGGGCGCAGAGCGCGACCCCCTCACTTCTTCTCCTCGCCCCTCTCCTCGAGTTTCAACTCCTTCCCCTCGCGCACGACCTCCACGACGATTCCCGCCTCCTTCGCCGTCACCGCCTTGCGGAGCTCGGCCACCGACCCGACCGCCTTCCCGTCGACCCGCTTGATCTCGTCGCCGACCTGCAGGCCGATCCGCTCGCCGCGCGACTTGTCGGCCACGCGCTGCACCGTCAGCCCGCCGTCGGCGGCCAGGCCCTGCTGGATGCTCACGCCCAGGCGCGCCTTCGCCGGCGGCGGGAGCAGGTCGCCCGCGTCGAGCTTGTGCTTCTCCAGCGTCTTGCGGACCTCGTCCGACTTGGCCGTGTACGCCTCCATGTCCCCCGCCTGCCGCGCGTCGGAGAGCTGGTTCAACGCGCCCAGCACGTCGTCGCGGTCGGCCTCCTTCACCTCGTTCTCGCGGAACTGCTTCTCCAGGCGCAACCGGAGCAGGTCCAACTCGTCCGGCGCCCCCGCCGGCCCCGCCACCATGCCCGGGCCGATCAGTTGGATCGCCGCCCCGCGCCCGTTCACCCCGCCGTTCCCGCCGATCCGCATCGGCCCGCGCAAAATGAACCCCGGCCCGTTCCCCGGCCCCGTCCACCGCTCGTACAGCGCGTACACCTCGGGGTTGTCCTTCTTCAGCGCCGCGGCGTCCTTGGCCGTGTACTCCTCGGTCACCCGCTCGCCGTCGACGTCGCCCGTGACCGTCACGACCAGCGCGTCCGCGCTCTGGCTGATGCGGACGTCGCGCTGCGGGTCGCTGACCTCCAGCACCCGCGCGCCGTTGTTCGCGCTCATCTTGACGCGCGTCGGCTGCAGCTCCTGGGTCGGGTCGAACGGCCCGCCGGGCAGCGTTCGCACCTCGGCCTTGCGGATCAGCGCCTGCGCCCGCGACACGACCTCGATGTCCGGGTCGGTCAGGGCCGCCTTCAGGTGCGGCAGCGCCGCCTTCCCGTAGTTGCGGAGCAGCCGCGTCGCCTCCTCGCGCTTGGCGAAGTCCGGGTCGCCGAGCTGCACGACCAGCTGCCGGACCTTCGTCACCTCCGCCGGCGGGAGCGCCGCGTCCTGCGCGGCCGCGGCCGAGCCGAACCACGACGCGAGCACGCCGACCAACACCACGCAGGATCGCTTCATGACCGACCTCCGGAATCCACCGTCCGCGGGCGCAGAATCCCCTGGCCAACCCGACATGATACCCACCCTTGGACGCGCCGCGGGAGGGAAATGTTGCGTGTCGAACCCGCAAACGCGTTACATTTCGCCGGGCAATACCAGCGCCCACATCTCTTGCGAGGAAGAAACTTATGCCGATCACGCTTTCGCCTTTGTCGCGCCGCCGGGTCCTGTCCGCCGGCGTCGCCGCCGGGCTCGCGGCCCTGCTCCCGCGCTCGCTGTCGGCCGCCGACGAGAAGCCGATCGACCCGCGCCGGATCGTCCTTTTGTCCGACGTCCACATCCCGGCCGACAAAGCCTTTACGCACAAGACCGGCGTCAAGCCGTGGGAGACGCTCACCCAGGCCGTCGGCGAGATCGTCGCCCTGCCGGTCCGCCCGGCGTGCGTCGTCATCAACGGCGACTGCGCCGCCATGTCGGGCACCGCCGGCGACTACGCCAACCTCGTCGAGGGCCTCGAGCCGCTGCGCAAGGCCGGCGTGACGATCCACCTCGTCCTGGGCAACCACGACGCCCGCAAGACCTTTTCCGCCGCCCTGCCCGCGTCGGACCAACGCGTGAACGACGAGGCCGTCGCCGACCGTCACGTCAGTGTGGTCCCCACCCCCCGGGCCAACTTGTTCCTGCTCGACTCGCTCGACGTGACCAACAAGACGCCCGGCGTGCTGGGCGAAAAGCAGATCGCCTGGCTCGCCAAGACGCTCGACGCCCACGCCGACAAGCCCGCCGTCGTCTTCACCCACCACGACCCGGACGACCCCGTTGCCCGCGAGAAGATCAAGAAGGCTTTGTCCGGCCTGACCGACACCAAGGCCCTGATGGACGTTCTGACGCCGCGCAAGCAGGTCAAGGCCCACGTCTTCGGCCACAGCCACGTCTGGCGGCGCGCCGAACTGGCCGGCATCCACCAAGTCAATCTGCCAACGACGGCCTGGCTGTTCGCCAAGGAACGCCCGCGCGGGTGGGTCGACTTGTCCCTGCGGGACGACGGCGGGACGTTCGAGCTCCGCTGCCTGGACAAGGCGCATGCTTCGCACGGCGAGAAGTTCGACTGCAAGTGGCGGTGACGCGCGCCGGCCGTTGACCGGCGCGCAAGCGGTGGGCTAGCATCAATTTCCAATGACGCACGTGTCGCCGATCGTCGCCGAGGCCGGGTACGGGCAGCTGTTCATCTGGTCCGTGGTGCTCGTGGTCGCGGTGGCGTTGCTGTTCGGGGTCCTCTACCTCTACCGCAGGTGGATGAACAACCAGGGCACCACCACCGGTCCGGGGTTCACGCTGTCGGACCTGCGGCGGTACCACAAGGAGGGGAAGATGACGACCGAGGAATTCGAAAAGGCCAAGGCGCTGGTGATCGGCACGGTCAAGAAGTCGGCCGAGACCGAAACGCCGCACCGCGACCTCGCGCGTGACCGCGCGGCGGCGCGAGGCGGGGCAGCGCTCGGGGGCGACGGTCAGGCGACCGCCGGCGCGGGCGAGACCACGCCCGGGCAAGGTCCGAGAAATCCCGCGGGCGGGTAAACGTGTTATAGGCTGCGAAATGCGATCGAATGCGCAGGGGTAGTCGTTCCAAACGATGCGCGCGTCGCCTATGATGCCGGTCGGCCCGGTGGGATGCGGCGCAAAGCGTTCCCGGCAGGTCGGTGGTGGCGGCGGCCCGGTGACCCGGGCGGCCGCGCGGATCGCCGATCTGTCACGGAACCCAGTCAAGTCCACCCGGGTTTGCATTCGATAAACGAGCCAGAGCGAGGGGAGTCGCCGGCGCGTCCGGTTGCTCTCAGCCGGCGGACAGGTGGTCGCGCTCGGGCCGGGTGTTCGTAACCCCGGGCCCGGCGGACGGTTCGGCCGGTCGCGGTTCAATCTTTTCAACTACACGGGAGTCGTCGCTCGACGCCCGCGGAGGAAGGCCGGCCGATGGCTAACGATCGACGCACCGGCAACGGTGGCGGTGGGAGCACTAACCCGCCGAGCAACTCTAACAGCTCCGGCTCCGGCTCGGGGTTCCGAGGACGACGCGTGACTACTTGCAGCTTCTGCGGAAAGAGCTCGCGGGACGTGGGCCCGATGGTCGAGGGCCCGTCCGACGTCTACATCTGCGCCAACTGCGTGGACCTCGCGCACAACATCATCCGCCAGGAGAAGCGGAAGCTGACCAGCGCCCAGCCGCTGTTCAACTCGATCCCCAGCCCGCGGCAGATCAAGGAGTTCCTGGACCAGTACGTGGTCGGGCAGGACGGCGCCAAGCGGGCCCTGGCGGTCGCGGTGCACAACCATTACAAGCGCCTGTCGGTCGGCGAGGGCGCGCCGGCGACCGGCCCGGCCGCGGCGGCCGGTAAGGAGACCAAGGACGAGGTCGAGATCGACAAGTCCAACGTCCTGCTGATCGGGCCCACCGGCTCGGGCAAGACGCTGCTCGCCAAGACGCTGGCGCGGATCCTCAACGTCCCGTTCGCGATCGGCGACGCGACGACCCTGACCGAGGCCGGGTACGTCGGCGAGGACGTCGAGAACATCCTGCTCAAGCTTTTGCAGAACGCCGACTACGACCTGGAAGCCGCCCAGCGCGGGATCGTGTACATCGACGAGATCGACAAGATCGGCAAGACGCAGAACAACGTGTCGATCACCCGCGACGTGTCCGGCGAGGGCGTGCAGCAGGCCCTGCTCAAGATGCTCGAGGGCACGATCGCCAACATCCCGCCGCAGGGCGGGCGCAAGCACCCCGAGCAGCAGTACATCCAGATGGACACGTCGCAGATTTTGTTCATCTGCGGCGGGACGTTCGTCGGGCTCGAGGACATCATCCGCAAGCGCCTGGGCAAGCGGCAGATCGGCTTCGGGAGCGAGAACGCCCCGACCGAGTCCGCCAAGGACCGGGCGAAGATCCTCTCGAACGTGCAGCCGGAAGATTTGGTCGAGTACGGGATGATCCCCGAGTTCGTCGGCCGGCTGCCGATCGCGGCGACGCTCGAGCCGCTGGACGTGGCGACGCTGATCAACATCCTGACGTCCCCGAAGAACGCGCTGGTCAAGCAGTACCAGAAGTTCTTCCGGATGGAGGGGTGCGAGGTCGAGTTCACGCCCAAGGCACTGGAGCTGATCGCCCAGCGCGCCCTGAAGCGCGACACCGGGGCCCGCGCGCTGCGGGCGGTGTGCGAGGAGATCATGCTCGACCTGATGTACCGCCTGCCGGACGAGGGCCAGAACGGCAAGTACACGATCACGGACGACGTGGTCGAGGGCCGGCGGAACTTGTTCGAGCTGAAGCAGGAGCCGGCGCCGCGGCGGAAAGAGTCGGCGTAGTTTGCGGTCGGAGTGATCGCCGCGAAACGCTGAAGTAACGAAGTAGCGAGAGGCACGGCCGAAAGGTCGTGCCTCTTTTCATTCCGGGGTTCGTCGCGAGGGCGCGCCGTCCGGGGGATCTGGTGGCACCACGCGGGCAGACCCGCCGCCGTCGCGTCGCGGAAATTTGTTGCCGTCGCGCTTCCCGCGGTGGTAGCCTGCGGGCCGGACGCTGTTCGGGAGGCACGTTATGCGGCGATTCGTCGGCGGATTGGTCGGGCTGATCCTCGGTGCGGGGATCGGCGTTCCCGTCTCGTACTTCTTCCAGAACTCGCTTTTGCGGATGTTCATGGGGCTGGGCGACTACTGCGAGGCGATGATCAAACACCTCGACGACGTGCTCGCGAGCGCCGGCCAGGACGCGGTGCCGCGGACGTTCGTGATCACGGTCGCGGCGGCCGGGCTCGTCGGGATGCTGCTGGGCGCGCTGATCGCCGGGAGCGGGCGGAAGCGGCCGCACCCGGACTACCACGACCCGCGGCGCGGTTACCCGCCGGGGCCACCGCCGCCGCCACCGGGGCCGTATTCGATTTGATCGTCCGGTGCGCACCGTCAGACGCCTGCGGGGGGTCTCGTTTGGGATCGAGGGTTCGATTGACTGGCGCCACTGGCGGCGGCGAGCGGTCACGTGCACCTTCGGTGCGACCGCTAAGTGCGGCCTTCTGTTTCGAACGCGGACGGCGAGGACGCGCGCGCCTTCTCTCACCACCTCCCTATCACACCACCCGCTCATCTCCTCACCGGCCCGTCACGCACCTTGAACCCCGCGCCTTCATCCCGATAATCGCGGGGCTTTCGTTCCGATCGAGTCGTTTACGCGCGCGCCAATTTTCCCATGAAAACGTCCCAGCAGATCCGCCAGGAGTTCATCGACTTCTTCGTCCAGCGGCACGGCCACACGTTCGTGCCGAGCTCGCCCGTCGTCCCCCTCGACGACCCGACCCTCCTGTTCACCAACGCCGGGATGAACCAGTTCAAGCCGATCTTCCTCGGCCAGGAGAAGCGCGCGTACTCCCGCGCCGCGAACACCCAGAAGTGCATCCGCGCCGGCGGCAAGCACAACGACCTCGACGACGTCGGCCGCAGCCGCCGCCACCACACGTTCTTCGAGATGCTCGGCAACTGGTCGTTCGGCGACTACTTCAAGCAGGGCGCGATCGAGATGTCGTGGGAACTGCTCACCAAGGTCTGGGGCCTGGACCCCAGGCGCCTGCACGTGAGCTGCTTCGAGGGCTCGCCCGGCGTCCCGCGCGACACCGAGGCCGCCGACATCTGGCGCAAGGTCGCCAACTGGGAGCAGTACGGCCTCAAGTCCGACGACCACATCCACTACTTCGGCAAGGACAACTTCTGGGAGATGGGCGACACCGGCCCGTGCGGCCCGTGCACCGAGATCTACATCGACCGCCGGCCGGAGGCGGAAATCGACGCCGAACTGAAGGTCGGCGGCCGCTCGCCGGTGAACGCCGAAGACCCACGCGTGATGGAGATCTGGAACAACGTCTTCATCCAGTACAACTCGTATTACGAGGGGAGCGACTACGAGCAGGTGAAGGCGTGGGACAAGGCGACCGAGGCCGAGCGGCAGACGATGCCGTACAAGTCGCGCGACGAGATCGCCGGCAAGCTCCGCAAGCTGCAGGTCCTGCCGGCCCAGCACGTCGACACCGGCATGGGCTTCGAGCGGATCACCCAAGTCGTCCAGAACGTCGACGGCAACTACGAGATCGACCTGTTTCACCCGTTCTGGGCGAAGCTGACCGAGATCTGCGGCATCAAGTACACCGGCCAATACCCCAAGACCAACGCGGCCGACCCCGAGGCCGAGACGGCCAACCCACAGCTGCGCCACGACATCGCGTTCCGCGTCATCGCGGACCACATCCGCTGCCTGACGTTCGCGATCACGGACGGCGTGATCGGCGCCGGCCAGGTCCTGCCGAGCAACGAGGGCCGCGGGTACGTCCTGCGCCGCATCCTGCGCCGGGCCGTGTTCTGGGGCCGAAAGCACCTCGGGATCGACGGGACGTTCCTGCACAAGCTCGTGCCCGTGGTCGTCGAGGCGATGGGCGACGCCTTTCCGGAACTCAAGACGAACCCCGCGCGCGTCGCCGAGATCGTCAAGGACGAGGAACTCAGCTTCGGGCGGACGCTCGATCGCGGGATCAAGCTGTTCGAGGAAGCGGTACTGGAGGCCGCAACAAACGGTGCCGACGACGAATGGACGTCCGGCAAACCCCGCAAGGGCGACCGAATTAGCGGCGTCAACGCGTTCAAGCTCCACGACACCTACGGCTTCCCGATCGACCTCACGCGCATCATGGCCGAGGAACGCGGGATGACCGTGGACCTCGACGGGTTCGAAGTAGAAATGGAGAAGGCAAAACGAATCGCCCGCGAAGGCGGCAAGGGCGGCGAATCCCGCCTCTTCGAACTCTCCCCCGACGCCCTCTCGCAACTCGCGAAAAACAACATCCCCAAGACTGACGAATCCGCCAAGTTCAACGCGATGCCGATCGGCGCAAAGGTCGTCGGCCTCTGGGACGGCTCCAAGCTGATCGACACCACGCACGGCGCCGAGGCGGCCGGGCAGGGGGTCGCGATTATCCTCGACAAGACCAACTTCTACGCCGAGATGGGCGGCCAAGTCGGCGACACCGGCGAGCTGCGGGCGGAAAAAGCCCTGCTCGACGTCACCGCCACGCGCGTCGCGGCCGGGTACGTGCTCCACGTCGGGCGGATGGTCGAAGGGCATTTGAAGGTCGGTGATCACGTGACCGCCACGCTCACCGGCGCCCGCCCGCGCACCGAGAAGAACCACACGACCACGCACTTGGCCAACTGGGCGCTGCGCGAAGTGCTCGGCGAGGGCGTGCAGCAAAAGGGCTCGCTCGTCGACCCCGAAAAGCTCCGCTTCGACTTCAGCCACGCCAAGGCCCTGGCCGACGACGAGCTCGCGCGCGTCGAAACACTCGTGGCCGAGTCGATCGGAAAGAAGCTCCCCGTCTACGCCGAGGAGGCCCCGCAGGAGCAGGCGCTCAAGATCAATGGCCTCCGGGCCGTCTTCGGCGAGAAGTACCCGCCGATGGTGCGCGTCGTCAGCATTGGTGCGCCGGTCAAGGACCTGCTGGCCGACCCGGCCAACGCGAAGTGGCGGCAGTTCTCGATCGAGTTCTGCGGCGGCACGCACCTCAAGTCGTCCGCCGACGCGGGCGGGTTCGTCATCACCGCCGAGGAATCGGTGAGCAAGGGGATTCGGCGGATCGTCGGGCTCACCGGTGACGGCGCGAGCGAATCGCAGAAGCTCGCGAGCGACTTGAACGCCGTCGTGACGTCCGCGCGCTCGGCCGCGGAGAAGGACTTGCCCGCCGCGATCGCGAATGTGCAGAAGCAGCTCGCCGTGACGGGGCCGACCGGCGTCGTTCTCCCGCTCCGCGTCAAGCGCGCCGCCCAGGCCGCCGTCGCCGAGCTCCAGGCCAAGCACAAGGCGTGGGAAAAGCAGCAGGCCAAGGCGGCGGGCGGCGCGGGCAACGTCGACGTCGCGTCCGTCTCGGCCGACTTGCTCGCCCGCGCCGAGACGCTCGGCGGCGGCACGGTCGTCGTCGCCGAGATCGCCGGCGCGGGGGACGACGCCCTCCGCGGCGTGATCGACTCGATCCGCAAGAAGGCCGCGAGCTACGCGGTCATGCTCGGCGCGGCCGCGGGCGACAAGGTCACCCTCATCACCGCGGTCTCGGACGATTTGATCGCCAAGGGCCTCAAGGCCGGCGACTGGATCCGCGACGCCGCCAAGGCGTGCGGCGGCGGCGGCGGCGGCCGCCCCCAGATGGCCCAGGCCGGCGGCAAGGACCCCGCCAAGCTCGGCGAAGCGCTCGAGGTCGGAAGGGCCACGGCGCGGAAGGCGCTGGGGGCGTAGCCGGGGGGAGCGGAACGGCCGTGAACTCACGCGCCGCCGCCGCCGCCAGAGTTGTCCCTGAATTGGCGCCCGATAGACGCGTCGGCGCGCTGGCGTCGGCGGATCGCGTCACCGGGCGATCGGCAGCTCGGGCGCACTGTGCCGGTTGATCATGACTGCGCCGGTCGCGCCGCAGGCGACGATTACCTCCAGCCGCACGCCGAACCGGCCCGGCAGGTAGATGCCGGGTTCGATGGAGAAGACCATTCCTTCTTCGAGCGGCAGCACGTTGCCGGCGACCATGTAGGGGGGTTCGTGGCCGGCGAGGCCGAGGCCGTGGCCGGTGCGGTGGGTGAAGTAGTCGCCGTAGCCGGCGGCGGCGATCACATCCCGCGCGGCGCGGTCGATCTCCTGGCAGGTGACGCCGGGGCGGACGGCGGCGATGGCGGCCTGCTGGGCGGCGTAGACGGTGGCGTAGACCTTGCGGGCGTCGGGGTCGCGGGGCTCGCCGACGGAGCAGGTGACCGTGATGTCGCTGCGGTAGCCGGTGGGCTCGATCGTGCCGTAGTCGAGGATGACGACGTCGCCGGCTTCGAGGGGTCGGCGTGCGGTCTCGTGGTGGGGGAAGGCGGCGTTGGGCCCGCCGGCGATGATCGTGAACGCGACGGACTGGTCGGGCGAGCGCGTCAGGAGCGCGGCGCGAAGGGCGGCGTCGATGTCGGCTTCGGTCTGGCCGGGCTTGCAGAGAACGATGGCCTGGGGAATGGTCTGGTCGACAGTGTCGGCGGCGACCTTGAGCGCGGCGATCTCGTCAGCCGTTTTGCGGATGCGCAGCGGGCGCATGACCGTGCTGGCCTTGGCGATCTTCAGTGCGGGGTTGATGGCCAGGGCGTCGAGGAGGAAGGCGGCGCGGGCCTCGTCGTCGAACGCGAGCGAGGAGACGCCCTTGAGCGCGTCGGCCAGCGCGGGGTGGTACGTCGCCTGGTCCGTCCACGGCACGACCGCGGCGCCGGCGGCGTGGGGGCGGACCTGGTCGACGTTCATCGTCGGGCAGATCCACCGCGCGGCCCCGCCCGCGCGGAGGACCAGCGCGAGCAGCCGCTCGTAAGCGTGGCCGTGGGTGAAACCGGTCAGGTACTGGAGGTCGGGGCCCGGGGTGAGCAGGAGGGCGTCGAGGTTTTGGGCGGCGAGGGCGCGGGCGGCGGCGGGGAGCTTTGAAGTCATGACGGGTCCCAGTTTAGCCGCGACCCGTAGGGCGAGTCTAAGACGAGCCCAGAGGCGAGCACGGTTCGCGCGGTCCGCGCCGACGCGGCTCTGGTGGCATGGGTACCGCCCGCAGGGCGATACCCGTGTTCTGTGCTCGCTCGCGCGACCGGCGCCAGACACGGGTACGCCCCTGACTGGGCGTACCCATGCCACGAGTGCGCTCATTCGCAATTACGGGAGGTGCCGCGCCTGCCTTCTCGGGATGGTCGAATCGCCGGCGCGCGACGGGCGGGGGATCGGCAGGTGGGCGATGAACGGGCGGAGGAACGCCGGGCGGTCGGAGCGGCCGGTGCGCTGGTAGTCGGCCCAGAGGGCGCGGGCGGCGGTTTCCGGGGGGATGGCGAGCTTGGTGGTCAGGTGGGTGAAGAGGTGTTCGGCGAGGTCTTGGAGGGCGATCCCGTGTGCGCGGGAAAAGCGCGCGTGCAACGAGTCGGAGAGGGTGAGGAAGCGGTGGAAGGGGGATTGGGAGGGCGAGGCTCCGTCCGAGCCGTTCGCAGGGTGCGCGGGGTCCCCCCGCGGCTCGGACGGAGCCTCGCCCTCCCGTTTCGGGTCGTCCGTGAGACCCAGCAGCAGGTCCGTCGTCTCCCGGAAATTCCCGCTGTTGGCGATGGTGTCCCAGTAGCGCGCGAAGCGCCGCATGCGCTGCATCGTCGGGAAGTCGATCAGTTTCGTTTGCAACACTTCGTAAGGCGGCGACGGGCTGTAGACCATCTGCCACTCCGCGTCGTGGCGGACGATCGAGGTGCCGCGGAGGCGCTTGAGGATGCCGATCTGAATCTCCTGCGGGCGCAGGCGCACCAGGCGGTCGAAGCCGGCGGCGAAGCTGGCGACGTCCTCGCCGGGCAGGCCGACGATCAGGTCGGCGTGGACGTGGACGCCGGTGTGGGCGCGGAGGTAACGGAGGTTGTCCTCGAGTTTCGCGGTGTCCTGTCGGCGGGAGATCAGGTCGCACACGAGCGGGTTGAACGTCTGGATGCCGACCTCGAACTGGAGGGCCCCGGGCGGGAACTGGGCGATCAGCTCGCGCAGCGGTTCGGGCAAACGGTCGGGGATCATCTCGAAGTGCAGGAACAGGCCGGGCGTGTAGCGGGCGAGGAAAAACTCGAGGATCGCCCGCGAGATTTTCAGGTTCAGGTTGAACGTGCGGTCGACGAACTTGAACTGGCGGAGGCCGCGGTCGAGCAGGTCCTGCATGGCGGCGAGGAAGGCGTCGGTGGGCACGTTGCGGACGGGGACGTCGAGGGAGGAGAGGCAGAACTCGCACTTGAACGGGCAGCCGCGCGAGGCCTCGACGTAGACGACGCGGTCGGCGAGGTCGTGGGGGGTGTAGAGGTGGTAGGGAAGTAAGATTGCCGATTGCCCATTGCTCATTGCCGATTGAGCGCGGGCGGCGTCTGGCTTCTGGATTCTGACTTCTGGGTTCTTTTCCTCGAACTCCGGTAAATCCGCGGCGATCACCTTCTGCAGCGGGCGTCGGCCCGCGAGGAGGCGCTCGCACAACTCGGCGAAGGCGAGGTCGGCTTCGCCGGTGATGACGTAGTCGGCGTGGCGGGCGATTTCCTGTCGATCGGTCTCGTAAGAGATTTCGGGGCCGCCGAGGACGAGAGTGAGGTCGGGGCGGAGGCGCTTGAGGTCGGCGGCGAGCTTGGTGGATTGCTCGGCGTTCCAGATGTAGACGCCGAGGCCGACGATGCGCGGGTCGTGGGCGAGGATTTGTTCGACGATGTCGATCGGGCGCTGGGCGATGTCGAACTCGAGCATGGCGGCCCGCGCGGCGAGCGCGGGCGGGAGGTTGGCCATCAGGTAGCGCAGGCCGAACGCGGCGTGCGCGTACTTGGCGTTGAGGGTGGTGAGGACGATGTCGGGCATGGGGGTTCGGAGAACATGATACCCCTCTTGTAGCCGCCCCGCTTGCGGGGCGCGTCTAGCGGTGCTCGATTTGGACGGCACCCGATTCCGACCATCGCATTTGGACGCGCCCCGCAAGCGGGGCGGCTACAAGAGGGATCGGGCGCGGTATCATCCTTACCTATGGTCAGATACCTCACCGCCGCGCTGCTCGCCCTGGTGTACCCCGTGCTCGTGTTCGCCGCGGACGCGCCGCCGAACATTCTTTACATCATGTCAGACGACCACGCGTCGCACGCGATCTCGGCGTACGGGTCGAAGATCAATAGGACGCCGAACCTCGATCGGTTGGCACGCGAGGGGATCCGGTTCGACAACGCGTTCGTAACCAACGCGCTGTGCGGGCCGAGCCGGGCGTGTCTTCTGACCGGGAAGTACTCGCACCTGAACGGGTTCCCGGACAACCGGGGCGATGCGAAGTTCGACGGCAACCAGCAGACGTTCCACAAGCTGCTCGGGAAGGCCGGGTTTCAGACGGCGGTGGTCGGCAAGTGGCACTTGGGGTCGGACCCGGTCGGGTTCGATTACTGGGACATCATGCCCGGCCAGGGGCGGTATCACGACCCGATCTTCCTGACCAACGGCCAGCGGAACGTGGTCAAGGGGTACGTGACGGACGTGATCACGGACAAGGTGATCGAGCGGCTCGAGAAGCGCGACAAGTCCAAGCCGTTCTGTTTCCTCTACCACCACAAAGCCCCGCACCGCGCGTGGGAGCCGGACGACAAGCACGCCAAGATGTACGAGGACGGCGACATCCCCCTGCCCGAGACGTTCTGGGACAAATACGAGACGCGCGGGACGGCGGCCAAGGACCAGGACATGAGCGTCGCCAGGACGCTGACCAAGACGGACCTGAAGATCGACCCGCCGGCCGGGCTGACGGGCGAGAAGCTCGTCGAGTGGAAGTACCAGCGGTACATCAAGGACTACCTGCGCGTCGTCGCGAGCGTGGACGACAACGTCGGGCGCGTGCTCGATTACCTGGACAAGGCCGGGCTCGCGCAGAACACGATCGTCGTCTACACGTCGGACAACGGGTTCTTTTTGGGCGACCACGGGTGGTTCGACAAGCGGTTCATGTACGAGCAGAGCATGCGCGTGCCGCTGCTGATCCGGTACCCGGCGAAGATCAAGCCGGGGAGCGTGGCGAAGGAACTGGTGAACAACGTCGACTTCGCGCCGACGTTTTTGGACTACGCGGGCGTGAAGGTCCCCGAAGACATGCAGGGCCGGAGCATGCGGCCGATCCTGGAAGGTCAGGCGCCGGCCGACTGGCGCAAGAGCATCTACTACCGCTACTACGAGTTCCCCCAGCCGCACCACGTGCACCCGCACTACGGGATCCGGACGGACCGGCACAAGTTGATCTTCTTCAACACGCTCAACGAGTGGGAGATGTACGACTTGGAGAAGGACCCGAACGAGCTCAAAAACGTCTACCTGGCGCCCGACTACTCGGAGGTGCGCGACCGGCTGACGAAGGAGCTCGAACGAGTCAAGGCGGACCTCAAGGACACGGCGAAGTAAGGGTCTTCGGAGGGGCGGGGCCGTCCCGCGTGTTCCACCGTCTTTTCCACTCAGTTATCCCCCTGCCCGGCCAGTGCGTATCCAGAGATATGCACTGGCCGTTCCGGCATTTAAGAGAATCGGATCCGGACTCCGGAATAGTTATCCACAGGCTTTCCCCATTCGCCCGGAGCCTCACGGTGGGGCGTTGCGCTCAGCGCTGGGCGCTGGGAAGGACGACGCTGTGGTCGTTGTTCCACAGGCGGTTGAGGTGGGCCTTTTCGGGGGTGTTGGGGGCGATCAATTCGGCGTGGTCGCGGCGTTCGACGTGGCCGTCGACGAACAGGACGTTCGTGCCGCCGTTGTGGGGGGCGCCGGGCTGCTCGGCGGGGTTGTTGGGGTCGATCGAGTAGTCCCACGTGCCGTCGGCGTTGGAATCGGCGAGGGCGATCATCTCGGCGGCGCGGCGGACGCGACCGCGGGCCATTTCCTTCATGCCGGCGAAGCGCTTGTCGAGGTCGCCGCCCAGGCCCTTCTGGTGGGTGGTGCCGTAGGGCGGGCCCTGGAGCGGGGACGAGCCCCAGTCGTTGTAGCCGTACGAGAACCGGGCCGTGATCAGGAGCAGGCGCTCGCCGGGCAGGTAGCCGAAGCCGGCGTCGGCGGGCAGGGCGAAGTGGGGGCCGGTGCTGAACGCGGGGTCCCACTGGAGGTCGGAATCGCGGGCGGGGCAGTGAAAAAGACCCAAACTGCGGACGTCGACGGCCAGGCCCAGGGCGCCGCGCAGGCGCGTGGGCCAGGCGGCGTAGATGACCTCGTCGCGGAGGGCGCAGCTCCCGGGGTAATACCGGTGCTGGTCGACGTACAGGTGCAGGCCGATGCCGAGTTGGCGGAGGTTGCTGGCACAGGCGACCTGCTGGGCGGCGGCGCGGCCGCGCGCGAGCGTCGGGAGGAGGATCGCGACGAGCAGGCCGATGATCCCGATGACGACGAGGAGCTCGACGAGGGTGAACGCCCGCCGTGGCCCGTCGTGCGTGCGGCCCCCGAGTGTGCGGCGGATTCGTTCGAAGCGTGACATGTGGACCTCGTGGCCGCGAAACGCGCGTCCCGTGCCCGGTCTGCCGGCCGACTCTCCCCACCCCGCTCCGGGTGAAGCTGGGCAAATTGTAACGCCTGTAGTGAACCGGCCAACGAAAAAGTGATCGGAATGGCGAAAGTTGTGCGCCACATCCGGGCGGCACTGCGGGCAGAGGAGGGCCCCTGGTTTGTTCGAGACGTGCGCCAGATGCGAGGGGTTGTGCCGTACGTGGAATGTCGGCGCGGGCCGCGGTGCCCGCCGGTAGGATTTGCAGTGCTCAACTGGTGCGGCCCATGGCGACCCAGACCCTTCAATACGTACGCGACGCCGCGGTGCCGAACCCGTTCCTGGGGTATCGGCGGATCGGCGGGTGGCTGCTGGTCGTGGGCGGGGCGGCGTTCGCGGTGGCGATCGTCGGCATGAACGTCGTGTCCCGGGCGGGGATGGCCCAGTCGGGGCTGATGTCGGGGATGATCATCGCGATGCTCGGGGCGTTCGTGGTGGCGATGATCGGCGCGCTCGGTTACCTCGCCCCCCGGCGGATCGCGGCCCACCTCGAGCAGTGTCGGGCGGACGTGCGCGACGGCCGGCAACTGGCGGTCTGGGAGTACGACGACGCGGAGTGGGCGGCGTTCACGGCCCACCAAGGGAAGCTGTCGGTGCAGGGCGAGGAAGAGCTGGGGTGCGTGACCATCCTGATGGTGGCCGCGCCGGTGCTGATACTCGCCGGCACGCTGATCTTCTCCGACCGGTCGGGCAGGTCGTGGGCGGGGGCGGTCGGGATGACGGTGCTGGCCGAGGCGGCCCTGCTGCTGTACGCGGGGCTGGTCGCCCTGAACGCGCGGGGCGAGCGGCGGGCGCGGGCCAAGGCGACGAAAGGGCGGACGGTGCTGACCCGCGGGGCGGCCTGGGTGGCGGACGAGATCCTCTTCTGGGGCCCGGGGTGGGCGCTGACGGACGTGCGGCTGGCGGGCGGGGCGATTGACGGGGACGGCTCGCCCTTGCGGATCGTGCTGACCCGCAAGGGCGGGCAGGGAGAATTCATCTCGGAGATTCCGGTGCCGTTCGGGAAACAGGGCGAGGCGGAGGAGGCGGTGCGGGCGCTGAAGGGGCAGGTGCGGGTGGAGGGGGCGTGATCATGGTCCGGGGCAGCGCTTCGGGCAAAGCCCGTGCACTCTGCCCCGGCTTGCTGAGGGTCCGAGGGCG
>Ga0196963_10001471_pt1 | contig 15854 bp, 12 predicted proteins | sample S1_5metaG_FD_148600 | JGI IMG/M metagenome (GOLD analysis project Ga0196963, IMG submission 148600) | Soil microbial communities from Anza Borrego desert, Southern California, United States - S1_5 | ecosystem: Environmental > Terrestrial > Soil > Desert | place: USA: California | collected... | reverse complement strand
TGGGAAGCGCATTCACAGCAAAAATGGCAATTAATCTACATCCCGTTGCGGTGGCAGGTTATCTGGGTTTGATTGTCACTGCACTCAATTTAATTCCTGTGTGGCAGCTTGATGGCGGTCACATTGTCCATGCAATGTTTGGACAGCGAACCAGCGCTGTCGTTGGACAGATTACCCGCTTGTTAGTGCTGGGACTCAGCTTTATGCATCGGGAATTGTTCCTCTGGGCACTCATTTTAATCTTGATGCCCAGTACTGATGAACCTGCTCTCAACGATGTTTCCGAACTGGATAATCGGCGAGATTTCTTGGGATTGCTGGCTTTGGCGCTTTTAGTCAGTATTCTTTTACCAGTCTCTGGAGGGTTGGTGCGATTATTGAATGTTTGAGGGACAAGTTAATCGGTTTGAAAACCCGCGAAATCGTTAAAAGAGAGTAAAAGCCATGGAAAAACAGCAAATTCAAGTAATTGGTGGGGGACTAGCGGGTACAGAAGCTGCATGGCAGATTGCTCAAGCGGGAGTGCCTGTGGTGCTACACGAAATGCGACCCGTGAGGCTCAGTCCTGCCCATCATACGGGTGAACTAGCCGAATTGGTGTGTAGTAACTCCTTTGGGGCACAATCGAGCGATCGCGCGGCGGGTCTTTTACACGAAGAATTGCGACGCCTTGGCTCTATTATTATCGGCAAAGCGGATGAACACGCGGTTCCGGCTGGTGGTGCCTTGGCAGTGGATCGGGGACAATTTAGCCACGACTTAACGGCAACCCTGGCGAATCATCCCTTAATTGAGTTACGCCGAGGAGCCATTTCTGAGATTCCTTCAGACAGCATTGTAGTGCTCACCACTGGCCCTTTAACCAGTCCCGAATTGGCAGAGGAGTTACAGCGCTTCACAGGTATGCAATACATGAGCTTTTTCGATGCTGCCAGCCCGATTGTAGTGGGGGAATCGATCAACCGGGAGATTGCCTTTCTCGCCTCCCGCTATGACAAAGGAGACGCGGCTTATCTCAATTGCCCCATGAATCGAGAGCAGTATCTCCATTTTTGGCAAGAACTCTGTAAGGCAGAACAAGTAGAGTTAAAAGATTTTGAACGCGAGACTGCTAAGTTCTTTGAAGCGTGTTTGCCCATAGAAGAATTGGCGCAACGGGGAGAAGATACCATGCGCTATGGCCCCTTAAAACCTGTGGGCTTATTTGATGCCCGTAAAGGGGATTTTCGTGCCCCGGAAAATCAATCACAACGCCCTTATGCAGTCGTTCAGTTGCGCCAAGAAGATAAAGCAGGTCAGTTGTGGAATCTGGTAGGCTTCCAGACGAATTTGCGCTGGGGTGAGCAAAAACGGGTGTTCCAGCTAATTCCAGGCTTAGAGCAAGCTGAATTTGTGCGGCTAGGCGTGATGCACCGTAATACCTTCATCAATGCCCCTGAACTCTTGCAGCCTTCCTTGCAATTTAAAAAGCGTTCCACCTTGCTAGCCGCCGGGCAATTAGTGGGAACTGAAGGTTATACCGCAGCCTCAGCAGGTGGTTGGTTGGCGGGAACCAATGCCGCACGGCTGGCATTGGGGAAAGACCCCTTAACCTTGCCACCAACAACGATGATGGGGGCACTATTTGAATTCATCAGTTCTGCTTCCCCCAAGCATTTCCAACCAATGCCTCCTAACTTTGGCATTTTGCCAGAATTGCCCCAGCGGATTCGGAATAAACAGGAGCGCTATGGGGCTTACCGCGATCGCGCTTTAGCCGAACTTGATGCTTGGAGAGGGCAATTGCGGATGCAAGGTTTACCAGTCTCCGTTTAGGAAGCAGGGGTTAGGTTTAATCAATCATCAGTAGGGAGCACTTAACCTAAAACTTGAGGAGTGAGGCAAGGAGAAGCGGGAAAAACTCAAGCGTGACTGAGAAAGTCAGCGCTTGACTCACACCCTCATTGGCAATCCCCAATCCCTACAATCTCATCTGAGTGCCCCAATCTTGAGTTGTGTCTAAAGTCGTAACATAGGCTTGTTCTGCTTCGGTAAACGCTTCAGTTGCCGCTTGTTGGGCTGTTAGTAAATCCGCTGTGGCATCAGAAATATCACCTGTGCGAGAAGAGAGGCGATCGCGCAATACTGCCTCTGGAGCCGTACAATGCAATATTTGTAAGGGCAAGTTGTGGGATTCGGCTTGGGTAATTACCTCTTTTCTTAAGGCAAGGCGATCGTACTTGGCATCTAAAATCACCGCAAAGCCCTGATTTGCTAACTTAATCCCTAACTCTAATAACCGCCCGTAAGTTTTCTCCGTCATCGCTGGCGTATAAAGATCCTCTCCCCCCTTTTCTTCCAAGGGCACACCCGCTAGATGCTTCCGCACCGCATCTGAACGCAGGTGAATCGCTCCCAATTGTCTAGCTATCTGCCGCGCCACCGTACTCTTACCCGCACCAGATAAACCAGACATCACCATCAAACGTCCTTGCAGAGGGCGGGTGTATTCCCAAGCAAGTTTGTAATAATGAGCCGCTGTTGTCGCCGCTGCGTCTCTATCTGCTTGGGGTACAGCCGCATCATCTAATAGGAAGGAGGTTACTTTCGCCCGTACATACGCTTGACGGCTTAAATATAACGGCAACACCTGCAAACCTTCCCAATCACCAGTCTGCTCTACATAAGTATTTAAAAAAGCATTGCCTAAATCTTTGCGCCCCCGTGCCTCCAAGTCCATGACTGTAAAGGCAACGTCGTACATGACATCGACAAAGCGAAAAGGTTCATTAAATTCAATACAGTCAAACAGCAAAATTTTGTCTTCCCAGAGGCAAATATTTCTTAGGTGTAAATCACCATGACATTCGCGAACCTGGTTATTTTGAACTCTGCTGACAAAAACTTCCGGCTGTTTAGCAAAGAAAGCATCTGTAAACTGCTTCGTTTCATCGTACTGAGATTGAGTTTGAGGGCCACCAATATAACGATCAGTTTGCTGGTAATTCTCGTCAATCGCTGCCCGAATCTGAGAAACTTCGCCAAACGTGCGGATGTAATCATTAATCTCCGCCTTAGCATGGAATTGGGCAACCACTCGCCCCAACTCTTCCATCTCTTTTTCTGTCAGGTTTCCTTGCTCAAACAAACTAATTAATAGGTTTTCCTGGGGAAATTGATGCATTTTCAGCACGTATTCTACAGGTTCACCCTTACCACTGAGTCGAAATTGCTCAGCTTCCTGAGTAATCGGCAAAACTTCTAGATAAAGTTCCGCTGCCCCCCGTTGGTTCAGGCGTAACTCTTCAGCACAAAATTGTTGCCGTAACTCCAACGTTGAGAAGTTTAAAAAGCCAAAATTCACTGGCTTTTTGAGCTTATACGCAAAATCACCTGTCAACAGCACATAAGAAACATGCGTTTGAATTAGCTCAATCGGTTCTTTGACAGCGTGGGGATAGAAGCCAGGCTGCATCATCTGCTGAATTAAGGGAGGAAGAGAAGCATCAGTCATGATTAGGTCAACAGGCTGCAAATCGACTTCCACAATATATCAGGGTGCTGAAACTTATACCTGACGTGCCTGCTGAGAAATGGGTGAAAGACTTTTGCGTTAATAGTCTAGGGTTATGATGGGTGCATTTAGTCTCTGTTTAACGAATAACTATGGCACAAACGCTTTACGTCAATTCAGCAACGGGCAGTGATAGCGCTGCTGGTAGCCAATCCGCGCCTTTCAAAACGATTTCCTTTGCTCTGAAGCAAGCCCAATCAGGCACCAAAATCCAACTCGCCTCTGGGACTTACAATACTGCCAGTGGTGAGATCTTTCCCTTAGCGGTTCCAGGGGGCGTTACCGTAATTGGAAATGAAGCCAATAAAGGCAACGGCATTTTGGTGGAAGGCAGTGGGGTTTACACTAGCCGTTCCTTTGGTCGGCAAAATGTCACATTGTCGCTGAGTGATAACACTGAACTTCGAGGAGTCACCGTTACTAGTCCGGCAATTCGAGGCACGGGTGTTTGGATTGAATCGGTTACTGCTACCGTTACCAACTGTACTTTCACCAAGTCTCAACGCGAGGGAGTGTTTATCGCTGGCAGTGCCAATCCAGTAATTCTCAATAATGTGTTTACTGAAAATAGTGGCAATGGTGTCACAATTTCCAATAATGCTAAAGGAGAAATTCGAGGAAATACCTGCTTTAAAACGGGTTATGGCATGACGATTAGTGATAGCGCCACTTCCCTAATTGTTGATAATAAAATCTTTGAGAACCGTGCCGGAATTGTAATTTCTGGAGATTCTCGCCCGGTACTACGGAATAATGTAATCGAAAGAAATACCGATGATGGAGCAACGGTTATTTCTAATTCTTCACCAGATCTGGGAAGTAGTTCTCAGCCTGGAGGCAATGCCTTACGCTATAACGGTCAATTTGATTTACAAAATACTAGCTTGAACAAGTTAGTTTCTGTAGGGAATCAGATAGACCCAGCGCGAGTGAAAGGAAATGTGGAATTAGTTAATAATCAGGTTCCTCCTCCGAATTCAACGCCAACTCCGACTCCCACACCAAGCCCTACACCGACTCCTAGCCCAACGCCAAGCCCTACTCCAACTCCGACACCAAGCCCCACTCCAACTCCGACCCCAAGCCCTACACCGACTCCCAGCGGTGGTTTAACTGATCTTTCGGGTCATTGGGCTGCTGCCTTCATTCAGGAATTAGTCAAGCAGGGGATTATCAGCGGTTTTCCAGATGGCACTTTTAAGCCGGATGCTAGTATGACCAGGGCACAATATGCTGCTCTGTTGGTAAAAGCTTTTAATCCAGCAGCTAAAAGAGCGGCAATTAGTTTCAAAGATGTGCCAGATACTTTCTGGGGTTTTAAGGTTATCCAACAAGCCTATAGAGGTGAATTTCTCTCCGGTTTTCCTGACAAAACTTTCCAGCCCAATCAAAATGTCCAACGTGCTCAAGTAATTGTTTCTTTAGTCAATGGAATAGGGTTAAAAGGTGGGGTTTTAACGGCATTAAATGCTTATGATGACCGGGCGGCAATTCCTGACTATGCCAAAGATGAGGTAGCAACAGCAACTCAGAAGCGAATGATTGTTAATTATCCCAATAAAAAGCAATTCAATCCGACTCGTGATGCGACACGAGCAGAAGTAGCGGTGATGGTTTATCAAGCTTTAGTGGATGCCCAACGTCTAGCTGCTATCAACTCACCCTATATTGTTTCTACTTGATAAGAATCTAGGCAAGCGATTAGGGATTGGGGAATTGGGTAAAAGCCTGGTTCTATAAGTCCTGATCTGTAGAGACGTTCTGCTAGAACGTCTCTACAGTTTAAGGGCTAAGCGCTTTTGAGACGAAAAAGCAGAAACTGAGTGAGTTGCTCAGGAGCAAGATTATTATCGCTAACTAGAAGTAAACTCTGGCTGCCATCAGGTAAGCGGGGGCCGAGGGTCATCCCTTCTAGGTTGTCTAGAGAAATGCCGAGGGTCTCTAAGTCTAATAACAACTTTTTCTTAACTGGCTCTATGTTGTTGACTATACCTTTGAGGCTAGCGATGCGAGAGGTATCAGTTGCGCCCCCGGTTGCTGCTTGATAAATTCGCACGGTAAAACCTAATAAGCCAGCCGCTCGCTCTAAAGTGAGGAAATGACCTCCTTGATCTAAAGCCAATAGCTCTGGTAAACCGTGTTTGATGGCTCCAGGCGGTGGCGGTTCTAAGGGGTAAAAATGCTCTGAAATCAGCAGAGGTGGCCCATCACTGAGCAAATAATGCAGTAAACGACATTTTGCTCCTTGTGCTGCTACTTCAGTTTGACTTGGATCTTCTTTATCCTGGACTAAAGCTGACTCTGTTGCGGTAAACAGACGAAACGGTTCCCCTTTAGCGGGGACAGTTCCTGTGGGATTAAGAGTCAGTGCTTCAAATCCTAAGTTATGCTGGATACCGCGAGTTTGGGGCTTATCCTCAGTGTTATCTGGAATATAGCGCTCTGGGATAGGTAAGCTTTGCCGTTGACGGCCAGTTTTGAGATCAAACTCCATGACGAACGGAGAAATCCCATTACGGGCGAACCCTTCGCTAGAGATAAAAACAGATTGTTGGGGGGAGAGGATAATTCCTTCGGCATCAATCGTATCTTTGGCATAGGTTTTTCCTTCTTGATCGGTTAAGAAGGTAACGTCTTCTACTTCTACTTTCTGAAGACCAATTTTTCCGGTACTGGCGTCAGTTAGAACGGCTTTGAGGGTATAGAAACGTGCGGGAGCAAGACGACTGCGATCATCAGAAATGGCGTAGAAGCGATCGCGCTGTCTATCATAGGTAAGCCCAGATAGCCCGCCAACTAGGGTATCCTTAAACGTGGTCTTTGGCAGCTCGTAAGCTCCTAAAAACTCTAGGGATAGGTCAAGAAACGTTCGATCTTGGGCAGTGACGGGACGTATCCCACACGCTGTCAGCAAACTGAATAGTAGGATCGCCAGAACGAGGCGCTTGGCGAATGCACCTGCTAAGATGCCAGGAAAAAAGCTGCGCGATCGCAGCTTCTTTTGCTCAGGCAGTAATTGATGGTTGTGGTTCACACCTTGCCTCCTCCACTTGCACCTTATTTCCTTATCCCCTACAACCTAACACCTAAGACCTAGCTACCATGCAGGCAACCGTTGAGCAACTTTCTCAGATTTTGGTTTTTGGCGATCTAGCTTCTCTCGAGTTAGAGCGTTTACAACCGCATACGCAAGTGCAAGGCTATAGCAAAGGGGAGATTGTCATGCATGAGGGCGATCGCCTCCCGACCAAACTTTATGCCCTCCTCAGTGGCGGCTTGCAAATCACGAAAATAGCTACCACAGGTAAAGAAACGATTCTCCGCACTTTACCCCCAGGAGAAATCTTTGCCGCGCCTGCTTTATTAGGGAATGGCATTGCTCCGGCAACTGTGACGGCAGAATCGGATTCTATGATTGTGATGGTAAAGAGAGATGCCTTACTTGAAGCAATTCAGCAAACTCCAGAAATTGCCCTACGAATGCTGATGGTGTTCAATTCTAGGTTGCAACAACTCCATGACACGGTGCATGGATTAGTTTCTGAACGGGCGATCGTGCGTCTTGCCCGCTTAATTCAGTATTCTGCAACCCGATATGGTACTGAATCGAGTCAAGCAGGGGAGTCTTTGAAAAGCCAACTGTCCTATTATCAGATGGCTCGCAGCATTGGCATTACCTATGAGGAGTGCGTGCGCCTGTTCAAAAGCATTCAGTCAGTCGTGGCTTATAGTCGCGGAGGAAAAATTATAGTTCTGAATTGGGAGAAATTAGAAGCGATCGCCTCTGGTACGCTTCAGGTGTAGCCTAAATGGGTAATGGTCAGAACTTACGCCAACCATTACCCAGCAACTCAGAATTTCACCGACGCCTAATCCTTTATTCCTCAAGCTACGTAAGTCTTATTTGCTGCAACTTGGGAATGTCTTTTCGCCTCATAGAAGCGACAAGCAGCATAGCCTAAAGAGTAAAGTAAAGTCGCATTGCTGGATGCGCCCACAAAAGCACCAATGACAGGTAGGAGTTCTACAACACTGAGTCCAGCCTTCAGGACTCCTGAACCTCCTACAGACAAACCAAAAATGGCTAAAACTTCACCGCGCCGAGTTGGGTCTTTTAGGGAAAATCCGTAAGCGGCGGCAATACGGTAGACCATTTCAGCTTGCAAGGCTGTAATCGCAGTGATATCAACCGCAAATAGCGCCAGGGCTAAAGGAGGGATAAAGTTAGTCAATAAGCCGATGCTTCCTGCTTTTACAGAAGTATCGACAATAATCCGATGGGCAATTTGCTCAGCAGTTTCTAACGGATAGTCTCGCCGTAGCTGTTCTACCTCAGCCTCAGCCTTTTCTACATCTACCTGACCTAAGGCTGCGAGTAGGACGTTGATACCCGGAACCTTGGTGGCATATTTGATCAGGGGATTTTCCGCGATGGGTGTCACTATCTTGCCCATCGTTTCCGTTCCCTGTTCTACTAACCGATGAGCTTGAGAACCCACCTCTTTACCTACAGCAGTCGTGTTGCTCGTCATGTCTTCCGCAGCAATTTGCAAGGCTTGAGTTGCTGCCTTAGCCATACGAGTTGCTAGTGCGATTGCGTCACTTACTTGGTCTGTGACTGAACTTTCTCTACCTTGTACTGCCATAGGTTGCGATTGAGTTCTATACGTTTCACTAGACCCACTTTAGAAACAGTAAAGGCTCAAATCCTCTACCCTGTGATAGTGATTTCAGCAACTGAAAGTTAGAATTTGGCGCTTTCAAGCTTGGTTTTTTTGCGATGATTGATCGGTGCTGACTATAACCCGTTGATCAGAATGGACAACGATATCGTTATTTTTCTGGCGAGTGCTGGCGTACTGATCGTTTATCTGTTTCTCTCGGCACTGACGGAAATGGGAACTAAACTTCCTTGGAAGAAATAGTCGTTTAGGAATACTGAGGCAGCATGATAAAGTCAACTTGATTGCAGTCAGTTCACTTGTTCCACTAAAAATACTCCGCGCTTCCGACTAGAGAAAAGGTCACAATATGGGTCGTTCTGCTTCTGATACCTATCCCTTGATGAATGAGAAAGTTAAGCCAGATTGGGCTGGCGATGACCTGCTTTCCCGATTTGTCAACCTCTTGATCCAGACAAAACCTATCTACAAGGTCATGAAACGCCAAGCGAGGCAGGTACTCGTGAAAACGGCGGAAAAAAATGGTGTTCTCTGGCGGAAAAACTACGAAGAACTGGAAGCTTCGGGCATCAAAGCGCAACTCAAAGGGATTACAAACCCAAGCATTACCTACCCCGATTACTACCAAGTGCCTTTTCACGCTTACGATGAGGGCAACCTGTGTTGGCAGGCGGCATTTGAAGCAGAATCCGCTACTTATGCAATGGCTTTGAGAGTATGGCGTGAGGAATCTCTCACTTGGCAGGAAGCACAAGCACGATTACGGGGAAGCTTTCATCAGATTCTGGCAAATCATATTTCTCAGCCAGTGCGAGATATTCTCGATATTGGTTGCTCAGTCGGCATTTCCACCTTAGCGCTACATCGTTACTACCAAACTACTCAAGAGACTCCTGTTCGCACGGTGGGATTGGATTTGTCTCCCTATATGCTGACAGTTGCCCAAGAACGAGATGTAAATCGCGAAATTGCCGAATGGCTGCATGGTAAGGCAGAGGAAACGGGTTTACCGGATCAATCCTTCGACTTGGTAACGCTTCAATTCGTGATTCATGAACTACCACGTCAAGCGACTCAAGCCATTTTTCAGGAAGCACTCAGACTCTTACGCCCCGGTGGTTACTTAGCCATTGTGGATAACAACCCGAAATCACCTGTGATTCAAAACCTGCCGCCTGTACTTTTTACATTGATGAAAAGCACAGAACCTTGGGCTGATGATTATTACACGTTGGATGTGGAAGCGACGATGCAAACGGTGGGATTTGAAAATATCGTAACCGTGGCTAGCGATCCACGCCATCGCACGATTCTGGGTCGAAAACCGTAGTCAGAAGGCGATGGATATAGTCTGAAGCGCGATCGCCTTTGCTTCTCAAGTAACATCAGGCGAACTTTATCTATGCCACATCACCCGAAACGGATCAATGAACTCAGCACTCCGTTGCACTAACTTCTGTTTTAGCAACGTCATATTTTGTTTGAATGGAGGTAAGCGGACTCGAACCGCTGACATCCTGCTTGCAAAGCAGGCGCTCTACCAACTGAGCTATACCCCCGCAACGAGAAGTGGTCTGTCGAGCCACTCTGGTTATTGTACCTGGTAAGTTTTTTTTATGTAAGGGGATAATAGAAGAAATCTGGAGATATCTCATCCTCAAACAGCTTTTTTTAGGCTGTAACCCTGATTCCAACATTTCTACGTATTTATCTGAAGTCGGCAAATGAGCCAAGTTGTTGCAACATTCTACAAATTCGTTAGGCTACCGGACTTTGCCGAGAAGCAAAAGTTATTCCTGGAATACTCCCAAGAACAAGGGATTAAAGGGACGATTTTGCTAGCCGCAGAAGGCATTAACGGCACGATCGCAGGCTCTCGTCAGGCAATAGATTCTGTTTTAGCCTTTCTGCGCTCTGATCCGCATCTAGCTGACTTAGAACACAAAGAATCGTATGCCGATTCTCCCCCTTTTGAGCGCATGAAGGTACGGCTAAAGCGAGAAATTGTCACTTTGGGATTGCCGGAAATTGACCCCAATGATCAGGTTGGCACTTATGTGAGTCCTGAAGAATGGAATGCCTTGATTTCCGATCCTGAAGTCACTGTGATTGATACTCGCAATGATTATGAAGTGAGTATTGGCAGCTTTAAAGCCGCAGAAAATCCTAAAACGGCTTCATTTCGCCAATTTCCCGACTATGTTCGCCACCAGCTTGATCCGACTAAACATAAAAAGGTGGCTTTGTTCTGCACAGGCGGGATTCGCTGTGAAAAAGCTTCTGCGTTTATGCTGGCTCAAGGCTTTTCAGAGGTTTATCACCTCAAAGGCGGTATTCTCAAGTATTTAGAAGAAGTTCCAGCAGACGAGAGTCTGTGGGAAGGGGAATGTTTTGTGTTTGATCAACGGGTGGCTGTCGATCATGGGTTAACGATAGGCACTCATGAACTGTGTCCGAGTTGTGGACATCCCATTGCTGAAGGCGATAAGATCTCACCCCATTATCAAGAAGGGATTTCCTGTCCTTACTGTTTTGATCGTCTCACTGAAGAGAAACGAGCAAGGCAGGAAGCTAGAAAACGGCAAAGTAGCCAATAGTTTTTAGTAAGAGGCGATCGCTTCTGCCTTTGCGGGTACGGCTGAGAAAGATTTGTCAGTCAATCAGGCGATCGCTCTTATTGTTGGCTAATACCAATTCTCTAAAATCTGGTGACACATGAGACTTGCTCGCCAAAATCAAGTCTTGAGATTTGAACGCAGATGAAAGCAGATAGACGCAGATGAACGCAGATGTTCTACCGAGTATAGCCGTTGCCAGATTCGTTAGGACAAGGGGCTTAAGTCCTTATGCTGGGATACCGTCATCACAACGTCCTAAACAACCTGTCCATAGCTATAATTGTCTCTGCGTTGCTTATCTGTTGCTTACTTTAAAAGAATTGGTATAACTGGATCAATTCTCTTTGGGATATCGACAACTTCGCGGTAAGGCTTTAATTGTTATCTTTAGGACTCAACCCTAGCAGGCGATCATATTCATCTTTGAGGACGTGGTAACACTCGCAGGATGAATCTTCCAACCCATGCCGATTAGTGATTTTGATTTTCTTGCGGCTGTATTCGATCAGACCTTTGTCTTGCAAGCGATTAGCGGTTTCGGTGACGCTGGAACGGCGCACGCCCAGCATGTGGGAGATGAATTCCTGCGACAAGAGAAGTTCATCCGAGCAGGTGCGATCACTAGCTTCAAGCAGCCACCGAGCACAGCGTTTTTCGGTCACATGCAGACGGTTGCAGGCGACGTTCTGTGAGATTTGGGCGATATAGGCTTGCGTGTATCTCAGCATCACATCCCGCATACTCTTGCTGCAATCAAACTCTTTCAGCAGTGGGTCTGCCGCTATTTTTATCCCAGTGCCGGGTATCTGCACGATGTACTCGGTCTGGTTTGTCTCTCTGCGACCCATAAAAGCATTGAGTCCTACCATCTCACGGTTACCAATGGCTCCAGCTTCTGTTGTGTTGCCATCAGCCATCGTAATCGTCACTGAGATGAGACCAGAGCAAGGAAAATAGACATCTCGAATGGTTTCGTTAGGATGATGCAGTATCTGACCATATGGGAGCACAACTTGCTCCATGCTACTTTCGAGACGCTCGTACACGTCGTGGGGCAAAGCCGCAAGCAGAAGGTTACCTTCAGCTATGTTATTCATCTGAAGTTTGTCCTTAGTCATGCTACTTAGCGGTAAGTTTGTCATCAGCCATGCTGCTAAGTTATCACTTCAAACCTCCAGCTAATAGTCCTAGTCAAGAAAAGAAACAATTTTAATTCGGCTAAATTACTGGTAGATGTGCTGGCAAAACGGAAAGAGCAGCCATAATCAAAAAAGCAAAAGCCGTTCCAGTTTCCAGCATTGCCACCCATTGAATTTTGGCAGCGCGATACCATTGCTGATTGAGGCTCACCAAGCTAAATTTGAGCAGCGCTAATCCAAACGCTAAAGCCGCAACTGCTGGCAACCAACCGAAATAATAAAGCGTAGCAATCATGAGCGTGGCGATCGCATGATAAACCACGCCTGGAATTAAAGAACTGGTTTTTGGCTTTCTGAGCTTGACAGTAAAAATAGTGCTGGAAAAATAGAGAGTATTAAGTGCCCACAATCCCATAGCAACTGCTGATATCGTGCCAGTTGTGGCAGCATAAGCCAGGGGTGCAGATAAACAAACCGCAGCAAAGGTAATCAGCTCGTTAAAAACGGATTTTTGTTCACGTTGGAGAACGGAAATCGCATCGACAACCAAAGCCGCGATCGCCCCTAAATAAATCCCCAGCAGTATAGGATGATTGAGATAGAGCCAAAGCGCGATCGCTAATGACACAGCAGCGTACAAACCACCCCACACTAAGAACCGTGGTTTAAAGCTTCGTCGTTGCTTTAGCTGAAGTACCAGAGGATGTTCAGCTTGAAAGCCAGAGAATGCACAGACTAAAGCTAGTATGGTTGAAAGTGTCCAAGCCTGCGCTAACGCTGCCCCAGTCAGAAAAGACACTAGCAAGACGATATAAACGCCATGTTCGTGAGATAGGGTTGGTCGATACCAGGCTTGAGCATGAGCTTTAGCGCTACTGTGAACCGCTGAAGTTGTTTCGCTTACGACATCGGTTGCTGGTGAAGTCATGATGAGACGATGACCAAAAGTATCGTTTTATTTTTAGGACACCAAGAAGGCAAATTTCCTGTATTTCAGCGTCTCTCTACGACATTTCTACTAACTCTTGAGCAACAGCTTCTTGAGTTAAATCTTCTTCCGCCTCACTTGATTTTGAGGGTTCTGTCCTATCAGGGCTATGAGGACTTTTGCAGTTAGCTTGAGCACCTTCCTGCTGACAAGCAATCATCGTTTTAACGTGTTCCATCTCATCATCTCGAACAGCAACGTACACGTCATACAAGTTTTCTATCTTCGGACGATGGGGTTCTACTGCACCAGCAGTTTGGAAGGTATCAAACTTATAGAGATTGCCATTATGGTAGTACTCAATCGCAACTTTCGGTGCGGGTTGCTGTTTAAGTTCCTCCTCATGTTCTTGGAGAAACTCATCGTATGTATGATGGGCGTGTTCTTCCACAAGCTGCATGAAGCGATAAGCAGAACGGGGTGAAATCATGTAGGCAAAAACAATAATCCAGTAGTAAGCAAAAGCTCCAGCACGCGCAACAAAGCGATCAATCCAGTATTTGTTCCCTCCTAGTTCTTCTACAATTAGCAAGTGGTGTAGTTCGTTCCAAGACTGGTCAAAGTGCATCTTAAGCCAGTCAGCTTTCCGCCACCAGCCCATACTTTCATAGAGGTGCAGCACAGAGGTGTAGGCGAAGTAGGGAACCCGCGCCACTGTTTCTAAAACAAAGAAGCGGGGATAAGTCCGACCTCGATAAAATATGCTCAACATTAACTCTAGGAATTTAACCAGTAGCTGAATCATTGCGGAATCCTTTGAACTGATCTAGATGATGATTTTGGTTAGCGGGCAGAATAAGTCTGATAAGTTAGCTTATATTTCTCAGGTTGCTGCGGCGAAAACGACTTTAGGCTCAGGAGTATGTCCTAAATAAAGATGTGCTGCTGATTTGAGGACGATTTCTGAATAAAGAATTTTCTGCACTTCTAAGCTAGGAGATTGATTTGCGATCGCTTTATAAGCAGTAATCTCGCCAGATAAACTAAAGTCTGTGTTTGCTAAATAGTGGTCGTAGTCATGAACCGCTAAGAAGGCAAGTCCATAAAACGGATTGGGATAGAGTTGTGTATCGTAGTTCTCAACCAATTCCCAAAGGTGTCCATTATCGATATCAGCAAACATTTCTGCAACCGTTTCATAGCGCCTAAAGTCTGAAACCTGGACTGCAAAAGGAAGATCTCTAAATCGACCCATAATAAATTCACAAAGCTCCTCTGTTGTCTTTTTAGAGATAGTGATGGGACTTCCTTCCAGATAGATTTTGGCAAGTTTCTCAATGGGGGGTGTCATTTCCTGATTAGTCCAAGTATATTTTGGGGCTTCTATACCTGTGCTACTTTCAGTTTGACAATTGCCCTCAGTTGTTTCTATGAGCTAGCTCATACGTGCATTACGTCATAGAAGCGATCGCGCTAAAGAAGCGGATTGCAGAAAGATTATCCGATCGTATTGTCCTTAGGGGTCAGAATACTGATTATTGTTTCCCGGTTTCTTCTATCTGAAGAAAGGAGATGATGTTAACTCAGGCTGTAGCTATAGAAACATGTCCACTTAGGAAGGGATCTCATTAACACAATACACAGGTATTTCCACCGTAAACTCAGCACCCTGTCCAGGGGATGAATGACAGATCAGAGTCCCTTTATGCTTTTCCACTACAATCTCATAACTCGTTAATAACCCTAAACCGCTGCCTTTGCCTACGGCTTTAGTTGTAAAAAACGGTTCAAATAAACGCGATTGTAATTCCTCACGGATTCCCACCCCATTATCCTTAATTTGGATCATGACAGTTCCCTTTTCACTCAATCTAGTAGTAATCCAAATTGTCGGGATTGATGATTCAGGGAAATTTTCTCCAACCCCATCTTCTAAAGCATCGATAGCATTATTTAAAAGATTTAAAAATACTTGATTAAGCTGACTAGCATAACAAGTGATTAAAGGAATTTCTTTATAGTTTTTGCTAATTTTTATCTCCCAGCCTTTCTCTTCTTGTTTAAGCCTATGTCGCAATAATACCAAAGTACTCTCTATCCCTTCATGAATATTTACAGCTTTAATATCTGATTCATGAAGGCGGGAAAAGATGCGTAAGGCAAGACTGATTGTAGAAATACGCTCGGCTCCTGTCTGCATTGAACCTAGCAATTTTTTGATATCTGAACTCACAAAATCTAAGTCAATTTCCTGAATTGCCTTTTGAATAATAAGAGTAGCATGCGGATATTCCTGCTGATAGAGGTTGATTAGATTAAGTAAATCTTGGATATACTTACGGGCAGGCTCAAGATTGCTAGAAATAAAGCCAACGGCATTATTGATTTCATGAGCCATCCCTGCGGCTAATTGAACCAAGCCCACCATTTTTTCTTTTTGAATGAGTTGTGCTTGAGCTTTTTTTAGATCCTCTAACGCTTGTTGAAGTTGTGTATTTTGAACTTTTAGTTGGCTTTGAAGTCTTTGAATAGTTAATTGGTTATCAATTCTGGCTAAAACTTCCTCAATTTGAAAAGGCTTGGTGATAGAGTCTGCGCCTCCAACTTGAAAAGCTTTAACCTTATCTACTACATCATCCAAAGCACTTAAAAAAATTACAGGAACAAAACAAGTTTTCTCATCCTTTTTTAGTTTTTCGCAAACTTCATAACCATTCATTCCAGACATGTTAATATCAAGTAAAATCAGATCTGGCTGAACAGTTTTTACAGCAGTTAACGCCATTTGACCATTAATGGCTTTACGGACGTTATAACCTTGTTCTAATAGCAAAGTAGATAAAAAGCGAATATTATCAGGGGTATCGTCAACCATGAGAATATCAGCCTTAAAGGTATTATCCAAATTCAATTTCATAAATTTAAATTTTAAAT
>Ga0196963_10001470_pt1 | contig 15871 bp, 12 predicted proteins | sample S1_5metaG_FD_148600 | JGI IMG/M metagenome (GOLD analysis project Ga0196963, IMG submission 148600) | Soil microbial communities from Anza Borrego desert, Southern California, United States - S1_5 | ecosystem: Environmental > Terrestrial > Soil > Desert | place: USA: California | collected... | reverse complement strand
TGGCGGCACTCGGCGCCTGCCGGCGGCGCGACCGCGGCCGCGGCTGTGGCTCCCGGTGACGAGGGGCCGGTCGCGGACGCGGATGACGCGCTGCCGGCGCCGACCCCGCCGGCACCGGTTGCCGGCGACTCGCCCTCCAGCGGCGTCGCCGAGGTGGTCTCTGCTGCGGTCGTCCCGTTCGCCACCGCACCGTCGTCGGTCACCACGCCGGCGCCGCCTGCATCACCGCCGTCGCCGCCGGGCATCGCCCAGAACAGCAGGGCGAGCACGACCAGCAGGGCGAGTAGCCCGCCGAAGCGCTCGATGAGCTCGCGGAAGGTCATGACGTCAGGTCAGTCGCACGAGCGACAGCCCTCGCGCGGATGCGTGTGGCCGTCCTGCTCGTGCTCGAAGTTCGAGAGCCCCCCTGGCGTGTCAGTCGTGTACACCGCTCCCTCAGGGTTGAACACGTTGGGTTCGGTGGTCGGCCACTGACCGGCGCGATAGCGCTTGCCGCCGTCGACCTTCATCAGCACGCCGAGACCGTCCTGGTCGGCTTCGTCCTTGCCGGTCCGGGACGGGTCCCACCACACCTCGGTGAAGTCCTTGAGCGAGTTCGGGTCGACCTCGTCGTAGTCGAGCAGCGGCGCCGCTGGATGCCCGCCGGTGGCCGGATAGTCGAGCATGCCCTGGGCGAAGGTGTCCGGCGTCAGGTTCGGGCCGGCCATGTGCACGCCGAGGAAGATCTGCTGCACGTCGCCGCGCGTCGTGTTGATGGCCACGCCCTCCTCGCCATCGGCGAGCTCCGGGTACATGTGGAAGAACTCGCGGTAGCCGGCCGAGGTCCGCTTGTTCTCCCAGAACACCCACAGCGGCGAGATGCCGAACGCGTTGCCCCACTGGCCCTGGTCGTAGGTGCGCCCGAAGAACGTCGTGTCGGTGAGCAGGGTGCCCGTGATGAGCCACTCGGGGAAGTAGTTCTGTCGCGTGGCCTCCCGCGTGAGGAACGCCGGGTACAGCGGGTCGCCGATGAAGGTGACGTTGCTCACGCCGGCGGCGCGCATCTTCGAGATGATGTTCGTCGACTGCTGCTGCTGGCGCGGCAGGTCGAAGGTGTAGCTGGCGTCCACGCTGAGCGACGCCCCGTACTTCGCCAGCTCCTGCTTGAAGAAGTCGACGGCGACCTTGTACTCGGGGTCGACGCGGGTCCCGACGCCCTCGATCCACACGAGCCCGAACTTGCGCGGCTGCTCGCGGAAGCGCTGTTGCAGAGTGAGGTCCTGATCGTCGCCGGCGTGCACCGCGTTGCGACCGTGCAGCCGCTTGCCGATGTACTCCGCGACGTGGACGTAGTACAGCTCGGTCGTGGGCAGGCTCGCCCAGATCCGCTTGGGCTTGTCGCGGTAGTAGTTGCGCCCGAACGCGGTGAGGCGCACGACGCTCACGTCGCGGGCGCCCAGCTCCTCGGCGAGCACCTGGCTGGAGGTGCCGAGCATCGCCGCGAACGCCCCGACCTCCTCGGCGATGCGGATGGCGTCGGCTCGCATCGCCGCGTCGTTGTCGTCGGGGCCGCTCGCCTCGACGTCGACGAACACGACCTCGCGCCCGTAGGTCTCGAAGTGGTGGTTGCCGTAGGCGCGGATCGCGTCGTACTGGCGCTTGATGTTCTCCGGGCTGTCGCTGGCCCCGGCGGCCGTGAGCGCGGCCTGCGCCGCCGGGTCGCTCTGGGGGACGTAGCGGGCGACGATGATCTGGTCCTCGGTGACACCGCGCGCGGTCGCACCCCCGTTGTCGCCGCTGAACACCGGGACGCACGGCGGCATGGCGAAGGAGATGCCGGGGTTGCGGCCGTCCGATCGACAGTCGGCGCCGGCCGGCGGCGGCGGGAGCGGGGCGGCGGCGGCCTGCCCCTCGGCGCCCTGCGCACCGCTCGCGGCGCCCCCCGTTCCGGCAGGCCCGCCCGCCGCGCCTTGCTGGCCCGAGCCGCCAGGACCCGACGCGCCCGACACCGAGCCGCTCGAGCCCGACGGCCCACTGATGGCCTGCGCGGCCGGACCGCCGCCGGCGACGGCGGCCTCCCCGCTGTCGTCGTCGCCGGGCAGCAGCAAGACGAGCGCGGACAGCACGACGACGACGCCGATGCTCACGCCGAAGCGCTCGAAGAACTCACGCACCGTCATGGACCCCACACCCCCTGCTGGACGTGTCCCCCGTCCTGCGCACGGTTTCGCCATCACGCCGGTTCGTCCCTTTACTACTGATCAGTAACTTTCGTCCGGTTGCAGGACACCACTCCAGCGGCGGCGTACGGGTCCACCACGGGGGCTGGGGGGCTTCCGGTCGGGGGGTTCGCATGGCACTGAGCGTCGATGGCGACGATCGCGGCGTTGCGGCACCGGACGCGCTCCGGCGGCTCGTGGATCGGGTGTCGCACCCCGACGCGGTGTTCGGCCAGCTCGTTGCCGCCGGAACGCTGGCGCTGCTCGTGTTCGTCGGGTTCCTCTATCCGGCGCCGCCCGCCATCCTCTTCCTCGGCGTCGTGCTCGGCTCGCTCAATGCGCTGGTGGCGATGGGCCTCGTGCTCATCTACCGCGCCAACCGCATCATCAACTTCGCCGTCGGCGACCTCGGCGCCGTCGCCGGCGTGCTGTCGGTGTCGCTCATCGTCGGCCCGCACTGGCCGTTCTTCCCGGCGATCATCGTGGGCTTCATCGCCGCCGTCGTCCTCGGCGGCCTCGTCGAGGTCCTCGTCATCCGCCGGTTCGCCACCGCGCCGCGGCTGATCCTCACCGTGGTGACCATCGGCCTCAGCTCGGTGCTCGCCTACGGCCAGCTCGCGATACCGACGTTCTTCGGCTACGACACCGCGCCGCAGGACTTCCCGGTGCCGTTCAACTTCACCTTCGACTGGTTCCCGGTCGTGTTCTCCGCCGCCCACCTCCTCGTGGTGGTCGTGGTGCCACTCGTCGCCGTCGGACTCGCCGCCTTCTTCCGCTACACCCGCACCGGCATCGCCGTGCGGGCGTCGGCGGAGTCGGCCGACCGCGCCGCGCTCCTCGGCATCCCGGTCAAGCGGGTGATCATGCTCGTCTGGATCCTCGCCGCCGCGCTGTCCGGCCTCGCCGTGCTGCTGCGCACGCCGATCGTCGGCGTCTCCATCGGGACCGTGCTCGGACCCGCCATCCTGCTGCGAGCGCTCGCGCCGGCGGTGCTCGCCCGCATGGAGAGCCTGCCGATCGCGTTCGGTGCCGCCGTCGTCCTCGGCGTGATGGAGCAGGCGGTGCAGTGGCACACCGGCCGCACGCTCATCGTCGACGCCGTGCTGTTCGCGGTGATCCTCGGCGGGCTGCTGCTGCAGCGTCGCGGTCAGGTGGCGCGCGCCGACGACGGCGCATCGTCATCGTGGCAGTCGGTGCGAGAGATCCGTCCGATCCCGCGCGAGCTGGTGCGGGTGCCGCTCGTCCGGTGGGGCACCCCGGGACTCGCCGCGCTCCTGCTGGTCGCCCTGCTCCTCGTGCCGACGTTCCTCAACGGCAGCCAGGTGAACCTCCTGGGCGCCGGCATCTGCTTCGCCATCATCTGCGTGTCGCTCGTCGTCCTCACCGGCTGGGCCGGCCAGATCAGTCTCGGGCAGATGGCCTTCGCCGCCTTCGGCGCCGCCGTCGCCGGCACGCTGAGCCAGAACGGCTGGAACTTCTTCGTGTGCCTCGCCGCCGGCGGAGTGGTCGGCGCGGTCGTCGCGATCGCAATCGGCGTCCCCGCGCTGCGCATCCGCGGCCCGTTCCTCGCGGTCGCCACACTCGCATTCGCGCTGACGACCGGCTCGTACCTGCTGAACCGCGAGTTCTTCGACTGGCTCGTCCCGACCGGTCGCATCCTGCGGCCCGAGATCTTCGGCAAGTTCGAGCTCGAGAACGAGCTGAACTACTACTACTTCCTCGTCCTCTTGCTGGTCGCGGTGCTCGGCTCGGTGTCGTCGTTCCGCAACAGCCGGTCCGGACGTGTCCTCGTGGCGACGCGTGACAACACTCGCGCCGCCCAGTCCTATGGCGTCGACCCGTTGCGGGCGCGGCTCACCGCGTTCGCGTTCTCCGGGTTCGTCGCCGGCGTCGGCGGTGCTGCGTTCGCGTTCCACCAGCACACGCTCCCGGGGCTGACGCTCGACGTCACCGCCAGCATCTCGGTGTTCAGCATGGTCGTCATCGGCGGGCTCGGATCGGTGCCCGGCGCCCTTCTCGGGGCGGCGTACTACACGTTCCTCAACTACTCGCCCTTCACGCGCCTGCCGGCGTCGCGTCTGCTCGGCAGCGGTGTCGGCATGCTGCTCATCCTGCTGTTCCTCCGGGCCGGTCTCGGCGGCGCGATGTACGACCTGCGCGACGCGGTGCTGCGCAGGATCGCGAAGGCCAAGGGCATCCTCGTGCCCAGCCTGCTCGCCGACGCGAGGGACACCACCGACCCGCCACCCGAGGACACCGCCATCGAGGCGGCGAGCGCCGTCGTCGAGCAGGAGCTGCTCGAGCACGACGACCGCACCGAGACGCTGGAGGCGGTCGGTCGATGAGCGACTCGACGCCCACCACCTTCGTCCCGCGGGGACGATTCGATCCCCGTCGCATCACCGGCGGCGGACCACTCCTGCCGCTGGCGATCCTCTTCGGCCTCAACGCCGTCGACGAGCTCGACCGCACGGTGTTCGGTGTGCTGCTGCCCGAGATCAAGGACGAGTTCGACCTCGACATCGCGTTCGTCACCGGGCTCGTCGGCTTCGTCGGCCTGGTCGCCCTCCTCGGCCAGGTGTTCGTCGGCTTCCTCGGCGACCGCGGCCCCCGGGTGAAGATCTCGATCCTCGGCGCACTCTGCTGGGCGGTGTTCACGTTGCTCACCGGCCTGGCGCCGGGTGTCGTGATGCTGGCCGTGATGCGCGCGGGATCCGGCCTCGGCAAGGCCGTCAACGACCCGATGCACACCTCGCTGATCTCCGACTACTACCCACCAGAGCAGCGGGTGCCGGCGTTCTACTGGTACCGGATCGCCAACAACGTCGGGCAGATCACCGGCCCACTGCTCGGCGGCCTGCTCGCGTTCTGGTTCGGATGGCGGTTCCCGTTCCTGCTGTTCGCGGTGCCGACGGTGCTGCTCGTGATCGTCGCGGCGCGCAAGCTGCGGGAGCCGGTGCGCGGCAGGTGGGAGCGCACCGCCGCGGGCGGGGACGACGAGCTCGCCAACCTCGAGGACACGCCACCGACGTTCTCGGAGGCGTGGCGCACCGCGCACTCGGTGCGCACGCTGAAGCGCATCTTCGTGTCGCTGCCGTGGTTCGCGGCGTCCCTCTTCGGCCTCGCGTCCTTCTACTCGCTGTACTACGACGAGATCTTCGGACTCAACGAGGCCGACCGCGGCTTCCTGTTCGCGCTCGTGGAGCCAGCGCAGATCGTCGGCGCGCTGTACGGGATCAAGCTCGCCAACCGCCTCTTCGCGCGCGACCCGGGTCTCATCCTCAAGCTGCTCGCGGTCGGCGGCTGCGGGGTCGCCGCCGGGCTGCTCGTCATGGCCGGCGCACCGAACCTCGGCGTCGCCATCGCCGGCCAGGCCGTCGCCTCGGCGTCGTCGGCGCCGCTCACCGCCGGGCTCTACGCGACGATGTCGCTCGTCACCCCGCCGCGCATCCGCGCCATGAGCTTCGGCATCGCCGCGCTGTGGTTCATGCCCGGCCTGCTCCTGCTGCCGATCGTCGGCGCGATGGCGGATGCGTGGGGCATCCGCGGTGGGATCGCGCTGATGGTGCCGATCTTCCTCATCGGGTCGTTCCTCATCGCGTCGAGCGGTACGTTCGTGCTGGACGACATGCGCCGGGTGCAGACGGCGGCCCTCACCCGCGCCGAGGCGCGGCAGGCGCGCATGGCGGGCGACCCGAAGATCCTCCTCTGTCGCGATGTCGACGTCTGTTACGGGCAGACGCAGGTGCTGTTCGGCGTCGACTTCTCGGTCGACGACGGCGAGATCGTCGCGCTGCTCGGCACCAACGGCGCCGGGAAGTCGACGCTGCTGAATGCCATCGCTGGTCTCGTCGAACCGACGGCGGGTGCGATCGTGTACGACGGCAACGACATCACGATGGCCGACGCCAACACGACGTGCGCCGCCGGCATCGTGCTCGTGCCCGGCGGCAAGGGCGTGTTCCCGACGCTGACCGTCGAGGAGAACATCAACCTCGCCGGCTGGCTGTTCCGCAAGGAGCCCGAGGAGCTGCAGCGGTCCGTCGACCAGGTGCTCGAGTACTTCCCGGTGCTGCGCGAGCGGTGGGACCAGAAGGCGGGCAACCTCTCAGGTGGTGAGCAGCAGATGCTCACGCTCGGTCAGGCGTTCATCGCCCACCCGAAGCTGCTGATGATCGACGAGCTGAGTCTCGGCCTGGCACCCGTGATCGTCGAACAGCTGCTCGAGATCGTGCGCGCCATCCACGCTCGGGGCACGACGGTGGTGCTCGTCGAGCAGTCGGTGAACGTCGCCATCACGCTCGCCCACCGGGCGGTGTTCATGGAGAAGGGCGAGGTGCGCTTCGACGGCCCGACCGCCGAGCTCCTCGAGCGCCCCGAGATCCTGCGAGCGGTGTTCCTGCAGGGTGCCGGCGCTCACACCGGCAGCGGTCCTTCGCCGGCGGCGGCCGCGACCGTTCGCCCCCGGCACGTGTTCACGCCTGTGTGCGACACGTGCGGCAACGAGCACGAGGTCGCGCTCGAGACGCGAGGGTTGGCGGTGTCCTTCGGCGGCATCCACGCCGTGAACGGTGTCGACATCTCGGTGCGCCGCGGGCAGATCCTCGGCCTCATCGGCCCGAACGGCGCCGGCAAGACGACCATCTTCGACCTGGTCTCCGGCTTCGTCAGCCCGACCGAGGGCCGCGTGATCCTCAAGGGCGAGGACGTCACCGCGCTGTCACCCCACCAGCGCGCGCTGCGGGGCCTCGGTCGATCGTTCCAGGACGCGCGCCTGTTCTCGGCGATGACCGTGCGGCAGACGATCAGCGTCGCCCTCGAGCGCCACATCCGCATCAAGGACGCGTTCACGGCGGCGCTGATGTCGCCGGCGACGCGCCAGTCGGAGAAGGAGGTCGCCCAAGAGGTCGATCGCCTCATCGAGCTGATGAACCTCGAAGCGTTCGCCGACAAGTTCGTCGGCGAGCTGTCGACCGGGTCGCGCCGCGTCGTCGACATCGCGTGCACGATGGCGCACGGGCCCGACGTGCTCCTCCTCGACGAGCCATCGTCCGGCATCGCGCAGCGTGAGACGGAGGCGCTCGGACCGCTGCTGCTCGGCATCCGCGAGAGCACGGGCGCGGCGCTCATCGTCATCGAGCACGACATGCCCCTGATCACCGCCGTGTCCGACGAGCTCGTCGCGCTCGAGCTCGGCGCGGTCATCGTGCGCGGCGAGCCCGATGCCGTCGTGAACGACCCGCGCGTCATCGAGGGCTACCTCGGGGGTGACGAGCTGGTGATCAAGCGCTCCGGCGAGGTCGGTGGCGACGATCTCGTGGTCGTCGGCTCGTCGTCGGCGCCGCCGGCCGACCGGCGCCGGCGGGCCCCGCTGCAGGCTGCGAGGCGGTCGTGATGCGGCGCGTGATGCTCGCCGTCGTCGCGGCGGCGGCGGTGGCGGTGGCGGCGGTGGTCGCCGCCGTACCCGCCCGTGCGGAGGAGGGCGCGTCGGTCACCGCGGTGGGGTGGTGGACGAGCATCCCGGTGACGTCGGCCCCCGAGGGTGGCGTGGCCGTCGGCCAGGGCGCGACAGGACCGACCGCGGTCGCCGCCCTCCGGCTCGCGGTGGACGAGGAGCCGCCGACGAGCGCGGTGCTGACGCTCACCGAGGCCGACGGCGTGAACGCCGACGGCGCCGTCATCACGGTGTGCCCAACGCCGAACCAGTGGGAGCCGGTGGCCGCCGGACCGATGGAGGATGCGCCGAAGCCGGAGTGCGACTCGGGATCGGTCGACCTCGAGCGCGGCGCCGACGGCGCGTGGACCGGCGACGTCGCCTCCCTGCTCGAACCGAACACGGTGTCGCTGATGATCGTCCCCAAGGAGCCGGCGCCGGAGGAGCCGCCGGCCGCGCCCTTCCAGGCGTCGTTCGACCCGCCGGCGACCAGCGCGCCGGCGGCACCGTCGTCGAGCGCACGGCCGAGCACGTCGCCCACCACCGTCGCCCGGCCGGCCACGACCGTCGCGCCGTCGTTCACGGCGCCGCCCGCCCCGGCGGTCACCGTGGCGCCCCGGGCACCGGCACCCGCGGGCGACCCGCCCGTGGCAATCGGCCCGGCCGTGACGGTGCCGACGAACGTCGCCGCGCTACCGACGGTGGCAAGAGCCGGCGAGCCACGACCCTGGGGCCAGGTCCTGTTCTTCCTCGTCGTTGCCACCGTCGCCGGCACCGTCGCAGGGGTCGGCCGCAACCAGCTCCGGGCTCGCCGCGCCGCGGTCTGATCCCGTCAGGGGTCGGCGAGGACGAGCTCGTTGCCCTCGACCTCGACGAGGCCGCGCACGACCTCGAGCAGGTCCCCGGGCTGGAGCGTGCCCTGCACCCGGATGAAGCGGCCCGCCGGGCGAAGCACGCGGACCTCGTTGAACGCCAGTCCCACGATGATCTCGGCGTCACCGAGACCGGGAACGACCACGACGCGGTTGTCGGGATCGACCTCGAACACCCGCTGCTGCTCGAGCGTGCCGCCCTGGTCGACCACGAGGAGGTCGAGGCCCCGCTGCCACACGTCGACGGTGCTCGTCAGGATCCGGCCCCGCTGGGCGGCGTCGCCGAACTCGGCGGCCTGGGGCGGGATCACCGAGTAGCGCCCGAGGTGGTCGAAGCCGGCGGGCACGTCCTCGGCGACGAAGAACGACCCGGGCGGCATGCTGCCCTCGGCGAGCTCGAGCACTGACCCGCCGCCCCGCTCGACGTCCATCGTCGGTGCCAGCGCCTCCCAGTCGGCGCCGAGGTCGCGCGGAGACTCCAGCGCGACGTCGACTGCGACGCGCCGGCGCAGCGGCTCGCCATCGAGCACCCACCACTCCTCGAGCAGCAGCCCGGCAGCGTCGAAGCACGCGTCGGCGTGCTCGATCTCGGGGTCGGCCGGCGGCTGCAGGGCGCCGCCGAGCACGGTCGTGGCGAAGCGGTACACCTGGCAGCGACGTCCGGCGACGACGCGCTGCTCGCGCCGCTCGACCCAGCCGCGGTCCTCGGCCTCCTCGAGCGCCGGCGGAAGCCGGAGGTCTGCACCCGCGACACCGGGGGGGACGGCGAAGACCTGGCCGTCGACGACGAGACGCCCGAACGCCGAGCGGGACACGCCGATCACGTCCTCACCACGACGGATCGTCGTCTCGCTGACGAAGGGTCGGCGGACGGTGACCTCCTCCGTCGTGGGCTCGCCGGTGCGCTCGGTCACCTGATACGTGATCCGATAGCCCTCGGGCTCCTCGCCGACCTCGACGACCTCGCCGTCGTCCACCGCCTCCGAGCCCTCGCGCTCGATCGGCTTCGGGCCGTCGGGCGCGTCGTCGTCGCCACCGAGGTCGAGGATCGCCAACCCGACGCCGAGTGCGACCACCACGATGCCGGCGGCGAGCGCGCGGCGCGGGCAGGGCCGCCGGAACCTGCTCGCCGAGATCAAGCGACGGCGCGCGGAAGGGCGTCCATCGCGATCGCGCCTTCCGGGAGCTGCAGCCCAGACGCGATCTCCGGTACCTCGTTCACTGCGCGTCTCCCCCTGTCGACGTCGACCGGACCGTAGCGAAGTCGGACAGCGCCTCGGCCCGCCGGCGACCGCCACCGTGCGTCCACCGGACGCGTCGTCGAACGCTGATGCGCCTGGCGCCGGGACGCCCGGTGGATACGCCGCGCACCGTCACCTCGGCCACGGCGCGTCGAGACGACGAACGGCGTCCGAGCTGGCCGAGATCGCTTGCTGACCAGCGGACTGGTTACTCGACAGACGCGCCGAGCCGGGCGACGAGTGCCTCGCCCTCAGGCCCTGCTTGGCGAAGCGCATCGACCGCACCGTTGACCAGCGCCTCGGAGAACGGTTGCGTCCACTCTGGCGCCCAGGTGCAGTCGAGGGCGCGCAGCTCGTCGTCGGTCAGCTCGCCGATCTCGAGCCACTGGCGCACGAGCATCACGAGCTGGTTGCGCTCGGTTGCCTTCGACCAGTGGAAGGTGTCGTGCTGCGCTGCGTGTGAGCTCCAGATGTCGAGCAGGAGCTCGCAGAGGTCCAGCATGTCTTCGTGCGCGGCGATGTGCAGCGGCGTACTGCTGTGACGCACCGCCTGGACGATCGCCCGGCTGTTCGCAAGCCACGCCTGGGCCATCTCCGCCGGGACCGGCCCGATCGTGAACTGGATCTCGTCCACGTCGGTCATTCTTGCGCCGTTCGGCCCGCCCCTTGGCGACCCTGCACCAAAAGGATGTTCCGCTCTTCGGCGCATCACCGGCAATGACCCATGCGGGCCATTTGGTCATGGTCGCGACCGTCGCCCCTCCAGGAGGAGTGAGCGTGAACCGGGTCCGATCTGATCGGAGCGGGTGCCGTCGCCGCCATCCGAGATCGCGAGACGACGAGCGATCGCAAGCCCGAGACCGGGACCACCGGCACTGTCGGCTTCGGCGCGACGACCGTGATCCTCGCCACGAACTGCCTGCTGACGGAGGCCATGGCCCTGTACACGGCCGCCGGCTGCCGCGCCATCGAGCGCTACACCGAACGCGAACGCCCGAGGACACGAACCACTCGTGCAGATGCAGCGCCGACGGTCACGCCGAGCAGGACGCCTGCACCGACATCGGATGGAAAGTGACGCTCCCGGGCGAGCCGCGACCACGCGACGCTCGCAGCGAGGAGCCCCAGCGGCGCGCCCAGAGCCCGGTGGACGGCGCCTGCCGCGGTCGCGTACGCCGCGCTCGCAGCAGCATGCGAAGACGGCATCGAGGATGTTCTCGGGTTCGGGCCCGATCGGGAGATTCGAGGATGAGGACGTGCTCGGTCGGTCACTCGCTTGAGGCCGTGCGCTACGACGTCGGCTGCGATCCACGCGATCGCGCCCACGACCCCGGCTCGCCTCGACCTGCCAGGGCGAACAGTGAGGATCGCAGTGACGACCACCCACAGCGCGCCGCCCCGTCCCGCGATCGAGAGCGCCGCGGCGGCGTCCCTGGGCGCTCCTCCGTCGGCCGCAGCGCGGTCCAGCGCTGCGCGCTCGATGTCGCGGAGTCGAGTCGTCATCGGCGGGCTCCTTCCCCGGCCGGTGACTATGACGCGGGCACCTCGTTCGAGCGGATCTGCCTGATGCGCTCGCGCTCCTGCGCTTCGTGCTCGGTCCGGGGCGGGATGCCGAGGTGCTCCCGGATCTCGACGAGATCGAGCTGCATCTGCTCAGTGTCCGCGGCGTCCGCCTTGAAGAGCACGTGCTTCATGCCGAGGAGCACGACTGCCTGAAAGGCGAGCTGCAACCACTCGCTCTGCCAGTTCTCGAACGTCGACATGAAGAACTTCGGCCAGAACTCCGACATCGCGAACTCTTGACCGTGCTCGCGTGCCTCGTTGCCGACCTCGATCACCTGGGCGACGAACTGTCCGACCCAGCTGGCGGCGAAGAGCACGAACATGATGTAGGCCGCGCCCCACTGCTGCAGGTGCGGAGTCTTCTTCGCCCCGACGCCGTGCGCCGCTCTGGGTGGGTTGCGCTCGCTGTCCATGGGGCCGCCCTTCCCGGGGTATGCCGGGCCCATGCCGGATGCAGGGTTCTCCAACAGTGCGGGCGCGACGGGCGGGCTCATACCGCTCCTGCTCGTGGTCGGTGCCATCGTCGGCGCCGCCGTCGCGTTCGTCGCGCTGGTCGTGCTGCCGGCCTGACCGGGTGCACGGCTCAGTCGATCGACCTGCCGTCCCAGGCGAATCGGGCGTCAGAGCAGCCGAACGAGCACGTTGAGCAGGATGGTCAGCGCGATCGACGCGACGATCGAGGCGAGGATCATGACCACGCAGCCTCGGCCGCCGCCCGCCGGTCGAACGCGCATCACGGCTGACCTTCCAGGACGCCGCCCCGCGGGTTCGCGTCGGGCGTCTTCCGGTTCATCTCGCGCGCCTCGGCGAGCGTGGCCCGCGAGATCTCCAACGCCTCACGCTGCATCTGGATCGTCTGGTCGGACCGCTCGAGCTGCTCGCGGGCGATGGCGAGCTGGTCGCGGGCGATGGCCAGCATCTCGAGGGTCATCTTGCGTTGCTCCTCGGCGATGGCCAGCTGACGCCGAGCGATCGCCAGCTGCTCCTGGCTCAGCTCGAGCTGGGTCTGGGTGAGCTCGACCTGGCGGTCGATGTCACTGCGCATGCCCCGGCCGGGACCGAACACGAGCGCGAGCAGACCGGCAAGGAGAACGAGTGCAACCGCAAGCGCGAGCCTCCGTGCCCACGGCGACCCGCGACGCTCGTCACCCTCGTCGTCCACGGCCGGTTCGGGTGCCTGCCGCGGCTCACGACTGCGAGCAGTGACAGGCGGGCGGTCTTCAACGGTGAGGGACATCAGCTGGCGATCCTCTCGATGTTGCGGAGGGCGGAGGTCTGGACGCGCTCGACGGCGTCGAGGGTGGCGGCGACGAACGCGGCGGGCTGCGCGAGGGGAGCGTCATGGTTTGCGTCGAGATCGACGACGGAGGCGCGCCACGCCTGCGCGAGCCTGTCTTGGCGCGCAGGACGCACGAGCCGGTCGCGTCGGGTGACGACCACCGACGCAGGGACACTGCGTTCTGCCGCGATCGGCCGACCGTCGAACCGGGCGAGCGAACGACCGGCGGCGCGCAGTGACGCGACGTGGCCGCGCTCCATCTCGGTGACGAGCCACCCACGCAGCTGCTCGGCGGTGGGGTTCTCTCGCGCGGCCTTGTCGACGATCCGGTGGGCGGCCCACCGGCCGGCAGTGAGTCGTTGTGCCGTGCCCTGCCAGCCTCCGACGCGGTTGTACAAGGCTTCGTGCGCGCGTGAGCGAGGCGCAAGCTCGCCGCCGACGAGCACGATCCCGGCCACGCGCTCGGGATGACGGCCAACCATCATCTGGGTCACGGCGGTGCCGAGCGAGTAGCCGACGACGATCGCGGACTCGATGCCCAGGTCGTCGAGGAGCGCGGCGTTGTCGTCGGCGGCGTCTTCGATCGTGAACGGCTCCTCCGGGTACGTGCTGCGCCCGTGTCCGCGGAGGTCCGCTGCGATCACGGGGTGTCGCCGGCCGAGCGGCTCGTAGAGAGGGAAGAAGTTGAGGTCGGCGGTCGCCTGCCACCCGTGGATCAGCAGGACCGGCGTCCCGGTGCCGACGCTCCCCGTGCGGCGGAGGAACACCTCACCGCGACCGGCGATCGAGCGCACCTCGGCGGGCGGCAGCGGCGGGGGGATGACGGAGGACGGTGATCGCGGCACGGACCGGTGTGTCCCCACGTCCGCGGAACCCAACCGTGTGACCTCGGTCGCACCACCGCCTGCCGCGGCCCGTCGGGCACCGGGGTGGTCGGTGCGGTCCGTTGCGTCAGCCGCCGGCGAAGGCGGGCGGCGGGACGAACCCGCCGAGCCGCTCCTCGACCAGCGCGGCGCCGGCGAGCGCGGTGTTGTCCTCGAGGTACGGCGCGACGACCTGGAGGCCGACCGGCAGACCCTCGGGGGTCAGCCCGGCCGGCACGCACGCGGCCGGGAGGTACACGAGGCCGAACGCAGTCGACCAGCCGTTCTGGAAGTACGGCACGGTCTGCCCGTCGACGTCGAGCGTGCGCATCGTCGGCTGGCCGTCGTGCTGGTGCGGGAACGCGGGCACACCGCACGCCGGCGCGAGCAGGGCGTCGACGTCCTCGAACCACGCCGCCCAGCGCGATCGGAGCTGGTGCCGCTGCTCGTCGAGGTGCAACCAGCGGCGGTGGCGGGACGTCATCGTGCGCAGCGCCGCCATGAGCGGCGGCTCGCCGGGCGTCGGCTCGGCCGCCGCCATGGAGCACAGGAACTCGAAGCTCTCGTCGGGCATGCCGGCGACGGTGACGGCGCCAATCATGCCCATCGCCATCGCCGCCCCCTCGCCGATCAGCTCGGCGGCGGTGCCGTCAGCCGCCTCGACCTTGACACCGGAGTCCGCGAGGCGATCGATCGCGGCCGACAGGGTCCCCCGAACTGCGCTCGAGGTGAACAGGTGGTCGTGGTCGAGCAGCACCCGGACCCGCAGGTCGTTGCCGACCGCACGCGGCGGCGGCAGCGCGATCGACCACGCCCGCGCATCGTCGTCCTCGGGGCCGACGAGGACGTCGAGGGCGAGGGACAGATCGCGCACCGACCGGGCCAGGGGACCGAGGGCGGCGATGTCCGGGCGGCCCAGCGTGCCGGGCGGGCCCGGGATGTGACCGCGGACCGGCACCACGCCATAGGACGGCTTGATGCCGGCAACGCCGGTGAACGACGCCGGGATGCGGATGGAGCCGCCGATGTCGCTGCCGAGCTCGAGCGGCGTCATCCCGGTGGCGAGCGCGGCGACGGCGCCACCCGATGATCCGCCCGGCGTCCGGCCGAGGTCCCACGGGTTGTTCGTCGTCCCGTACACGTCGTTGTAGGACTGGAGGTCGCCGGCGTAGAGCGGCAGGTTGGTCTTGCCGAAGACGATGGCGCCCGCGGCCTTGAGCCGGGCCACGGCCGATGCGTCGCGCGCCGGAACGTGATCGCGCAGCTCGGGCGCGCCGCTCGTCGTCGTGAGGCCCTCGGTCTCGATCGAGTCCTTGATGGTCATCGGCAGTCCGTGGAGCGGTCCCCACGACTCGCCCGCCGCCGTGGCCGCATCGGCGGCCCGTGCCTGCTCCCGCGCCCGATCCACGTCGCGCGCGACGACGGCGTTGATCGCCGGGTTGTGCTCGTCGACGCGGGCCAGCAGCGCGTCGAGCAGCTCTGCACTGCTCACACGCTTGTCGCGGATCGCAGCGGTCAGCGCCGTTGCGTCGTCCCAGATCTCCATCCCCGACCCCCCAGTCGCCGAGCTCGACGGGACGGTACTCCGGGGCGCCCGCGGCCGGCGCGGAGCTCATCGTCGCTCGCCGCCGGTGTCCTCGGCGGCTTCGAGGACGCCGCCGCGGCCCTGCGAGCAAGGGTTCCGACCGGCGGGCACGTCGCATCGGAGATCTCTACCGCCGCGACGGCGCCGCACCCGATCCGGGCGACGATGCGCCGCAGTGGCTGGTCGATGCGCTCGCGTCGGTCCCGCTGTCAGCGCTGCTCGGCGGCATGGTCCGCAGCCGGCTGGCGCCGGTGAGCGTGCTCCCATCGAGCGAGGAGGACTGGATGACGTACTCCTCGCTGATGTGGTTGAGCGTCGAGGACTGGCTCGGCGAAACGTCGACCAATCCGACGCGCGGCGGCGCGAGCGCTGTCGTACGCCGCCGATCTGCGGCAGCACCAGCTCGGCTGGGCGCTCATCGCAGGACGCCGGACCCGTGATCTCGAGGACGCGGGGACGCGATCGAGCCCTGCCGTGCCGGGCAGGGCCCGGGCGCCGGCTACTCGGCGGTGAACGCGCTGGCGTGGACCGGTCGCGCCCGCGTGGCGATAGCGCTGCACGCGGCGGTGGCGAGGCCGGCGACGAGCGGTACGCCGATGAGCAGCAGCGTGATCGCGAACCACGGGACCACGAGGGTCTCGTCCGGCGACGACGCCTTGGTCCAGACCCAGACGGGCAGCATGGCGGTCGGCAGCGCGACCACCCCGCCCACGACCGCCAGCACCGCGGCCTTGGTGCCGGCGAGCCGACTGAGGGTCCGGGGCGGCGCGCCGACGGCGACGAGGACGTCGCGCTCAGCGCGACCTTCGGCGGCGGCGAGGCCGAGTCCGATGGCG
>Ga0196963_10001469_pt1 | contig 15879 bp, 15 predicted proteins | sample S1_5metaG_FD_148600 | JGI IMG/M metagenome (GOLD analysis project Ga0196963, IMG submission 148600) | Soil microbial communities from Anza Borrego desert, Southern California, United States - S1_5 | ecosystem: Environmental > Terrestrial > Soil > Desert | place: USA: California | collected... | reverse complement strand
AACTTCTTCTTCGCGAAACTGGCGAAGGACTGGTACACGGCGATCTACGGGCTGCGAGGGTTGTGGTGACGAGTGGCGCGCGCGGGGATACGATGGGCGCCGGGGACGGTAACGATTAATGCTTAATGCTTAAACGTGCCGGTTTGCGGGCTCTTTAAGCATTAATCGTTAATCGTTACGCCTCCCATGCCGCTGATCGAACTCCGCAACGTCTCCAAGGCCTTCGGGCGACTAGTCGTCCTCGACGACCTCTCCCTCTCCATCGAGGCCGGGCACTCCGTCGTCATCATCGGCGCGTCCGGCACGGGCAAGTCGGTGCTCCTGAAGCACATCGTCGGCCTGCTCCGGCCGGACTCGGGCGAGGTCTACTTCGACGACCACCGGATCGACACGCTCCGCGAGTCGCAGTTGATGGACGTGCGGCAGCGGTTCGGGTTCCTGTTCCAGATGGGCGCGCTGTTCGACTCGAACACGGTCGGGGAGAACATCGCGTTCCCGCTGATCGAGCACACGCACAAGTCGCCGGACGAGGTGAAGCAGCTCGTGGCCGAGAAGCTGGCGATGGTCGGCCTGCCGGGGATCGAGTCGAAGATGCCGGCCCAGCTCTCGGGCGGGCAGCGGAAGCGCGTCGCGCTCGCCCGGGCGATCGCGCTGGGGCCCGAGGTCATCCTGTACGACGAGCCGACGACCGGCCTGGACCCGGTGCGGTCGGACGTGATCAACCAACTCATCCTCAAGCTCCAGAAGGAGCTCAAGGTGACGAGCATCACGGTCACCCACGACATGGCGAGCGCGTTCAAGATCGCCGACCGGATCGTGATGCTGCACGAGGGCACGATTAAGTTCGACGGCACGCCCGCCGAGATCCAGGCGTCGGCCGACCCGATCGTCAAGCAGTTCGTGTCCGGCGAGGCGGGCGAGGCGGAGCTCGCGGGGTTGCGCGCTTAACGGAATCTGCCCTTGCGACACGGCCCCGCGAGTTCTGCTGGCGCGAGTCGCGACCCATGTGGCGCTTCCTCTCCAACCTCCTCACGCTCCTCTCAACCGTCCTGCTGATCGCGACGGTCGCGCTCTGGGTGCGGACGCCGTACGCGACCGACTACGCCGAGTTCGTCGGGCTCGATTCGTACGTCACCGGCTCGACAATGCCCGGTCGAGTCCAGGGGAAGGTTCTGATCGACTACGGCTTGGTCAACTTCTTCGGGGATCGGCCCGGCCGCCCGTCATACAAATTCGACCACTCGGTGATCCCGTCGCCGACGGACTGGCGCACCCTGACGTCCTCGAACTTCGATACCGAAAGGCGGTGGGGGCCGTTCTGGCTGGCGACGTATTCGGCGCGCGGGATGGACGGGCGGACGATCCGCGGCGTCTACGTCTCGACGCCGCTGTGGTTCCCGGCCGCGGTGTTCGCGGTGTTGCCGACGTGGTGGGTGATCCGGCGGCGGCGGCGGAAGGCCGCGGCCGAGCACGCGTGCCCCGGGTGCGGATATGATCTGCGCGCGACGCCCGACCGCTGCCCGGAGTGCGGGCGGGTGTCGAAATCGAACTGAATCGCAAGATGCAGTCGAGGCTGTCCCGAGGCCCATCGACGTCCGTCCCGCGACAAGTCGCTGGGCTCCCTTTTTACTTCGTCACCACCCGCACCTCGACGCCCTCCACCCGTCCGTCCTTTACAGTCGGCCGGCCGACGATCGCCTTGCCGCCCTTGAGCGTCAACTGAATCACCGGCGTCCCGTCCTGCGCCCGCCCGAGCACGAACGCGTCGCCGCGCGACCGCATCTTCGCCGACTGGTTCACGCCCGCCTGGAACAAGGTCTGCGGGAGCCACTGGTCGGCGGGCGTCTTGACGTCGGTCGCGCGGACGAGCTCGTCGAACGAGGCGAACCGCTGCCCGCTCGCGTGGGCCCGCCCGGCGAAGCTGGCCAAAATCGCGACGGTCGCTCGGGCGTATCCCTCGTTCGTCGTCACCTCACCCTGGCCCGCCCACCACGCCCGGCACTTCTCCTCGAGCCCCGGGATCGCGCCCAGCGTGCGCGCGTAGACCGTGGCGACGTCGCCGCCCTTGCCGACGTCGGTCAGGAAGGTCGTGAACACCTTCTGGAACCGCCCGCCGTCCGCGTGGATCAGGAAGTGCACGATCGCCCACGCCTGGTCGTAGTTGGGCATCGCGATCTGCTTGTTCCACGCCGCCCGGTCGATCGCGACGAACTCGGCGAGCGGGCGGAACGCGCCGGCCGCCCCCGCGGGCGTGCCCGCCAACTTCCGCACGCGCGCCAGTCTCGCGACCGGGACGAGCCCGACCTCGAACCCGTCGCCGGTGAACAGCGCCTCGCCGAAGTACTCGCCCAGCCCCTCGTTGGCCCACATCGGGATCTCCCCGCCCTTGCCCCCGCCGCCGATCACCGCGTCGGCGAACTGGTGGAACCCCTCGTGCTGGACGACGTGCCAGGTCGCCAGCGAGATCGTCCGGTCGTCCGGGCGGCGCAGGGCGACGGCCATCAGCTTCTCACCGTCGTACCGCCCGGCCGAGTTCGGCAGGCCGCCGGCCGCGACGTAGTCCTCGAGCTTCGAATAAAGGTAGAGCGGCAAGCGCTTGTCGCCGATCGTGCCCGCGAAACCGCCGGTCCGCCGGGCGTACTCGTTGACCATCGCCGTCACGCGCACGCCGGCCTCGCGGGCCTCGATGTCGGGGAGGTCGGTGTGGATCGTGTAGTACTTGGTCTCGACCGTGCGGAGGGCGGGCGTAGCGCCGGCCGATACCGCGAACATCATTGACAGCACGACCCAACACCGCATCGCGTGCGACCTCCGTTGCTGCGCAATCATATCCGACGCCGGTCTTCGGAAGGGGGGGAGCCTCCGCGCGCCGCTTAGCCCCGAATGGGCTGTTCGCCGGCAAACGAAGAACCCCCGCGGGGCGATCCCGCGGGGGCGCATCTGCGAATCTACCTGTCGCTAAGCCGCAAGCGGCCGGATCACGCGCGGCGCGTGCGCCGCGCCAGCCCCGCGATCGCGGCGACCGCGAGCACGCCGGCGGTCGCCGGCTCGGGCACCGGCACCGTGGGCGCGGGCACGACCGGCCCGACGAAGCTCAGCACCGCGTCGTACTTCGGGCTTCCCGTGGCATTGATGTCGTTGAGCAGGGCGAACTGGCCCCACTGGCTGTACGGGGCCGCAATCCCGAACGCGTTGAACAGCCCGTTCCCCGACTCCGCGTCCCACATGTTGATAAAGTCCTTGTACAACTGGCCGATCCGCGGGTCGGACTGGAGCTCAATGAACTTCGGGAGCAGGGCCTGGTTGACCGGGTTGCTGACCGCGTAGAACGACGCGGCCGCCGCCTCGTACGAGTCCAGCCCGATGCCGGCCGCGTTCGTGACCGCCTTGTTCTGCTTGATCCACGTCTTGATGCTGCCGTTCATGAACGCGTACATCTTGGCGATGATCTGCTCCTTCGTGTCGCTCGCGGTCAGGCCGAGGTCGCCCTCGCTGCCCGGGACGTACGGGGCGATCGCCATCCGGTAGTTGTCCGCAGTCAGGTTCACGCCCTTGCTCTTGAGCCAGTCGATCTGCCACTGGCCCCAGTAGCTGTTGGCGATGAACCCGCCGATCATCGGGACGAGCCGGCTCGACCCGCCGAACTCGGACTTGAAGATCTCGGTCGCCTGGCGGAGGCGCTCGGCGGCGCGGAGCGCGCTCTTGCCGAAGTCGTCCGACCGCGAGTTGAACGTCGGGTCGGCCCGCGCCTGGAACATGTTGTACGACCCCTGCATCTGGTCGCCCAGGTTCCACAGCTCGTTCGAGTACTCGACGTACACCTTCAGCCCGGGCTTCAAATTCGTCTTGAGGAACTTGGCCAAGTTGCGGACGTAATCGTCGTTCGCCTTGGCCGGGATGTTGATCCACGCGTCGGCGTTCGTGTAGTTCGACAGCGCGACGATGTTCTCGTAGTTCACGCCCTCGCCGAGCGTCTGGTAGGGCGACGTGTTCCGCTGGCTCCACCTCGAGACCGGGGAGTTCACCGTCTGCATCCAGTCCATGTACCGGATCACGCTGTTGTGCGCGACCGCGTTCACCTTATCGAGGAACGGCTTGCGGAAGGGCGTGCCCGCGACCGCGTCCGGGGCCTGGATGTTCAGGTTCGACACCCCGTTGGGCAGCACCGTGAACAGCCCGCCGCCGGTCGGCGTGTCGTGCTTGAGGTTCAGGATGCCCTGGCCCGGGCCGGTCACCGTGAAGCTCGACTTCGAGCCGCTGATGCTCGGCGCGCCGCTCCCGCCCCACGTGACCTTGTACTGACCGTCGACGTACCCGGTCCAATAAGTCGTGTTCGTCCAGTCGACCTGGCCGAGGATGTTCGCCCAGGGGGCGTTGAACGAGTAGTTGGCCTGCCCGTCGACGTTCAGGGCGATCCGCGGCGCGGCCGAGACGGCGGGCGACGCGGACAGCGCCGCGACGGCGGCGAGCGCGAAGGCGAAGGGGTGTTTACGCATGTGACACTCTCCCGTGGGGCGAGGGACGCGACACGTCCGCCGGACTCGCGGGTGGCGCGTGACGCAACGCGCCGGTCCGCCCGGTGACGTGGAGGGCTTCCGATAAGGAGGGAATCGGGCAGACCGGAGCCCCGCTTTTGCGGCGACACGAATTTGTTCCGCCAAAGTCAAGCGGATCCCGCGCCGGAGGTAGGGTATGTGCCAATCGCGCCGCCCGACGTTCGTAGACCAGCGACGTACGTAGCGGTCGCACCGAAGGTGCACGTGGGCGCTCGTCACCGACCGGTGGATGATTGACCATCGACCATGATCCCCCGACAATCCCGCCCCATGCCCACCACCCCCAGCGCCGCGCCGGCCCTCTCCCGTCGTCACCTCCTCGCCGGCGCCGCCCTCGCCGCGACCGCCGCGTCCACCCTCACCGCGCGCGCCGCCGATTCCGCCGCCGCGCCCCAGTCGCCGTTCACCTATTGCCTGAACACCTCCACGATCCGCGGCCAAAAGGTCGGCATCGCCAAGGAGATCGAGCTCGCCGCCAAGGCCGGGTACACCGCGATGGAGCCCTGGCTCAACCAGTTCGAGGCCTACGTCAAGGACGGCGGCACCCTCGCCGACCTGAAGAAGCGCTTCGCCGACAACGGCATCGGCGTGGTCAACGTGATCGCGTTCGCCCCCTGGCTCATGGGCGGCGACGACGACGGCGCCAACCAGAAGAACATGGACACCATGAAGCGCGACATGGACGCCGTCGCGCAGGTCGGCGGCCTGCGGATCGCCGCGAGTCCGGCGGGGGCGTTCAAGCTCGAAAACCTCGACCTCAAGATGGCCGCGCGGCGGTACCGCAAGGTGATCGAGATCGGCGAGCAAATCGGCGTCGGCGCGATGCTCGAGTTCTGGGGCCCGAGCAAGTCGCTCCACTCGCTCGCCGAGGCCCTCTACATCGCCGCGGCCGCCAGACACCCCAAGGCCACGATCCTCTGCGACGTCTACCACCTGCACCGCGGCGGGTCCGACTACGACGGCCTCGCCCTCGTCGACGGCGCCAAACTGCCCGTCATGCACTTCAACGACTTCCCCGGCGACGTCCCCCGCGAAAAGCTCGAAGACAAGAACCGCCTGATGCCCGGCGACGGCGTCGCCCCGCTCACGCAGATCCTCAAGACGCTGACGAGCGTCGGCGCCCGCACGGCCCTGTCGCTGGAGATCTTCAACGCCGACGTCTGGAAGATGGACGTCGCGGATGCGCTGAAGATGGGCATTGACAAGATGCGCGCGGCGGTCGCCAAGGCGGCTGGGAATCCGTGAGCGCACCGTCGTGCGCGCGCTAAGCCTTCCACACCCTTCCCAGCGTCATCGCGAGCTGCTGGAAGATCACCGGGATGTTCACGTTCGCCTCGAGGTGCTCGTCCGCCCGGGCGATCGCCTCGATCGACTCGCACGCCCGCTCGACGCCCTGACCCGCCGCCAGCATCCGCCGAAAGTGCTGGCCAGTCAGCTTCAAGTACAACCCCAGCCCCTCGCGCTTGGCCTGATCCAAACTCGTGTTCTTGTCGCGCCCGACCTGCTTCTCGGCGTACGCGTCGGCGGCGCGCTTGAACCAGTCCGGCAACTCCGCCCCGCCCCGCCCGCCGGTCACGTCGTCCACCTGATGCGCGAGTTCGCCCGCCGCGTCGACCACGCCGTCCTCGATCCACTTCAGCGCCGACCCGAGCGACCCCTCGGCGATCGTGGCCGCCCGGTCCGCCGTCGTCTTGTCGATCCCGCGCCGCGCGAGTTCCGCCGCGACGTTCTTCGCCGACAGCGCCCCGAACCGCACGACCTGCGACCGGCTGCGGATCGTCTGGAGCATCGACAGCGCGTCGTCCGCGAGCAGGACGATCAGCGTCCGCCCGTACGGCTCCTCGAGCGTCTTGAGCAGCCCGTTCTGCGCCGCCGCGTTCATCGTCTCGGCCTCCTCGACGACGAACACCCGCCCGCGGTTCATCACCGGCTTGAGCGCCGCCGGCTCGAGTAGGAACCGGCGGATCACGTCCACGGACAAATCCCGCGCCTTCGAGTCCTTCTTGTCTTCCAACGTCCGCACGAGCTGGCGGTACACCACGCCGAAATCCGGGTGCGTCTCGGCCGCCATCAGCTTGCAGGATGCGCACTGCCCGCACGCGTCCGGCGGATCCGTCTTCGGCCGCTCGCACAGCCACAACGCCGCCAGCGCCCGGGCCGTCGTCCCCTTCCCCACCCCCGCGGGCCCCGCAAAAATCAGCCCGTGCGGCAACCGGTCCGCCGCGTACGCCTTGCGCAGCCACTCGACGGCGTCCGACTGATCGAGGATGGACGAGAGCGTGTTCATCGGCGAGCGGCGGATTCTATCCGGGATGTCCGCGGCGCGTAGGGTGGGGTCTGCCCACCGTTTCGCGAAAAGGGCATCCTATTCCGTTCGCTCGAATCCGAACGGTGACCGCGCAAGCGGTGGGCAGTGCCCACCCTACAAGAGCGACTTCACGATCCCCCACAACTCCCCCTCCACCTCTTCTACCGGCCGGTTCGCGTCCACCACCCGGTACCGCTCCGGCATCGCCTCGGCCTGGGCCAGGTAGTTCCGCCGGACCTGCGCGTGATACTCCATCGGCCGCTGCTCGATGCGGTCCTTCGCCCGCCGCACGCGCGCCATCGACGCCTCGACCGGCATGTCGAGCAAAATCGTCAAATCGGGCCACCGCCCGTTGATCGCCACGTCCGCCGTCGCGCGGATCTGCTCGGCCGTCAGCCCGTCGCCGCCGAGCTGGTACGCCAGCGTGCTCGAGACGAACCGGTCCGACAGCACGACCCGCCCCGCCGCCAGCGCCGGCGCGATCACCTCGGCCATCATCTGCGCCCGCGCCGCCATGTAGAGGAGCATCTCGCACCGCATCCCCATCTCCCCGTGCGCCGGGTCGAGCAAAATCGCGCGGACCTTCTCGCCCACCACGGTCGTGCCGGGGTCGCGGACGTGCAGGACCTGCCGCCCCGCTTGTTCGATCCGCGCCGCCAGCCGCTTCGACTGCGTGCTCTTCCCGCACCCCTCCGAGCCGTCGAGCACTATGAAAAGTCCGGGCATCGCGCGATCGTACCCCGCGCGCGCGTAGAGACAAGGAGAGGGGGAGACAAGGGGACAAGGAGATCCGTCGAAGCGAACAGGCGCTCGCCGATCGGGTGAGCGTCCAGTCACTTCTCCCCGCCTGAAGACATGGTCACCGGAGGTGACCATGCCGCTTCCACCTTCAAGCCGCGACCGGCTCTTCCATCTCCGCGGCCGCGTCGCAGAAGTAGTTGAACACGCTGCGGACGTACACCACGCCCTCCATCGCCGTGATCGTCGGGAGCTCGCGAGTCGCCACGTTCGCCTCGATCGCGAAGTTCCGCTCGTCCACCTCGATGACCCGCGCCCCGCAGTCGGCCACCGCCGCCGACACGTCCGCGAGGCCGTTGTGGTCCACGTTGTTCCGGTTCACCATGATCAGCACGTTCGACATCCACATAGGTCTGCTACCTGCTCTCTGTCCGGCGTCACGGACGGGTGAGTTACGCGGCGGCCGATAAAATCTGGCCGGGCCACCCTGCCCCGCCCCACCGCTTCATCAGCCATCGGTGGGGAAGACTTTGGCCGCCGTATTTCTCACCACGGTTATCCTGACACGGCCCGCGGTCGTTGCGTAGTGGCCTGTTCCGGGCCGGGGTAGCCTAAAGCAAGCTCGCGTATCGGGTTAACGCGATTATCCCGCGTGTCGCGGGGCCGGGTTCGATAAATGGACCCGCCGGTTATCATCCGCCCGACCGATGCACGTCCAAACCCACTTGATGTCCGGCTGGTGCGTCGCCAACCTGCTTCCGCTCGGCCCGCGCGAGCGATTGCTCTGCATGATCGCCGCGACCATTCCCGATCTGGACGGTCTGCCGAAGATCGTCTCGGAAGACGCCTACCAGCGCTACCACCACATCCTCGGGCACAACCTGACGGTCGGCGTGATCATTTCGATCGTGCTGGCAGCCTTCGCGAAACGCCACCGCGTGCTGACCGGACTCACCTGCCTGGCCCTGTTTCACCTGCATTTGCTGATGGACTACTACGGCTCGGGACCGGGCTGGCCGATCGCCTACTTCTGGCCGTGGGACCGCGGCCAACCGGGCTCACTCTGGTATTGCGCGCACGCGTGGGAGTTCTATTCGTGGCAGAACATGTCGGCGGCCGCCCTCATGCTCGCCTGGACGCTGGCGATCGCTTGGCGGGCGCGCCGGACACCGCTGGAGGCCCTCATGCCCCGCCTGGACCGCCAACTCGTGCAACTCATTGCCGGGCCTGAACGTGCCGCCGAAAACGGGCCGCGGCAATCGGCCGACGCACTCACCTCGGGCCGTCCGCCGATGTCATAATGTGCGGCAACGGCCGTAAATCGTGCGACGCGGCGAAGCCGCCACGGGTACACTACGCGGCGGGGGCGCGGGCGGCGAGAGGTGTCGTATGGACGTGAACGTGATGCGGTGTTCGCGGTGCGCCAAGCAGATGCTGCACGCGGCCCGGTTCTGTCCGCGGTGCGGCCTGGGGCTGGGGGCCGCCGCCGCCAAGCCCGCGGGTTACACGTTCGTCGCCGGCGCGGGCGGGGTGGCCGTCGCGCCGCCGCCGCCAGTGTTAACGGTCGAACCGACGGTGGTGCCGCCGCCCCCGCGCAAGACGCCGACCAAGGCGAGGCCGCACCCGCCGATCGAGCCCAAGCGGCCCGGCCCGATCCCGTACCCGCCGCCCGACTATTACGAGAAGGCGAAGCAGAAGGCCGAGCACGATCGACAGGCAGCCGCCGCGGCGAAGCACAAGCAGAAATCGTCCGGGGGTGGCGGGGCCGCGCTGTTCTGGCTGATCCTGATCGGCGGGATCATCGCCCTGCGCGCCGGGGTGTTCGACAAGAAGAAGACGGCGCCCGGATTCGCCCCGTCGCAGCATAAGGTGTTCACGCCGAACACCGGTTCGTCGTCGTCGTCGTCGGGCGCTACGCGGATCGGCCCGCACGAGGACGACCCGGAGTTCGTCATCCCGCCGCACACGATCCACCTGACCGTCCCGCCCGAAAGCGGCCTCCGCCCGATCCCGCCGGCCCCGCGCCTCGGCTCGGACACGGGCCGCCCCCTCCCCCCCGGCCCGCCGCCCGGCTATGACAACTCCGGCGGCACCATCGTCTGGGACCCGGTGTCGCGCAGCTACAAGTTCATCCCGAACTCGACCGGGGCGTACAGGAATCCGCGATAGCACGACGGGCACAGCGCGTCACGCTACGCACCGTCGTCACACAGAGCGCGCGTGAAAGCCCACGGAACTCGTTCCGTGGGTTTCGTCGTTCGTAACGAGCGCGCGCGAGCGCCGACGTCCGGATTTGACACGCGATCCCAGTCACCTACCGTTCCCGCGTGCCTTCCCGTTTCCTACAACCCGACGGCCGCGCCCACGGCGTCGTCTTCGGCGTCCGCCGCCCCACCGACGGACGCTGGCTCATGGTCCGCCGCGCCCCAGGCTGCTCGCTCCCCGGCAAGATCGCCTTCCCCGGCGGGGGCGTCGAGGCCGACGAATCGCAGGAGCACGCCGTCGTGCGCGAGGCCCGCGAAGAACTCGGCATCGACGTCCGCCCGCTCCGCAGGGTCTGGCGCACCGACTTCGCCGGGTTCATCCTGTTCGGCTGGGCCGCCGAGTGGCTTGCCGGCGACCTCGCGCCCGACCCGCTGGAGGTGTCGGAGGTCGTCTGGCTGACCCTCGACGAGGCGATTGCGCGGCCCGACGGCCTGCCGACGAACGGCGACTTCATCCGGGCGCTGGAGGCGGGAATCTCGCTCGCGGATGACGCGTGACCGCACGACCGGTCGGTCGAGCCCGCGCTACGAGGCCGCGGGCGTAACCGCCGCCGCCGGCGGGAGCGCCTTCGTGCTCACTTCTTCGGTCAGCTTCGCTACGAACGCGTCGACGCCCATCACGCCCTGATCCCCGGCCGTCCGGTGCCGCACCGCCACGCCGCCCGCCTGCTGCTCCTTCTCGCCGAGCACCAGCATGTACGGCACCTTGTCGATCGTCGCCTGGCGGATCTTGGCGCCGATCTTTTCGGGGCCGTCGTTCAGCTCGACGCGGAAGCCCGCGGCCTTGAGCTTGCCGGCGACCTCGGCCGCGTACGCGTGGGTCTTTTCGGAGATCGACAGCACGGCCACCTGCACGGGTGACAGCCAGGTCGGGAACGCGCCGGCGAAGTGCTCGATCAGCACGCCGATGAACCGCTCCATGCTCCCGAACGGCGCGCGGTGGATCACGACCGGGCGGTGGGCCTTGTTGTCGGCCCCGATGTACGAGAGGTCGAACCGGATCGCCATGTTGTAGTCGACCTGCACGGTGCCGAGCTGCCACTCGCGGCCGATCACGTCCTTGACGACGAAGTCGATCTTCGGCCCGTAAAACGCCGCCTCGCCCGGCTCCTTGCTGAACGGCACGCCGAGCGACGCCGCCGCCGCCAGGCACGCGGCCTCGGCCTTGTCCCAGTTCTCCGCGGTGCCGGTATACTTGTTCGAGTCCGGGTCGCGCAGGCCGACGCGCACGCGGTAATCCTTCATCCCCAGCACGCTGAAGATGATCTTCACAAGTGACAAGCAGCCCTGCACCTCGGCCGGGATCTGGTCCTCGGTGCAGAACAAGTGCGCATCGTCCTGGGTAAACCCGCGGACGCGGGTCATGCCGTTCAACTCGCCCGACTGCTCCCACCGGTAGACGGTGCCGAACTCCGCCAGCCGGACCGGCATGTCGCGGTAGCTGTGCGGCGAGCTCGCGAAGATCTTCGCGTGGTGCGGGCAGTTCATCGGCTTGAGCATGAACCCTTCGACGAGCTTGTCGTCGGGGAGGATGCGGTCGCGGCCGATGGTCTCCTTGCCGGTGCGCTGGTTCAAACCCGCGGCGAGGCGCTCGCTGACGCCCTCGACGCGGTTGATCATGTCGGCGCACGAGCAGCCCGCCTTGGAGAGCTCCTCGAGCGCGGCCCGCTCGATGATCGGGCTGAACTGCGACTCCTTGTAGTACGGGAAGTGGCCGGAAGTCTTGTACAGCTCGAGCCGCCCGATGTGCGGGGTGAAGACCTCGGTGTAGCCCTGCTTCTGCAGCTCGGCGGCGATGAAGTTCTGGAGCTCCTTGCGGACGATCGCGCCGGCCGGGGTCCAGAGGATCAGGCCCTGGCCGACCTCTTCGTCGATGTGGAACAGGCGGAGGGCCTTGCCGATCACGCGGTGGTCGCGCTTGGCGGCTTCTTCTTTCTGCTTGAGGAACGCGTCGAGCTCGGCCTGGGAGGCGAAGGCGGTGCCGTAGACGCGGATCAGGCGGTCCGAGTTCTCGTCGCCGTGCCAGAAGGCGCTGGCGACCGACATGACCTTGGCGACGCCGATCCGCGCCGTCGACGGCACGTGCGGCCCGCGGCACAGATCCTCCCAGTTCTTCCCCGGCTGGCCGGTCGCGTAGAACGAGAGCCTGCAGTCGGCGAGGTTCGCCGGGGCGCCGTCCGGGGCCGCGGCCTTGGGCCCCCGGTACACGCTGGACGGCAGCCCCATCGCGCGCTCGGCGTTGTCGACCTTGTACTTGTTCCCCTCGCCCTTCAGCCGCTCGAGCCCCCGGTCGCCCGGTTCCTCGTACCGGGTGAACGGCCGATCCTCCTTGATGATCTCGGCCATGCGGGCGTTGATCTTGTCGAACAGGTCCGACGAGAGCCGCTTCCCCTCTGGCACGTACATGTCGTAGAAGAAGCCGGTGTCGGTCGGCGGGCCGTAGGCGAGTTGGACGTCCTTGCCGACCACGTCCTGGATCGCCTCGGCCATCACGTGGGCGGCCGAGTGGCGCATCAGGTAGAGCGCGTCCGCACTGGCCGGCTGGTTCGACTTGGGCGCGGTGATGATCGCGATCGACGCGTCGCGGTCGACGACGTACGACAGGTCTTTGATCTCGCCGTCGACCTTGAGCGCCAGCGCCGCCTTGGCGAGCCCGCTGCCGATCGACTGGGCGATGTCGCGCCCGGAGACGGGCTGGTCGAAGGTCTTCAGGTCGCCGTTGGGGAGGGTGATGGTGGGCATGGTGGTTCGCGGGTAGCCAGTAGCCAGTAGCCGGTGGTCAGTAGCCAGTAGGAAGAGGCGGAGGATAAAACAAAATCGCCCGGCGAAAAGGCCGGGCGGGTCGTCGGTCAGTTGGCGAACGTGACGAGACTCACCCGGCAAGGGGCGTGGTGGAAGTCGTCGTCGTGGTCGTTCGGGGCATCATGTGGGCCAGTATACGTAACGCCGGCGTCGGGGGCAATCTGACGGAGGCGACTCGGCATCGCGGCGTCGGAGTAGCGGCTTTGCCCGCTCCCGCTACACTTTCCATCATGCGCCGATTCGCCATTCCCGCCGTCCTGCTTCTCGCCCTCCTCCCCGGCTGCATCGGCGCCACCCGGCCGGTGATGACGCTCGGGCCGGAGCAGCCGATCCCGGACCTGGCGACGGTCGGGGAGCCGGCGGTGCAGCTCTACCTGTTCGCGTCGACGGATGAGAAGACGCCGGTGTACTCGATCACGCTCAAGAAGTACGAGAAGTACGGGTTCGTCCGCACGGGCACGCGCGTCGAGGCCGTGGCGCGCGGGATCCTGATCTCCCTGCCCGACCGCTCCGAAGGCGTGACCTACACGTGGCGCGTCGCGGAGAAGTGATCCGGCCGCTCCCCTCATAGCGCCCCTCCGCGTTTGCCGCTTGCGGCTTGTCGACTGTCCCGCCTACTCCAACAACACCTTCGGCTTCACGGGCGCCGCGCCGGGCACCGCGGGCTTTTCCTTGACCGGCCCCTTCGGCCGGGCGTGACCGTCGACCTGCCGGCGGACCGCCTCGAGCGCCGCGTTGCGCGATGCCTCGTCCGCGGCCGGGTCGAACGCGACCGGCGCCCCGAGCACGGCGCCCAGCGCGTCCTTGGCCGCGGCGCGGACGGCCGGGTCGTCGTCCGACAGGCAGTCGAGCAGCACGTACGGGTCGCGACGGGCGGCGTCGAGGTCCTCGATCGCTAAGTTCGTGTGCGACGCGAGGAACGTGCTCAGGCGGTTGATCGCCTCTTCGCTCAGGCCGGCCTGCGGGCGGCGGAGGACGGCCAGCGCGCCGGCCGGGCCGAGCGCGGCCAGGTCACGGCTCGCCCGTTCGCGCGCCGCGTACGACGGGGCGTCGAGGCCGAGCAGGATCCCTTCCAGCGCCTTGGCCGCCCGCGGCGGCGGCGCGATCCGCCCGAACAGCCGGTAGACGTCCGCCGGCCCCGGCTTGAGCAGGTGCGTGCCGGTGACCGCGCGCAGGGCCGGGGCGACGTACCGGCGGATGATGTCCGGCTGTTCGGACTGTAACTGTTGGAGCGTCTGCGCGGCGACCGACAGCGTCTGCCGCTGCACCCCGCCGCCGTTGCCTTCGGTGACCGTCAGGCGGAGCGACCCGCCCGACTGGGTGAGTCGCACGCGCGTCCCGCTGGCGACGTCGCCGGTCTGCGCGTACAGGGCCACGTACCCGTTGGCGCGGACCGTGAGCGACGTCGACCACAGCCCCTCGGCGGGGGCGTCGAAGTCGTACCGCGTGAGCACGAGATAGGGCCCCCCGACGTTGCGGTTGCGGGCGACCCACGTCTGCGGCGAGCCCTCGATTTCGAGCCGGATCGACTCGTTCACCGGGAGCTCGGCCACGACCTCCGGCGCCAGCAGGCCGTCCACGACGCGCACGCGCACGACCTCGTCGAGCGCGAACGAGCCGTGCACGCGGTAGTTCTCGACGGCCGTCTTGGTCGTCTCGCGGTTGGTGCCGGTGACGAGCTGGGCGTGCGCCGGAAAGGCGAACGCCAGCAGGGCGAGCAGCGGGGCGATGGGGTGGAAGGCCGACCGCATGGGATTGCGAATTGTACCGAGGGGCGGCGCGACAAGGCACGAAATTTTCCGATTTACGCGGGACGCGCGTCCACGGCCGCTCCTCGACATCGGAATGGCGAGCTATTTGAAGCCCCCGCCCCGGATGCCCTGCGCCGCCCGCATCGCGGCGATCGCCGCCTCGGCCGCGGACCGCACGGCCGGGTCCTCGTCCGTCAGGCACGCGACCAGGAACGCCACGTCCCGCCGGGCGGCCTCGACGTCGGGCACGCGGTACCACCCGTCGGCCGCCTGGAACGCGGCCAGGCGCTCCCGCTGCTCCGGGCTGAGCGACTCCGGGTCCAGGCGGAGCGTCGCAAGGATCGCGGGCCGGCCCATCGCGCGCAGCGACGCCAGGGCCGCGTCGCGCTCGTCGTCCGAGGCGACGGCGAGCCGGGCGACGAGGGGCAATATCGCCCGGGCGACTTTCGGGTCGGCCGGGATCCGGTCGAACACGCGGTAGACGTCGCTCGCCGCCAGCCCCGGCCCGAGCTGCCGGAACGCCGGCACCAGGTACCGCTCGTACAAGTTTGGCACGCGCGTCGGCAGGTGGCTCGCGTCGACGAGCCCGATCTTCTTGGCGGCGAACTTGTCCTCTTCGGTCCGCCAGGCGAGGTGGATCTGCCGCTCGCCCTGGTTGAGCGAGACGGTCGGGCGGTAGGCGAGCTGGCCGAAGGTCTGGGCGGCCGCCACCATCACGCCCGTGCCGTCGGACGAGAGCGTGAACCGGTTGAACGGCCAGGTCAGGTCCGGGGCGTAGCAGGCGAGCGTGACGAGCGAGAGCTTGTCGTCCAGCGTGCCGGCCTGCCGGCGGTACACCGCCCACGCGTGCGGGGAACCCTCGACCCCGATCAGCACCGGCGCGGGCCCGTCCATCTGCTTCACCAGCGTGGGCGGCAGGTGGAACGACGCGATGAGCCGGCCGTCGCGGTTGGAAAAGTCGACGAGTTGGCTGAGGCGGTATTGGCCGGCGTACCTGGCGGTGGCGAGGAAGTCCTGGTCGACGGGGGCCGTGCGTTTAACGACCTCGCGCAGCCGGGTTTCTTCGGGCGACGGCTCGGCACGTGCGGCCGTCGCGAGTAACAGGGCGGTAAGAATTGCGATGAGGCGGGACATCATGAACAGCTCACGCGACGTACGGGCCGGATCGGGTGCCATGTTCCGACCGGCCGGGGGGAGGTCTGGATGGCGATATGAGCATACCCGGCCGGGATGAGCATGCCGAGCGTCAGAACGGTCGGCAACGCGTCGGAACGTCACGAGGAATCGAATCGGAATCGGGCCGCGGCATGCTCGTCCTCGCCGATCACGCAATCCGCGAGTTCGACACTCGTCTGAGCATGGCACCCAGAGGTGGTCGCGCACCTCCGATGCCCCTTTCGTCGTCCTCGTGAGTTTGCGTCTTTGCGACCCCGGTCTGATTTCCCGCCCTCTAGTTCGCC
>Ga0196963_10001468_pt1 | contig 15880 bp, 20 predicted proteins | sample S1_5metaG_FD_148600 | JGI IMG/M metagenome (GOLD analysis project Ga0196963, IMG submission 148600) | Soil microbial communities from Anza Borrego desert, Southern California, United States - S1_5 | ecosystem: Environmental > Terrestrial > Soil > Desert | place: USA: California | collected... | reverse complement strand
GCTGAATAACTTTCTTCGGTTGAACCTGAACATCGTCACCGATGCTGATGAGGCGTGGCTATCAGTGGACGCCTGGAAGGATTGCTCGGGCTTGCGAGAGAGGGAGACCGCGCAGCAGTGGCGCGAACGGACGATTCTCGAAACAAGAGGGCGTCCGTGTTTCGTCGGGATGGATCTGTCGGCCAAGATCGACTTAACGGCCATCGTTCAGATTTTTAAGCCGGATGAGCCGAGGGGCGTTTGGAAGATTATCCCGCACTTTTGGGTTCCTGCTGACACGGCACACGACAAAGAGAAGCGTGACCGGGTTCCGTACTCGGCGTGGGAGCGCATGGGGTTTGTCACGCTGACGGATGGAAGCGAAATCGACTCGCAAGCCATTCGGAAGTTTCTTAACAAGTTGGATGCGCAGAACCACATCATCGAACTGGGATATGACGAGTGGAACGCCACCGAACTCGCGCGCCAATTGCGCGAAGAGGATGGGTTCAACGATCGCATGGTCATCGTCCGCCAGGGGAGCAAAACACTTTCGGATCCGATGAAAGAGTTTGAGGCGATGGTGATGAGCGGGCGCATCGAGCACGGGAACAATCCCGTGATGACGTGGATGATTGGAAACCTGTGCGTTGAGATCGACACGAACGGCAATCTGAAGCCGAACAAGGCGAAGTCCACGAACAAGATTGACGGTCCTGTCGCGGCGTTTACCGGGATGGCGCGGGCGCTGGCTGCATCCGAAGAAGCCTCCAACTTCCTAGAAGTGAGAATCACCTGAAATGGGCCTTTGGTCGCGCATAAAAGCCGCCGTATCCAATCGGCCCTATCTCAACTCGTCCATTCGTATCCACGAGGGTATGGGCAGGGGCGGCAAGCCCCGGCCATTTAATGCGGACGCGGCGATCCGCCAGTTCAACCACTGGGCGTATGCGGCGGCGATGTGCAACGCGAACGCGGTGGCGAACGTACCGCTCCGGCTGTACTCGCGAAAGCGCGAGGGGCGAAAGCTATACAAAACCCAGCCGGTTCCCGCGCACGCCAGGCGGAGGCTCGCAAGCGGGGCAAGTCGAATCGTGGCGCAGAAAGTCGCGACGTTCTCCGGGGACTTGGAAGAAGTCATCGAGCCACACCCGGCGCTGAAGATCCTCCAAGCGGTCAACCCGTGGCAGAACGGATACGAGTTGACCGTGCTGCGCATGGTCGATCTACAGGCGACGGGGAACAGCTATCTTCACGTTGTCGGGGACAAGGGCGGGACGCCCGCCGAGCTGTGGCGGATGCCGCCGCAGTGGACGCGCATCATGCCCTCCCGCGATGCGTTCATCGAGAAATACGTGTACGGCGTGCCGCCCGAAGAGAAGGACTTCGCGCCCGAAGACCTGATTCACTTCAAGATGCCCAACCCGGCCGACCTGCACTACGGCAAGGGCTGGTTCGAGGCTGCGTGGAGCGCGATCGGGCTGCACGACTCGAAGCGGTCGATGGACGTAGCGAAGTTCGACAACATGGCGCGGCCGGACTGGTTGTTGTCGGTGAAGGCCCCGATCACGAAGGACAAGCTCGATCAGTTTGAAGAGAGCGTGAAACAGAAGCTCCGCGGCGCGAAGGCCGGGAGTTTCCTGACGATCAACGGCGACATCAGCGCGACTCCATTGAACTTGGACGTTCCTGAAGTCGGCACGGCGACGCGGATCATCGAGGAGATCAGCGCCGTCTCGGGTGTTCCCGTCGCGATGCTCCTCTCGAACGATCCGAGCAAGGCCGGATCAATGACCGCACGCGCCGGATGGTATCGCAACACGATCCGTCCTTATTGCCGGCTGGACGAAGAGAAGTTGAACGAGAAGTGGCTGCCGATGTTCGACGGCGCCGAAGACCTCGTACTCGCCTACGACCTCGTGAGCTTTGAAGACGACGAGGCGCAGGCGAAGCGGCTGATCGGACTCGTCGCGGGCGGGATTCTCCGTGCCGACGAGGCGCGAGCGGAGATGGGTTACGACACGCTGGGGACGCCGGAGGCAACCACGTTGTATCCGCCCAGCGGGACGACGGGCGGCGCTGCCGCCGTGAGCGGTGATCTGGCGGTGGGACAGAACGATGATCGACAAAACGAATCGGTGATGAACTAGGTGAGCAACATGGAAAAGATGCAGAAGGCATTCCCAACGGACGTGAAGGTGGTCGAGGGCGAGCGCGCCGTGATGGCCACGATCAGCACCAGCGCCGTCGATCGTGACGGGGAAGTGCTGATCCCGCAGGGGTGCAATGCAAAGGACTACCAGAAGAACCCGATCATCTGCCTCAATCACTCCTATTACGCGCTGCCGATCGGCAAGTGCGTGGCGCTTCAGCGCGAGGAGAACGCGGTGGTGGCGAAGATCGTCTTCGCCAAGCGGCCCGACGATCACCCGATTGGCGAAGAGTGGGTTCCCGACACGATCTTTTCCCTGTTTCAGCAGGGCGTGCTCAATGCGTTCTCGGTCGGCTTCATGCCGCTCGAATCACGTCCGGCGACGCAGAAGGACTTGGAGCGATTCGGGGAATCCTGCCGTCGCGTGTTCTCGAAGTGGTCGTTGCTCGAAGTTTCCGTCGTGCCGATCCCTGCGAACCAGGAAGCGGTTGCGATGGCCGTGAGCAAAGGCGCGGTGTCGATGGACGTGGCGACCAAGCTGTTCGGTGATGACATCGAATGGGCGCAGTTCGAGAAGCGGGATGATGGCGAAGTCGTGCAGGTCGATGGCATCACGAAACAACCAATCGAAGCCGACTCCGCAGTGGAAGCGAAGGCGGTCGGCAAGAAGGTCCAGATGGAGATCAGCGAACCCGCGCCCTCGCAACCCGCGCCGCGCAAGATCGCGATCCCGTTGGACGACTACCAACCCCAATCAAACGACGTAATCGACGCCGCGATTCAGAAGCATCGCGGGCGAATCTATCTCGCATAAACATCGGGCATAGCCGCACCCGCCCGTGGTTCACCACGAGGCTAGAAGCAAAAACTTCAACGGCGGGTCGCTCGCAAGAGCAATACGCGAATTGCACCCGATCTAAATCAAACAAGTTGCGCAGGCAACCCGTCCGGGTCGATGGGCCGTGTGGTCCGAGCGAATGGGCAGGCAGACAGCCAGAGCGTTTGTCTCTCCCCATTTTCAAGGACCAACAACATGACCAAGCGAAAAGTCGATCTTGCGACTTTCAATGAGACGGTTCTCCCGTCTCTGCGCAAGACGTATCCGAAGGTCGAAGACCTTCAAGCGCACATCGACAAGACGTTCAACGTCTTCGAGGAAGTGGACGGCAAAGAACAGCCGGTCACGATCTCGCTCATCAAGAACCAGGCGGCGGAGCAGAAGCCCGATCAGGCGAGCGAGCCGATCGACATTCCGGCGCTCGTGCAGAAGACCGTCGAAGCGACGATGAAGGCGCAGCCCAAGCCCGCGCCGGTTCAGAACGTCGAAGTGAAGCCCGCGTTCCTGCCCGAAGGGCTGAAGCTCTACAAGAGCGTCAAGAACTTCAGCGGCACCGAAGAGGAACGGAAGCTCAAAGCCTACCAGTGGGGCTGCTTCATCCTCGGCGGCGTGATGGGCATGTCCAAGTACGCGGACAAGCTCAAGAACATGGGCATCGTCATCGAGAAGGCGCAGGGCGAGACCGTCCCGACCGCCGGTGGCGTGCTCGTGCCGCACGAGCTGGACAACTACATCGTGGACCTGCGCGAGCAGTACGGCGTGTTCCGCCGCAATGCGCGTATCGCCCCGATGACCCGCGACACGATGGAGTTCCCCCGTCGCACGGGTGGGCTCACTTCATCGTTCGCGTCCGAAGCGGCGGCGCTCACGGAATCGAGCAAGGCGTGGGACAGCGTTTCGCTGTCGGCCAAGAAGCTCACGGCGCTGGCGAAGATGTCCATCGAGCTGATGGAAGACGCGATCATCAACGTCGGGGATGACCTCGCCGGCGAGATCGCATACGCCTTCAGCTTGAAGGAAGACCAGTGCGGCTTCACGGGTGACGGTACGAGCACCTACGGCGGCATCAACGGGGTCAACCCGAAGATCAAAGCCCTCGTGGGTGCGACCACGACCAGCGCCGGCGGCGTCGTTGTCGCGGCTGGCGACGCGATCGCGGAAGTCACGCTGGCGGACCTGCACAACGTGATCGCGACCCTGCCGCAGTACGCGGACGGGCCGAACACGAAGTGGTACTGCTCGCGTTACTTCTGGGCCGCCGGCCTGGAGCGTTTGGCGCGCGCAGCCGGCGGCACCACGTCGATGGAAGTTCGTGGCGCGGGCGCGAAGAGCTGCCTCGGCTATCCGGTCGAGATCAGCCAGGTGTTCCCCTCCACGAACGCGACGAGCCAGATCCTCTGCTTGTTCGGCGACCTCACGAAGGCCGCGACCTTCGGCGACCGTCGGCAGACCACGATCAGCGTTTCCGATCAGGTCTACTGGGCGAACGATCAGGTCGGCATCAAGGGTACGGAGCGGTTCGACATCGTGGTTCACGACATCGGCACCGCCACGACCGCTGGCCCCATCGTCGCACTGCAATCGCTCAACAGCTAACCCTCACAACCGAAAGATCAAGGTGAATCACAATGGGAGTTTCTCTGATTCCCGGCAAAACCCAGATCTTCCTGAGCGGGACCGTCGCGACGAACGCGACGACTTCCGCGATGGTGGACCGGCTGGGCTTCAACTATGCCGTCGTGAACGTGGTCATGCGACCCGCGACGGCGACGGATTCGTCCGCGAAGTGGACGGTGCTGAAACTTCAGCATTCGGACACGACGGCCGTTTCCAGCGCATCTGACATCAGCGGCTTCATCGGCACCACCAATTCCACGGCGGTCAGCTCCGGCACGGCGACGGAGTTCGTCATCCCAACGAACAACAACACCGTTGCGATGGGCGGCACGTCGGCGGGTGGTGGGCAGACCACGACGATGTGCGTGGACCTGCGCAACCTGAAGCGCTACCTGTTCCTCAACATCCAGGGCGCGGCGTCACACCAGACGGTGTTCGCCATCGCCAATCTGTTCCGGGCGGAGCAGTTGCCCGACAGCGCGGCGGAAGCCACCAGCCCCACCGGGGCGCTGGCGGTCGGTCCGCAGTCGTAACCGTGTTCTCCTGTGGGGGTGGCCGGGTGCATGTCGGCCCGGCCGCCCTACAGGGAACACCAACACACAGGAGACAATTTGAACACGACACAGGATAAGGCACACGCGCCGATCGCGCAACCATTCCCATCAGACTGGCGCGGGCATCTGCGCAACGTCTACAGCCAGTTCGGAGAGGACGGATTGCTCGCGGAAATCTTCCGACGCATCGGCACGACGAACAAGTGGTGCTTTGAAGTCGGCGCGGCGGACGGGAAGTGGATGAGCAACACGCGGGCGCTCGTCGACGATGGATGGGAAGCGGCGCTAATCGAATCGGATGAAGCGCGGTTCGCCGAACTTGAACGATTCGCACGCAGCAAATACGGCGCGGTTCGCGCGGTCAAGGCGACGGCCACGCCGGATAACTTTGAGACGCTGCTTCAGGAGATAGGGCGCTGCCCCGACGCGCCGGACCTCGGAGTGATCGACGTTGACGGGCAGGAATACTACCTCTGGCTGTCCCTCATGCGCGTCCGCCCGCGCGTGATGGTGGTCGAGTTCGATCCAAATGCCATGCCAAACTTCATCCCCGAGCGCGGGGGGAAGGGACAGGCCGGGCTGGGCGCGATCTGTAGCGTCGCAGGGGCGAAGGGATACTTGCCTGTCGGGCGCACGGAGACGAACGCGATCTTCATCGTGCATGAAGAGGCGCACAAGGTCTTCGGCGACGACCCGCCAATCAAGATCGTGGAGCAGCCGAAGGCGCGATCGGCTTTGCGGCTGAACATCGGCGGCGGGCTCACGAGGCTTCCGGGTGACGGGTGGGTGAGCGTAGACCGGATATACGGCGGTGAGGCGTATCCCTTATCCGTTCCCGACCCGTGTGGGAACTTCACGCCGGCCGAAAACAGCGTCGATGAGATTTACGCGGCGCACGTCTTAGAACACTTCGGGCGGCGCAAGGGCGAACTGGCTATTCGTCAATGGGTCAGTGTCCTAAAGCCCGGCGGCCGGTTGCGCATCGCCGTTCCAGACATGGACAAGATTGTCGAAGCGATCAATGCGGGCAATCCTGACAACCATCCACTACAAGCGATCCTGTACGGCGGGCAGACCGAGACGTGTCTGAAGTGTCAAAAGTCAATCGAAACGCCGGCGCTGGACCTGACCTGCCCCGATTGCGGGAGTCCGCTTGAAGAGCTGGACTATCACAAAGCCGGTTTCAACGAAGAGTGGCTGCGGTTCCTGTTGAACCGTTATGGGCTGACCGACATCAAGCGGTGGGAGCCGGAGATCGACGACTGCGCGAAACATCCGCTTTCGCTCAACCTCGGAGGGACCAAGCCACATCATCCAGCGGCGCAACAACTAGACCTCGCGCCATCGGCGCAAGGGGTCTATGCGGTGATGTCTCTACCACGGTATGGCGCGACTCGTGTGTTCAACGCGATCTATCAAGCCCTGGTTCCGCTGGGCATCCCGCTTGAGATGCAGTGGGGCGCGTGGTGGGAGCATGGACTGACCCGTGGCGTCGAGGCCGCATTGAAGTCCGGCGCGGAGTTCGTCTTAACGATGGACTACGACACCCCGCCCACGAAGCAGGTGATCGAGTCGCTGATTGCGCTGATGAAGAAGCATCCCGAAGCGGCGGCGATCGCACCGATGCAGGTGAAGCGCGAGCAGGACGTCGTTCTGTTCCGCCCGATCAATCCTGATGGGACGTACAAGACCGAGAACGTGAAGCTCACGGACTTCGATGGGGACTTAACCGAAGTCGGGTGGAGTCACTTCGGCTGCACGATCTTCCGATGTGACGCGATCAGGAAGATGAAGAAGCCGTGGTTCCTCGCGACGCCGGACAAGGACGGCGGGTGGTCGGATCATTCCACACACGCAGACATCCATTTCTGGCTGAACCTGCGCGAAAGCGGGGGGCGGGTGTTCATCGCGAACCATGTGAGCGTCCCGCACATCCAGGAAGTGGCCGTGCATCCGAAGCATGAGTTGGACGGGGTGATGTACCAGTACCTCGCCGATTGGTGCGCTAAAGGCAATCCCCCCGAAGCGCGCAAGTAACACACACAGGAGAACCATGAAGATCAAGTTGATAAAGCTCTGTGAGTACGGCAGCGCGGGGGACGTGCTCGATGTGCCGGAATCCAGCGCCGTGCTCATCATCGGGCGCGGGTTGGCGGAACGGTTGAACGAAGCGAAGGCGATCGAGTCTCCGCCAGCGGACAAATCCATGTCGCGCCGTACGTCGGTGAAGCGGAAGGCGGTGGCGAAGTGACGCGCAAGAAGTTCGCCGTCTGCGTGATTGTTGCCGTCATGTGCGGGGCGCTATCGACGCTGCTTCCGCCGCCGAAGAAATCAAGGGCGACAACCCGGCCCAGCGGTGACGAGGTTCGGCGTTTAGCCGAATGGAATCTGCTGTTCAACCACTAGGAAGCACACGAATGAAACGCGCACTCATCACCGGCATCGGCGGGCAAGATGGCTCGTACCTTGCCGAACTGCTTCTCTCGCAAGGCTACATCGTCCACGGGCTCATCAGGCGTTCGAGCATTCCGAATCTTTCGCGAATCGAACACTTGGTTGATTCTGTGAACCTCCACTATGGCGAGATGTCGGATGGCGGTTCGATCGCCAGCGTCGTCAAGGCCGCGAAGCCCGACGAGATTTACAACCTGGCCGCGCAGTCGCAAGTCAGGATTTCCTACGACATCCCCGCCGCAACCGTTGACGTGACCGGGGGCGGATTCGCGCGACTGTTGGAAGCGGTCAAGACCCACGCTCCCGACGCGAAGGTCCTCCAAGCATCTTCGTCGGAAATGTTCGGCAAGGTCCAGGAGACCCCGCAAACAGAGCGAACGCCGTTCTACCCGCGAAGCCCCTACGGATGCGCTAAGGCCTTGGCGTTCTACCTGGGCCGCGTCTATCGCGAGGGACACGGCCTTCGGGTCTACAACTCGATCTGCTTCAACCACGAAAGCCCAAGGCGCGGCCACGAGTTCTTTTCTAAGAAGGTCGTTACGAGCGCCGTGCGGATCAAGCAGGGGAAGCAGGACAAGCTGTATCTCGGCAACCTCGATGCCAAGCGGGACATGGGCTACGCCAAAGAGTACGTCTATTGGATGCACCGCATCCTTCAGCACGACACGCCGGACGATTTCGTACTGGCGACAGGCGAAACGCACTCGATGGAAGAGTTCGTGGACGAAGCGTTCCGCGCACTCGACATGGACTGGCGGCAGCACGTCGTCATCGACGACAAGTTCAAGCGCCCGGCGGAAGTGGACTTACTTGTCGGCGATGCGTCGAAGTCGAAACGGGTGCTCGGCTTTGAGCCGCAAGTGAAGTTCAAAGAGTTGGTTCACCTGATGGTCGAGGCGGAACTTGTCGGGGGAGATGTTCCGAGATTGGCGGCGGTGTAACGCCGCAAAGGAAACACATGATGTTCAAAACCACAGTGGCAACACAATCCCTGTCCGAGCAGCGCAGGTTTAAGGCGTTTCGCGTGACGCCGGAACTAATGCTGCAAGCGCTAGGATTCCGTCGCGATGGCGAAATCTCCTACGGCATCCGCGTTGAAGGACTTCCCCCGGAATACGAATTGGGCGGCGTGATGTACGACGCGATGGATAACACTTTCGTGTTTCGCGTGTATCACGATTCGTTCCCGTCCGTTCCTGAGGGCGGACACGTCGAGTTCATCACGATCACTTGCTACTCGATCCGACTTGAAGGAATTGACGACGCGATTGCGTCGGAACGGGAGCGATGCGCGAGAATCGTTGAATCGACTTATGCGCCGTGGACCGATCGCGAAGCGATGGCAAAAGCAATTCGCGGCGAGGCGTCGGAGGCGGCGCATGCAAACGCACACTGACTCCCGCCGCACGATCATCGACTGGGGCGAAGGCCAGATCGCCACGGTGAAAGCCTTAACGATGCACCAGGACGCATCGGTAGGCGATCACTACCACCGGAACAAAGACGAGCACTTCCTGCTCCTCAGCGGCCACGCGGACAAAATTGTTATCGGGGATGAAGTGAAGTTGAGCGTGGACGGCCCGGCGGAGTTCCATGTTCCCCGGAACACGTATCACCGCTTCGAACTGAAAGCCGGGGCTGTGTTGCTCGGCACGGCGTCCGAACCGTTCGACCCGAACGACGAGATCAAGGGCCAACCGAACCAATGAAGGCCGCAGACCTACCACCGCTCGTTCCCCGACTCGTGACAGCGCCATCGGTCGAACCGATCACGCTGCAACAGGCGAAGGACCACCTGCGCGTCGATGGCGACGATGATAATGACTATATCGAAAGCCTCATCACGGCCGCACGCGAGCGGATCGAGGCGTCGCTGAATCGTTCGCTCATCACGACCACATGGAAGGTGACGCTCGATCGGTTCCCCGGTGGATGGTGGGAAGTCTGGAACTGCGGGCAGGAATGGATCGAGCTTCCCCGGCCCCGCCTGATTAGCGTGTCATCCATCGTCTACACCGACACGAACGGGACATCCACGACGTGGAGTTCATCGAACTATACGGTTGACACGCAATCGGAACCCGGCCGTGTCATGCCTGCGTACAACGCGGTTTGGCCGACTGCCAGAGATCACATCGCGGTCGTCACGATCACTTACACGGCCGGTTACGGCGCGGCGGCAACGGCGGTTCCGGCCTCGATCAAGCACGCGATGAAGCTCCTCGTCAGCCACATGTATGAACTGCGCGAGCCGGTGAACGTCGGCAACATCGTGACCGAGATCCCGATGTCGATTGATTACCTGCTCGCCGCAGAGAAGTGGACGCCACTGTGATTCGGCGCGGCGCGGGACGCCTTCGCGAGAAGGTGGAAATCCAATCGCCCACCGTTTCGCAGAACACGGATGGCGAGCCGTCGATCACCTGGGCCACCATCGCGGGCGGGCGGGTGTGGGCGGCGGTTGAGCCGTTGTCCGGCAACGAAGCGATGATCGCACAGCAAGTGAATGCGGGCATCACCCACCGCGTGCGCATCCGCTATCGCTCGGACGTGACCACGAAGCATCGGCTGTCGTATCGTTCGCGCATCTTGGACATCAACTCGATCGTGAACGTGGATGAGCGCAGAGAGCAGATCGAGATGCTTTGCACGGAGGCCGCGTAATGGCCGTCCGAAGGGCTGGCGGTTCCGCCGTCATCGGGCGAGTGAAGATCGCGGGCCTGAAGGAGATTCAGGACAAGCTGAAGACGCTCGAGCCGAAGATCGCGAAGAAGGTGGTTCACCAGGCGTTGAAGAAAGCCGCCGAGCCGATCCTTCACGCAGCCAGATCAAAAGCGCCGGTCGATACGGGCTTACTTGTCTCATCGCTCAAAACGAAGGCGAGCACGAGCAATCGCAAAGGAACGATGACCGTGCGCGTGCAGACCTCGAAGGGCGATTACAAGGGCGAAGACTTTTACGCGAGCTTCATCGAGTTCGGTCATCACAGGGGGAAGCGCAAGACGCGCAAGTCGCTCGGGCTGCCGGAGAAGACCCCGAAGGAACTGAACCCGGCAGTCAAGGCATTCGTGAACGCGATCAACAAGAACGCGCGTCCGTGGGTTCCACCGCAACCCTTCATGCGTCCCGCTTACGACGAGAACAAAGAGCAAGCCTTGCAGATCCTCACCAGGGAAATCATCGCGGGTGTCGAGCGTGAGGCGGTGAAGAAGTGAGAATCGAGACGGCGTTCTACAACTACCTGAGCAATAAGGCCACGGTCACGGCCGTCGTCAGTACGCGCATCTTCCCCGAAGTGGTTCCACAAGAACTGTTGACCGGGCGCACGGATAACTATCCGGCCATCACCTATCAGGTGATAAGCGCTCGTCCCGTCAACTCGCATGGTGGTTCATCCACGATGCAGTACACGCGCATCCAGACGGACTCGTGGGCGCGGACGAAATCGGCGGCCAGGGACTTGGCGCTCGTGCTCTACAACGCACTACACGGATACAGCGGGACGTGGGGGGGAGTCTCAGGAGTCTTCATCGGCTCGGTCTTCATGGAAGACCAATCGGATTCCGCGTTCGAGTCTGCGGGGTCACTCCCGCAACGCCTCTTCGGCGTCCGCCAGGATTGGATGATCGGCCACGACGCGGACGATCCGACCCTCTAACGAGCTAATCAATGTCAGCATCCAGCGCATTCAGTGGGTACGGGACGGCGTTCCAGCTTGGGGACGGTGGGGGAACACCTACCTATACCACCGTAGCAGAGGTCATCACGATCGGCGGGCCGGACTTCAAACGCCCCGCGATCGACGTGACCCATATGCAATCGGATGATGGATTCAGAGAGTTCATCGCCGGGCGCCCAATGGGTGACACGATCACGCTGGATCTGAACTGGACGGCGGGAACCACTCAGACCGATCTGCTCGATAACGTCCACCAACAGACGCTCGCGAATACGATCCGTCCTTATCGCATCGTCTTCCCCGATCAGACGCAATCAACAACGGTCACGTTCGCGAATGGCGGGACGACGGCGACGGCTACAAGTCACGGCTTGAACACCGCGCACCCGGTTCGCTTCACCACTTCAGGCGCACTGCCTAGCAACATCACCGCTGGCAAGATTTACTTCGCGCGAAGAACGGCGGCGAACACGTTCACCGTTCACGCGACAACGGAAGCGGCGACCGCTGGCACGGGCGCGATCACCTTCGCCTCTTCGGGCACCGGAACGCACTCGGTCAAAAGCGGGACGGTCTTCACGTTCAACGCGCTGTGTACGGGCTTCACGCCAAACGCGGACATCGAGAATCAAGTCCGCTTCACCGCAGAGTTCAAAATCACCGGCAAAGTCACAATCGGACCTTAATAGGAGTCTCTTCCAATGGCAGCTTCAGGCGCAAAATCCGGTTTCGGGACGGCACTCACGATCGGCAGTGCCGTGACCGAAGTCATCGACATCAACGGCCCCAACATCACGCGGCCCCCGATCGATGTCACGCATATGGCGTCGGACAACGGCTATCGCGAGTTCATCGCCGGCCTTCCAGATGGCGGGGAAGTGACGTTCACACTGAACTTCATCAAGTCGGTGGCGACCACGCTGCTGGGGTACTTCGATGCCGCCACGCAGCAATCGTCCACGATCGTCTTCCCCTCGTCGCTGGGCACCATCACCTTCACGAGCATCCTCACGGGCTACTCGGTGCGCAGCACGATCGACCAGCAGGTGACGGCGGACGTGACGGTGAAGATCAGCGGCAAGCCGGTGCTGTCGTAATGATCGGCATTCACGTTGATCCGGTCGCGTTCGCGGCCGGGCTGAAGAAGGCAGAGCGAATCATGTCACGACGCGATGTACTCACGAAAGCAATCGACCCGCCCGCGAATGAAGTCACGGAAGAGCTTCCGCGAAAGCCCGGCAAGGCCGGGTGGTGCGAAGTGTGCGGTGAACCGGCGGACCATGCCGTGCGCGATCAACGGCAGATTGCCTCGGGGATTGTTCAGCCGACGCCAGAGAACAAACTGACGAAGCCTGCGGCGTGGTCGCAGCGCGTATCGGAAGACCATCGATTCTGCGACGCGCACACCCGAAAGGCGCGGAACTGGATGCTGGATGGAACACACACGGAGATCGAATGAGCCTGACACGCGAGCAGATTTTGCAAGCCGATGATCGGAAGGTGGTTCCGGTCAACACGCCCGAATGGGGCGGACAAGTGTTCGTGCGCTCGATGACCGCAGACGAGCGCGACGAATACGAGCAGGACCGCGCCGAAGCCAAAGGCGACGACGCGGACAAGAACCTCAAAGGCGTCCGCGCTTCACTCGTCGCGCGAACGCTGTGTGATGAGCAAGGCGATCTGCTGTTCACGGAAGACGACGTTGCGGCGCTGGGGAAGAAATCGGCGAAGGCGATGAGCCGGGTGTTTAATGCAGCGGCGAAGCTGAACCTCCTGACCGATTCGGACATCGCGGAGCTGGCGGGAAAATAAATGCCCAGCCGGGGCGCAAGTTCGCGTTCCGGCTCTGCCTCGCGCTGGGCTTCCCCCACCCCGATCACTTCCTCCCACAACTCACGAGCAAGCAACTAGGCGAATGGCGCGCATACGACCTGTGCGAGCCCATCGGAAGTGAGCGGACGGACGTTCTACTGGCGCACCTGTGCGCGATGTTCTTCAACGTGAACCGGGACAAGAAGACCGATCCCGCCAAGTGGCAGGACTTCATCCCGCACTTCCAGCCCCCCAAGCCGAAGAAGCGGCCGAAGAAACAATCGACCGACGAGAAGATCGACATCGCGCGAAAGGTAGCGGCGATGTTCGGAAAGCAGATTTGAGATGGCGACCGTAGGCTCACTGAACATCGACATCACCGCAGCGACAGCCGAGTTCAAGCGCGACCTGGATCGTGCCAGCGGGATGCTCGGCAAGTTCGGTAAGGACTCTGAGGGCGTCCTGAAACGACTCAAGCAGGGCTTGGGTGGTCGGTCGGACTTCAAAGAGATCTTCGAGCTGATGCGCGGCACGGGCGCCGTCGTTGGTTTGAAGCTCGCGGCGGACACGCTGAAGGACATGACGGGGAAGATGGTCGAACTGCGCGACCTCTTCAACGACTCGTCTAAGTCAGCCGGCCAGATGGCCGAGGAGTTGATCGCGGTCGTTCCCATTCTTGGGGACATCCGACAGGCGGGGTTGAACATCCGCGAACTGTTCACCGGAGAGCAGGCTGCAATCAAGGCCATCACCGATTCGGCGAACCGCGTGAACTCTGCGCTGGATGCGCAGAAGAACTTCATGCAGTTCGTGAAGGAGATGACCGGGGAGAACTCTCCCCTGTCAAAGCGCCAGCAGGCCGAGGAGAAGATCACGGCGGAGATCAAGAAACAGGAAGAGGCGCTTCGGAAGATTCAAAAGCAGCAGGCCGAACTCGCATCGCCTGGGGCGGCCGCCGTGGCGAAGAGCCTCACCACTTCAGCATTACGACGGTTCATCCCCGGCGCACAGCTTATCGCACCACCCAGAACCTCCGGTCCTAATGCGAGCAAGCTGGCCGAGGAAGCCGCGCAGATCGAGCGGAGCATCAGCGGGCTTCGTGACGCGCTGGCTCGGGGCGGGGGCATCCTCGATTCGGTGGAACTCGACAAAGAACGCGAAGCGATGCGCAAGCTCAACGAGGAGTTCGAGCGCGCCAACGAACTGGCACGAGAGGCCGAGGTCGACAAGGTTCTGGATGCGATGAACGACGCGATGGATCGGATCGCGCGGGAGATGGAGGACAACGCGAGACGGTGGGAGTACGCGGCGCAATCCGTGTTTGAGAACACCCGAACCCCAGCCGAGCGGTTCCAGGCAGAACTCGCACGACTCTCGGAAATGCTGAACAAGGGGCTGATCGACTGGGAGACGTATTCCCGCGCCGTCGATGCCGCGAGCATGGCCCTCGAACGTGCGAACGATGTTGGAACCTCGTTACCCTCCATCGACACGTCGCTCACAGCTCGTGAGTTCCGCAACGCGAATGGCGTGACCAATCAAACATCGTCCGTGATCGACCGCCTCCTGAAAGACCAGAAAGACCAGACGAAAGAACAGCGTCTTCAGCGCCAAGCGCAGGAGCGCACGAACCGGATTCTCACTGGCCAAGAGAAGACCAGCACTCAGCCTACGGTCGTCACCCTCTGATTATGGCAGTCGTCCAAGTCACCGAACTATTCCGCGAGCGGCAAGGCAATACGTCGGCCAGCAATGGCAAGACCGCCACCCGGTTATTCCACGTCCTCACGGATGATGTGAATGATGGTGTTGGAGTGGTCGAGGCCGCCGATGGATTACCGCCGATCGGCGAGGCACTGGCGGGCGATCCCGATCCGCCGCGCAAATGTTCCAATTACACCTCGACGCAAGTGGACGAGTCAAACGTCCTCTGGCTCGTGCGTGTTGATTACGAGTACAAGCCGACAACGAATGATCCTGGCGGGGACAATGGCGGCATCGACATCTCGTGGGACTTTGAAGAGTCCCAAGAGCCGATCTTCGTTGACGGGAATGGCAATGCGATCCTGAACTCCGCCGGACAATCCTTCGACCCGCCGATTGATGACATTATCAGCGATCTCGTGTTGACCATCACGCGCCCGGAGTTCTCATTCGATGTGGCGAGGGCCGTGTCGTTTAAGGACGCGGTGGACTTCGGCTTCCTCGCTTCAAACGGACACGCGAAGATGCGCGGCATCTCGGGGCGCAGGGGGATCGTTGGCGGGTTCAACCTGTGGCTCGTGACGTATCGCATCGTGTTCCGAGAGTTCAATCCCACTGATGGGCGATTCGGGTGGAACCGCCTGATTCTGGACGAGGGCAAGATCCAAGTCGCCGCCGTTGATCCCGGCGGTGGAATCGTCCAAGTCGCGCCGATCCTCGATGCGTCCGGTCAACAGGTATCGAACCCGGTGAAGCTCAACGGGCAGGGCGTACCAATTTCTACGCAAAATCCCCCGAGCGCAACCGAGCCGTTCATCGTTTCAACTGATGGCCAGTCCGTCTTCCGCGTCGTGCAGCCGAAGAAGCTCCGATCATTCTCGACGCTCGGCCTCCCGATTAGCTAAGGACTCAATTCAATGGCAACCCCAGTCTGGAAAGGCGGCACGACAGCCGTCGCGCAAGTTGATATCGTTACCGCCGGCGGAACGTGGGAGAGTACCGACGTGGCATCTCTCACCCTGGAAGGTGAAGACGGAACCACGTCCACGCTAGACACCGTTGCGGGGAGTACGACGATCGCGACGATCATG
>Ga0196963_10001466_pt1 | contig 15942 bp, 13 predicted proteins | sample S1_5metaG_FD_148600 | JGI IMG/M metagenome (GOLD analysis project Ga0196963, IMG submission 148600) | Soil microbial communities from Anza Borrego desert, Southern California, United States - S1_5 | ecosystem: Environmental > Terrestrial > Soil > Desert | place: USA: California | collected... | reverse complement strand
GCAAGTCGACGGTGTCGCAGCTGCTGATGCGGCTCTACGACCCGCAGCTGGGCAGCATCCGCTACGCGGGCGTCGACCTGCGCGAGCTGTCGGGACCGGAGCTGCGCCGGCGCTTCGGCGTCGTGCCGCAGGATCCGTTCATCTTCCGCACCTCGATCCGCGACAACCTGCGCGTCGCGCGCCCGGACGCGGACGACGCCGCCATCCGCCGCGCCTGCGAGCTGGCCAACGCCTGGGAGTTCATCGCCGCGCTCCCCGAAGGCCTCGACACCCGCGTCGGCGAGGGCGGCTCGACGCTGTCGGGCGGCCAGCGCCAGCGCCTGGCGATCGCGCGCGTGCTGCTCGCCGATCCGCCGTGCTTCGTCTTCGACGAGGCGACCAGCGCGCTCGACACCCTGAGCGAGCAACTGATCCAGGACGCGCTCGAGAAGAACGTCGGCGGCCGCACGGCGATCTTCATCGCCCACCGCCTGGCGACGGTGAAGAACTGCGACCGCATCGTGGTCATCGCCGCGGGCCGCGTCATCCAGGACGGGACCTACGACGAGCTGGCGATGCAGCCGGGGATGTTCCGGGATCTGGTCGTGGGGCAGCAGCTGCGGCACTGACGGCTCGGGAAGCCGGGACGCTCGAGGCCGAAGCTCGAAGCTCGAAGCGCGAAGCGCGAAGCGCGAAGCTCGAAGCTCGAAGCTCGAGGCTCGAAGCCAGAAGCCCACAAGCCCGAAGCCCGAAGCCCGCACCGCGGCGGGTCGGCTCATCCGTCCGGGGCCACCCGTTCGACCGGACTCCCTGCACCGTGGTAGCGCTACCATTGCAGTCCGGGCCATGCTTCTAGCATCCGCCCCCTCATGCCCGCCACCCGGCGCGGGCGGGATCGGGCGCCCCCCTGCGCCTCGTTGTCGAAGCCACATCCGGCCGTCTCACGGCCACGGAGCTGTAGTGAGCAAGTCGTTCAAGTTCGCGGTCATCGGCGCGGGCGGCATCGCCGGCGCGCACGTGCACAACATCAAGAAGGTCGAGGGCGTCGAGGTCGTCGCGGCCGCCGACATCAACGAGGCCGGGCTCAAGAAGTTCGGCGAGACGCACGGCATCAAGAAGCTCTACACCGACTACAAGGAGATGCTGGCGAAGGAGAAGGACATCGACGGCGTGGGCGTCTGCACGCCCAACGGCCTGCACGCCGAGAACGCGATCGCCGCGCTGAAGGCCGGCAAGCACGTGATCGTCGAGAAGCCGATGGCGATGAACGCCGCCGAGTGCAAGAAGATGATCGAGGCGGCGAAGAAGGCCGACCGCCACCTGGTCACCGGCTTCCAGTTCCGCTTCGACCCCAAGACCCAGGTCATCCGCCGCCAGATCGAGGAAGGCGCGTTCGGCAAGATCTGCTACGTGCGCTGCCAGGCGCTGCGCCGCCGCGGCATCCCGAACTGGGGCGTCTTCGGCCGCAAGGACCTGCAGGGCGGCGGCCCGATGATCGACATCGGCGTGCACGTGCTCGAGATGGCGCACTACATGATCGGCTCGCCGCGCCCGGTCGCCGCGACCGGCAACACCTTCACCTACATCGGCGACAAGCCGTCGAACGTCGCGTCGATGTGGCCGAACTGGGACCACAAGACCTACACCGTCGAGGACCTCGCGGTCGGCATGGTGCGCTTCGACAGCGGCGCGATGCTGACCATCGAGGCGATGTTCGCCGGCCACATCGAGAAGGACGTGTGGACCGTCCAGATCATGGGCGAGAAGGGCGGCGCGTCGTGGGATCCGATCCAGGTCTTCAAGGACCAGGACGGCTACATGATGAACCAGACGCCGTCGTTCGTCGGCACCTGGGACAACTTCGAGAAGAAGATGCGCCACTTCGTCGAGGTCTGCCGCGACGGCAAGACCAGCATCTCGACCGGCGACCACGGGCTGATGGTCCAGCAGATGCTCGATGGCGTCTACAAGAGCGCGGAGATGAAGAAGGAAGTCGAGATCAAGTAAATCGGAGCTTCGAGCTTCGAGCTTCGAGCTTCGAGCTTCGAGCTTCGAGCTTCGAGCTTCGAGCTTCGAGCTTCGAGCTTCGAGAATGACGGCCGGAGGCGATCGCCTCCGGCCGTGTCGTTTGACGACGCCCGCCGACGTGCAGCATCCGCGCGATGCGCATCGTGCTGCTCATGGTGCTCGCCACCTCCGCGATGGCCGTCGACGCGACCGCCGCCGACACGACCGCCGCCGACCGCGCCTACGGCGAAGGCCTGGCCGCCTACGAACGCGGACTGGCGGCGCATGCGCTGAAGGACACCGAGACCGCGACCAGCGAGCTGACCGCCGCGCGCGCCGCGCTCGACGACGCCATCAGCCGCTACCGCGCGCTGATCTCGACCAGCGGCACGGTGCTGCCCGATGCCGAGCGCCGTCTCGGCGACGCGCTGGCCGTGGGCCGCGCGTGCTGCGGCCGCGAGAGCCTGTGGAAGCGCTATGCGGTCGGGCCGAAGCCGACCGGCAAGTGAACCCCGGCCTTACTTCCTGAACCGCGCCGGCACCGGCGCGCCCGCGCCGTGCTTCTCCGGCGCCTTGGCGTACAGCGCCTGGGCCTTGGGCATCTGCTGGCGGAACGCCTCGGCGCGGTCGCCGGTGGCGGGATGGGTGCTCAGGTACTTCTGCACGCCGCCGGCATCGCCGCCGGCGACCTGGCCGAAGCGCTCCCAGAACTTCACGCCCTCGGCCGGATCGTAGCCGGCCATGGCCATGTACTGCAGGCCGAGCTCGTCGGCTTCGAGCTCGTGCTTGCGGCTGAAGGGCAGGATCGCCGCGACGTTCAGGCCGATGCCGAACGCGGCGGACGCCAGCTGGCTGACCTCGGGCGTGTACTCCTGGGTCTGCAGGTAGGTGCCGAGCAGCGCCTGCGCGCCGGCGGCGAGCTGGCCCTGGGTCATGCGCTCGCCGCCGTGGCGGGCGATGGCGTGGGCGATCTCGTGGCCCATGACCGTCGCGATGCCGGCCTCGTTCTGGCACAGCGGCAGGATGCCGGTGTAGAACGCGACCTTGCCGCCGGGCAGGCAGAAGGCGTTCATCTGCTCGGACTCGATCAGGGTGAACTCGTACTGGAAGCCGCGGTCGGGCGCGACGGCGGCGAGGCGCTTGCCGACGCGCTGGATCATCGCGTTGCCCTCGGGATCGGTCGACGGCTTCTCGGTCGCCAGGACCTCGCCGTAGGCCTGCGCCCCGAGCTGGTTCTCCTGCTCGGCGCTGGTGATCAGGAACTGCTGACGGCCGGTGCCTTCGACCTTCTGCAGGCAGCCGGTCGCGCCCAGCGCGAGCGCGCCGACCACCAGGAACGAGAACAGTCGGCGCATGGGATCCCCCTCCGGCGGTGCCGGGCGGGAATCGGTCTAGACTCTTGGCGGCCGTTGGCAACGAGCGCCACGCGACGTCGGTACGCTCAGGCCTCCGCCGCGGCGCCCGCCGCCGGCTCGCCCTTATACCGCGCGAGCTTGTTCCACAGCGTGCGCAGCGAGATGCCGAGGCGATCGGCGGCCAGCTGCTTGTCGCCGCCGGCGCGCTCGAGCGTCGCGAGGATGTGCCGGCGCTCGAGCTCATCGATGGTGCAGTCGCCGTCGCCGGCGCCGTCCGCGGTGCTGGCGACCGGCGCCGCGGCGCGCGTGCCGGAGCCGGCATCGCGGGCGAGCTCGGGCAGGCACCGGCGCACCGCCGCGGCGTCGATCGGCGCGTCGCCGTTGAGCACCACCAGGCGCTCGACGACGTTGACCAGCTCGCGCACGTTGCCCGGCCACGAGTACGAGGCGAGCACCGCCTCGCCATCCGCGCTCAGCTTCGTCGCGCAGCCCATCTCCTTGGCGAAGTGCGCGAGGTAGTGCCGCGCGATCGCCGGCACATCGGCGCGGCGCTCGCGCAGCGCCGGCAGGATCACCGGCACGACGTTGAGGCGGTAGTAGAGGTCGGCGCGGAAGTCGCCGCGCCCGACCGCCGCCATCAGGTCGCGGTTGGTGGTGGCGACGATGCGCACGTCGATCTGGATCGGCTTGGTCGAGCCGACGCGCTCGAACTCGCGCTCCTCGAGCACGCGCAGCAGCTTGGCCTGCAGCTCGGGCGAGATCTCGCTGACCTCGTCGAGCAGCAGCGTGCCGCCGTCGGCGGCCTCGAAGCGCCCCGCGCGGGCCTCGTCGGCGCCGGTGAACGCGCCCTTCTCGTGGCCGAACAGCTCGCTGGTCAGCAGGGTCTCGGTCAGCGCGGCGCAGTTGACGCGGATGAACGGCCCGGCGGCGCGCGGGCTCTGCTCGTGCAGCGCGCGCGCGACCAGCTCCTTGCCGGTGCCGCTCTCGCCCTGCACCAGCACCGTCGCGGTGGCGCGCGCTGCTCGCGCGATGGTCGCGAAGACCTCCTTCATCGCCGTGGAATCGCCCATGAACGAGCGCGCCTTGTGGCGGTCCCGCGACTCGCTGCGCAGGGCGCGCACCTCGCGCACCAGCGACTCGCGTTCGTTCAGGCGGATGAGCAGCGCCTCGACCTGCTCGACGCCGAACGGCTTCATCAGGTAGTCGTAGGCGCCCTGGCGCATGCTCTCGACCGCGCTCTCGACCGAGGCGAACGCGGTCATCATCACCACCGGCATCGCCGGCCATTTCTCCTTGGCCTTGAGCAGCAGCTTGAGGCCGCCCATCCCCGGCATGCGGATGTCGCTGATCAGCAGGTCGGCGGGTTCGGCCTCCAGCGCCTTGAGCGCGTGGACGCCGTCCTTGGCCGTGCGCACCGTGATCCCGAGCCGCGGCAGGATCTCGGCCAGGAGTTCCCGGTTGAGGATCTCGTCGTCGGCGACCACGGCGCTGCGGATGGTCATGGGCAGGTCCCTGTCGTACGCCGGTACGGAGGCTGTGGCGGACCGCGACGCCGCGGACCGCTCGAGGCGTTCGACGGGGGGACCGGGCACATGCGGTGCCAATGGCCTCGGTGCAGGTGATGCAGCCCACGGGGGTTGGACCCGGTCGCCGCACCGAGGTCGAGGCGCACGCGGCACCGGTCGACCCAAGTTAGTTTGTGTACACGACTTGCGTGAGACGACCGGGGCGTTTCGCGCCCCCGGCGGCACAGGTAGCGCGCGCGCTCGCCACCGGGCGGACGGCCGGCACGTATCCCGCCGCCCCCTCCGGACACTAGGGGTCGAAACCCGTACCCTCGGAGACTCCATGACCCTCACGTCGAACCCGTTCCTGCGCGCGCTCGCCCTGACCATCGTCGCGCTTGGCGCCGCTGTCGGCGCGGCCGCCGGCACCACGGTCGCGCGCACCCTCGACCATGCCGGGCTCGCGCGCACCTGGCGCCTGCACCTGCCGGCGGCGCCGCGGCCGGGCACCGCGCTGGTCATCGCCCTGCATCCGATGTTCACCGACGGCGGCGCGATGGAGGCGCTCAGCGGCTTCAGCGCCATCGCCGACCGCGAGGGCTTCGTCGTCGCCTATCCGGACGGCATCGACGGCACCTGGGACTTCGGCCAGGAATGGTATCCGCACGACGACGTCGGCTTCATCGCGGCGCTGATCGACGTCATCGCCGCCGAGCAGGCGATCGACCGCTCGCTGGTCTTCGCCACCGGCATGTCAGCGGGCGGCTACGTCTCGTTCGTGCTCGCGGCGCGGCGGCCGGACCTGGTGGCGGCGATCGCGCCGGTGGTCGGCGGCATGCTCGACCGGACGGCGGCGCTGCTCCCCGGCGAGCTGCCGGTGCCGGTACTGATGATCAATGGCACGCAGGACTGGCTCGTGCCCTACCAGGGGACGGTCTGGCCGTTCTATGGCCGGATGCTGTCGGCGCCGGCGACCGCGGGCACCTGGGCCGCGAGCAACGGCTGCACGGCGATGAGCACCGTGCGCATGCCGGACCGCGCGTGGTTCGACGGTTGCCGCCCGCTGCTGACGACCTGGTCGCGCGGCGTCGGCGGCGCCGAGGTCAGGCTGATCACCATCGAGGGCGGCGGGCACACCTGGCCCGGCAGCCCGCTGACTGCGATGTTCGGCAACGTGTGCATGGACTTCTCCGCCAGCGAGGCGATCTGGGCGTTCTTCCGCGACCACGCGCGCACGGCATCGCTGGCGCCGGCGAACCGGGGCTGAGACGATGGACGGCGCGCGCACTACCATCGGGACGGCGACGACGCCAGGCGACGAGGCGCTGCTCGCGCGCTGGCGGCAGGCGCGCTGCGAGGACGCCTTCGCGGCGCTCGTGGCGCGCCACGCCGCGCCGGTGCGCGCGACCTGCGAGCGCCTGCTCGGCGAGCGTCATCCGGCGCTGGACGACGCCTGCCAGGGCGTGTTCCTGGTCTTCGCCCGGCGCGGCGGCGAGATCCGCGCGGCAGGCGCGCTCGCCTCGTGGCTGCACCGCACGGCGCGGCGCGTGGTCGGCAACCTGCGCCGCGCCGACCGTCGCCGACGGCGGCACGAGCGGCACGCGCGCGACCTGCTGGCGGTGCCGGCGCCGGCGGCGCCGCCCGAACCCGATGCCGCGGCGGCGCTGATCGACGACGCGATCGCCGCGCTGCCCGACGGCCAACGCGAGGCGATGCTGCGCCACGCGCTGGCCGGCCGCTCGCAGGCGCAGGTCGCCGCCGAGCTCGGCGTCAGCGAGGGCGCGGTGAAGAAGCGCGTCGCCGACGCCAAGGCCAACCTCCGCCGCTGGTACGCGCGCCGCGGCGTCGCCGTGCCCGCGATCCTGCTGCTCGGGGCGTCGAGCGCGCCGGCGGCGGTCCCGCCCGCTCTTGCCACCGCGTGCGCCGGCGCAGCCAGCGGATCGGTGGCGCCGCGCGCGCTCGGGTTGGCGGATGCGGCGCTGCGCGCCTCGGGCGCCGGCAAGCTCGCCCTCGCCGCCACGCTCGCCACCGCGATCGTCATCGCCGGCGCGCTGGCGGCGGCGCCCAGCGCCGTGACGCCGGCCGGATCGATCGCGCCGCCGGCGGCGACGACCGCCGGCGATCGTGCCGCGGTCGTCGCGGCGATCGCCGAGCCGATCGCGGCGATCCGCGCCTTCGACCTGCGTCGCCTCGACGCCGCGCTCGGCGCGGGCGAGCGCGCGGCGATGCGCGCCCGCTGGCGCTCCTTCCAGACCCGGCGGCGGCCGCTGGCCGAGGCGGGGCTCGACGTCGCCCTCCGCATGGCCCGATCGCCGGTCGGCGAAGCGTTGGCCGAGATGGCGCCGCCGACGATCGCGCTCCTGCCGCGCGCGTTGACCGACGCCGCGGCGGAATTCCACCGCCGGCGAGAGCCCGAGCTGGCCCGGCTGATGCTCGATCTCGCCCACGATTTCGGGCGCGCGATGGATCCGGCGGTGCTCGCTGATCCGCAGCGCGCGCGGCAGGCGATGACCGCGCGCCTCGCCACCATCCGGCTGTTCGGCATCACGCGCGTCGACGACCTGCGCCGGCTGGATTACGACGCGCTGCTCGACCGCCTCGCCGTGGTCTTCGCGTCGATGCGCGCGTGGGACGCGCCGTACGGGTTGGACTTCGATCGCCTGCTCGGCTCGGTCGAGGTGGCCGCGGTCGAGGGCGACGGCGCCGAGCGCGTGGCCGTGCTCGCGCTGGAGGCGTTCGGCCGTAGCCATCGCCTGCGCCTGCGCTGCGTGCGCGAGGACGACCGCTGGCGTTGCCCGGCGGTCGACGCCTTCGTCGGCGTGCTGGTCCAGTCGGTGATGCGCAACTTCTCGCCGTGAGGGCGCGCTCGACGCTCGACGCGCTACTTCGCCTTCACGATGAGCACGGTATCGACCGCGCCCGACGGCAGCGTCAGGCGCACCTTGCCGGTCGCATCGGTGCTCGCGTCGACCGTCGCCTGGAGCGCGCCGCTGACCAGGTCGCGGGTCTCGATGGTCACCGCCAGATCGGGGCGCATGCCGCTCAGGCCGAAGGACATCGCGCGATCGAACGCGACGCGCGGCCGCTTGCCCACCAGGTGCGCGTGCCAGGTGTCGGCGCGATGGTGCGGCCAGATCAGCGCCTGGGTCGGACCGAGCCAGCCGAGCACGCGCAGGTCGTGGCCCTGGTTGGGCGTCAGCGGCGCGAGGCCGGTTTCGCGCCAGTCGATCAGGCGGACGCACGCGCTCAGGCCGCGGTGCGCGTCCCACAGGCCCTGGTGGTCGATGTACACGTCCCACCACCAGTTCATGCCCGCGCCGTAGCCGCCGAGCAGGAAGCCCGACCACAGCTGCTGGCGCATGAGCAGGCCGTCGGGATCGCCGTCGTTGCCCGGATTGTCCGTCTCGGCTCCCTGGTAGCCGACCTCGGAGAAGCAGAACGGACGGCCGATGGCGTGCGCGGCCGCGGCGCCCGCCGCGAGCAGGCCGATGCCGTCGGTGGTATCGGCGCGGAACAGCGACGGCCCGCCGACGAACTCGAGCACGTAGCCGCGCAGCTGCACGAGATCGATGCCCGGCTGGCGCGCGACCACGCCGATGTCGCTGCCGGCCCAGCTGATGGTGCGCAGGCGGTGGTCCTGATCGAGCTGCGCGACCAGCGCCGCGGCGCCCTTCGCCCAGTCGCCGGCGATCTGGCGCACGGCGCAGGCCATGTCGAGCTCGTTGAACAGCTCCCACGCCATGACCTGGTCGTCGGCGCCGTAGCGCGCGAACAGGTACTTGAGCCGGCGCGCGTACTGCGGCCCCGGCGACCGGGCGAGGAAGGTCGTGACGCGCGCGGCGAAGTCGCCGCCGTACGGGCACGACTTGCCGTAGACGAAGTCGTGGTGGTTGTCGAGCACCAGGGTGACGCGGATGCCATGGCGCCGCGCCGACGCGAACATCTGGTCGAGGAGCCAGGCGTGGTCGAGGCGGTAGTCGTCGGGCCGATCGGACTCGATCTGGCCGCACCAGCTCGCGCACCACACGCGCGCGTGGTTGCCGCCGGCGGCGGCGAGCGCGGCGAAGTAGGTCTCGAAGCGGCCGGGGCGATCGGGCGGCAGCGTCCATGCGATGTTCGGGCCGATCGGGATGAACGGCGTGCCGTCGGCGAACGCGAGCAGGCGCGGGTTGTGCGGGCTGATGCGGATCGGACCGGGCGGGAGCGCGGAGGCCGCGACCTCGATCTCGCCGACCGCGAGCGTGGCGCTGCTGTCCGGCGACAGCAGCCGCCAGCGGTGGGTCCCGGCGACGCGCGCGACGTGACGCACCTGCAGGCCGCGCTCGCCGGTCGCGGTGAACTCGGGGCCGGCGGCGACCGCGGCGTCGACCTGGTGCGGCTGGGTGAGGAAGGCGCGACGGCGGACGATCGCGGTGTCCGGCGCGGTGAACTCGATCAGCGGGCAGCGCTCGACATCGCACGACAGCCAGCCGTCGGCGGGGCCGCGCACGTCCCAGGTCAGCAGGTCGCCGACGCTCGCGGACGCGAAGGTCGGCGCGAGGTCGACGGCGTTCGCGCAGGCGAGCGACGCGATCCATGCACAGACGGCGATCAGGACCCGCGGGCGCATCGGTCCGAGGCTACCTCGCGGTAGAGGGCGTCATAGCGCGCAGCCAGCGCCATCGGCGCCAGCGCCGCGGCGACGGCGCGCCCGGCGGCGACGCGGCGCGCGCGCAGCTCGGGCCCGTCGAGCAGGCGCTGGCAGGCGTCGGCCAGGGCGAACGCGTCGCGCGGCGCGCTCTCGATCGCCCCGGCGCGCCCGAGGTCGATCAGGCCGCCGACCGCGGGAGCGACCACGGCGACGCCCGCCGACATCGCCTCGACCGCCGCCAGCGGCAGGCCCTCGTTGCGGCTCGACATCAGCAGCAGGTCGAAGGCGCCCAGCGCCTCGGCCGCCGGCACCTGGCCGGTGACCACCACCGAGACGCCGAGGCTCGTCGCGCGGGCGATGATCGCGTCGCGCTCGCGGCCATCGCCGCAGATCACGCCCTGCACCGGCCGGCGCGCGGTCAGCCACGACAACGCCTCGAGCCACAGCGCGCCATCCTTCACCGGCGCCAGGCGCCCCAGGAAGCCGATGCGCGGCGCGCCGAGATCGAGCCGCGCGTGCCAGGGCGCCGCCCGCGGCACGACCGGGTCGACCGGCGGCGGCAGGACGTGCCAACGCGCGCGCGTGCCGATGCGGTAGCGCCCCGCCAGCTCGTGGTGCTGCGACGCGGTCAGGGCGTGGTGGTGCGCACCGTGCGCCAGCAGGCGTTCCGCGGCGCGCAGGCCGGCCGAGACGGTCGTGCCGAAATAGCCGCTCAGCACATGGCCGTGGTAGGTGTGCAGGCACGGGCGGCGGTCGATCCGGCAGGTGATGCGGCCGAGCGCGCCGGCCTTGGCGGTATGGGTGTGGACCACGTCCGGCGCCAGCGCGCGCAGCCGCGCGATCAGCGCCAGCCCCGCGCGCGCGTCGCCGATCGGCCGCGCGCTGCGGCCCAGCGCGGGGATCCGCTCCACGCGCAGGCCGTCGGCGGCGAGGGCGTCGGCCAGATCCGGCTCGTCATCGCTGGTCGTCCCGGTCAGGACGATGCTCTCGTGACCATGCGCGCGCATCATCCGCGCCAGGTTCGCGACGATGCGCGCCGGTCCGCCGTCGTTCAGCCGCGCGATGACGTGGACGATGCGCACGCCGCATCCTCGGCCCGGGCGGGCTGGCGCCAACCGCCGTGCGCCACCGCCCGGGCGGAGCTTGCCGGACGGACGCGGCGGGCGACGGTCGCGGCATGGATCTGGTCGAGGGGTTGAAGGCCGCGCTGATCGGCGTCATCGAGGGGCTGACCGAGTTCATCCCGGTGTCCTCGACCGGCCACATCGTCGTCGCCCAGCGCCTGCTCGGCTTCGACGACCCGGGCGAGGTGTTCGCCGTGGTCATCCAGCTCGGCGCGATCCTCGCGGTGTGCGCGTACTACAACGCGCGCATCTACCGCCTGCTCGCCGGCTTCTTCAGCGACGCCAAGGCGCGCCGCTTCGTCGCCAACGTGCTGATCGCCAGCGTGCCCGCGGCGATCGTCGGCCTGGCGCTGAACGACTGGCTGGAGAAGAACGTCTTCCCCCAGCCGCGCGCGTCGTGGGTCATCGCCAACACGCTGTGCCTCGGCGGCTTCGCGATCCTCGCCATCGAGCGCCGCCAGCGCGCGCCGACCTGCGGCGACGCGCTCGAGATGCCAGCGCGCACCGCGCTGGGCATCGGCCTGTTCCAGCTGCTGGCGCTCATCCCCGGGGTCTCGCGCAGCGGCGCGTCGATCCTCGGCGCGATGCTGATCGGCGTGGATCGCCGCGTCGCGACCGAGTTCTCCTTCTTCCTCGCCATCCCGGTCATGATCGGCGCCTCGGGGCTGAAGCTGGTCAAGCACCGCGACCACCTCGACGGCCGCTGGGGCGTGATCGCGATCGGCTTCGTGGTCTCGTTCGTGGTCGCGATCGCCGTCGTGCACTGGCTGATCAAGTACGTCTCGCAGCGCGATTTCCGCGCCTTCGGCTGGTACCGCATCGTCGCCGGGCTGCTGCTGGCGGGCTTGCTCGCCCTCGGGCTGGTGTGAGCGTGGCGCGATGCCGCTGATCGTCCTCGAAGGCATCGACGGTTCGGGCAAGAGCACGCAGGTGCGGCTGCTCGGCGAGCGGCTGCAGCGGATGGGCCGCCCCTACCGCGCGCTGCGCGAGCCCGGCGGCACTGCGCTGGGCGAGCAGCAGCGCGCGCTGCTGCTCGATCCCGCGACCCAGGCCTGCCCGACCGCCGAGCTCTTCGGCTATCTCCAGGCGCGCGCGCAGCTCTGCCACGAGGTCGTGGCCCCGGCGCTGGCGCGCGGCGAGCTGGTCGTGCTCGACCGCTTCTACCACTCGACCATCGCCTACCAGGCCTACGGCCTCGGGCTGCCGCACGACGCCGTGCGCGCCGCGATCCGGCTCGCGATCGGCGACATCGCGCCGGCGGTCGTGCTGTGGATCGAGCTCGACCCGGCGATCGCCGCCCGGCGCCGCGCCAGCGCGCGCGGCGAGGACCGCATCGAGGCGCGCGGCCTGGCGTACCTCAAACGCGTGCACGACGGCTTCGCCGCGCTCGCCGCGGCGGGCGAGATGATCGCGCTCTCCGGGCTGTCCGCTCCCGAGGACCTGGCGCGCGATATCTGGACGCGCGTCGCGCCGATCGTCGGCTGAACGACGCGAGGCGTCGCGAAACTCGTCGTGCCATGTTTGACGGTGACCAGACCGTCGCAGGATGCCGCGCTCCTTCCCAACCAGGAACGCGCACCATGCGGCATCATTCCCTCACATGCATCCTCGCGGCGTCCACCGCGATCATCGTGCTCGCCGGCTGCGGCGGCGGCGGTGGCGACGGCGGCGGCGGCAGCAGCAACGTCGCCCCGCCGGCCGGCGGCGTGACCGGCAACATCAACGGCGTCTGGACGGTCGCGGGCTCGGGCGGCGCGTCGCCCGAGGACATCCGGGTCTACGCGGTGAAGGACGACAGCCTCGGCGGCACCATCCTGATCGGCCGCCAGAACGAGGGCGCGTCGACCGCCGATCTCGCCAACGCCGAGGACTACTCGCGCGGCGTGACCGTCGGCGGCAGCGGCTTCACCTACACCTACCAGTTCTCCGGCCTGACGCGCGTCTACACCGTCACGTCGATGAACGCGTCGAGCGTGTCGGGGACGCGCAAGATCGGCGGCGACGCCGCGACCAGCCTCACCGGCGGCAAGACCTACGGCCCCTCGCCGCTGGCCGACGCCCTCGCCGGCTACTACGGCCTGAACGGTGGCGACTTCGAGGTCGGGCTGCGCAAGCAGGCCGGCGTCTGGCAGGTCGGTGAGCTGGACGACGAGGACGAGTGGGTCTGGCACGACGCGACCATCGATGGCGACAACCTCGTGAAGGTGACGCTGACCGACGGCGACCGGATCGTCTTCTTCATCAACGACGGCGCCGACGACCAGCTGCGCGGCTTCTACGTCAACGACGCCTCGGGGACCAAGGAAGCCTTCCCGGTCCGCGGCAAGCGCGTGGACATGCCCGTGCTCATCGCCAACGGCTGAGCCGACCGCGACGGCGCGGTGCGCGCCGCGACGCCGAACCACATGACCCGGCGGGCCGCCGGGTCATGTGGTTGTCAGAATGCTCCCGCGCGCGCGATCGCCTTCAGCGTCGCGGTCGCCTTGCGCAGCGTCTCCTCGTACTCGCTCGCCGGCACGCTGTCGGCGACCACGCCGGCGCCGGCCTGCACGTGCACCTGGCCCGGGGTGAGGATGGCGGTGCGCAGGGCGATGCAGGTGTCGAGGTTGCCGCGGAAGTCGAGGTAGCCGACCGCTCCGGCGTAGGCGCCGCGCTTCAGCGGCTCGAGCTCGTCGATGATCTGCATCGCGCGCACCTTGGGCGCGCCGCTGACCGTGCCGGCGGGGTGGCAGCAGCGCAGCGCGTCGAGCGCGTCGAGATCCGGGCGCAGGCGGCCCTCGACGTGGCTGACGATGTGCTGCACGTGGCTGTAGCGCTCGATGACCATGCGCTCGACCAGGCGCACGCTGCCGGGGACGCAGCAGCGGCCGACGTCGTTGCGGCCGAGGTCGATGAGCATGGTGTGCTCGGCCAGCTCCTTCGGATCGGCGAGCAGCGCGCGCGCCAGGGCCTCGTCCTCGTCGGGCGTCTTCCCGCGCGTCGTCGTGCCCGCGATCGGGCGCACCGCGACCGTGCCGTTGTCGACGCGGACCATGATCTCCGGGCTGGCGCCGACCAGGCTGGCGTCGCCGAAGCGCAGGTGGAACAGGTACGGGCTGGGGTTCAGGCTGCGCAGGCTGCGGTAGACCTGGAAGGGCGTCAGCGCGCACGGGGCGCTCAGGCGCTGCGACAGCACGACCTGGAACGCGTCGCCGGCCTTCACGTACTCCTGGATGCGGCGCACGCCGGCTTCGTACGTCGCGCGCGGCGTGTGCTGCGTGTAGGACGGCTCGACCGCCGGCGCGTCGCGCACCAGGCGCGGCGCCATCGGCACCGACAGCCGCGCGGTGAGCGCGTCGAGCTCGGCCTCGGCGGCGGTCCAGGCGGCGTCGAAGGACTGGCCCTCGCTCAGATCGAGATGCGTGATCAGCAGCAGATGGTTGTAGCTGTGGTCGAACACCAGGACGGTGTCGAAGCGCATCAGGTGCAGATCGGGCAGGCCGAGCGGATCCGGCGGGCAGCCGGGCAGGCGCTCGGAGAGGCGGATGGTGTCGTAGCTGAAGTAGCCGACCAGGCCGCCCGAGAAGCGCGGGAAGCCCTGCACGGGCGGGCTCTTCAGGCCGGCGACATAGCCGCGCACGGCCTGGTAGGGATCGCCCGGAAGGGCCTCGGGAGCGCGACCCTCGCGATGGAGGCGCACACCGGCGAGATCGCCGACGAGCCGGGCGCGCGGCCGCACGCCGAGCATGCTGTAGCGCGCGACGCGCTCGCCGCCGACCACGCTCTCGAACAGGAAGGCGTACGGCTCGTCCTGGATGCGCGCGAGCACCGAGACCGGCGTCAGGTCGTCGCAGACCAGGCGCCGCATCACCGGGATGAGGTTGAAACCCGCCGCGGCGGAAGCGGCGCAGGCCGCGCGATCAGGCGTCATCGCGGCGGTCATAGGCCGCACGAGGGACCTGCCAAGGCCGCCAGCGATCGCTGGCCGGGACCGAGCGCGGCTGTCAAGCTCGAGTGCCGCCCCTGCACCGTCTGGTGCGTTCGCTCCGTTATAAGATGCGCTTTGCTGCTTGAATGAGCAGTCAACGCAGCCTGCTGCGATTGACACCCTGCGACGCAGCGCATAGCTTCCGCCCTTCGACCGGCCGCCCCCGTCGTTCCGTGTGGGAATCGACGGACCCTGTTTTCCCCTCGAAAGGAAGCCCGCCTGTGAGCCTTCGTTACATCGTTCCCGCCCTCGGCCTCATCGCCTTCACCAATCCCGCGGCCCAGGCCGCTGACGGTGCGCTGAGCATCGGCGGGTTCGTCGACACCATCCTGTCGCTCGACGACGATCGCAGCGCGAACGTCGCGGCGACGGATCGCAACGAGGAGGACGCAAGCCTTCAGTTCATCGCCGATGTCGAACTCCGCCTCGGCTACAAGATCGGCGAGAAGGTCGGCGCGAAGGTCGACCTCGAATTCCATAATGAGAGCGACGACGCGGGCCCCGACGATTCGGAGATGGATCTCGAGCAGGCGTTCATCAACTACGCCTTCGCCGATTCGATGTCCTGGACCATCGGTAAGTTCACCACCCCGCTCGGCTGGGTGGCGGCTGACGCCGACGGTCTCTATCGCATCAATGCGGGCATCGTCCCTGGTGGCTTCGACGATGTCTCGGGTCTCTACGGCAGCGATGTCGTTGGTACGGCCTTGAACTTCACCGTCTCGGACGATCTCGGCATCAGCGTCTTCCTGGTCAATGGTTGGGGGCTCGAGACCGCCGACAACTACAACGACGACAAGTTCTCGGGAGATCGCAACAGCCTGCTGCTCGGCGTGGGCGTTGATGTCGTCTACCAGATCGCTGACGTCGGTTCGGTGAACTTCGAAGCGGTCTACGATCCGCAGAATGCCGCCAACGGCGCGGCCGGTGCGGCCAATGCTTCTGCCGGCGACGTATTCCAGCTCGGTCTGAACGGCACGTTCAAGCCGTATGAAGCCCTCACTCTCGGCGCGGAAGTGATCTACCGTGGCGTCGGCGAGGATGATGGCGCCGGCAACGACGACCGCACCGATTACGGCGTGGTTGCGATGGCCAACCACACCATCCCCGGCTTCCCCTGCCCGGCGTCGGCGACGGTGATGTACCAGCGCCACGACCGCGAAACCGATGACCTCCGCGATCAGGCCGCCAATGAGGTCGCCGTCGCGCTGCTGACCAACCCGACCGGCGACGCGAAGTTCGCGCTCAACGCCGAAGTCGGCTATGAGTTCTACGACGGCGATTCGGGCGCCGTCGCGACCGTCGGCAACACGAACGACGAGTCGTGGGTCGTCGCGCTCGAGGCGCTCGCGGTCATCCCCTGACCCGATCGTAG
>Ga0196963_10001465_pt1 | contig 15949 bp, 14 predicted proteins | sample S1_5metaG_FD_148600 | JGI IMG/M metagenome (GOLD analysis project Ga0196963, IMG submission 148600) | Soil microbial communities from Anza Borrego desert, Southern California, United States - S1_5 | ecosystem: Environmental > Terrestrial > Soil > Desert | place: USA: California | collected... | reverse complement strand
TCGCACACCTCGTCGGCGCTCGGGAACCCCGGCAGGTCGGCGACCGCGGCCGACGGGTGCATCGGCGGCCGGTCCTTGGTGCCGCACCACAGCAGCGTGTAGCCGACGTCGGCAAGCGGGTCGCCGAGCGTCGCCATCTCCCAGTCGAAGACGCCGATGATGTCGGTGCCGTCGGCCTCGAACATGACGTTGCCGAGCCGGTAGTCGCCGTGGACGATCGTGACCGGGCCGGACGCCGGCACCGACCTCGACAGCCGATCGGAGAGCTCGTCGATGACCGGGTCGTCGGCCTCCTTGGCGCGGTGCCACTGGTCGGTCCACCGCGACACCTGGCGCTCGAGGTAGCCCGTGCGCTTGGCCGCGTCGCCGAGGCCGACGGCGTCGATGTCGACGGCGTGGAGCGTCTTCAGCACGTCGATGAAGCGCAGGCCCGCCCTGCGTGCTTCGTCGGCGTTGAGGTGGGCGAGCACCGACGGGTCGTGGGGCACGGCACCGAACAGCCGGGTCATCACGTAGAAGGGCGCGCCGATCACCGACTCGTCGTCGCAGTACGCGTGCACCGGGGGCACCGGCACGTCGCTTCCCTGCAGCGCGGAGAGGTAGCGGTACTCGCGGGAGACGTCGTTGGCCGACGGCAGGAACGCGCCGACCGGCGGGCGGCGCACCACGAGGTCGCGGTCGGCGGCCTTCACGCCGATGGTCAGGTTCGACGCGCCGCCGCTGATGATCTCGATCTCGACGCGCGGGTCACCGATGAGGTCCTTGTCGGCCAGCCAGCGGCCGAGCGCGACCGCATCGACGTCGCTCACTGTGTTGTCCGCTCCCGGCCTTCGGCCGGGCCGCTCGGGCCCCGTTCGACGTGGCTCACTTGAGCAGCGACTCCCGCAGCTCGCGCTTGAGGACCTTGCCGCTCGCGTTGCGGGGAAGCTCCTCGTTCACGATCCAGACCTTCACCGGGACCTTGAACGCGGCGAGCCGGCCCGCCACGTGGTCCTGCACGCCCTTCTCGTCGAGGGTCGCGCCGTCGCGGATCCGGATCACCGCGCCGACCTCCTCGCCGAGGCGGTCGTGCGGGATGCCGATGATCGCCGCCTCGGTGATGTCGTCGTGCTCGTAGAGCGCGCCCTCGATCTCGGCGGCGTAGATGTTCTCGCCGCCGCGGATGATCATGTCCTTGATGCGGTCGACGACGTAGAGGTTGCCCTCGGCGTCGAGCCGGCCGAGGTCGCCGGTGTGGAACCAGCCGTCGGTGAACGCCGCGGCGGTCGCCTCGGGCATCTCGAAGTACCCGCGCACCACGGTGGGGCCCTTCAGCCAGATCTCGCCGATCTCGTCGACGTCCGCCTCGCTGTCGTCGGGGCGGCGGATCGACACGTCGATCACCGGCGAGATCGGCTTGCCGACCGACTCGGGGTTCTTCACGTAGTCGGGACCGAAGTTGGCGATGGCGGCGCCGCTCGTCTCGGTGAGGCCGTAGCCGTTGCCGGGCGCGGCGCGTGACGCGAACTGGTCGTCGATCTTGCGCACGAGCTCCGGCGGTACGAGCGTCGCACCGGAGGAGATGCCGGTGAGGCTGGCGAGGTCGCTGCCGGCGGCCTGGGCGGCCTCGAGCAGCTGGAACATCGTGGTGGGAACGCCCGCAACCGCGGTGATCTGTTCGCGGTCGACGATCTTCACCGCTTCCTCCGCGTCCCACTTGTACATGAGCACGACCTTGCCGCCGCTCATCGTGTACGGCAGGAGGAACGACTGCAGTCCGCCGACGTGGAAGAGCGGGAACGTGAGCAGCGTCGACGGCGGCGGCGGCGTGAAGTCGGCGGGGAGTCCCGCGGCCTGCATCGCCGTCGCGGTGCGGTACACGCCCTGCATGAGGAAGCTGACGATGTTGCGGTGCGTCGCCGTGGCGCCCTTCGGCTTCCCCGTCGTTCCCGACGTGTACATGATCGTGGCGTCGTCGTCGGGGTGGATCGTGACCGCGGGCAGCGGCGGTGCGTCGCCACCCACGATCTTCTCCCACTCGGGGGTGCGCACGATCGTGAGCTCGCGGCCGGGGAGGCGCTCGGCGCGCTCGTCGTCGACGATCGCGAGCACCGAGCCGGAGTTGTCGAGGCCGTACTCGAGCTCGGGACCGGTCCACCACGCGTTGAGGGGGACGACCACGGCGCCGATGCTCGTGGCGGCGAAGAAGCTGATGGCCCACTCCGGGTAGTTGCGCATGGCGACGGCGACGCGGTCGCCCTGGCGCACGCCCTTGTCCTCCACCATCCAGCGGGCGACGGCGCGGACCGCGCGGTGGGCGTCGTCGAAGGTCAGCCGCTCGTCCTCGTAGACGAGGTAGTCGTTGGGGCCGTGCTTGGCGCTGTCGTCCCAGACCTGGCGGAGGCTCTGGGGCGCGTGCTTCCACGTCTTGGTCGGGACGCCGCGGACGTCGACGATCTCGATCTCGAAGGGGTCGATGTCTGCCACGCGCCGGAACTTAGCGTTCGTTCAGGTAGCGTGCCGGGCCGATGCCCGAGCGCCCTGGGAAGGTGGCGATCCTCCGAGCCGCCGTCGAGGTCATGGGGGAGGACGGCTACGAGGGCGCGTCCATGCGCGACATGGCCGCCCGGGCCGGCGTCTCGGTGGCCGCGCTCTACTACCACTTCCCGTCCAAGCACGACCTGCTGCGGGAGTTCCTCGACGAGGCCTACGACGTCACGCTGGCGCGCATCGACCGCCGCCGGGCCGACGCCGATGCGGACGCGGGCGCGCAGCTCGACTCGATCGTCGACACGCTGATCTGGTCGCACCTCCACGACTCGTTCGCCCAGCTGGCCTCCAACGTGGCGTTCCGCGAGTACACCCGCCTCAACCCGCCCGACCGTGCGGCGATCGAGGTCAAGCGGAAGGCGCTGCTGGATCTCGTCGAGGGCGTGTGCGCCGAGCTCGGTGCGTCCGAGCCGCGTGAGTCCGCCCGGGCGATCATCACGCTCGCCACCTCGCTCGTCGAGCCCTACGCCGACATCGGCCGCCCGCTCGACGAGGTGATCTCGCTGTACCAGGGCTTCGCTCGGGCGCTGGCTTCGGCGTAGTCACGGAACCCCGAGAACCCGCGACGAGGAGGCGGGGGTGGGCGTTGGTGCGCGGGCTCGGGGTGGTCGCGTGCTGACTTCGTGAAGGTCAAGGGCGCTTCGAGGGAGGCGGGGGTGGGCGCGGTGCGGTTGTTCCGTGCGGCCGGAGTCGCTCGGTGTCGATGGCCGCCGGACCCCTTCGCGTCCCGTGGCCGATGCAGACGTTGCTGCGCTGGCTTGGGCTGCTCTCGTGCTGGACAGCCGTGCAAAAACTTCAATGATTTCGGGTGTTTTCGGTTGCATTTCGTATCGAACATGTGTACGATTGGGACATGTCGGTCGAGGTGCGCGAGGTGGTCGCAGAGGTGCACGAACGCCTCGACGTGCTCGCCGGGCTCGACCTTGATGCACTCACGCCAGATGAGATCGCCGAGCACACCGTCGCCATGCACCGCCTGCAAGCCCGCGTCGAGGCGTTGACGGCGCGGTCGGTCGGCGTGTTCGACCGCCGCGGTGACCTGCAGGGTGCGCGCGGCACCGCACCGTGGCTCGCGTGGCAGACGAAGATCCCGCTCGCTCGTGCCAAGGCGGAGCTGTCACGGGCGCGGGCGTTGCGGAAGATGCCCGAGACGCGTGCCGCGCACGAAGCCGGCGCGATCTCTGCTGAGCATGTGCGGCTGCTCGCCGGCGCATACCGAGCGGCGCCGGAGCTGTTCGACAAGCGCGAAGCCGAGCTCGTCGAAGACGCCGCGTCGTCGAAGTTCTCCGAGTTCAGCCAGCGCATCCGGTACTTCCATCTCGAAGCCGACCGCGACGGCGTCGACGAACGCGCCGCGGATGCGTTCGCGCGGCGGGAGCTGTTCGCGTCCAAGACCTTCGAGGACACCGTCGCCCTCAACGGCATCCTCGACCCCGTCGGTGGCGCCATCTACCTGCACGAGCTCCAACGCCTCGAGCAGGAGCTGTTCGACGCCGACTGGCGCGACGCCCGCCGCCGACTCGGCGAACACGCCACGGCCGCTGACTTGCAGCGCACCGCGGCGCAGCGCCGGCACGACGCCCAGATCCAGATGGCCATCCGCTCTGCCGCCAAGCACCCCAACGCCAAAGACGCTCGGGTGCTGCTCAGCGTGCATGTCGGCTACGAGACCTTCCACGGCCCCCTGTGCCAGCTCGCGGATGGCACCGTCGTCTCACCCGCCCAGGTCGTCCCCTGGCTCGCCGGCCACACCGGTGTCATCCCCACCGTGCTCGACGTCGATGACGTCGACGCCGACCTGGAAGCGATCACCTTCGACGGCCCCGGCCGGGTCATCGACGTCGGCCGCCGCCACCGCCTGTTCCGCAACGCCGGCCGCCGCGCCGTCGAAGCCCGCGACCTCACCTGCACCCACCCCTCCTGCGACGAGCCGTACGAGCGCTGCGATGTCGACCACATCCAACGCTGGGAACACCAAGGCCCCACCAACCAGACCAACGGCCGGCTCCGATGCCCCGTCCACAACCCCGGCCGCCGCCGCCCCCACCAACCCCCACCCGAGGACACCAGCTGAACCGTTGTGCGCGTCTGATGCCGCATACGACGGCGCGTTCAAGGGATCACTGCACCGCCTGGTTGAGCTGACGAGGGTTCAGCTCGATCAGGAGGTGGGGTGTGCGTCGTCGGTTTCATCGGATGCCGTCGGAGGTGCGTGCGGAGATCGTCCGCCGGGCGAAGGCGGGTGAGTCGCAGCGCCAGATCGTCCGGGAGGTCGATGTGTCCTCGGGCGCGGTGCGGTCGGTGCTCCGTCCTCTCGGCGGCGTGTTCCGACCGTCGTGCTGGCCGCCGGGCCGGGCGCGGCTGGGCTTGGATGATCGGGTCGAGATCGCAGCCGGTGTGCGGGCAGGCGAGTCGTTCCGGTCGATCGCGGTGCGCGTCGGGCGGGACCACTCGACGATCTCGCGCGAGGTGAACGCGAACGGCGGCAGGGAGGGCTATCGCCCTCAGGCGGCTCACCTCCGGGCCGAGGCGATGGCGCGGCGACCGAAGGCGACGAAGCTCGCCAGCAACCCGCGGCTGCGGGCCCGGGTCGAGGCTGGGCTCGAGCGGTTGTGGTCGCCGGAGCAGATCGCTGGTGAGCTCCGCGACGAGTTCGGCAACGATCCGTCCATGACGGTGTCGCACGAGACGATCTACAAGTCGCTGTTCGTGCAGGGCCGAGGCGAGCTGCGCCGTGAGCTGGCGGCATGTCTGCGCACCGGCCGAGCTGCTCGCCGGCCGCAGGGCCGGCTCGAGACTCGAGGCCGGATCCCGAACATGGTCCTCATCAGCGAACGGCCCGCCGAGATCCAGGACCGGGCCGTGCCTGGCCACTGGGAAGGCGACCTCATCATCGGCGAGGACGGCCGCAGCCAGGTCGGCACACTCGTCGAGCGATCGACTGGTTACCTCCTGCTGCTCCACCTGCCCAACACCCGGACTGCGGAGGAGGTTCGCGACGCCATGACCGCGAAGATCGCGACGCTGCCCCGCACATTGGTCCGGTCGATCACCTGGGACCAAGGCAAGGAGATGGCCGGCCACGCCGCGTTCACCATCACGACCGGCGTGCCCGTCTACTTCTGCGACCCCCATTCGCCCTGGCAGCGCGGATCGAACGAGAACACCAACGGTCTCCTTCGCCAGTACTTGCCCAAGGGCACCGACCTCTCCGCCCACACCGAAGCCGACCTCGACGAGATCGCCCGCAGCCTCAACACCCGACCACGCAAACGCTTCGCCTGGAAGACTCCCGGCTACCAGCTCGACCAGCTCATCGGTGCAACGACCACTTGAACCCGCCGACAACAGACGCGCACAACGGAGGACCCGCATCCCGGACCGCGACCGTCGGCTGTCAGCACGCGACCGCGCAGCACCGCGTACGCACGTCCGCATCGGCCACGGGCCGCGACGGGGTCCGGCGGCCCCCGACACGGAGACGCTCCCGGCCGCACGGAACCAGCGCAACCCGCCACGCCCCCGCCTCCCTCGAAGCGCCCTTGACCTTCGCGGTCAGTACGGCACCACCGCAACAGGCCGCGAGCCCCGCCTCCCGTCAGGCGCTTGACCTCGGCCGCCGCCGTCAGACCGCATCGCCGCGCGCAGCGCGGTTCCGCTTCACGTGGCCGCACGCGGTGCACTCGTGGACGATGACGAACTCGCCGCGCTCGTACAGCACCTGCGCCGGGGCCATCGGGGCGCGACAGCGAGCCGCCCGATCGCCGGGGTGCACGTCGACGTGCAGGGACCAGAGGCAGGCCGGGCAGTGGTTCGTGTAGCCGTTGCCCACGACGGACGCGCCGCAGTGGGTGCAGAGGAAGTCCTCGCGCGTGCGCGCGAAGCGCTTCGACAGGTGCCACCTCGCTTCGAAGAACCGAACCGGGGCGCGCCACTGGGATCCACGTCAGGGGATCGCCGCAGCGGGCGCGGGGTCAGGTCGTCGAAGCCAGCACCTCCTCGGCCCAGAGGCTAGGTGCTCACCTCGTAGCCCGCCTCCTCGATTGCGGCGCGCACGGCGGCGTCGTCCGCCTCGCCGGTGACCGACACCGTCTTGGCGTCGACGTCGACGACGACGCCGGCCACACCGGCGACACCGGCCACCTCGCCTTCGATGGCCCGCTTGCAGTGGTCGCAGCTGATGCCGGGAACCGCGTACGTCCGCTCCATGGGTGCGACGCTACGGGCGATGGCCAAGGTGGCGGTGATCGGGGCGGGTCCCGCCGGGTTGTGGGCGGCCCGGAAGGCGGCGGCCCGCGGCCACGAGGTGGTGGTGCTCGAGCGGGACGACCACGTCGGCGGGATGGCGGCGAGCTTCGACGTGGCCGCCGTCCGGGTCGACATGGGCAGCCACCGGCTCCACCCGTCCATCGACCCGGCCATCCTGCGCGAGCTCCAAGGTCTCGTCGACCTGCAGTGGCGCCACCGCAACGGTCGCATCCGGCTGCTCGGCCGCTGGCTCCGCTTCCCGCTCCGACCGAGCGAGCTCGTCACCAAGCTGCCGCCGCGCTTCGCGCTCGACGCGCTGCGCCGCAACCGGCTGACGACCGTCGACAGCTACGCCGAGGTCGTGCGCGCCCGGTTCGGCACCGCCATGCTCGAGCACTTCTACGGCCCGTACGCCCGCAAGCTGTGGGGCGTCGAGCCCGACCAGCTGAGCGGCGAGCAGGCGCGGCGCCGCATCAGCGCGTCGTCGCCCGTCGACGTGCTGCGCCGCGCGCTCAGACGTGAGCGGCCCGGCTTCTGGTACCCGCGCGACGGCTTCGGCGCCATCGTCGACGCGCTCTCGCACGGCGTCGACGTGCGCCTGAACACCGAGGTGGCCGACCTCGACGACGTGGACGCCGATCTCGTGTGGTCCACGATCCCGATCACGGCGCTCGCGCGCATCGCCGGCGGCCCCGCGACCGCGCTGCGGTTCCGCGCGCTGGTCCTGATCTACGTCGTCCTCGACGGGCGGCCGTGGACGAGCTTCGACGCCCACTACCTGCCGGGCCCCGAGACGGCGCTCTCCCGGGTGTCGGAGCCGGTCAACTACCGCCGCAACGACGAGGATCCCCTGGAGCGGACCGTGCTCTGCGCCGAGCTCCCGTGCAGCGTCGGCGACGAGCACTGGACGATGTCCGAGGCCGAGCTCGGCGCGCTCGTGCAGCACGACTTCCTCGAGGGTGTCGAGCCGACCGACGTCGTCGTCCGCCGCATCCCCGCCGCCTATCCCATCTACGACCCCCGCTTCGAGCTCGGCGTGCAGGAGCTCGACCGGTGGCTCGCGTCGCGACCCGACATCGTCTCCTTCGGGCGCGGCGGCCTGTTCGCCCACGACAACACCCACCACGCCCTCGCCGAGGGCGACGCCGCCGCCGGCTGCCTGCGCGACGACGGCACCTGGGACGCCGACGCCTGGGCCGCCGCCCGCCGCCGCTTCGCCGACCACGTCGTCGAGGACTGAGCGATGGAGGGCGACGACCGCGTCCCGCAGCCGCTCGTCAGCCCGAAGACGCGCACGCGGCTCGGCTGGGCCTTGCTCGGGCTCGGTGTCGGCGTGGTGCTCGGGATCGTCCTCGTCGTGGGCGTTCGGATCGCGTGGGACCGGCTCTGGGGCGAGGACGACTACGTCGACGTGCGCACGATCCGCATCAGCGGGCGCGTGGTCCAGCCCGAGGACGGCCTCACGTGCGTCGAGGTCGTCGGCGCCGATCCGGTCGACAGCCACCCGACCGGCGGAAGCTCGGACGGCACCATCTGTGCTGCGGCGACCGGATCCTTCGCGCCGGGCACGGAGGTGCTCGGCGTCTTCGGATCGTGGTGTGAGCCGCACCTCGCGTGCGACGCGGCGTGGCTCACCTTGAAGGAGGGTGAGGCCGACTTCCTGCCGCCTCCTCGCCGGAACGGCGGCGGCCTCGACTGACGCGCGGCGAATGCCGCGATGGCAAACGCGCTTCTCGTTCGATGAGAGGGTGTGACCGTGCCCGCCGACGCGGCGCCTGACCCGGCCGAGCAGCTCGTCGAGCTGTACCCGGTCGCGGTGCGGGAGGTCTACGGCTACCTCCGCAGCCGCACCGGGGGTGACGAGCGGCTGGCCGAGGACCTGACCGCGGATGCGTTCATGGCCGCCGTCGACGCCATCCGGCGCGACGCCGCCGACGAGGTCACGACCGGGTGGCTCGTCACCGTCGCCCGCCGTCGGCTCGTCGACCACTGGCGCCGCCAGGCCACCGAGGAGCGCAAGCTCCGGGTCGTCGGCGTGAGCGACGTGCCGGTCGACCCGTGGGAAGGCGAGATCGACGTCGTCGCCGCCCACGCCGCCCTGGCCAAGCTCGCACCCGACCACCGCACGGCCCTGACCCTGCGCTACCTCGACGGCCTTCCGGCGCTCGACGTCGCCGCCCTCATGGGCCGCTCGCCCGGCGCGACCGACTCACTGCTGCAGCGGGCGCGTGCCGCGCTCCGCGACGTCTACCTCGGGGGTTCCGATGACTGATCCCCTCGACCGGCTCCGACTCCCGATCGAGCCCGCCGACCCGCCGGCGGCGTTCGTCAACGCCTTGGAGGCACGCATGAAGTCCGCGCTCGACGACATCACCCGCACGACCCGCACGCCCGCCCCGCGGTTCCACGCCGCCGTCACCGTGAGCCTCGGCTACCGCGACGCACCCGCCGCCATCCGATGGCTCGAGGAGGTGCTCGGGTTCCGCACCGCCGCGCTGTACGTCGCCGACGACGGCGGCATCAACTGGAGCCAGCTCGTCTACCGCGACGGCGCGGTCATCGTGCACACGCAGCGCGACCAGACGCGGCTCGCCAACCGCGGCCCCGTGGACATCAGCCTCGTCGTCGACACCCGCGACGAGGTCGACCGGATCCACGAGCACGCGCTCGCGCTCGGCGCGACCGTCACCCGGCCGCCCGAGGATGCGTTCTACGGCGGCCGCGCCCTCTCGCTCGAGGACCCCGAGGGCAACGGCTGGCACATCAGCTCGCCGTGGCTCGACTCGGACGCGGCCAACAACCTGCCAGAGCGCCGGCTCTGACCGCCGGCCGACCACACGTCGATCGACGCCCAGAACGAGAAGTCCCGCACCGAGCCGCCGCCGCCAGCGGCGAAGAACACCGACGTCTCCTGCATCAGCCACGAGCGCACGGACTCGATCGTCTCCTCGCCGCGCTCGACGGGCCCGACCGTGTTGCTCTGGGTGAGGAAGTAGTCGACGAGCGCGTCCTGGGTGAACGGGATGGACTCGACGATCTGCTCGCCGCGCACGTGCGTGAACCCGGCGGGCGACACCTCCGTCGGGTACGCGCCGCGCGGTGGCGTCGGGTAGCGGGCGCGGTACACGTCGGCCGACCACGTCTGGAACCGCTCGTCGTCGGGCACGCCGAGGAACCCGTGCTCGTAGAGCACGAGCAGCCCGCCGGTCCGGAGCACCCGGAGCGCCTCGGCGAAGAACGCCGCCTGGTCGAACCAGTGCACGCCGCTCGACACCGTGACGATCGACGCCGCGCCCGAGCGGCACGGCAGGTGCGCGGCCGACGCGCACACTCGCCGGCCGTCGGCGAGCGCGAGCATCGGCAGCGCGACGTCGACGCACACGGCGTCGAACCCGAGCGCGCCCAGCGCGCTCGTCGACAATCCGGTCCCGCCGGCGACGTCGAGACCGATGCCGGAACCGCCGGACGGGAGCACGCGCCGCAGCGTCCGCTCGTGGTGGCGCGGCCGGCCGCGGTGGTACCGCTCGGCGACGTCACCCGCGAACGGATTCTCGATCACGCCCGGAACCTACGGCGCGCGCAGCTCACGCCACACTGCCGGCACGACGCGCCGCAGGTACGGCAGCAGGCGCACGAACGAGTCGCCCGAGGAGCGGAACGTGTAGGTGATCGGCACCTCAGCGTAGCGGAAGCCCTTGCGTCGCAGCTCGAGGGTGAGCACCTGCGCGTAGTTGTAGTCGTGGCCGATCTCGGCGGCCGCCGCCGCGTCGCGGGACAGGGCGCGGAAGCCGCTCTGCCCGTCGCTGATGCGCGTGCGGGCGACGGCTGACAGCGCCCGCGTGAGCACGAGGTTCCCGAACCGCCGGTGCGGTCGCATCGAGCGGATGTCGCCGGCGAAGCGGCTGCCGACGACGTAGTCCGCCGCGCCACCGGCGATCGGCGCGACGAGCCGGTCGATCTCCGCCGGGTCGTACTCGCCGTCGGCGTCGCAGAAGGCGACGACGTCCGCCCCGAGGGCGACCGCCTTGCGCAGCCCCTCGCGCACGGCGGCCCCGAGGCCGAGCGCCGGGCCGGGCACGACCGTCGCGCCGCACGCCCGGGCGACGTCGCCGGTGCCGTCGGTGGAGCCGTCGTCCACGACGACGACGTGCACGTCCGCCGGGGCGCGCCGGATCACTGCTTCGATGCGGGGCGCCTCGTTCCGCGCCGGCAGCACCAGGATGACCACGTGACGATGTTAGGTGCCCCTAACAAGCAGGCTGCGATCACCGTGCTCGCGCTCGGGGTGCTCACGTTCCTCTGGTGCCTGCCCGGCATCGACGTCCGCGGCACGAAGGGCGCCCACGTCGCCGTCGACGAGCCCCAGTACCTGCTGTCGGCCACGTCGCTGTGGGACGACCTCGACCTCGACATCAGCGACGAGCTCGCCGAGGAGCGGTGGCGCGAGTACCACGAGGCCGAGCTGCCCGAGCAGACCAAGCCGCTCGACGGCGGTCGCCGGGTCAGCCCGCACGACCCGCTGCTCCCGCTCGTGCTGGCGGTGCCGATGGGCCTGTTCGGGTGGGTCGGGGCCAAGGTGGCGATGGCGGCGATGGCGGGCGTGCTCGCCGCGCTGCTGCTGTGGACCGCGGTCGTCCGCCTCCGCGTGCCGACGACGCGCGCCGCGGTCACCGTGGCGTGCTTCTCGCTCTCGCTCCCGCTGACCGCGTACGCGACCCAGGTGTATCCCGAGCTGCCGGCGGCGCTCGCCGTCACCGTCGCGATCGCGGCTGTCCTCGGCGACGCCCGGCGAACGGCGGCCGTCGCCGTCGTCGCCCTGCCGTGGCTGTCGGTGAAGTACGCCCCGGTCGCCACCGTGCTGGCGCTGTGGCTCCTCGTCCGCCACCGCGCCCACGCCCGGGCGATCGTCGCGTGGTTCGTCGTCAACGGCCTCGCGTTCGCGGGCCTGCACCAGCTGATCTACGGCGGGTGGACGCCGTACGCGGCCGGCGACCACTTCGTCGGCGGCGAGCTCACCGTCGCCGGCACGAGCCCGAACTACGGCGGCCGTGCCCGCCGGCTCCTCGCGCTGCTCGTCGACCGCGACTACGGCCTCGTCGCGTGGCAGCCAGCGTGGCTGCTCGCCATCCCCGCCGTCGCCAGCGCCGCACGACGACGCGACCCGCTCGTGCTCGTGTTCGCCGCCGGGTGGCTCACCGCCACCTTCGTCGCCCTGACCATGCACGGCTACTGGTGGCCGGGGCGTCAGGTCGTCGTCGTGCTGCCCGTCGTCGTGCTGCTCGTCGCCGTCCACCTGCCGGCGATCGCGTCGGCCGCGGGCCTGGTGGTCGGCGGCGCGCTGTGGTGGTGGTTCGTGCTCGGCGACAGCACGTTCGTCGTCCACTGGCGCTCGCACTCGTGGCTGCGCCCGCTCCTCGTGCCCGCCAACGACGACGAGCTGCTCACGGTGTGGATCGTGATCGTCGCGATCCTGGTCGTGCTGTCAGTGCGTGGCGACCAGGATCCGCGCCGACGCGAACGCGCCGACACCGACGACGCGCGAGCCCATGCGAACGGTGATGGTGCCGTCGGGTGACGCGGCCTCCACGATGCCGTCGCGCCCCGGCGTGATCTCGCTCGACTCCAGGAACTCGAGCAGGCCCGGCGTGAACTCGAGCTCCTCCGGGATGCGCGAGACGGTGAAGGCACCGCCGACGCCGAGGTCGCACAGCGCGACCGCATCCGGCGCCTCGTAGCGCGAACCCGGGATCGGGTTGCCGTGCGGGCACGTCGTCGGGTTGTCGAGCAGCCGGTTGATGGCGGCCTCGACCGGCTCGGACAGCACGTGCTCCCACTTGCCGGCCTCGTGGTGGGCCTCGGCCCACGACAGCCCGAGCACGTCGGTGAGGAACCGCTCGGCGAGCCGGTGCCGCCGCACGACCTGCTCGGCGAGCGACCGACCCTTCTCGGTGAGGCTCACGGTGCCCTTGGTGGTGCGCACCAGACCCTCGGTCGTCATGCGCCGGATCATCTCCGACACCGCCGGGCGCGAGACCCCCAGCCGCTCGGCGATCCGGGCCTGGATGACGTCGAGATCGTCCTCGCGAAGCTCGAAGATCGCTTCGCAGTACTCCTCGAAGGCGGGGTGGAGCAGCTCGGCCATGTGCGGCGAAGCCTACCGATGGGGTAGGGCGGCTCCATGGCCGAAGTGGTTGTCACCTATCGAGATCCCGAGGCGGCCCGGCGGGCCATCACCACCCTCGAGCGGCACGGCGTCGACGCCGACAGGATCCACCTGATCGACGCACCCGGCGTCCGGGCACCGAAGACGGATGCGGCGCAGAACGAACCGGACATGGCCGTCACCCGCGAGGTCGCGACCCGCAGCGCGGTGGTGTCCTTCGTCGTCGCCCTCGTCGTCGGCCTCATCGGCGGCGCCATCGGCTACGCCCTCTCCGACGGCGACTCGGCCGCCACCGCCATGGGCGCGCTCGGCGGCTTCATCGTCGGCGGGCTCCTCGGCTTCCTCTGGGGCGGCTACTCCGGCATCGCCGTCAGCGACGAGTGGGCCGAGACCTTCGAGGCCCAGGGCCCGGCGACGCTGGCCGTGACCGTCGACGACGACCAGGTCATCGACCTGCGCGAGCGCCTCGAGGCGACCGAGCCCGACCACATCACCGTCTCCTGATCGGACGTCACGCCGCGTCGGTACCGTGACCGACAGTGAACGAGCTCGCGAGTGAGCCATGAGCACCGACGTGCTCGACCGGTTCAGCGCGCCGGTCCGGGAGTGGTTCCGGACGTCGTTCCCCGAGCCCACCGCCGCGCAGGCGCAGGGCTGGCCGGCGATCGCCGACGGCGGTCACACGCTGCTCCTCGCGCCGACCGGCAGCGGCAAGACGCTCGCCGCCTTCCTCTGGGCGCTCGACCAGCTGAGCGTGAACCCGAGCGACGAGGAGCAGACGCGGGTCATCTACGTGAGCCCGCTGCGCGCCCTCGCCGTCGACGTCGAGCGCAACCTGCGGGCACCGCTGCAGGGGATGGAGATGGCGGCGCAGCGGCTGGGGATCGACGACTTGCGCGTGCCGACCGTCGGGATGCGCACCGGCGACACGCCGGCCGACGAGCGCCGGGTGATGCGCCGGCACCCGCCCGACATCCTCATCACGACGCCCGAGTCGCTGTTCCTCCTGCTCACGAGCCAGGCGCGCGAGACGCTCACCGGCGTCCAGACGATCATCGTCGACGAGATCCACGCGATGGCCGCGACCAAGCGCGGCGCCCACCTCAGCCTCACGATCGAGCGGCTCGAGGAGCTCGTCGTCGCCAACGGCAACCCGGCGCCGCAGCGCATCGGCCTGTCGGCCACGCAGCGCCCGCTCGACGAGATCGCCCGCTTCCTCGGCGGCCGTCGTGATGACCAGTGGCGGCCGGTCTCGATCGTCGACGCCGGCTCGCGCAAGCCGCTCGAGATCGAGGTCATCGTCCCGGTCGAGGACATGGGCCGGCTGGGCGAGGTCATCGAGGAGCCGATCAGCGGTCCGGCGGCGGCGCCACCGTCGCGCCACAGCATCTGGCCGTCGATCCATCCCAAGCTGCTCGAGCTCATCCACGAGCACCGATCGACGCTGATCTTCGTGAACGCCCGCCGCATGGCCGAGCGCCTCGCGAGCCGCCTCAACGAGCTGCACGAGGCCGAGCTCGAGGGGCGTGCGCCCGTCGAGCACCCGTCGAACATGGTCGGCGCGCTCGGCACCGGCGACGGTGAGCTGGTCAAGGCGCACCACGGGTCGCTGGCGCGCGAGCAGCGGCTGCTCATCGAGGACGACCTCAAGGCCGGCCGGCTCAAGGCCCTCGTGGCCACGTCGTCGCTCGAGCTCGGCATCGACATGGGCGCCATCGACCTGGTGATCCAGGTCGAGTCGCCCGGGAGCGTCGCGTCCGGCTTGCAGCGCGTCGGTCGCGCCGGCCACAACGTCGGCGACGCGTCGAAGGGCAAGGTGTTCCCGAAGCACCGCGGCGATCTCGTGGAGGCGGCGGTCGTGGTGCAGCGCATGCGCGAGGGCCTCGTCGAGGAGACGCGCTACCCGCGCAACGCGATCGACGTCCTGTGCCAGCAGGTCGTCGCCATGTGCGCGATGGAGGACTGGTCCGTCGCCGACCTCGCCGCCCTCGTCCGGCGCGCCGCCGGCTACGCCGAGCTCACCGACGACGCGCTGCACGCGGTGCTCGACCTCCTCGACGGCCGCTACCCCTCGACCGAGTTCGGCGAGCTGCGCCCGCGCATCGTGTGGGACCGCGTCGCCAACACGGTGCGGGCGCGCAGCGGCGCCCAGCGCCTGGCGGTCACGAACGCGGGCACCATCCCCGATCGCGGGCTGTTCGGCGTGTTCCTGCCCGAGGGCGGGCGCGTCGGCGAGCTCGACGAGGAGATGGTGTACGAGTCGCGGCCGGGCGACACGTTCATCCTCGGCGCGTCGACGTGGCGCATCGAGGACGTCACCTACGACCGCGTGATCGTCACGCCGGCGCCGGGTCAGCCCGGCAAGATGCCGTACTGGCACGGCGACCGACCCGGGCGCCCCTACGAGCTCGGTCGTGCCGTCGGCGAGCTGCTCCGCAAGGTGCGGGAGCCCGATGCGGTGCAGTGGCTCGTCGACGACTACGGCCTCGACCAGTGGGCGGCGGAGAACCTCGTCCGCTACGTGCAGGAGCAGGTCGAGGCCGCCGGCGTCGTCCCCGACGACCGCACGATCGTCGTCGAGCGGTTCCGCGACGAGATCGGCGACTGGCGCATCTGCATCCAGTCGCCGTTCGGCGCCAAGGTCCACGCGCCGTGGGCCATGGCGATCGAGCGCCGGCTCTCGAACGAGCTGGGTCTCGAGGTGCAGAACATCTGGAGCGACGACGGCATCGTCATCCGCCTCCCCGAGACCGACAGCGAGGTGCCGATCGAGGAGCTGTCGATCTCGCCCGACGACATCGAGGAGCTCGTCGTCCAGGCGCTCCCCGACACGTCCCTGTTCGCATCGCGCTTCCGCGAGAACGCTGGTCGGGCACTGCTCCTGCCGCGTCGCCGGCCCGGGCAGCGCACCGCGCTGTGGCAGCAGCGGCAGAAGGCGGCCGATCTGCTCTCGGTCGCCGCCCAGTACCCGCAGTTCCCGCTGCTGGAGACGACGCGTGAGTGCCTGCG
>Ga0196963_10001464_pt1 | contig 15975 bp, 16 predicted proteins | sample S1_5metaG_FD_148600 | JGI IMG/M metagenome (GOLD analysis project Ga0196963, IMG submission 148600) | Soil microbial communities from Anza Borrego desert, Southern California, United States - S1_5 | ecosystem: Environmental > Terrestrial > Soil > Desert | place: USA: California | collected... | reverse complement strand
CGAGGCGCTGGCGCGGCTGCGCGACACGCCGGTGCGCGCGGTCCTCGCCGACGTCAATCTGCCCGACGGCAACGGCGCCGATCTGCTGCGCCTCGCCCTGAGCGAGCATCCCGAGCTCGCCGGCCACATCGCGCTGGTCACCGGCGACGACCGGCCCGACCACCTCGCGCGCATCGGCATCGACTGCGGCGCGCTGATCCTGACCAAGCCGTTCCGGCTCGAGCAGGTCCAGGCGCTGATCCGCGCGGTGCGCTGAACGCTCGGACGCGTCAGCCGTCGCCGCGCGGCGCGACCTCGCCGGGCGCCGTCGCCTGGTCGGCGGCGCCCACCGTCGCCGGCCGGATGCGCAGCACGACCAGCGTGTCCTCGGTGATGGAGATGGTCTCGGCCAGCGCCGCGCCGGCTCCGGCGCGCGAGCGCGCGTGCCACAGGCCGTCGCCGATCGCCACCGTCGCATCGGTCAGCACGTGGCGGTCGACGATCCACGTGCCCCACGGGATGCCGCCGAGCGAGAGGGTGAAGCGCCCGATCTGCCCCGCGGGCGGCTTGGCATGGAAGAACACCGCGGTGATGCCCTGGTCGCCGCGCCCGGCGACGAGCATCGGCGCATCGGCCGGCACGGCCGAGGTGATCGCGCACAGCGCGGGCGTCGCCGCGAGCATCTCGAACGCGCTGAAGGCGTACGCCGCCGGCTTCAGGCCGACCGGCGGGGTCGTCAGGATGCCGACGTGCCCGGGCAGCGGATCGCGCAGCGGCGCCTTGTGCGCGAGCGCGACGTCGAAGACGGTGAAGTAGAGCAGCGCCTTGGCGTGGTGCACGGCGGCGCGCATGTCCTGGAACGGCTCGGCCACGCCGGAGTCGAGATGCATGCCCCACTCCGGGCAGAACAGCGCGGCGCCGGGGCGGTAGGCGTCGCGCAGCGACGTCGCCAGCGCCAGGCTCGGGACGAAGGCGGTCTCGGGGACGTCCCCGTAGCAGTGGAAGCCGACGAAATCGAGGCGCGATCCGCCGAGCCCGGCGAGGAAGCGCTGCATGAACGTCGGCGCGGGCTCGAGGTGGTGCAGCAGCGCGAACGACCCGCCGCCGATGCGGATCGAGGCGCCGAACTCGGCGTCGAGGGCCGCGGCGCAGGCGCGGTACATGCTGGTGAACTGCTCGCTCGTCCCGGTCCAGAAGGCGTGCGCGAGCGGGCCGACCAGATCGGGCTCGTTGCCGATCTCGACGTGGCTCAGCGGCTGGCGCAGGCCGTCGGCGAAATCGCCGACGACATGCTTCACGACGTGCTTCACGACCTCGGCGTAGACCGCGTCGTCGCTCGGGGGGCTGGTGCGGATGCCGTTCGAGAACGAGAAGGCCGGGTAGGTCGGATAGAGGTTGTCGGCGGTGTTCGGATCCTGGTTCGCCGCGAGCGTGAACGGCATCATGTCGAAGCACAGGAACGGCTCGGCGCCGCACGCGACCACCGCCGCGATCGCCTGGTCGAGGTAGTCGAAGCGGTAGTTCGCCGGATGGCGCGCGCCGGCGATGGTCGGCGGACCGCGGTAGAACTCGCGCGACGACGCGCGCAGCCGCGCCGGATCGCGCGCGTACGCATCCGGTTCGGGCGCCATCAGCTCGACCGGGCCGATCTCCCAGCGGCCGACGCTGATCCGCCAGCTCTTCACCGGCACCTGCCGCGCGCGCGCGGCGAACCCAGGATCGGCGAGGTAGTCGAGCGCGACCGGCGACAGGTCGTAGTGGCCGCGATGCGGCGAGGCGTAGTTCCTGCCGGTGACCGCCGCGTCGACCGTCGCCGAGCGGACCAGCGCCGGCCAGCCGATGGCGGGCACGACCACCGGCGCCGTCAGCGACGAGGCGCCGGTGCTGAGACGCAACAGGGTCTGGCCCGCGACGCCGTCCGCGGCCGCGTCCCAGGTGAAGACGTAGGCGCCCGGCGCTGAGCGCGCCTTGGTCGTCGCGCAGCCGTCCGCCGGAGCCGCGCCGAACCAGGACGCGCCGCCGTCGAGCGACACCTCGACGCGCACGTCGGCGCGTCCACCGCCGGCGAGGTCGTAGTCGATCGCGACGACGCCGCCGCTGCGCGCCGCGGGGGCCACGCGGGCGACGGTCGGCGATGGCGCGGGGCCGGCCCCGCCAGCGCCGCCCCCGCCGCCGCCGCCGCAGCCGCTCGGCAGAGCGGCGCCCACGATCAGGAAGCACATGGACACCACGGTGCTGGCGGTACGGCGCATGGCGGTCCTCGTGCCTGGGGGACCTGTTCTACCGCTTCATGCGCGCCGGTTACATCGGACGACGAGCGCTGGCCGCGTGGCTAATCCGTCCATTCGTGGCCATCGTGACGGCGGGCACCGCGATCGGCGTCAACGCGCTGCCGTCATTCGATGACGTCGCGGCTCTCGACCTTCGGCGGCTGCCCGCGCAGCGCGCTGTTGCCTTCGAACAGCATGCGCTGGTCGATCGCCATCGGCGTCGTCCAGTCGCTCTCGGCGATGCGGCCGCTCTGGCCGTAGGCCTTGAGCGCGTTGCCGTAGCACGTCGCCTCGACCAGCGCCGGCGCGATGCCGCGCTCGAGCATCAGCCGCGCGGTCTTCGGCACGGCGAGCGGATCGCTCTTGCCCCAGTCGGCGCTCGAGTCGACCAGGATGCGCTCCGACCCGTACTGCCGCACCACCTCGACCATGCGCTCGTTGCCCATCTTGGTCTGCGGGTAGATGGTGAACGCGGCCCAGAACCCGAGGTCGAGCACCTCGCGCACGGTCTCCTCGTTGTTGTGGTCGATGACGCAGCGGCTCGGCGGGAAGCCGTGCTCGATGAGCACCGCCATGGTCCGCGACGTGCCGGTCTTCTTGTCCCGGTGCGGCGTGTGGATCATGATCGGCAGGTCGAGCTCCTTCGCGAGTTCGATCTGCAGGCGGAAGTACTTGTCCTCGGCGGCGGTCTGGTCGTCGTAGCCGATCTCGCCGATCGCGACCACGCCGTCCTTGCCCGCGTACAGCGGCAGCAGGTCCATGACCTGCTCCGCCAGCGCCTCGTTGTTCGCCTCCTTCGAGTTCAGGCCGATGGTGCAGTAGTGGCGCACGCCGAACTGCGCGGCGCGGAAGCGCTCCCAGCCGATCAGCGTCGCGAAGTAGTCCTGGTAGCTGCCGATCGTGGTGCGCGGCTGGCCCTGCCAGAACGCCGGCTCGATCACCGCGACGATGCCGGCGGCGGCCATCGCCTCGTAGTCGTCGGTGGTGCGCGAGACCATGTGGATGTGCGGGTCTATGAGCTTCATGGCGGTCCTGTTTTCCATCGTCCGATGCCGAAAGTCAGCGCGCAGGGTGAACGAGCGAGTCCCAGGACAGTGCTCCGCTGGCCAGCGCGCGCCGGGCTTCCGGGGAGCGGTCGAGCGCGACGCGCGCGGCCGGGTCCGGGCAGGCGTGCAGCGCCAGGGCGGCGGCCTGGCGCTCGGCCGGCTCGTCGCTGCTCAGCAGGGCGGCGAGGTCCGCGAGCGCGCGCTCATCGGCGTGTGCCCCGACCAGACGCCACAGGTCGATGGGCACCGCGCGGCCGGCGGCGCGTCGTTCGTGCGCGAAGTCGATCAGCGTGCGCATCAGCGCCGCGTTGCCGCGCCCGTCGACGCCGATGACGCGCCCCAGCGGCGCGCCGACGAACAGCGCCTTGAGCACCAGCTGGTTGAACGCGCCCTCGTCGAGCCGCTCCGCCGGATACGGATTGTCGAGGGCGACCGCGTCGAACACCGCGCGGATGTTCGAGCGCACGCCCTCGGCCGCGCGCGCGCGCAGCCGCTCCGGATGCGGCAGGAGCGGCAGCGCCTGGTAGAAGGCGACGAGCTCGGCGAGATCGGCGGCGGCGCACAGGCGATCGAGGGTCGCGAGCCACGCGAGGTCGTCCGCCGGCAACGCGAGCAGCAGGCGCGCGCGCGCGAGCTGGTCGACGCTCCAGCGCGCCGGCGACCAGCCCGGTCGCGCCTGCGATGCGCGCGCGAGATCGCCCGGCTCCAGGGCGAGATCCGCCTTGCCGACATGGCGCCCGGCGGCCGACCAGGCCATGAAGAGCGCCTTCGCGCGCTCGGCGCCGGCGCGGCCGGCGACGCGCGCCACCTGCGCGTCGAACCACGCGTGGGCCTCCGGCTTGAGCCGTGCGGCCAGCCAGGTATCGATCAGCCCGATCGTCGCGACGGCCATGGCGCGAGCATCCGTCGCCGCCCCACGCTGCCAAGCCGCGCCAGCCGATCGCCGCGTGACGCCATGAACCACTTCCTCGCCCTCAAGCTCGACGACGCCAGCCGCGACCGCCTCGCGACGCATGCCCGGCGGCTGCAGGAATGGCTGCTGCCGGCGCACTGGACGCACGTCGAGGACTACCACCTGACCCTGCTGTTCCTCGGCCAGGTCGACGCCGACGAGATGCGCACCCTGCCCTACTCGATCGAGCCGGTGGCGCACGGCCTGCGCGCGCCGCGCCTGCGCTTCGCCGGGCTGGGCGCGATCGGCGGCCGCACCGAACCGCGCGTGGTCTACGCCGCGTTGAGCGACGCGGACGAGGTCTGCGCCCACGCCAGCCGCGATCTGGCCGAGACCCTCGGCGTGGAGGGCGAGCGCCGCTTCCTGCCGCACGTGACGCTGTGCCGGCCGCGCCCGCCGATGCCCGGCGAACGCGAGGTGGCCGGCGGCCGCCGCGACTGGCCGCAGCTGCTCGAAGCCAACGGCCTGGCGGACTGGGGGACCTGCGCGGTCACCGACCTGGTGCTGTACCGCTCGACCGAGCGGACGCCGCGCTACGAGGCGATCGCGAGTTGGAAGCTGCTCGCGGCCTGACTCACTTCGCCGCCGCCGGCACCGCGCTGGTCGTCGACGGCGTCGGCGGATAGGCGATGGTCAGATCCTCGAGCCTGGTCTCGCCCTTGTAGGCCTGGCCGATGGTGATGCGCCAGGCGTAGTCCTCGCGCGGCAGCTCGGGCTTCCAGTTCCAGCGCAGCTCCATCTCGGTGGTGATGCCGGCGGGCAGCTCGAGGTTGTCCTGGCTGTTGCCGCCGCCGTCGCGCACCACCACGCCGGTCCACGGCGACCAGTAGCTGCCGCTCGCGCGCTTCTCGGCGCTGACCGTGCGGCCCTCGGCGCTGGCGCTGAAGCCGATCAGGGTCGAACCCGGGTTCTTCAGCACGATCGTGTCCTTGCCGGTGTTCGACAGGCGCAGGTTGACGATCAGGTAGTTCTCGCGCTGCTTGTAGTGCAGCACCTGGGCGGTGAGGCCGTCGGCCTGGCTCGCGCTCGGCGCGTTCTCGAGACCGAAGCCCTCCTCGGTGGCGCGGCTGCTGCCGCCGCAGCCGGTCAGCGCGATCACGGCGAGCACGAGGCAGATGACGACCGGCGCGATGCGCATGGCGGGGATCCTCGCGCGGGATGATGCGAAACGGGAGTCGGCCCGCAACTCCGGGCTGGTCGGCGAGGACTTGTCGGGCACGCATGCCCCGCGACGGTGCGGCGGTGAACGCGGTGATCCCCTGGGCGAGCGATGCCGCGGTCGTGCTCGGTCTCGGCGCGCTGTCGTGGTGGCGGCTGCGGTCGGTCGCGCCGGTGATCGCGGCGGCGATCGGCCTGGTGCCGGCGATGGCCTGCGGAATCCGGGCGCCGATGTCGAGCGCGGCCCTGGCGATCGCCGGCCTCGCGGGCATCGCCATCGCCTGCGTGGAAGCGAAGCGGCGCGCGCTGGAGGACGATCGCGGCCGCTCCGCGGTCGCGGTCATCGTCGTGCTCGCCGTGCTGTGGGCAGGGCTGTCGCTGCCGCTCGACCCGCGGGCGCGGACCGGCTCGGCGTCCATGGCCGCCGTGGGCGCCCTGCTGCTGTCGCCGTTGGCGCTCGCCGCGCTGGTCGCTCTCGCCCTGGTGCCGCGTCTGGGCAAGCGTCCGGTCTCCGGCTGGACCATCCTCAACTCGATCTGCGGCTATGGCGCGTTCGCGACCGCCTGCATGTCCCTGCCGCTGGTCGCGCCGCTCGCCCTGATCCTGCCGGGCGGACGCGTGCGCTGGATCGCGTGGGCGATGCGCTGGGCGATGCACGGCGTCTACGCGGCGACGCCGACGGTGTCGTGGCGCTGCCAGGGCGAGGTCCGGGCGCTCGGCGGAGCGCGGGTCGTGGTCTCCAACCACGAGGGCATGCTCGACATCCTCGCCGCCTGCACCGTGTCGGGCACGCGCACCTTCCTGGCCAAGACCTGGGTGTTCCGCGCCTTCCCGCTCGGGCTGGCGGCGCGCGCCGCCGGGCTGCGCAACATCGACATCCTCGACGCGGACGATTACCAGGAGGGCGCGGTGGCGACGCTCGGCGACGACGTCGGCATCTTCGTCTTCCCGGAGGGCACGCGCAGCAAGGACGGCCGCATCGGGCGCTTCCGCCCCGGCGCCTTCGTCCTGGCGCGCTCGCTCGGCGCGCCGGTGGTGCCGATCGCCATCGCGGGTTCGCGCGTCGGCATCTGCCCGGGCAGCATGTGGATCCATCCGTCGCGCGTCGTCAGCCGCGTCCTGCCGCCGATGGCGGCGCTGCCCGACGAGAGCGTCCGCGCCTTCGCCGACCGCGTGCGCGCCGCGATCGCGCGCGAGCGCCAGGCGCTGCTGCGCGGGCTGCTGCCGACCCGCCACCTCGCGCGCGGCCGGCGCGAACGCTTCCTCGGCCTGGGCGGCGCGACGGCGCGCGCGATCGAGCGCGAGGAGCGCGTCGGCGCCTGGCGCGTGCTGACCCGCCTCGCGATCGGCGACGACGGCGATTGGCTCATCGCCGGCTGCGGCTGGAGCACGCTGCTCGTCGCCCTGCGCCAGCTGGCGCCGGCCTCGCGGCTCCTGGCCGGCGAGGCCGACCCGCGCCGGCGCGCGGTCGCGCGCCACGCCTGGTGGCGCGACGGCGACCTGATCGGCGAGCGTCTCGACGGCGGCGCGGTCGTCGATCCGGTCGGCGTGATCGCGCTCGACGCGTCCGCCGACGGGCTGGTGCCGCTGATCGCCGCGCGAAGCCCGTCGTTCATCATCGCCGCCGACATCGCGGCGTGGCGCGCGGCGTTCCCGGCGTACCAGGTGGTCGACGTCGTCGCCGGCCTCACCGCGCTGCGCGCGCCGACGATCGCCGAGGTGCCGCCGGTCCGCGAGGGCGGACGCTGAAACTGCGATCGTCGCGGCGACCCCCCTGTGGCCGCCCAGCGCCACGCCGCCATAGTCGACGCATGGACGCCCTGGCCCTGCCGGCCGAACTCCTGACGGCGCATCAGTCGCCGGCGCTGCTGGTCGAGCGCGCGCTCGCCAGCGCCGGTGCGGACGGCCGCGTGCGGCTGAAGGCGCACGCCGGGCTCGACGCGCTGCAGCTGGTCGAGGGCATGGCCCAGGCGCTGGCGGTGCTGATGGGCGTGCGCATGCGCCGCGAGCTCGGCGCCGGGGCGGCATCGGGCATGCTCGTCGGCGCCAAGGACATCGTCGTCGCGCGCCCGGCGCGCGCCGGCGAGATCGTCGAGGTCGTGGCGAGCATGACCCACGAGCTGGGGCCGCTGCAGCTCTACGCGGTGCGCGCGCTGGTCGCCGACGAGGAGATCGCGCGCGGCGAGCTCAAGACCGCGAGCACCGCGCGTCCCGGCGGGGTCGCGCCGTGAAGCGCATCAAGACCCGCATCGAGCCGACCTGGGACGCGCTGACGCTGGCGGTGCCGGTGTGCTTCAGCGACGTCGACGCGATGAAGATCGTCTGGCACGGCCACTACCTGCGCTACTGCGAGAGCGCGCGCGAGGCGTGGTGCGCCGAGCGCGGCCTGTCGTACCAGCGCATGGAGGCGATCGCCTCGGTCGCGCCGGTGGTCCGCGTCCAGCTCGAGTACCTGCGGCCGGCGCGCCACGGCGATGTCCTCGCGGTGCGCGTCGCGCGCGTCCCCGGCAGCGAGCCGTCGCTCGACCTGTTCTACGAGGTCCGCGGCCCGGACGGCGCGCTGCTCGCCATCGCCGAGACCGTGCAGGTGTTCATCGATCCGACCGGCTACCCGTTCCTCTCGCCGCCGCCGCCGGTCGAGGCGTTCTTCGCCGAGAGCCGCCGGCGCGAACGCGCCAACGGGGCGACGGCATGACGCCGACCGCCGACGCGCGCGCCGCGTTCGTCGCGCTCGCCCCCGGCGACAAGCCGCGCGCGACGTTCCGCTTCGCCGCCGGCCTGCCGGTGTTCGCCGGGCACTTCCCGGGCGCGCCGCTGGTGCCGGGCGTCTACGTGCTGGCCTGCGTCGTCGAGACCGCGGCGCGCGCGCTGGCGCGAGGCCTGGCGCTGCGCGCGATCGAACGCGCCAAGTGGACCGCGCCCGCGCTGCCGGATCAGGACCTGGTCGCCGAGGTCGCGATCAGCGCCCACGACGGCGGCTGGCGTCTCGACGGCTCGGTCAGCGGACCAGCCGGCGCCTGCGCGGCCTGCCGTCTGCTCGTGGGCGCCGCATGAACGTCGTCCGCTGGCTGGTGGCGCTGGGCTGGCTCGGCTCCTGGTGGCTGTGCCTGGGTTTCCCGGCGCTGGCCATCGCCCTGGCGTCGCGGCCGGCGCCGCGCGTCGAGACGCCGGCGGCGCAGGCGGCGATCGTCGAGCGCGACGGGCGGACGACGATCGGCCGGTGCTACGCGGAGAAGGTCGGCGCGATCACGCATCTGCACCTCGCCGGCGACGCCCAGACCATCGGCTGGTGCCACGGCGCGCTCGGCGCCCCGGCGCTGGGCCGGCTCGAGCGCGAGATGGTCGAGGTCTTCGTCGAACGCGCGCCGAGCTTCCTCGCGCGCCACCTGATCCTCGGCTTCGTCCATTGGAACAACCGCGATCTCGACGCGCACTTCCTGCCGACCGAGATCGCCGAGATCGCCGCGATCTCCTCCGGCCATCGCCGTCAGGACGACCCGTTCGCGGCGATGGCGCCGGGCTACCTGCGCAGCCTGCACTACCACGCGCTGCACGACGTCAGCCAGTACCTGATCGACAACCCGCTCATCCACGCGCCGCAGGTCGGCTGCACCGCGCTGGCGGTCGGCGGCGCGCGCAGCGCCGAGGGCCACCTGCTCGTCGGCCGCCTCTTCGACTTCGAGGGCGGGCGCGCGTTCGATCTCGACAAGGTGGTCATCACCTGCGAGCCGGACGGCGGCATCGCCTTCGTCTCGGTGGTGTGGAACGGCATGGCCGGGGCGGTCACGGGACTCAACGCCGCCGGCCTGTGGATATCGATCAACGCCGCCGCCACGGACGGCATGCGCTTCAGCGGCCGGCCGGTGGTGATGGTGGTGCGCGAGGTGCTGCAGACCTGCCACACGCTCGACGAGGCGGTGCGCGTGATCCGCGACGCCGACGTCTTCGTCACCAACGCGATCCTGCTCGCCAGCCGCGATGAGGGCCGGGCGATCTGCGTCGAGAACGGCCCGTCCGGTTGCGCCGTGCGGCCGATGCGCGACGACGCGCTGGTCGCGACCAACCACTTCCTCGATCCGAGCTGGGCCGGGGACGAGGCCAACGCCGGCCGCATCGCGAACGGCACCACCGCCCGCCGCTTCGCCCGCGCCAGCGCGTTGATCGACGCCACGCCGGTGCACGACCCGGCGACGGTCCTCGCCATCCTGCGCGACCGCGCCGGCGACGGCGGCGCCGACGTCGGCTTCGGCAACCGCTCGACGATCAACGCCTGGATCGGCGCGCACCTCGTCGTCTGCGACGTCACCGCCGGCGTGCTGTGGGTGTGCGAACCGTCGCATGGCCTGGGCCGCGCGATCCCGTTCACCGTGGCCGGTCCGCTCCATCCGGCGCCGATCCTGCCGGCGAGCCCGGATGTCGCCCTGCACGAACGCGCCGGCGACGAGGCGCTGCGCCTCGAACGGGAGATCGACGCGCTGCTCGCCGGCGGACGCCGCGACGAAGCGGCCTCGTCGGCGGCGCAACTGACCGCGCTCAATCCGAACTCGTTCCGCGCCCACGTCCTCGCCGCGCGCGCCTGCGATGACGACGCCGAGCGCCGCCGCCTGCTCGAGCGCGCGCTCACCCTGCAGCCGGCCTACGCCGCGGATCGGCTCGAGATCGAGGCGCTGCTCGCGCGCTGACCCGTCGCTCTAGCGGGTCGGTCCCGCGAACGCCTCGTAGTCCGGCTTGAGGTCCTTGCCGATCAGGTGCCCGCACAACGCGAACGCCTCGATCATGCAGCCGAGCACGCCGGGGTGGCCGATCGACTGCCCGGTGAAGCACAGGTTGCGCAGGCGGTTGCGGCGCGGCATGGGCTCGCTGCCGAGGTGGCCGAGATCGTGCGACAGCCCCATCGCCGCGCCGTTGCGCGAGCGCACGTAGTGGCGGATCGACAGCGGCGACGACGACCAGGTGCGGGTGATCGTCCCGGCGACGTCGGGATGCGCGGCGACCACCGCGTCGAGGATGCGCTTCTCGACCGACGCCTTCCATGCCGCGTATTCGGCCGGGCGCTTGCCGCGCTCGCTGTCGCGCCACGCGGCGGCGGCTTCGCATGGCACCCACAGCATCGCCTCGAGGTACGGCGGCGCTGCCGGCCCCTCGAAATTCGACGGCGCGATCCAGTACAGCTCGCTGTCGTCGAGCTGGGCGAAGTGGTGGCTGATGCCGATCGATGCCGGCGCCCGCGACAGGCTCGCGAACACCAGCACCGCGCTGGCGCTGTCCGGAGTGGTCAGCACGCGCTCGGCCAGGCTCGGACGCATGCCGCCCGGGCCGGTGAGCCGGAGCACCTCCTCCGGATGGCAGCTGGCGAGGTAGGTGTCGGCGACGTGGCGCTCGCCGCGCGCGTCCTCGACCGCCGTCACCTCGCGCTCGTCGAAATGGATGCGCGTCACCGCGCGCTTCAGCAGCAGCCTGCCGCCGAGCTGCTCGACGCGTTCGACCAGCGGAGCGATCACCGCCTCGCCGCCGCCGACCGCGCGGTAGCAGCCGGCCAGCGCCGTGCCGGCGAAGCCGGTGTAGAGCTCGAGCGGGCAGGTCTCCGGGCGCATCGCCAGGATCGCCGACAGCGCGCCGAGCACCTCGCGCGGCAGGCCGTGCACGCCGCAGCGCGCCAGCGCCGCCGACACCGACTCGTGGTCGCGCCCGAGCGGCTCCGTGCCCGGTTCGGCGAGCATCGCCAGCCAGCCGAGGCGCACGAGACCGCCCTCGAGCAGGCGGAAGAACGCGCGCAGCGCCGCGTCCTGCTCCGGCCAGCGCGCGCAGAACGCCTCGCGCGCCGGGACCAGGCCGATCGGGATGGCGAACTCGCCGCCGGCCGGCAGGTGGACGCGGATCTGCGCGTCCGGCTCGAGCGGCAGGAAGGCGATGCGCTCGAGGATGCCCAGGCGCTTGGCGAGCCGGCGGAACGGCCCGCCTTCGGCCGCGCCGGTCAGGAAATGGAACCCGGTATCGAAGCGGAACGGCCCGCGGCGGAAGCGCTGCAGCAGTCCGCCCGGGATCGCGTGGGCCTCGAGCACGGTCACCTGCCAGCCGTGCTCGGCGAGCAGCACCGCGCTGGTCAGCCCGGACACGCCGGCGCCGATGATCAGCGCCGATGGCATGATCTCACGATCCGACCGCCTTGATCACCAGGCACGCGTTGGTGCCGCCGAAGCCGAAGCTGTTCGACAGCACGGTCGTCAGCTTCACGCCCAGGCGCGGCTTCGCGACGATGTCGAGGCGCGGCAGCTTGGGATCGTGGTTCTCGAAGTTGGCGTTCGGCGCGATGAAGCCGCCGCGCAGCATCAGGATCGAGTACAGCGCCTCGCTCGCGCCGGCCATCCAGCACTCGTGGCCAGTGAGCGACTTGGTCGAGGACACCGGCGGCGTGCGCTCGCCGAAGACGCTGGCGATGGCGGCGGCCTCGGCGGCGTCGCCGGCCTCGGTCGCGGTCGCATGGGCGTTGATGTAGTCGATGCCGCCGGGCGCGACGCCGGCGCGGTCGAGCGCCTCGCGCATGCAGCGCGCGGCGCCACGGCCGTCGCCGGTGGTCATGTGGTCGCCGTCGGACGAGAAGGCGTAGGACGCGATCTCCGCCAGGATCGTCGCGCCGCGCGCGACGGCGTGCTCGTAGTCCTCGATCACCAGGCACGCCGCCCCGCCCGACGGCACCAGGCCGTCGCGGTCGCGATCGAACGGGCGCACCGCCTGGTGCGGCGTGTCGATGCGCATCGAGAAGACCCGCAGGCCGTCGAACGCCGCCATGCTCTGCCAGCACAGTTCCTGCGAGCCGCCGCAGACCACGATGTCCTGCAGGCCGCTGGTGATCATCATCCAACCGAGGCCGATGGCGTGCGCGCCCGAGGCGCAGGCGCCGCTGACCGTGAGGTTGATGCCGCGCATGCCGTAGGCCGGGCCGAGGTTGATGGTCGGCGTCGAGTTCAGCGCCTTGATGACCTTGTCCGATCCGAGCGAGCCGGTGCTCTTCTCGCTGCGCACGGTGGTCAGGATCTCCTCGATCGGATCGGCGCACGAGTCGTTGCCGAACAGCAGCCCGGCGCGGTCGGACTTCAGCGCCTCCGCGCAGCCGCTCATGCGGATGGCGTTCTTCGCGGTGATCGCCGCGTAGAGCGCGGTCTCGCCCATGGTCTTGCGTTCCTTGCGCGCGAAGTGCGCGGTCGGATCGATGGCGGGGATGACGCCGGTCAGCGGCGAGCGGAAGCCGAGATCGATGCGCTCCTGGCTGACGCCGATGCCCGAGGTGCCGGCGCGCAGCGACGCCTCGATCGCCGGCAGGGTCGCGCCCAGGCACGACAACGCGTCCATGCCGGTGACGACGACGCGACGCCTGGTTCCGCCGAGCAGCATCGCGATCCTTTCCGCCGCGCCTGCGCGCGTGCCGCATCCTCGCGGCGAGCGTCGGGCCGCAAGCGCACCGGCGCGCGCGGTCCGGACGGTCGCCTACGCCGCCCAGAAGTCGTAGAAGTTGTGCCACTGCATCGGCCAGCGCCGCGTCATCCGTTCCAGGTGGCGCGCCCAACGCGCGACCGCCGCCTCGATCTCGCCGGCGCGCGCCGCGCGGCTGGTGAAGCGCGGCGTCCATGCCGGCAGCGCGAAGGTCGCGTAGCTGCGCCAGCCGGTCTTGATGCAGAACACCGGCAGGATCGGCGCGCCGGAGACCGCCGCGGCAACGAAGGGCCCCGTCGGGAAGCGCGCGCGGCCGCCCAGGAACGGCACCGCGACGGTGCGGGTCGCCGCGCCGGCGGTGCGGTCGGCGAGCATGCAGCAGGTCTCGCCGCGCGACAACGCCGCCGCGATCGCCAGGCTGGCCGCGAACGGGTCGGCCAGGTCGATGACGGCGCGTTCGCCCAGCGCCGCGCGCACCTGCGCGGCGACCGCCGGATCCTCGTCCTGGACCATGATCAGGGTGAACGCGCCGAGGCCGTAGCTGGCGAGGAGGCGTCCGCTCAGCTCCCAGTTGCCGAGGTGCGCCGAGACCATCACGCAGCCGTGCCCGGTCTCGCGCGCCGCGCGCATGGTCGCGAAGCCCAGGCTGCGGCTGCGCAGCGCGCCCGGCGCGTACGCGACCAGGAAGCGGTCGGCGAGGATGCGCGCGAACGACCAGAAGTGCGCCCAGGTCATGACCAGCGCGCCGCCACGGCCGAGCGAGGGCCGCATCCGCCGCCAGTAGCGCGCGGTCTCCCGGCGGCGTTCGTGCAGGCGCAGGAAGTACCACGTCGCCGGCGGGATCAGCAGCGCGTAGCAGACGTGCAGCCCGCCGAAGCGCGCGAACGCGGCGACCAGGCGATGCCCGAAACCGCCGCCGGCGCTGCGCCCGCTCCACGCGCGCCCGGCGGTCATCGGCCGCGCGGGGTCAGGCGCGCCAGGCCGCAGGCCGCCAGGCAGCGGCGCGTGACCAGGCGCGTGAAGGTCCAGGCGGTGCGCGCGTTGTCGGCGACGGCGCGGAAATGGCTGACGCGGTCGGCGGGATACAGCACCGCGACCGGCAGCGGGCGCAGCGCGACGCCGGCCCACGCCGCGCGCACCAGCACCTCGACCTCCCAGGAGTAGCGCCGCGCGCCGATCGCCAGCGTGGTGGTGATCGGCAGCGGATAACAGCGCAGCCCGCTCTGCGCGTCGCCGGGCCACGCGCCGCAGGCGATGCGCACCCACAGGTCGGACCAGCGCCGGCCGAAGCGGCTGGCGCGCGGCGCGCGCTGCATGTCGCGGCTGCCGACGTGCAGCGCGGCGGGCTCGGCCGCCGCCGCGCGCGCGAGCCTTCCGGCTTCCGGCAGCGGGTGCTGCCCGTCCGCGTCGACGGTCAGCGCCTGGACGAAGCCCTGGTCGGCGAGCAGGCGCAGGCCGCGCGCCAGCGCCGCGCCCTTGCCCGCGTTCGGTGCCTGGCGGACGACGACGCCGCCCGCCGCCGTCGCCGCGGCGCCACTGCCATCGCTCGAGCCGTCGTCGATGACCAGCACCGGCGCGCCCATGGCGCGCAGCCCGGCGACCACGCCGCCGACGGTCGCGACGTGATCGAACACCGGCACCAGGGCCGCGAGACCGGCGGGCCAGCCGGGGCCGGGACCGGCGTCGCGCCCCGGCGCCAGCCGCGAAACGTCCGCCTCGACCGACGCATCTGCCACGCGTTCCATGCTGTGCGGCGCGCGCCGAGTGTCCACGCGAGGGGGTCAGTTGGTCTGGCCACGCTTGTCGGTTCGCCGCCGCGACGGTAGAAACCTGACCTCGCCGTGCTTGACGGTGGACGCTCGGGTTTCGGACCCGCTTTCGGAGCAAGGGAGACGCGCATGACGACGGACGAGATCAAGGCCGCGGTGAACGCCGCCATCGCCAAGGAATTCGAGCTCGACGCGGCGCTGCTCGTGCCGTCCGCCCACCTGATCGATGATCTCCAGCTCGACAGCCTCGACAGCGTCGACCTGATCGCGGCGATGGAGAAGACCTTCAAGGTCAAGTGCCCCGAGACCGAGGCGCGTCAGCTGAAGACCATGGGCGACATCCACGCCTTCGTCGAGCGCCTGCTGGCCAACCGCCCCGCCGCCGTGCGCGTCGCCTGAACGCGCCGGACGACGCCGGGTGAGCGACGCGCGCCAGAACGACCGCCAGCCGTACGCGCTGGTCACCGGCGCCAGCCGCGGCATCGGCGCGGCGATCGCCGAGCGGCTCGCCGCCGACGGCTTCGACCTGGTCATCAACTTCCGCTCCAAGCGCGAGGCCGCCGAGGCCGTCGCCGCGCGCGTGCGCGCCCTCGGCCGCGCCGCCGAACTGCTGCCCTTCGACGTCGCCGACCGCGCCGCGGCCAAGGCCGCGCTGACCGACCTGCTCGACCGCCGCGGCGCGCCGCGCGTCCTGGTGCTGAGCGCCGGCATCGCCCGCGACGCGGTGTTCGCCGGCATGACCGACGAGGAGTGGGACGCGGTGGTCGGCACCGCGCTGGGCGGCTTCTACAACGTCGTCCGGCCGCTGGCGCTGGCGATGTGCAAGGCGCGCGCCGGGCGGATCGTCACCCTGGCCTCGGTCAGCGGCCAGATGGGCAACGCCGGGCAGGTGAACTACAGCGCGGCCAAGGGCGGGGTCATCGCCGGCACCAAGGCGCTGGCGCGCGAGATCGCCAAGCGCGGGCTGACCGCGAACGTCGTCGCGCCGGGGCTGATCGACACCGAGATGATCCAGGGGCTGCCGCTCGAGCAGATGCTGGCCGCGGTGCCCGCCGGCCGCCTCGGCACGCCGCGCGAGGTCGCCGCGGTCGTCGCCTTCCTCTGCTCCGCCGACGCGGCGTACATCACCGGCCAGGTGATCGCGGTGAATGGCGGGTTGTACACCTGACCGCCGCCGCAGGGTGAGCGCATGCCGCTGCCCGGCCATCTCGAGCTGCACGCGCCCCTGGTCGCCCTGACGCCGGCGCTCCTGGCGCTGGCGACGGTGCCGGCGGTGCTCGCGCTCGGAGCGCGCCCCGGCCAGCGCGTGATCGGCTGGATCGGCATCGGCGCGGCGCTGGTGCTGGCGGCGCTCTTCCTGATCCCCGGGC
>Ga0196963_10001463_pt1 | contig 15979 bp, 13 predicted proteins | sample S1_5metaG_FD_148600 | JGI IMG/M metagenome (GOLD analysis project Ga0196963, IMG submission 148600) | Soil microbial communities from Anza Borrego desert, Southern California, United States - S1_5 | ecosystem: Environmental > Terrestrial > Soil > Desert | place: USA: California | collected... | reverse complement strand
GTTGCCGGCGCCGCTCCGCCTCGCCAAGCCAGGCGGCAAACAGCGCCAGACCAAACAACATCATCACGACGCCCGCGGGGATCCACATGATCAATCCGCCGAGCTGTTGATCGGCAACCGCGGCCTCGAGCGTCGCCGACCGCTGCGCGTAGACCTCGTACCACGGGCGTGTCGAGAAGGCGAGCAGCGCGCCGAGGCCGCCGCTATGTAGCGCGGTCGCGAATACATAGATGACTGCCGCGCCGTAGCCAAACCGGCCGTAGCGGCCGCGGATCAGGCCCCACCAGAAAATCGCCGCGGTGCCCGCGAAGCAGATGTGTTGGACGAGATGAATGCGCTCGTCGAGCACCGCGGCCTCGTACAGCACAGGAAGATGCCAACCCCACAGCGCAACGGCGTGGAGGAGAAACGCGACCGGCGGCGACGCGAGTACGGCCAAACCGGCCGCAGCAGCGGACGCGCGCGATGCGGTCCGCCAGCGCCGCGGCAGCGCCCACAGCATCGGCACCAGTGGCCGGCCAATCGCGATCAGAGGAGCGGCCACCAGCATCAGCAGCTCGTGCTGCGTCATATGCACCGAGAACAACCATTCGGAGAACGTGGCAATGGGCGAGAGCAACGCTGCCGCGAGGGTCAGCCATCCGATCGTGAATGCGGTGATCTCCAAGCCGGGTGGGCGTCCACCGCGGCGCCACATGCGCGCGAGCCCCGCCGCGTAAAACGCACCCGATAAGGCCAGCAGCGCCATCGCCGCCACATCCGGTTTCCACGTCCACGCGTGTGGGTGCATATCAATCACACGGATGCAGAATCATCAGCGGAATCGCCGTCGCGACCATCGACACGATCATCAAGGCCGCCATGCCCAACCCGATCCAGCCGAGCAACGGCATCGGCGCGCGATCGCGGGCGAACCGTGCGCGCCCGCGGTTGACGACGGCGGTGACCGCGATGACCGCTGCCAGCGCCGTGACGATCGGCACAACCACCCAGCTGTTCGAACGATCGTCGCAGGCCTGATAGGCCAGCGTGTAACCCGTCTGCAGTGCCGCCAGCCAGATCAATGGTGTTCCGACGATGCCGGCAAACACGAGCGCGAGCCGCCCGCGATCAAACGAGCCGTGGCGCGAGGTAGATGACGGCATAAATCGGCAGCCACGAAAACACGACAAAGTAGTAATAGGCGGCATTCTCGCTCGCATCGACAAAACGATGCGCATCCAGCGGACCCGTAAAGAAAATCGCCGCGATCACGGCGGTGTCGACGACGTCGGTGATGACGTGCGCCGTATGCGCGCCGAGCAGCATCCACACGATCGAGCCGTAGGCGTTGGTATCCCACCAGCAGTTCAGCGTGGTGAACTCGAAGGCGCGCAGCACCAGAAACGCGATGGCGAAGCCGAGGCTCACCGCGATCCACAGGCGTGTCCGACCGACATCGAGTTGTTCCGCGGCCTTTTTCGTGAGGTGGTTCGGAATGCAGCTCGCGAGCACGACGATCGTCGTGAGCGTGCCCCACATCAGATCAGGCGGGGCAACGCCGGGCGGCCATTCCGGGACGCGCCACTTCAAATAGATGTAGGCCGCGATCATCAGGGCGAACGCGGTCCCCTCGATCGCGATCAATCCCAGCGTCGCCCACCACAGGATGCTGCGGTGGCCGAACGCGAAGCTGGGCAAGCGCGACACGTCGACGACCGGTACCGTCGCGCTCATGCCGGCCCCGTTGCCGCTTCGAGCTGCGGCCGCCCTTTCTCAGGCGGATGCGTTTCGTCGTCGATCGACCGGCCGCGCGGCCAGAACCAGAAGATCATCGCAATCGCCGGAGGGATTGAGCCCCAGACGAGTGCCCACGGCGAGAAGATCGACCAGATCAACATGAACGTGGTCGCCATCGCCGTGACGAACGGCCAGATGCTCGGCTCGGGCGAGTGATACCGGTGATCCGGCTCGGCGTCGAGCAGGCGTGTCACCAGCACTTCGCGTTTGTCGCTGCGCACGCCGACGACAATCGGCTGGCCCGGGGGGTCGTCCCACAGCGGATCGCGCGACGCAATCACGCGCTCTGGTGAGAAGTTGTGCGGCGGCGGCGGCGACGACGTCGACCACTCCAGCGTCGACGCCTGCCACGGGTTGGCGGCCGCGGCTTCGCCGCGGCGCAGCGCGTAGACGGCGTTGACCGTCAAGGTGAGCGCGCCAATCGCCATTGTGATCGCGCCGGCAGTCGCCGCCAGATTCAGCGTCTCCCAGCCCAGGCCGGGCAAGTAGGTGTAGACGCGCCGCGGCATGCCGATCATGCCGAGCTGATGCATCGGAAAGAACGTCAGGTTGAATCCGATGAACAGCAGCCAGAAGCTGATCATTCCCAGCCGGCGGTTCGGCATCCGTCCGGTCATTTTCGGAAACCAGTAATAGAGCGCGCCGAACAGCGGAAACACGGCGCCGCCGATCAGCACGTAATGCAGGTGCGCCACCACGAAATAAGTGTCGTGCAGCTGCAGATCGACCGGCACCGAGGCGACCATGATGCCGGTCATGCCGCCGATGATGAAGATGACGAAGTAACCGAGCGCGAACAACATCGGCGGTTCGAGCCGGACCCGGCCGGTCCACATCGTGGCGATCCAACAGAAGATCTGCACGCCGCTGGGGATGGCAATCATCATGCTCGCCGCCGTGAAGAAGCTCGAGCCGTTCTGAGGCAAGCCGACGGTGAACATGTGATGCACCCACAGGCCAAAACCCATGAATGCCGTCGCGACCAGCGCGGTGACCAGCCACACGTAGCCGACGATCGGCCGGCTCGAGAACGCCTGGATCAACGTCGACATCAGGCCCTGCGCCGGCAGGAAGATCAGATAGACCTCGGGGTGTCCGAAGAACCAGAACAGGTGCTGATAGAGAATCGGGTCGCCGCCTTCCGCCTGGTTGAAGAAATGCGTTCCGACCAGGCGATCGAGGATCAGCGTCGTGCTCGCCAGCATCACGGCCGGCATCGCGAAGATGATCATGAAGCTCGTCACGAGCTCCGCCCACGCGAACATCGGCACGCGATCGAGCGTCATGCCCGGCCGGCGGTACTTGAAGATCGTGACGATCGTGACGATGGCGCCGACCAGCGACGCGACTTCGGTAAACGTGATGAGCTGGGCCCAGGTGTCGGCGCGTTTGCCGGGGCCGAACTCGGGCCCGGCCAGCGGCACATAACTGAACCAACCGTTGTCCGGACCGATGTTCAGAAGGAACGAGACGTACAGAAACACGCCGCCGGCGAGAAAGATCCAATAGCCGAAGGCGGCCAGACGCGGCAGGGCGATCGTCCGCGCCCCGACCAGCAGCGGCGTGAAGTACAGGCCAAGCCCTTCCATCACCGGCACGGCGAACAGGAACATCATCGTGGTGCCGTGCATCGTGAACAGCTGGTTGTAGAGATCCGGGCCAATCAGCGTGTTTTCAGGAAAGGCCAGCTGCAGGCGCATCAGTGCCGCGAGCACGCCGCCGAGTACAAAGAACGCGAGCGCGGTGAGGATGAACCGCATGCCGATGCGCTTGTGATCGACTTCGGAGAAAAACCCGATGATGCCGCGGGCCGGCGCCCAGGTGCGCGCCAGCTCTCGCGATTGCCGGGACAGCATCTCGTCGGTCAACGGCAGCTCGATCACCGGGGCACGGCTCATCGCAGCTGCTCGAGGTAAGCCACGATTGCCGAGCGATCGGCGTCGGACAGGCCCAGCGTCGGCATGCGGTTGCCGGGCTTGATCGCCTGCGGATCCTTGATCCACTGATCGAGGTACTCGCGGGTGCGAGGACGCGTTCCGGCACCGATGGTCGACCGGCTCGCGAAGTGGGTGAGGTCCGGCGCGATGCGTCCGCCCGCCGCGGTGCCGCGAATGGTGTGGCACATCACGCAAGCGGTACGTTGAACCAGGTGCAGGCCGCGCTGCTCCTGTTCGGTGGCCGGGGCATGAGCGGTCTGGCGCTGCGCCTGGATCCACCGTTCGAACACGTCAGGCGGCTCGGCGATGACGACAAACGCCATATGCGCGTGTTGATGACCGCAATATTCGGCGCATTGGCCGCGATACACGCCGGCCTGATCCGCGCGCAGCCAGAGCGTGGCCTCGTGGCCGGGTATCGCATCCAGCTTGCCATGCAGCGCCGGCACCCAGAAGCTGTGGATCACGTCGTTGGCGAGCAGCTTGATGGCGACGGTCTTGCCGACCGGGATGTGCAGCTCGTTGGCCGTCCTGACGCGCTGCTCCGGCTCGGGATGCTGATATTCGACCGCCCACCACCATTGATAAGCAGTGACTTCGATCATCAAGGCGTCCGCCGATCGTTGACTGGCGAGGGCGCGGCTGGTGATCACGGAGCCGCCGATCAATCCCAACAGAATCACGGCGGTGAGAACCGTACCCACGGCGACCCGCCGCAACGACGACCGCTCGGTGACATCCATGGCATCGGCGGCGAGGCCGCGGCGCACCGCGACCACGACCAGAGCCAAGACCACCAACGTCACGGCCGTTGTCACCCAGAACATCACCCACCAGAGCGCCTCGATTCGAGCGGACTGGATGCCGGCGGCGTGCAGGACGGATTGCAGCATACGTTCACCGATGCCCTGTCTGGACCGGCGGCTGCGGCGGTTCGCGACGGTTCTCCGGTTTGAAGACTTTCATGTCGTCGTCGCGCGACGGCGCCGCGTACTGCGACACGGCGCCGCTCATCGACTGTACGTAGGCGACGAGCTGCCAGACCTGCTGATCGGGAATGCGCCCGCCAAATGCCGGCATGCCATTCGGACGGCCCTGGATGATCGTCGCGTAGATCTGTTCCGGACGACTGCCGTAGATCCATCGATGATCCATCAGCGCCGGGCCGATCGCGCCGCCGCCCTTGGCATGGCAGCCGACGCAGTTGTACGCGGAATAGAGGCGCTTGCCCTCGCTGAGGGCGTAGGCGTTGTCTTCCAGCGGGCTTTCCTTCATGCCGCTCGTCGACGGGGCGCCGGGTTGCAACGAGGTCAGTCGTGTCGACGAGGTCAGCTGTTCGCCATTCGGCAGCTTGAAGTCCCGGCGCTCCCTGTCGCAGCCGATCGCCGTCATCAGCACTGCGATCGCCAGCAGGGTTTTCATCGAGCCGCCATCCTTTCAGCGGCGAGCACGGGCACGGAGTAGTCACGCAAGATGCGCTCGATGTCGGATCGGTTCGCCGCGATCACCGCATCGAGCTCGTCACGCAGGGCGGTGTTCGACCGCGCGGCGGCCATCGCAATGTCGAACGCAAAGTGGAATGGCGGCTCGCTGGCGGGCGTGACCTGCCGAAGCCGCAGCGGCACGGCCGCGCGTTGCGCGAAATAGCCCGCGAGGGGCCCCCAGGCAATCGCGACGTCGACATCGCGCCTGGCGACCGCCTCGATCAGCGCTGCCGGAGGATTTGGCGTGCGGTAATCGCCATAGATCGAGTACCCGCGAACGTTGGTGACGACGCCGCGATTGGTGAGCGCGTGCGCCGGCGGACTGTTCGAGAAGTCGTCACCGATGATGTGCACGCCGACCAGCGCCGTCTTGAGCAACGGATCGTCGAGCGATGCCGGCAGCGGCGTGTCGTGGCGGGTGACGAATACATAACCCGATCGGTAGTACGGCTGGGTCGTCGCCGCGATGTCCATCCCCGCCGGCATCCCCATCACCGCATCACACAGGCCGGCGCGCAAGGTGTTGCGCACGTAGCCGCGGCGTTGCGCCCACCACACGTACTCGAGCCGCGCATTGAGGCGGGCGGCGACGAGATCGGCAATCTTGTTTTCGAACCCCTCGAGCCGCTCATTCGAAAACGGCAGGTTGTTCGGGTCCGAGCAGACACGCAGCGTGCGTTGGGGTGACGATGGCGCACGCGGGGATTGCGTACAGCCCCACGCCAGCGTCGCCAGCAGGGCGAGGCCGATCCCTTTACGGAAGGCTGAACACATGCAGCACGCCTCCCTTGGTCATCGACGCCTGCAGCGATTTCATCACCTCACCCCAACCGTGCCCCGCTGTGGCGTCGCGCGTGTCGAGCTCGTTGACGATCACGGCGCCCGGCCAGCCACCGATGCCGGCGAGGATTGCGACGTACTGCTTGCCGTCGCCGGCGCGATAGGTGACGGGCTGACCGATTACCCCGGATGCCGTGCGCGCCTTCCACAATTCGCTGCCCGTGCGCGCGTCAACGGCCTTGAACCAGCCGTCCATGGTTCCGTAGAAGACGACGTCGCCGGCGGTGACGAGCGTGCCGCTCCACGCCATGAACGGTTCCTTGATCTTCCATGCGGGCCTCGCATTGACGGGATCCCATGCCGTGACCTCGCCCAGGTGGCCACCGGGCCCCGGGGTAAACACCACTTCGGCGCCGATGTACGGTGTGCCCGCGATGTAACTCACTTCGGTTCCCTGAAAGTCCATGCACAGGTTGTTGTGTGGGATGTAGAGCAGGCCGGTTCGCGGCGAGAACGAGGAGGGCTGCCAGTCCTTCGCACCAGGCGCGGCGGGACAGATGCCGCGCACCACGACGCCGGCTCGGGTCCGCTTCTCCTCGACGTATTGCAGTCGCCCGGTCTTGAGATCGACGCCGCTCGACGAGGTGATGTGCACGAACGGATTGGCCGACAGCACCTCGCCGGTCGTGCGATCCATGACGTAAATGTAGCCGTTGCGCTCAGGGCGTACGATGACTGGTCGCGATCGGCCGTTGACGGTCAACGTCACCAGCACGTTCTCGTTGACCGCGTCGTAGTCGTACAAGTCGTGCGGACTGAACTGATAAAACCACTTCGCCGTGCCATCGTCGGGATCGCGCGCGAACAGGCCCGATGTCCATTTGTTGTCACCGGGGCGCTGATCGGGATTCCACGGACCGGGGTTGGAGGTGCCGTAAAAGATCAGATCGAGCTGCGGGTCGTAGGAAATCCAGCCCCAGACCGCGCCGCCACCCATCTTCCACGCTTCCGCCGGCCACGTCTTGGTGCCCAAGTCGGCGCCGCGATCCATGTCATAGAACGGTTTGAAGTCGGGTCCGATCAGGACGTCGCGGTCCGGACCCGTGCTGTATGCCGTCCACTGCACCGCCCCCGTCGCGACGTCGAGGGCTTTCAGCCAGCCGCGTACGCCAAACTCGCCTCCGGAATTGCCGACCAGAACTTTGTCCTTGACCACCATCGGCGCCATCGTGATCGTTTCGCCCAGGTTGATGTCGGCGAGCTGCACTTTCCACAGCTGCCGCCCCGTGTTCGCATCCACGGCGGCGGTAAAGCCATCGAGCGTGTTGATGAATACGCGGCCGTTGCTGTAGGCGGCACCGCGATTCACCGTGTCGCAGCAGGCGACGCCCTTCGCGGCGCCTTGCGGATCCGGGTCGTACCGCCATTTCACCGCACCACCCGGTTGCGACAAGTCGAGCGCGAACAATGTGTTCGGAAACGGCGTGACGATGTACATGGTGCCGCCCACGACGAGCGGTGCGGCTTCGTGGCCGCCTACCGCGCCGGTCGAGAAGCTCCACGCTTCCTTTAATTGGGCGACGTTGCCGGTGGTGATGTCTGAAAGAGTGCTGAAGCGGGTATTGGCGTAATCCCCCGGGGCCATCACCCAGTCATTGGCGATCTCGCCCCCGACATTGATGGTGCCCCCGGTCGGCGCCGAGCCCGAGGCCGCCGATGGCGGGGACGACCGCTGTTCGGGCGGCCCCGATCGGCAGGCGGCGATCGTGATGAGCACGCCGACCGCGACGACACGCAACAGGACGTCGGCTCTCACGCATCCCTCCAGATGTTACGCGCTGGCCGCGCACTCCCGCCATTCGCGCTCTTCCGCGAATGCCGCCAGTGCCTCGTCACGCGGCCGCATCACGACGCCGCGCACGCTGGTCAACGCGCTGAATGCCGGCCGCGGCGCCGGCCAGCCGAGCGACGCAGCCGACACCGGGTCGATCAAGTGCGAAGCCTCGCCGCAGGCGTCGGCGGCTGCCCTCGCGAATTCGAACCACGTAGTCGACGGCCCGGCGCTCGCAAGATGCCAGATGCCCGTCTCGCCGTCAATCAGTAGATCGAGCGCGGCGTTGACGAGATCGGGGACGTAGGTGGGCGAGACGACGATGTCGTCGACGGCGACGCATCGGCGGCCCTGCCGCAACGCCTGCAGAATCTGCACGACGAAATTGTGGCGGTCCCACGGCCCGAAAAACGCACTGGTGCGAATCACCAGGGCATCGGGCATCGTTTCCAGCACGCGACGCTCCGCTTCCGCCTTGCTCGCGCCGTAGACATTCAGCGGTCGCGGTTGATCGTGTTCGGTATATGGCCGGCCGCTGCTGCCGTCGAACACCAGGTCCGAAGAGAACGTAACCAACGGAACGCCGTGCTCGCGGCACGCGCCCGCAATCGCCACCGCGCCAACGGTGTTGACGCTGTAACACGCGTCGGATTCACGCTCCGCGTCATCGACGCGCACGTAGCCCGTGGCATTCACGACGGCCCATGGCTGCAGACGACGCACCAACTCGCTGACGGAAGCCGGATCGGTAATGGTGACCTCGGCACGTCCGACACAGCACACCCGCAGACCCCGGCCTGCGACAATGCGCTTGAAGGCGCGGCCGAGCGTGCCATTAGCACCGATAACCAGCAGCGGCTGCTGCGGCGGACGCATCGCCGCGGGCATCTGGCGCGACATCGGCGGCGCGTATAGAAGCCGCTCGGGCCGTCGCCACCACCCTTCGGCGTTGAGGCTGGCGTGGCGCGGTTCGTGCCCGGCCGCGAGCGCCTTGATGACGCCCGCGGCACGGGTGGGCCGGGGCGGGGTCGAGCGGACGTCGAACGCGCCGGGCTCGTAGTGGCCGCGCGGCTGGACGGCCAGCGAATCCCAATCGAATGAGCCGAGTAGCGCCCACGGCGTAATCGCGACGACGTTGGCGCCTTTTGCGCGCGCCGCTTTCGCAGCCTGCCACGCCTCGATCAGCCAACGCACCTGTTCCTCGCGCGTGCAGCCGAGGTGCACTTCCGTTATCGCCACCGGCAGTCCATACCGCCGCCACGCTTCCAGTAAATGCGCTTCGTGCCCCGCAATGCCTTCGACACGGGCGCGCACCGCGTCAACGTCCGCATACCGGATGCGGCCGTTGCCGCCATGCATCGAGCGCGGGTAATGGCTCAGTCGATGATCGAGGAACCGATCGCTCGTCAAGTAATAGTTCAGACCGACGACGTCCGGCGGGGTCGCGTGCTGTTGCAGGAAGGCGAGTTCCGCGTGTGACGCCCCGTGTTTGATCAGGAAGGGGCCCAACGGGTGCCGCGCGTCCACACGGCCCGTCAACAAGTCGAAGGTCAGCCAGCGCCGCGCGTTCTCGAACTTTACCTGCGACGCGGTCTCGCTGGTGCCGAAAATCGCGCCGCAGTCTTCGGTCTGGATCAACCGCGCCTGCGGGTTGACGCGGCGAATCGCCTGCATCGCGAGGACGATGCCGCGCGCCTGGTTGAGGACCGCGCGCACGAACGATCGATCGTCACGATGATGCGGATACCAGAGCCCGTACAGCGTACTGAAGCGCGCCGTCGTCAACGGTTCGTTGATCGGGGTGTAATCGGTCAGCCACGGATAACGCTCCGCGACCTGCGACGCGAAGTCGGCGAACAGCCGCGGGAAGTGCGGATCGATTAGGGACGTATAGGCGGGGCCGCTGCCGTGATGGAGCAGGGCGGCGATCGGCCGGATGCCGGCGTCGCGTAACCGGGCGAGCCGCGCATCGGTCCATGCCCACTGGAGTTGGGTGAGCGACATCGGGGCGATGCGTTCCCACAGCACCGGGTAACGCAGAGCCTTGACGCCGAGACCGGCGAGCAGTTCGACGTCACCCTCGCGGACGTCGTGGCCGCTGCGCTCGATCTGATCGAGCCATCGGTCGCCGACGCGATTGAGCGTGCATTCGATGCCGCCCCAGATCTCGAGATCCGTGCTCTGCTGCTCCATGCCTACGTCCGCGCGATCACGGCGCGCGGTTGTCCGGCCATTCGTGCGTAGACAGCCAGTGCCTGCGCGACGACCTGGTCCATGTTGTAGTACTTGTAGGTGCCGAGGCGGCCGAGGAACACGACGTCGCTCGTCGCGTCGGCCAGCTGCTGATACTTCGCATACAGCGCGGCGTTTTCCGCCGTCGGTACCGGATAGTACGGATCGCCCTGGTCGGTCGGGTACTCGTAGACCAGCGTCGTTTTCGGATGCTCCTGTCCGGACAGATACTTGAACTCGGTCACCCTGGTATAGAGGTGATCGTTTGGATAGTTGATCACCGGCGCCGGCTGCGCCACCGCGACGTCGCGCGTTTCCCAGTGGAACTTCAGCGATCGATAGGGCAGACGGCCGAAGGTGTAGTCGAAATACTCGTCGACCGGACCGGTGTAGACGAGGTGGCGATGCGGGATCATCGACTTGATTTCGCGATAATCCGCGTTGAGCAGGATGCGAATGTTCGGGTGCGACAACATCTTCTCGAACATGCGCGTGTAGCCGTGGCGCGGCATTGCCTGATAGGTGTCCGTGAAGTAGCGGTCGTCGCGATTGGTGCGCACCGGCACGCGCGCGGTGACGCTGGCGTCGAGCTCCGACGGATCGAGCCCCCACTGTTTGCGCGTGTAATTCTTGAAGAATTTTTCGTAGAGCTCGCGTCCGACCTTGCTGACGATGACGTCTTCCGAGGTGCGGACGGGTTTGCGTTCCTCCGCCATCGACTGGAAGAACGCGTCGAGCTCGAGCGATGTGAACTTCGTGCCGTAGAGCTGATTGATGGTGTCGAGGTTGATCGGCATCGGCACGAGCTGGCCGTCCACGCATGCCCGCACGCGATGCTGGTACGGGCGCCATTCGGTGAAGCGCGACAAGTACGCGAACACTTCCTGCGAATTCGTGTGGAAGATGTGCGGGCCGTACTTGTGGATCAGCACGCCGGAGTCGTCAAAGCAGTCGTAGGCGTTGCCGCCGATGTGCGGCCGCTTATCGCAGATCAGAACGCTGTGCCCGCCGTGGGCAGCGAGGCGCTCGGCTATCGTAGCGCCGGCAAAACCGGCGCCGACTACGAGGTAATCGAACACGCGGAGCTCCTATGCGCCGAGCGACAGGCCGGCGGACGGGTCGCTCGCGACCTGCCTGGACGGCTGTGATTTGGGTTGGGCCTGCGACTCGGTGACCGCCTTCAGCAACATCGCGGTCTTGCTCCACGTCCGATCCCACGACGTCCCGCGCAGAAACGCATCGGCGCGCGACCGGCGCATGGCCGGGTCTTCGGTCAGCGCCTGCTCGCATGCCCGGACGAAGTCGGGCACCTGATCGGCGATGCGGACGAGGCCGCGTTCGCCGTACGGGCTGACCACGTCGGTAATCGATGTCGAGACCACCGGCTTGCCGGCCGCCAGATATTCAGGCGTTTTGGTCGGGCTGATGAAACGCGTTGCGTCGTTGCGCGCGAACAACAGCAGCGCGACGTCCCACCCGGAAATGTACTTCGGCAGGTCGACATAACTCTTCGCACCCAGGTAATGAATGTTTGGGCGGCGGGGCAGGTCGGCCGGGTCGATCTTGACGACCGGCCCAATCATCACGAACTGCCAATCCGGCTTGGCCTCAGCGATGCCGGCAAGCAGCGGAATGTCCAGCCGCTCGTCGAGGACGCCAAAAAAGCCAAGGCGAGGATGCGGGATCGCGGCCTGGTCAGCGGGCTCGTCCTTGTGGCGTCGCGCCTGCGCGAAGTGGTCGACGTCGACGCTGCTGGGCATTGCGTGAATGTTGTGATGGAGGTGGCGTTTCGCCTGGTAGAGCGAGTGACCGCCCGTAAGCACGAGGTCGGCGTTGCGGAACAGTGTGCGCTCGAGCGCCGGCAACTCGGGGTCGGCGTGCTTGAACGCGGACAGTTCGTCCATGCAGTCGTAGACGACGGCGGCCGGCGTCAAATGATCGGAGAAGCGAAGCGCCGACGGCGTGTAGTACCACAACACGTAGCGCTGGATGCGTTCCGCGACGATCAGCTGCGAGAGCAGCGAGCGTTGCGCCGCGATGACCTGCGCAGGCGTGAACGACGTCGGCAGTTGCGGAACGACGACCATCAAATGGCCATGCGCTTCCATCGTCACCGTAGCGCTGGTCGCGGACTCGTGAAACTGCGGCTCCTCGACAAAAAAGACGCGGCGCGCGATCGCGTATCGACTCATCAGGTGCTGCGGACGCTGAAATACGAAGTTCCAACGGAGATGACTTAAACAAATCAGATCAGGTTCGGTTGCAGCGACACGGGTCGGATGTGCGGAAGCGCCGTTGTTCATCATGTCGCGGCAGATTGCAACGGTCATGCCCGAGAAGTGATTCACAACAAGACAGCGCGCCTCGCTGCGCGTCATCCACGCTGACACCGGTCAGCCCGGCTTTGCGGTATTTCCTCGACGTGTGTTGTTGGGCAAGAAAAGCCTCAGTCGTTCGAATCCGTGCCTCAGTCGTTTCCCGATTCCGCTGGCCTACAGTTTGCTCTGGTCCTGCCCATGCCTCGAGTTTCGACGGATGCGCCGTGCCCCAGACCCCAATTGCAGCGGCAGGGGTGGAAGTCCCTCAATGGTCAGTGGGAGTTTGCCCTCGATGTCGACGGTGCGATCGCCGACCCCGGCCGCGTCGTCTGGTCGTCAGCCATCGAGGTGCCGTTTTCGCCCGAGACTCCGAAGAGCGGCATCGGGGATACGGGGCTGTATCGCGCCTGCTGGTACCGCCGGTCCATCGACATCCCGCCGCCGGTGGCCGGCGACTCGCGCGTGCTGTTGCACTTCGGTGCCGTCGACTACAAGGCGACCGTATGGGCGAACGGCTCCATGGTCGGTTCCCACGAAGGCGGCTATACGCCCTTCACCTGCGACCTCACCACGGTCCTGAATGGCGGCGACAGGTGCGAGGTGATCGTGCGCGCCGAGGACGATCCGCTGGACCTCGAAAAGCCGCGCGGCAAACAGGACTGGATGCTCGAACCGCATTCGATCTGGTACCCGCGTACGACGGGCATCTGGCAGAGCGTGTGGATCGAGCGCGTGCCGTCGACGTGGATCGACTGGATCCGCTGGACGCCGAACATGGAGCGGTGGGAGATCGGCTGTGCGGTATGGCTCGCGGGCGGCCGCGAGGCGGGCATGAAGCTGCGCGTCAGCCTGAGCGTCGAAGGGCAGCTGCTCGCCGAGGATACCTATTCGGTGACCGGCGCCGAAGTGCATCGACGCATCGCACTCTCTGATCCCGGCATCGACGATTCGAGAAACGATCTGCTGTGGAATCCCGGCCGCCCGCGGTTAATCGACGCGGAGCTGACGCTCGAACGCGGCGACGGTCAAGTTCTGGATCGTGTGCGCAGCTACACGGCGCTTCGCTCGGTCGCCGTCGACGGCAATCGTTTCATCCTCAATGGCCGTCCCTACAACCTGCGGCTGGTGCTCGACCAGGGTTATTGGCCCGAGTCGGGGTTGACCGCGCCAAATGACGATGCGTTGCGGCGCGACGTCGAGCTCGCGAAGGCCATGGGCTTCAACGGTGTGCGCAAGCACCAGAAGATTGAAGACCCCCGCTATTTGTATTGGGCCGATCGTCTTGGCCTGCTGGTCTGGGAAGAAATGCCCAGCGCGTATCGCTACACGAATCTCACCATTCAACGCACGACGCGCGAATGGATGGAGGCGATACGCCGGGACTACAGCCACCCGTGCATCATCGCGCTTGTGGCATTCAACGAATCATGGGGCGTACCGAATCTTCCGAACAATCCCGCGGAGCGCCACTACGTTCGTGGCTTGTACTATCTGACGAAGACGCTGGACTCGACGCGTCCCGTCGTCGGCAACGACGGGTGGGAGAGCGTCGCCACCGACATCATCGGCATTCACGACTACGATCCGGATCCGCAGAGGCTGGCGCGGCGCTATCACGCCGATGACGTGTTGCCGCGGTTGTTCCGCCGCGAGCGTCCGGGCGGCCGCACCCTGGTCCTCGAGGGCAAGCGCCACCACGATCAACCGCTGATGCTGACCGAGTTCGGCGGCATCACCTACTCGGGCGAAGCGGGAACGTGGGGCTACACGCGCGTCGACTCCGAGCACGACCTGCAGCGCGCCTACTCGACCCTGCTCAAAAAAATCCACGAGCTCGGCGTCTTCGCCGGCTTCTGCTACACGCAATTTTCGGATACCTATCAGGAAGCCAACGGCCTGCTCTACGCGGATCGCACGCCGAAATTTCCGATCGAGGCGATTCATGCGGCGACCACCGGGAATCCCCTCGCCCTGGCAGTCCCAGACGATGTGACGGCGTCGCCGCGAGCGCTGCCACCGCAGGATGCTGAACACGAAAATCGCTAGGCGCGTGTCTTGCACCAGACCTGCGAGAGTCATCTGCCCCCGATGAAAGTCATCACGCAGCGCAGGAGGAAACATGCAGCGAGTTCAACCATTCACGTATGCGGCCGTTATGGGTGCGGTCTTCACGGTCGCGAGCGCCGGCCTGCTCGCGCAGACGGTGCCCGCCGAGGACGTGACGTTCGCGCAGAAAGCGGCGGAGTCGGGACGCATGGAAGTCGAGCACGGCAAGATGGCGGCGCAGAAAGCGTCGCACGCGCAGGTCAAGGCCTACGGCAACAAACTGGTGACGGATCACACGGCGGCGAACAATGAGTTGGCGGCCATCGCCAAGCGCAAGGGCATTGCGCTGACCACCGCATCACATCATCAGAGCGATCGCGGCAGCGTCGGCGCCAAGAACGATGCCACCGACGCGACCAAGACGGGCGGGGCGCGTCCGGCGGCGCCGGGCGGGAATCCGACGGGCACCACCGGTGCGTCAAACACGCCGCAGACGACCGGCGCGATGCGCGCGGGTGCTGGCCATGACCAGCCGTGGATGAGCCAGACCGGCGCGGCGTTCGACAAGGCGTTCGTCGAAGCCCAGATCAAAGCCCATCAGGATGCCATCGCCCTGTTCGAAAAAGAGTCGAATAGCGGCGGCGATTCGGAACTGAAAGCCTTTGCCGCGAAGCAGCTGCCAGGGCTGCGCGCGCACTTGAAGCAGGCACAGGATCTGCAGGCGAAGTTGGCGACGGGCACGCAATAAGTGCGTGCGTTCGAAGGGGGGAACGAGCCTCATGATGGTTTCAAATCGCACAATGTGGACTCTGCTGGCCGTGGCCGCCGGCGCCGGCCTCGCGGCCGTATTGATGCCGCCGGCCCGCAACCGTTGGCGCGACAGCGCGACGCGTGGCCGCCGCGAACAGTTCACGCGCGTCGATGACGCCTCTGAGGACTCGTTCCCCGCGAGCGACCCGCCGTCGTATACGCCGTCGGCCGCCGCGCCGGGCGCCGCTTCTTAGAGGCTGGCCCGGACGAGTTCTCGACTCGCCCGCAGGCGGCGCTGAGCTCGCCGCCGTTACGCCGATGCATGACGTGAACAGCGAGGTCGCGGGCTGGCTCCGCGACCTCGCGTTCCTTCAGAAAGCGCCACAGAGCCGGTGGGGCTACAAACGCGCCGCCGCGGCCGTGCTCGCGCTGCCCGTGCAGATCGACACCCTGATCAACCCTGATGGCACGCTGCAGAAAATTCCGGCGATCGGACCGGCTTCAACACGCGTCATCCTTGAAGTCGTACGCGAAGCGACATCGCCGACGGTCGAACGCGCGCTCGAGGCCGCTGATGCGCGAACGCGCTCGGACATCGTTCGCCGCCGCGGGCTGCGCGGCAACTTCTTGAGCCGCGCCGCCGCCGAAGCCGCCATGCGCAGCCGCAAGCCGAACGCACCGTCGCGCGCAGACATCAAGTGCGATCTGCAAATGCATTCCGACTGGAGCGACGGCAGCCAGACACTAGAAGACATCGTTCAAACCGGCCTGTCACGCGCCTATACCCACGCCGCCGTGACCGATCACTCCTACGGCTTGCCA
>Ga0196963_10001462_pt1 | contig 15987 bp, 32 predicted proteins | sample S1_5metaG_FD_148600 | JGI IMG/M metagenome (GOLD analysis project Ga0196963, IMG submission 148600) | Soil microbial communities from Anza Borrego desert, Southern California, United States - S1_5 | ecosystem: Environmental > Terrestrial > Soil > Desert | place: USA: California | collected... | reverse complement strand
GAAGGTGACGGTCCCAAGGCGTGTCGGCGAGGCCCACACGAGGTATTCGCTGGCGCCGGCTGTAACGGAGAAAGTCTTGGCTTTTGAATTGGAAAGCTCGCTGCTCGGAAAAGATTCGACGTCGGCTTCCGTAAAACCGCTTGTTACCGTGCTGACGCCCCAGAACCGTCGGTTGAGGAAGCTCACGGTTTCCGTATCGGTGTCCGTTTCGGAATTCTTTCTTGCGCTCAACGTAAAAACGACGGAATTTCCGACGGAAGGGTAATTGACCGCTTCTCCGCTGGAAGTCGGCCCAAGGAAGGAGCCGGTCATAGGCAAGGCGCTGGCCCATCCGGAGAAGGTGACGGTGCTTCCCGTCGGTGGACCGTTGGTATAGGTAGCGGTAAAGGACAGTGCGCCGGCGGCCCGCCAGACGCCCGTTCCAATGAGGACCGTTGCCGATTCGCCGTCCGAGAAAGAAGCGATCGAGAACGAAAAGGTCGCGTCGTACGCCGCCCAAACAATCTCGGTCCCGTTGAATTTGGGAACCAGATTGATGGCGCGGCCCGAATCGTCAACATCCGTCAGATCGGAAAACGCTACGGAACCGCCGCCAATGGTGAACGACGATTGAGAAATCCCGCCGAAGATTCCGTTGTCGTTGAACTGAATATCCCCATTGTTTCCGCCGGGGTTGGTGTAAAGACCCGTTATCTCAGCCCCTGAGAGGGAAGGGGCCAAGAGAACGGAAAGCGCGATGAGAAGGCGTCGGTTAATTTCGCACCTTTCCGAAAAGTCGGATGGTGAGTGCGACGGCGCCCGTCGTGGGTGCGATGAAGTTGGCGCGGATGTACTTGTAAGCGTAATCGGCGAAATCCCACACCGACGTTCCGCCGGCATTTATCTGAACGAGCGTCACGCTGGAAACGCTTAAGTCCGCCCAATTCGTGCCGTCGTTGGAGGCTTGCCATTTGAAAGACGAGGTTCCGACCGCAAACGCCAGGGGCCGAAAGATCACGTCGCCACTGGCCGCAGACGCCGTAAGGTCGATCGCGGTTCCCAAGAGAGCGTTCGCCGCGCTGGACGCCAACTTGAAACGGTTCGCGTCAATCTTGATCGCGTAGTAGGTCGTGCCTTTGGTTAAGCCGGTCGGCGCCGTCACCGTCGCTTCGTTCGGGAAAAGAAGGGCCAACCCGGTTGCGAACCCGTGACTGGTTTCCGTCACCGTGTCGTTCGTTATGGACACGTCCGATGCCGCGCCGCCCGTAAAGTTCGTCGCTGAGATCCCTGCCGAGGCGGGGACCGAGACGTAATAAGGATTGATACCGCTCACGGTCGCGCTGGCATAAAGAAGGCCGCCCGTCGCCTGGGGGCGAGTGGCGATCACGATTTCCAAAAGCGTCGCGTTCGCGTTGATCGCGGTTTCTAGGTTCTCAGCGGTTTGTCCGTTGGACGTCTCCGCGTTGAAGTGCGTTCCTTCAGTGAGCGTCGTTCCGTTGATGTTGATATAGCCCGCCGCTTGACCACCGGAAAACGTGCTGCCGCCCAACGAAAGCGCCGCAGGCGTGGACGAAGTAATCGTCCAGGCGTTGGCGAACGTCCCATTCTGAAAGGCCGTCACCGTGACGACGTTGCTGGAAACGCTGCCGATGTATTCCGAATGAGCGTCAATAGCGTCTTTCAAGCTCGCCATCGTCATGGTCGACGTTTGCAGGCGATTCCAATCGACGCCTTCGACGTAGCGTCTTCCTTGGATCGTGATAACAGCGCCACCGATGGCCGCCGCGGTGTTCGTGTTGTTGGTGAGCGTGATCGTCATCGTCGAAGGCCGACCGTCCAGAAGGTTAAAGTCGGTGACGGTGATAAGCGCCGCTGATTTCGATCCATTGGCCGCCGTGACGCTGGCAATCGTCGCGCTGGAATACACGGCTTGAAATGACAGACGGTCCAACTGACTGACGTCGATCGCGGTCGCCGTGCTGAACGCCTGGGCGGTCCACACAATGGCGTCGCCTTCGGCGATGCTGCTGATCGCTGGCGCTTTGCTCGGAAGGAGCAGAAACAGGGCTGCGACGGCTCCCTTTAAGATGTGATTCGGTGATTTCATTTTCTGATCCCTCCATTTGGAATCGAGTAAAAGTGGTGCAGGCCTTCCACCCGCACGCTCCGGATAATCGCGCCGGAGTACGGTAATCGGCTTAAGCCGTGGTTTTAATTAGGAGCGTAATGGTGACGAGGTGGCCGGTGAAATCTTCGGCCGCCGTTCCATCGCCTTCGGTCGAAACAACGGTAAGAACAAGACCCGAGAACGACACTTGAACGGCTTGGAAATCATCGTCCATCCCGCCGGTAATGACGGCGCCGACGACGTCGACGATTTCCGTCACGCCACCGTGAGCCGCCGGAGTCAGCGTAATCGTGTCCGATGCGGATTGAAGGGTCGCGCGAACGGTCAGCAGGCGAACTTCGCCCGCAAACTCCCCCGCGTAGTTTTTCGTGCCAGTGATTGCAGACATGTCATTCCTCCTTAGACCGCAGCGGCGGCGTCAGCCAAGATCACGCCGAACTCTTTCGAGTTGAACATGCTCTTCTGAAGTCCACCGATGAACGAGCAAGCGACGCCGTCCTTGTTTTTGTAGTCGAACTGTTCCACGACGAGCGCTTCGGGGTTCGAGGCTTCCGCCATGAGAACCGCCTGACGGCCGCAGAAAAGATTTCCCGCGGTATCAACGGCGTAGTCGGTCCCGGTCGCCGCTCCGCGCCAGCTATGGCCAGCAACGGACACGTCCAACCACGGCACAAACTCGTTTTCCAGAAGAAGCACGTTCGACCAATAGCCGAGCGCGCCACGGAAAACAGGGTTCTTGTCGGAGCGGACCTTCGCGTTCTCTTGCGCCGTTTTCCAATCGGAGGATTTCCGAATGTCACGCGCGCAGAGCGGATGGAGGAACAGCACGTAGATGCTGTCGCCGTCAACGTCGAGCGGTTGGATTTGCGGATTGGTGAGCTTCGCCATCGTCGCCAGTTCGGTGACGAAGTCGAGCGTCATCGTGTCGCTGGTCGACATGGACGCAGCCGATTCGCGGCCCGGATTCCGGTAGCGAAGGCCGATTCCTGCCGCCGTGTCAGCGTCAGCAATGAAGTCCGGCGTGTTGGACCAAGTGGCCCGAGCGCTAACCGGGACGCCGTTGGTATCAACGAGTGTCGTGTTGGTGACGCCGGCGAGCTTCAAGAAAATCTGGCGGATGATGAACTCTTTCATCCAGATTTTCAGGTTGTTGCGAGCGGCTTTGATCTGGTCGTAAACGACTTTCTGGGCGTCCAGCTTGCCTTTGAGTCGCACACCGTGCCGGATCTGGTCGATCGAGACCTGTTCCGAATAGGAGGCTTGCGCTTCTTCGTTGCCTTCCAGTTCGTCGTCTCCGGTCACGCCATCACCGGTCAAGCGGGTCACGAGACCGAACGTCTCGGTATCGCCGCTTTCCTTTCCTAATTCACGCGAGACTTGGACGATGTTGTTCTCGTCCTCGCCCACGAACGGCATTACGTTCTTTACGTCGCGCATTACATCGTCGAGAAGCTCCTTGGACCAGAGTTCTTGACGAAGCGCGTCAATCGTTATTGTGTTGGCCACTTACGGCCTCCTGTGGTTTAACCCCGCAGGAGCTTTGCGTACTGGTCCGGGTGCTTATCCTTGAAGCGTTGCCGCTCTTGGAAATTCATTCGATTAAGATCGGCGAGGCTGACTTCCTCTGGTGTAACGGAACGTCGACCACCACCGCCCGGAATAGATGCGCTCGAAGCTCTGCGTTGGGTGTTGTCTTCAATGCGCTTCATCTTCTGCTCGGGCGTGAGGCCCCCGTTTGCCTTTGGTTCGGGTCGTTCAGGTTTCCCGTCGTTGTGAGGCTCGGCGCTTTGGCCGTGGTTGGTGCCGTAGGGCTTGAGCAAAACGCCAAGCTCGTAGGCGATATCGGCTGCGGTGTAATCGTCGGGGCCAAGCCTGTCAGCGTTGGCTCCGGCGACTTCCATCTCGTGAAATAGTCGGGCGGCTCGTTTCTGAATCTTCGGGTCGTCAACCAGTTCGTCCAGTTTGGGAAGGACAACGGTCGCGGCCTTTACCACCTCGTCAAAATCCGGATAAAGAGAACGGACGTATTCCTCCTGACTCTTCTGCGCGTCCTTAACGACACGGGCGCGGTTGCGAAGCTCGTTCTCCTGCTGCTCTCGCTCCTCCGCTTCTTTCTTCTGCATTTCGCGGAGCTGTTTCATCGTCAAAGGCTTATCTTCCGGGTCGATCTCGTTTCCGTTTTCGTCGATCTCGACTTTCTTCTCGGGCTTTGGAGCCGAGACAGCGGACATCTGCGCTTCAAGCTCGCGAATACGGGCCTGGGCCGCTTGACGCTGCAAACGTTCGTTCTTCAATCGGTGAATCAGGCCGCGGGGCGGCGTTCCCGGCGGAAACGTTTGGTCCCATACTTTCTGCTGCTCCGGGGTTAGCTCAAACTCGGGCCAAGACGACCGCGGCTTTTCCGCGGGCTTTTTCTCTTCCGCTTTGGGCTCCTCCGCGGGCTCGGACTGTTTCTCCTCGGCCTTCACGGGCTCCGCCGGCTTCTTCTCTTCCTTCTTCGGGATCATTCCCCGTTTCTCGGCGGCCTCAAGCTCCTTGGACGACCAACCTTTCTGCTTCAATTCATCGTGACTCGGGGCGGCGGGCGCGTCCGGCTTTACCTCGGCTTCGGGGACATCAACCGTTTGAATGATTGTTTCTTCGCTCATGGCGTTTTTGTTTCTCCTGTCGAGCTGGGCTCGTTGTCTTCGTAAGTCGCTCGGCATTGCTCGTGCGGGAGGTAACAGACCGCGCAAAGGCCCTTTCGATACCGGCCTCTCGGCGGCGAGGTGGTAATCCTCCGCTTCACTGGTGTTGCCGTCTTTGTTTCATCGTTTCCGTTTTCTTCCATGGTGTCCGCGCAACAAAAAAGGGGCTGCATCTCGACGATTCCAATCGTCAAAATGCAACCCCTAAAAGTTGCGGATTCGGTGTGGTTTTAGGCCACTAAGCGGTAATGAGCCGCGCCCGGAATATGGTTGTTAGTTCAGGCTAAACATCTCCTGTCTATAAAAATGCTTTCCAGAAAAATCGGCACGGAGTACGTTGGACCGCCGACGTCAAAATAAGGAACGCCGGCTTGAGTGAAAGCCAATGTCGGACGGAAGGTCATCGCTTTTTGTTTATCCAAGACCCTTTCCCATCGTTCCCCGCTCGGAACCACGCTTCGTTCCTCGAGGCGTCCGCGATAATGTGCGTATCGGTCGGCCCGTCCACGAAGTACGCTTGCCCCGCGCTTAGTTTGTCCTGGCATTGGCAAACGGACAAGTGCGGCGGTCGGCATTTGGAAATCGATGTTTTCGGTTCATCTACCGTCGTCGCTTCGGCGACATATGATTTCGGCTCCGCTTTCACCACAACTGTTTCCCGTGGAACGTTTTCGCTTTCTGAAACTTTGGTCTTACTCTTCGTACCTTTCGAACGTGCCATAACTCTCCTATGCCGCAACGGGCGGTTGATTAGCGGCCGCCGCTTGCGCTTGTTTGATTCTTCCCAAAATCGATTTCTTGGTTGATTGCTGCATCTGACTCTCTTCGATCAGCAAGTCCGGCGGAATGAGGCCCGGATAAAGCTGCGCGAATTCTTTGACCTCTTCGGAGTTCGCCATTCGCATGGTGTCTGAGGCGACGGATTCACCGACCGCCATGTCGTACTGGCCCAGGTCGCCACTCAAGACTTCCGCAATCGCAAGCTCCGCCATTTCCTCGTCGTAGGTCATTGGTTGGCCGGTTTTTGGGCTCGGCATGGGAACCTGAGCCGGGAGGCCCGTATTCGGGTCAAGTTGTCCGCTTTCGTCCATCATCAAGGGTGGCGGAAAATTCTTCGTTAGGAACGCTTCGCCCAAGACCTTTTTCGCGGTCTCGGTGTCGTAGATCTCGCCCAACTGAGACAAGAGGAACTTACCGGCGATCTTGGTCGTGCGGGATTTGTTGTCGAACGGTTCTTGAACCATGACAACGCCTTGTTTCTGGCGAAGGGCGATAGCGCGACCGGAGGCCTGGCCCCCTTCTTGAACCGATAACAGGTCCGCGTTGATTCCCGATTGAGCCTTGATCGCCTCGGCGGTTTCTTGGGAAAGGATCTGATGCCCCTGCGACAGGGCCATCGGGAAGATGCGCTTCGGTTCCGGCTTCCCGACCTTGTATTCCAGATTCACCGATGGCGTCGCGCCGTAATGCTCCACTTTTTTCGGATCAACCCACGAATCCTCTTCGGATATCCACCCGGAATTCGCCGATCCGTTCAGGTGCATAAGCATCAGGGTTTCCGCGCTGTTGTGCTTCTTCTGCGAACCCTTCAAGCCGTGGACGATTCCCTGAACGAGCAAATGCTTATCATCGCCCGTGATGGGTGCGGTTGAGAACCGAGCGAAGTACGGAACGATCGGGTAACTTTTCCATTTGGGATAGAACCAGGCTTGCTCATCGGCCAACGGTTTTTTGACGCCGGGAGTGTGGGCGAAGTACCAAATCTCAGGGACGTTCCGATTGAATACGAAGAACCGCTTAGGGTCGCGGGGCGCCGGAGACGGCGGTACCATGCCGCCCGTCTCCCCGAGAATGGCCGCTTGCTGTTGCGCCAGAGCAAACGCTTCTTGCTCCATGGCGATTTCGTTCTGATAGTTGGCTACGAACTCCGTCGCCTTGTCTTTGTCCTCGGCTTCTTGGATCTGGCCCGTTTGACGATCGCCCACGTAGTACCTGGTCGACCATTTCTTGTAGTAGCGTTCAATCAGGTCGAAGCACTCTTCCTCTTCTTCCTCTGAGGACTCGCCGCCTTCTTTGGGGTAATCCTTTTTCTGAAGATGGGTTCCGTCCGCCGTGAACGCATTGAAATCGATCTTGCCACCGGACGCCTTCTCGATCTCTTTGTCCATTTCTGGAAATAACCCGATCAGGTCGTCTTTGGACAAATCGAGCGTCAGCTTGTAAAGATGGGGCGCGTCCGAGAAGTCGTACTTCTTGTGCGGGCCGGGAAACACCTGGTCGCAATCGAGTTTCCGCCAGCAGGGTTTCCCGTTCAGAATGTTGTAGGTGTAATCCAGGTAAAGTTCTAGGTGCGATTCCCCGCAGGTCACGCCGTCTTTGAATTGGTCGGAGGATTCGTAGCCGTACTCAGAAATCTTGATCGCGTGCTTGAACAGGTGCGAGGCCACCTCGGCTTTGATCGAATCCTCTTCCCCCTCCGGGAACGCCTTGAACTCGGATCTATTCTGCCGCTCCAATCCGGTCAAAAGGAAAATATTGGGTGCAATGCGGTTGTCCGTAACGGGCTCAATTCCTTTCTCGCGGAGCTTCTGCGCCTTCTCCGCGTCCCATTGGTTGCCCAATGCGAAACGAAAATCTTCCTTCTGGCGCTCAATCAGCTTCCGCTTGTTGCGGTAGGCTTTCTTGAAGTCGGCCAGGGATCGTTCGATGGTTAAGTCCTTATCGGGCATTTAGGCTCATCTCCAACGTTTCCAGGCGTTCAATCATTGCGTTCAAGAACACGTAAAGAAAATCTTCGTGGCCGCAGATAGCGCATGTCGCGTAACCGAACGCTTGACCTGGCCTGAGTCGAAACCTTGCCTGCTTGCAATCATCGGCCATCGCCGTCCGTCTCTTCGCTCTCCATCTTCGTTCCAATGATGAAAGCGCAAACCAGGACCCCCGCGCCAAAACCGATCGCAAGGCCCAACTGCAAACCGCTTAAGAGGTTTCCGTCGATGGTCATGGAAGGGAATACTCCACCGGCTTTATGGGATAGACGGGGAAGCTACAGCCCGTGCAGGAAAATGCGGCATCTGCCCAGCTTTCAATGACTCGCCCGCTCATATCGACCATCGATCCGAACATGAACATATGCGAGTGGAGTTCATGATTGCACTTGGAAATCTTCCCTTTGCAGTAGCACCGTTTGATCTTTTTCACTTTTGCCACGATTCCTTCCCCGTCGATTTCGGTTCTTCCTTCTGCTCGTAGGCTTTAAGCGCGCGCAAGATCCCCGCCTCGTCCACTTGGTTAAAACTTTCTAGGCGCTTGGTCTTGTCCGACAACTCGCGCTTGAGCAAATCGTTTTCTATCCGCTTCTCGATAAACGCCGCGTGACACTCCGCTGAAAGCGCCTTAATGGAGGCGTCGTGGAACTTCCTCGACACACAACCGGAGAAGAGGAACGCCACAGTAACGGCGATGAGCTTTTTGAAACCGTTCGACGGAACGATCAACGAGGGCTTGGCCTTCTCTTCTTTGAGACGTTCGGCGCTCTCCCTCACTTCCGCGTCGTGCTTCTGCAAAAGCGCCATTTGCAGAAAGTCCACGCGGGACCACAACCATTGCGGCGAGAACACGGCTTTGAAGCAGTTCCAGGGATTGGTTAGAACCAACTCAAGCGCCTCAAGCCGCGTCCGCACAAACTGAAGCTGCCGGTAGAGTGCGATAACTCGTTTCTTTTCGTCGTCTCTCATTTGGAAGATTCGGTCTTCTCTCACTGATGCTCCCCTAGGTATTCAATTCCGTTGTCGATGCTTTCCAGTCGCTGCAAAATCGCTTTCAACAAATCGATGATCGTTCGGGATTCGGCGGGGGTCATATCACCACCGGCGCGTAAGACCGCTGTTGCCCGCGAATGTATTTGTCCGCCGGCTTGGACGGTAGCCCGCGGTGCCGGTAATCCAAACCCGTCGCCAAGGTTCGGAAGGCGTCCGCCGCGTTGGACGACCAATCGTGATAGGGCTGATTCAGGTACGTTTTCCTTTTCTCGTCGTATTGCTTCCGGTAGTTCTTGAGCGCGTTGAGGCCGTCTTTGCATTTTTCTTTGTCGAACCAACAAGAGGAAAAAAGGCCCCGAACGGCGTCGATACCCTCGTGGATTGGTAGCTTTGGAGCAACTCCAAAAGAGATTCCAAGAGCTTGGGCTGTGTCTCGACGAGATTTTCCACTTGTGAGTTCACGTACCTCGATATCGTGAGGCGCAGTATGCTTGCCATACACGTATCCCTTCTCTTGGAGCTTCTGAATATAGTGCGTGAACCCTTGCCCTGAGTTTTCATAGAAGTCGATCACCCTCGTTTCTTGTCCGATGGATTGCGTAAACCAAACCGCCATGCGGTCGTTGATTCCCAAATCCCACCAGGTGTCCACCGTGATTCTCGGTTCGTGCGGAACGTGCCCCGCCCGACCATCCGCGTAAGCTCGCATGAGGAGTTCCGCGTAGTACGCGCCGGCGATCGGAACCGTAAAGTTGCACTCGTACTCCTGCTGAAACAGGGCGTCGTTTCCGTAAAGGCGGATGATCTCGGCGCGCTCTTGGTCCAGCACCGCCTGAGGGATCACTTTCGTTTCTGAGGCGCGGTCCATTTGTGCGAACCAATCGGGGCTGTTTTTGGCCAACTCGTAGATCTCGTAGCCGTGGTTTTCACCTCGGGGCGTAAACACGAAAATAGCCCAGCCGCCGTTTTCCGCCAGGATCGGGCGAACAAACCCCCAGGCCGTTGGATCTTGAAGCGAGTATTCCGAGAACACCACGCCGACGGGGTTGGTGCCCACGATGGAATCGATGTTGTCGGAACCAACGACTTGGAACAGTGAGCCGTTCTTAAAGCGCAGCTTCATTTCTGTGTCGTTCGGCTTCCCGTCCAGAATCTCTTTGGGGAAATGGTCGATGAAGCGTTTTCCCTCTTTGTCGATCCCGTCCCAAAGGATTTTCCGGCCCTGGTTGTAGGTCGGGAACACGTAGTAGTAGGCGCCGACGCGCTCCATCATTTTCTTCGCAACGATGTTGACGCAGGTTTTGTCTTTACCGGAACGTCGGTGAGCAACCCAGGCGATGCGCTTAACGCCACGGTCCAGGGCTCGGAGGATTGGCAGTTGATAGGGGCGGGGCTCGTAGTTGTGGGGGATCGTGATCTCACTCATAACGAACGAGCCTCACCGTCAGGGCTTCGCCGTCTTTCCCCGTGTGTTCCAAAGGTTGAGCCGCTTTCCCGTGGGCGCGTTCCGCTAACCACTTCACGGCTTCGAAACGGGTCTCGGGTCGCGCGGCGCTTAAACCCCATGGGCCTTCGAACTTTACGCCGGCGATGATGGCCTTAACGAGGTCGATTCCCTTAACGTCGTTGAGGGCCTGAGCGCAGATCGAACGAAACTCGTCCGTGGGTCGGCCCGCGCCTTCTCTTGCTCCGCCCGAGGCGAGCCTGTTCCCTTTCTTAAACGCCATGTTGAATTCCGTGTTGAATTAAGGCGCCTGTAAAAAAGAAAACCCCATCCGCCTCTTTCGAGACAGACGGGGCTTGATGCAAGTCGGGCCGTGGGGACGACCGAAAAAGCGGGCCAAAGACCATAAATTGGCCGGTTGCGTCCCCACGCTATAGGGTGAGTGTACTACGGGCGGGCTGTTTGGTTCTCCAAAATCTTTTGCTTAATTTTGCTTTTCCAGTAAGGGTTCCTTCGTATCGCGTTGTAGACGACGGAGATCGACGAGAGCCCGCAACGCATAACGATTGCCTTGGGAGAATGGCCCTTAAGAAGGAGTTTGATTACGGCCCGGTCTTGGACGAGGGTTGATAGGCGGATCAAGGAAATTCCTCCGGATCGTTAATTGGACTGAATTTGATCGAGTCATCCAGCGCCTCGGTAACAGGGAATGTCTCGCCACAAATGGGACATGTAACCGTTGTCCGAAGATCCTCAGTCGAGAGACTGGCGGTAAAGATATGCGTGTGGGTCTTGCCTTGGCACAAATGACGATAGACGAATCTCATTTCTCCAAAAGCTCCGGGTTCTCGTAGACGTTGCCGATTTTTTCGTATTCAAAATTGTCGAAATACTCTTGGCACTCCAAAGAACCATCAGGCTTCCGCCGTTCAACTAAAAAAGCAACTGACTCATTACAAAAAACTACTGCGTGGGGCTTGTGCCTCAGAACGATATCGCCTTCCCAAATCTCCTCCCCATTCTCGTCCCTCGCCCCCGTAAACTCCCGCAACTTAAACCTCGGCTCGATATTCCACTCTTTCCCTTCCACCTTGATTGTGTGAGGCGTTCCTTCTAGGTGGTGGAACGTGATGGCTTGGACCGTCACCATTCGTTTGTCGATTGTGTCCCAGGCTTGGAATTTTATCGGTCGCATGGTTCCTCCGCTTAAAGTGGGGATGGGGCCGGAATTGAACCGGCTTCAGGCTTAAACAACCTGCGTCACCCTGAAGGCCCCACGTGACAGGCCAGCAGGAATATTCCGAGCGTCACCTGAGCTATCGGACTTGTGCGTGTCACGTCCACGCCGCCCATCCCGCAAATTAATTGCCGTGTCCAGGTCGCTCTATCCGGCAGGAACGCACCAGCAGCGTCTCTATTGATAGCCCTCGATGCACGGCAAATCGTTGCGGGTATGGGAATTGAACCCATTTCGTCGTGGTTATGAGCCACGTGCGATGCCTCACCGCCCACCCGCTTGAAACACCCAGCGCTCGGTTGTACACCGATCCGCTAGCACACGCCGGGGTAAAGAGAGCCCCTAGGGGTTGATCAGTCCGATAGGGGGCAAATCTGCAAGCGAGGCCGTAAACAGCCGTGGGCCTGGCACACTCTATTCTCAGACCGACTCGCCAGGTCGGTACGGTTTCTCTGGCTTAGAGCCCCATGGTATCAATGGCACCTTGAATAGAGGGGTTACGGCGTTACCCTATCTCCGCTATGAAAGCCGCTCGCTTGCCGTCCATTTCTGGACGAAAATCGCTTCTCTTGTATGCTGAACATTTCACACCCCCGTCCTAATCCACCGAAACAAGCTCACGAACCAAAGAACATTGTTTAAGAATAGAGCGACTCCAAGCCATAGCAGGTACGCTCCTTCGCTCATTGGCTTCACACCCCCTGCCTGTTTCCAGGCGAAAACTATTCCCCGGCGTTTATCAAACCCTGTATTAAGAACGCCTCAATCTTGCTGGGGTACAATTTGTTGGTTATTAACTCGCCCCTCGTTATAGAACGAACCCCTTGCGGGATGTTAACCGTGGCAACCTTGCGAAGATCGCCCTCGCCACAGGGCCAGAGTTTTCTCTTTTGATCGATTCGAAAGGACCAGCGCCTACCAATCGACGCCTCGTAGGTGTCTATCCGTTGCTCCACCTTCTCCATATATCCGGTAAACAACAACCCAAGACCAATCAGAACAGACGGAAAGACGACTCTGATTTTCATCACACCCCCGCCCCCGCCTGTTTCCAGGCGAAAACTATTTCTCGTCCAGATTCATTGATTTGAAAAGCCCTGCTGGTGCAATAACGCCAATCGTCCAAAGGTGCATTTGGTCAGGCCGAGCCAGCACCTCCGGAACTTCGTCTTTGCACCGATTGAATTTGCTTTCGCCGAGAAGCGTTCCGCACGAAACACAATGGATAACTTCTTCCATTACACCCCCGCCTTCTTCTTCGCCTCTTCCCATTCTTCTATCGATTTTCTGATAACTCCCGAACGGTCGTACGTTTGCATCGCGTACGATTCAGCGACACCTTTCAAGCCTTCTCCCGCCTCGATAAGCTTCTCAATCACGTCCTTGAGCTGGGCGTCGCGTTGTAAAATCCCTTTTGACCAGCCGTAGGTGTAGTGGTCGGCCCCGAGCATCGTTTCCTTTGGAAACTCCTCAAGGTTTTTGGCCGCTCTCTCTATAGACGTCATCCTCTCCGCGTCGGTCATTGTTTTTTGATCCTCCCAAGAAGTGCCTCCACCGCATAAGCGATTCTGCGCTCGGGGGAATCATCTCTAAAACTTTCAACCGATGAAAGACGGTCGGGATCGTCGATCCACCGCACAACCCTGCTTGCGTCAGCGAAATACTCACCTCTAAAGAATTGCTCTCGCTCAAGGAGTTCTTGCAGTCGCACAACCTCACTTTTCTCTTCCCGCTTCGCGTCGGTCATGGCTTTCTTATAGCCTTCGGTTTTCGCTCATTAGGAGTCCAAAATTTTGGCTTCGGCCATGGTGGTGTCCCGAGCAAGATTTTAACTGCGTAACGCAACTTCGCTTCGTCGCGAATACTTAGCTTTTTGAATTTGCAATTCATCTCTCCCCTTCCCCCTCCGACAGTCGCTCGACGCTCATCGACTAACCACAAATCGAAGCAGGTGGATGATTCCAAAGCCGAAACTAATTCCTGCGAACGTCATCCAAAATAGACCGAATAACAGTTCTTTCATCATTCCCCCGCCTCCCTGCGGAAGTCCGCGAGGGCTTCTCTGTAAAACCCTCTAGCATCCTCAGCGTGATCGATTGCCAACGCATACGCTTTCCCGGCCAGACCATCATGGCCGCCATTGTCTTCGAAGACGCCCAGCAATTCCCTAGATTCTTCCATTGCCAGATAGAGCTTCTCAGCCGCCTCCTCCAACCGCCTCGCCTTCTCGCGCATGGCTTTGTGGCCTTTCAGGAAACCAATCGCAAATCTGTAATTTTCCCGAATCTCGGCATAATCTGTAGGCGTTAAGTGTGCGCTAGGAATTTTGAAACTCTCGTACTCCGCCACAATCTCCTCGGCTCTCTCGCGGGTGAGGGGTTCAGTCACGTGTTCGTCTCCTAGTGGCCAATTCTTTTCTGAGCTTCACGATTTCCTCAGCGTAGCACGTCTCACACGGCGAGAAACAACGCCAACCGAACAAGAATAATTTCCACCGGCCCCATAAAGTTTTACTCAGCTCACACGAACAAACCACCTACTCCCCCTTGCCCTGGACGGGAATGGATTTCTTTTTCGCTTTCTTAATTGCCGGCACCAAATGACCAAAAACATGAAAGAGAATCCGCAAATGATCCTTCTCGTCGGGACCGCTCAGCGTTTCGAGCGGCTTTCTTATGGGCTCAAACTCACTAGGCAATCGCCATTCATTTACCTCGGAATACCATTCGGCAACAATCCGATGCAGTTCAGAATCCTTCACTTCTTTTCTCCCTTGGGGGCGGGCTTCTTTTTTTCGACGACAACGCCGTTCTCAACACGGGCAACACGCCCCATTTTAAGTATCGCTCGAGCCTCTTGGTCGCCTGACCCTGCGGGACGAAGATGAACGAATGCCCAGTCTCGGCACTCCCTTTCTGTTTTACTGATGGATGGATAGACGTAATGGCCGCCTCGAATGTCCATGTTCCACTGCCAAGCAAAACCGGTGTCCGAAGCGTAGGCCATGGGCAACAAATCCTCTTCCTTGATGAATCGCAGAACTTCTTCCATTTGTTTATTCACCCTCCGAAGCTCAGAGTTCTCCGCTAACAGCGAGTCCCTTTCTTTCGACCAGTTAGGAAACATCTTCCGCATGGATTTGTTCTCGCGCTGGAGGGCGGCGTAATCGTCGATCACAATTTTGATATCCCGAACCCAATCGAGATAACCTGAGTTTGGGCGATTCATTTCTTCGTCGGTGTAGTTCGCGAGCGAGTTGCGTACTCGCTGCAATGGCGTCGTCTCGTCTATCACCTTACGTCCTCCGGCCCCATAACCAGCATAAACACCGCCATGAATTCCAAGAGCACAAGGACCTCGGTGATGGTTATGCGCGTTTCCAAAATGAACCACAACGTGAACACTTAAACCACGACTCGGGCATTCCGGTTTCAGGTAGCCAAAGTTTTTTGTGCGCGAATCGACACCATATCGCCTTCAAAATTTCTCTCATCCCCTCTCCCCCGCTGCTTTCCGTTTTAGCTCGTAAATCTCTCCCGCCAAGTCCATGTTCCGCTTGGACAGCGCTTCCATCTCCTCTAGGTGTTTCTTCTGGCCTTCGATCATTCCTCTTTCGAGGTAATTCATTTGCCGATGGAGACACGAAACGCATTCGGGGCATAAGACCTCGTGATCGCATTGCGCGTCGTTCAAAACGGCACCGTCTCCTCTTCCCTCGGCGTGTCGTCGTTGGCGGCGCGCTCTTTGGCGTAGCTCTGTGGTTTTTCTTTGGGGATGACGGAGTCCACTAAGGATTCCTGAATCTTGGCGATCATCTCAGGATTGCTGGTAAGGAATTTCCAGTCCCCCCACCTAAGGCCAGTTACGCCGTTTGAGCGCCTTCGCTTTTTGGCGGCGATATCGGTATAAACATTCTGTGCGACAAGTTGCGGGGCCGTTGAATTCCCGTTTATCCGGTAGCGAACGATTTTCAACTCAACGCCTTTATCGGCCTCAACAGGACGGAGCATTTTTAAAAGCTCCATCTCGATATCTTTTTTGTTGTGCCCCTCGTACTCCTTCTTCCAATCTCTCATGGGTGGTAATGCTTCCCCATAAAGAACGCTTCGCTCGGCGGGATCGACCAAACGATGTCGCCGATTCTCACGGTTGGCTTGTGATTGATTTCGCGGTGGTGGTTCCAGTCCGCGATCGTGTTCTTAAGCGCGGCTCCGCATTGAGGGCATTTGCTTTTGGTCGCGGCTTGCAGCTTTGGCTTGGTTAGGGTTTGGCTCATTTCTTTATCGCTCCTTGCTTGTCGAGGAAGATTAGGTCGCACGTCTTGTAAGGATAAGTGGCGCATCCGCCGAGGAAAACGAGAAAAAAGAGCAGGACCGTGTACTTCATTGCTGCGCCCGGTAAAGGTCGATGATCTGCTTGTCCAGTTCTCGGATCTGGTTCATCAGCCGCGTTACCTCTCCCATCAGCCTTAGGTTCTCTTCGTAGATTGGAGTGAGGCAATCACAGAGATTCGAGGCCGGGCAATGCGCTTGATGGCCTTTAGCTTGATTCACTTCTAGGTTCACGATTTCCCTCCGTTCACAATTTGACTGATCTTTTCCAAGAGGCCCCGAACCTCGTCTTTGCTGGCTTCCGAGAGCCCGGTGTTTTCCAGGTGCAAGAGCGCATCCCTCAAATGCTCGTTGATCTTTCTGGTGGGCCGGCTTAGCTCGCGTTCCATGGTGGCCTCCTGTGCTGCGTTGTTCATATGA
>Ga0196963_10001461_pt1 | contig 15988 bp, 10 predicted proteins | sample S1_5metaG_FD_148600 | JGI IMG/M metagenome (GOLD analysis project Ga0196963, IMG submission 148600) | Soil microbial communities from Anza Borrego desert, Southern California, United States - S1_5 | ecosystem: Environmental > Terrestrial > Soil > Desert | place: USA: California | collected... | reverse complement strand
CTACGGGACGACCACGCTGAAGCAGGACGCCGGCATCCTGCTGGTCGGCGAGCGCACCAACGCCACCGGCTCGAAGGCGTTCCGCGACCTGCTGCTCAAGGACGACTGGGACGGCATCGTCCACCTCGCGCAGGAGCAGGTCGCCGAGGGCGCGCACGTGCTCGACGTGTCGGTGGCGTGGACCGGCCGCGACGAGCGCCGCGACATGGACGAGGTGATGAAGCGCCTCGCGACCGCGGTCACCATCCCGATCATGGTCGACTCGACGCAGATCGACGTGGTCGAGATCGCGCTCAAGCGCCTGGGCGGGCGCGCGATCGTCAACTCGGTGAACTTCGAGGACGGCGAGAAGAAGTTCGACGCGGTGTGCGCGCTGGCCAAGCGCTTCGGCGCGGCGCTGGTCGCGCTGACGATCGACGAGGACAAAGAGGCCAGCATGGCCAAGACCGTCGAGCGCAAGGTCGAGATCGCGCTGCGCATGCACGACCGCGCGACCAAGCTGCACGGCATCCCGGCCTCGGCGCTGCTCTTCGATCTGCTGACCTTCCCGATCACCCAGGGCGACGAGGACACGCGCAAGCTCGGCGAGTGGACCGTCGAGGGCATCCGCCGGGTCAAGGCGCTGCTGCCCGAGTGCGGCTTCATCCTCGGCCTGTCGAACGTCTCCTTCGGCGTGAAGCCCAACGCGCGGCGCGTGCTCAACAGCGTCTATCTCGACGAGTGCATCCAGGCCGGGCTGACCTCGGCGATCCTCAACGCGTCGAAGATCGTGCCGGTGTCGCAGATCCCGCCCGACGAGCTCAAGCTGTGCCGCGATCTCATCTACGATCGCCGCGAGTTCGCGGCCTCCGGCGAATGCACCTACGATCCGCTGTTCCGCTTCGTCGACCACTTCACCCAGGCCGCCGAGCGCCCGGCCGCCGCCGACGCCGGCGCCTCGCTGCCGGTCGAGGAGCGGCTGAAGAAGCGCATCATCGACGGCAAGAAGATCGGCGTCGACAAGGACCTCGACGAGGCGCGCGCCAAGGGCCACACGCCGCTGCACATCATCAACGAGATCCTGCTCGACGGCATGAAGACCGTCGGCGAGCTGTTCGGCTCGGGGAAGATGCAGCTGCCGTTCGTGCTGCAGTCGGCCGAGACCATGAAGGCGTCGGTGCGCCACCTCGAGCAGTTCATGGAGCGCGTCGAGGGCCAGCAGAAGGGCACCATGGTCCTGGCCACGGTGAAGGGCGACGTCCACGACATCGGCAAGAACCTGGTCGACATCATCCTGACCAACAACGGCTACAAGGTCGTCAACCTCGGCATCAAGCAGACCATCGAGGCGATCCTGGCCGCGGTCGACGAGCACCAGCCGCAGGCGATCGGCATGAGCGGCCTGCTGGTCAAGTCGACGGTGGTCATGAAGGAGAACCTCGAGTACATGGCGGCGCGCGGGCTGACGCACACCGTCATCCTCGGCGGCGCCGCGCTCAACCGCGCCTACGTCGAGAACGACCTGCGCACCACCTACCAGGCCGGCACGCGCACCCATGCGCAGGCCCAGGTGTGGTACGCCTCCGACGCCTTCGATGGCCTGCAGCTGATGGACGAGATCTGCCAGCAGATCCCGCCCGAGAAGTTCAAGCTGACCAACCGCACGGCGCGCGCGGTGAAGGTGAAGACCGCGCACGAGATCCTGGCCGAGAAGATCGCCGCCGGCAAAGCCTACGCGCCCTCCGACGTCGGCCCGGCGCCGCGCATCCCCAAGCCGCCGTTCTGGGGCCGCCGCACGGTCGGCCCCGACGAGCTCGATGTGCCGACGCTCGCGCAGTACATCAACCGGAACGCGTTGTTCCGCGGCCAGTGGGGCTTCCGCCAGGGCCAGGAGCTGAGCAAGGAGCAGTGGCAGGAGCTGATCGACCGCGAGGCGGTGCCGGTGTTCAAGCGCTGGGTCGAGAAGGCCGCCCGCGAGAAGATGCTCGAGCCGCGCGTCGCCTACGGCTTCTTCCCGTGCGCGAGCGAGAAGAACCAGCTGGTGGTGTTCGATCCCGAATCCGGCGTCGAGCGCGCGCGCTTCGACCTGCCGCGCCAGGCCGAGGCCGGCTCGCACCGCCTGTGCATCAGCGACTTCTTCCGCCCGCGCGGCGCCGATCCGATCGGCGACGAGCGCTCGTCGATCCCCGCCGCCGCCTGGGCGAACGGCGCGCGCGACGTGCTGGCGACCAGCTGCGTGACCATGGGCGCGGTCGCGAGCGAGCACTGCCGCCGGCTGTTCGCCGCCGACAACTACCAGGAATACCTCTACTTCTACGGCCTGTCGGTCGAGATGGCCGAAGGGCTCGCCGAGTACTGGCACAAGCGCGTGCGCCAGCAGCTGGGCATCGCGCAGGACGACGCGCTGCAGATGGAGCAGCTGTTCACGCAGGGATACCAGGGCAGCCGGTATTCGTTCGGGTATCCGGCCTGCCCGAACCTCGACGACCAGCGCTTCCTGCAGGACCTGCTGCAGTGGCGCGACATCGGCGTCGAGCTGTCGGAGGAGTTCCAGCTCCACCCCGAGCAGTCGACCAGCGCGCTGATCGCGCACCATCCCGAGGCGCGGTACTTCAATCTCTGAGAGGCGGCGCGACGCGCCGCGCTCGGGAGGAGCGGGACCGTCAGGCTGCAGGGTTCGCGCTTCGGGCTTCGGGCTTCGGGCTTCGGGCTTCGAGCTTCGAGCTTCGAGCTTCGGGCTTCGGGCTTCGAGCTTCGGGATTCGGGCTTCGAGCTTCGAGCTTCGAGCCTCGAGCATCGAGCATCGAGCATCGAGCATCGAGCATCGAGCCTCGAGCCTCGAGCATCGAGCATCGAGCCTCGAGCTTCGAGCTTCGAGCTCCGGGCTGCCACACGACTTCCGCCATCGGCGCATGCCGCCATTGCCATCGTTTCCTGAAACGATACATCGTTTCCTGTGAGTGAACGCACGATCAGCGCCAACATCCGTCGCATCCGGCTCGACGCCGGCATGACGCTCACGGCGTTGGCCAAGCGCGCCGACATGAGCAAGGGCGCGCTGTCCAAGATCGAGACCGGCCGCATATCGTCGCCGATCGGCACGCTGATGCGCCTGGCCGAGGCGATCGGCGTGCCCATCGCCGATTTCTTCGCCGAGCCCGATGCCGCCCCCGACTACGTCCTGACGCGCAAGGGACAGGGCCGCAAGATCGCCCAGGAGGGTTCGCGCCTCGGCTACGTGTACGAGGCGCTCGCTCTCGAACGCCGCGACAAGGCCGCCGAGCCGTTCGTGCTGACCGTGCGGCCGGAGGACGGCGTCGGCGAGTTCCGCCATCCCGGCGAGGAGTTCGTCCACCTGCTGTCGGGCCGCCTGCGCTTCACCGTCGGCGACGACGTGATGACGCTGCGGCCCGGCGATTCGCTCTACTTCGACTCGTCGCGCAAGCACACCACCAAGGCGCTGGGCACGCGGCCGGCGCGCTTCATCTGCGTCTTCATGCAGACGCGCGCCCCCGGGCGCGCGCGGAAGGCCTGAATGTTCGCCCTCGATCTCGTCGGGCGGACGGCGGTCGTCACCGGCGCCAGCCAGGGACTCGGCCTCGCCACGGCGCAGGCGCTGCACGTCGCCGGCGCCAACGTCGTCATGACCTACGTCGCGGATGCGGCGGGAGCCAACCGCGCGCTGGCCGAGAGCGCCGCGGGGGGATTGGGCGATCGCGCGCTGGCCGTGCCCGGCGACGTGCGCGATGCGGCGGCGGTCGACGCGGTGCTCGCGGCGGCGATCGCGCGCTTCGGCGCGCTCGACATCGTCGTCAACAACGCCGGCATCATCAGCGACCGGACGGTGGCGAAGATGACCGCCGAGGCCTGGCAGGCGGTGATCGACACCAACCTCACGGGCGTCTTCAACGTCTGCAAGGCGGCGACCGGCAGGCTCGCCGATGGCGGACGCATCGTCAATCTCGCCTCGATCAGCGCGGCGATCGGCTTCTTCGGCCAGGCGAACTACGCGGCCGCCAAGGCCGGCGTCATCGCGCTGACCAAGGTCCTCAGCCGCGAGCTCGCGTCGCGCGCGATCACCGTCAACGCGGTCGCCCCCGGAGTGGTGCGGACCGACATGATCCGATCGATACCGGCGGAGGCGAGCGTGCGGATGCTCGCGAACATCCCGCTGCAGCGCTTCGGCGAACCGCGCGAGATCGCCGAGGTCGTGCTCTTCCTGTGCAGCGGGTCGGCGTCGTACGTCACCGGCCAGACCATCCACGTCAACGGCGGCTGGTGGGGCTGATGGCGACGCTGAACGAGCGCCTGTGCACCGCCGACGAGGCGGCCGCGCTGATCCGCGACGGCGTCACCGTCGTCAGCGGCGGCTTCGTCGGCGCCGCGCATCCCGAAGCGCTGACCGCGGCGATCGGGCGCCGCTTCGTCGCCGAGGCGGCGCCGCGCGATCTGACGCTGCTGTTCGCCGCCGGCCAGGGCGACGGCGCCGGCCGCGGCGTCGACCACCTCGCGCACCCCGGGCTGCTGCGGCGCGTGGTCGGCGGCCACTTCGGCCTGTGCCCGCGCCTCGCCGCGATGGCGGCGAACGGCGAGGTCGAAGGCTACAACCTGCCGCAGGGCGTGGTCTGCCACCTGCTGCGCGACATCGCCGCCGGCCGGCCGGGATGCATCACCCATGTCGGCCTCGGCACCTTCATCGATCCGCTGCACGGCGGCGGCCGCGTCAACGACCGCACGCCGCCCGGCCTGGTCGAGCGCGTCGAGCTCGGCGGCCGCGCCTGGCTGTGGTACAAGGCGTTCCCGGTGCACGTCGGCCTGATCCGCGCGACGGCCGCCGATCCGAACGGCGGCCTGCTCATGGACGACGAGGCGGTGGTCGGCGAGGTCCTCGCGATCGCCCAGGCGGTGCGCAACTCCGGCGGCATCGTCATCGCCCAGGTGGCGCGGCTGCTCGATCGCCCGGCGCCGCCGCAGCGCGTGCGCGTGCCCGGCATCCTGGTCGACCGGATCGTCGTCGCCGACGCCGCGGACCACCACCAGACCTTCGCCGAGCACCTCAACCGCGCCTACTGCGATCCGGATCCGCTCGACGCGGCTCCGGTCGGCCGCGAACCCATGCCGATGGACGAGCGGCGCATCATCGCCTGCCGCGCGTGCGACGAGATCCCCGACGGCGCGATCGTCAACCTCGGCATCGGCATGCCCGAGGGCGTCGCGCGTATCGCGGCCGAACGCCGCCAGCTCAGGCGCTTCACCCTGACCGTCGAGAGCGGCCCGATCGGGGGCATGCCCGCCGGCGGCCTGAGCTTCGGCGCGGCGATCCATCCGCAGGCGATCGTCGACCAGCCGTCGCAGTTCGACTTCTACGACGGCGGCGGCCTCGACGTGGCGGCGCTCGGCGCGGCGCAGATCGACGCCGCCGGCGACGTCAACGTCTCGCGCTTCGGCCGGCGCCTGGTCGGGGTCGGCGGTTTCGTCGACATCGCCCAGAACGCCAAGCGCCTGGTGTTCTGCGGCACGCTGACCACCGGCGGGCTCGAGGTCGCCGTCGCCGACGGCCGCCTGGCGATCGCCCGCGAAGGCGGCATCCGCAAGTTCATCCCGCGCGTCGAGCAGGTGTCGTTCAGCGCCGCGACCGCGCTGGCCAAGGGCCAGCAGGTGCTCTACGTCACCGAGCGCGCGGTCTTCGCCCTGGCCCGCGACGGCCTCGAGCTGATAGAGGTCGCGCCCGGCATCGACATCGAGCGCGACGTCGTCGCGGCCATGGGCTTCCGTCCGATCATCCGCGCGGTGCGGACCATGCCCGCACGCTGCTTCCTCGCGCGCGAGCCGGCGATGAGCGGCGCATGACCGCCGTCGCCATCGTCGCCGCGCGGCGCACGCCGCAGGGACGCTTCCTCGGCGCGCTCGCCAAGCGTTCGTCCGTCGAACTGGCGTGCGCCGCCGGCGAGCCGTGCGTCGACGTCGTCGGCGCCGGCGCGATCGATCAGGTCATCGTCGGCACGGTGCTGGCAGCGGCGCAGGGCATGAACGTCGCTCGCCAGGTCGGCGTCCGGCTCGGCGTGCCGATCACCGCGCCGGCGTTCACGGTCAACATGATGTGCGCGTCGGGCATGCAGGCGTGCCTGCTCGCCGCCGACGCCATCCGCCGCGGCGACGCCGAGGTCGTGCTGTGCGGCGGCGCCGAATCGATGTCCAACGCGCCGTTCGCGCTCGAGCGCGCGCGCGCCGGCCTCGGCCTCGGCGACGCGGCGTTCGTCGACACCATCCTGCGCGACGGCCTGGTCGACAGCTTCGCGCGCGAGCACATGGGCGCGACCGCCGAGCGGCTCGCCACGCGCTACGGGCTCGGCCGCGGCGAGCAGGACGCCTTCGCGGTCGAGTCGCAGCGCCGGCACGCGGCCGCGACCGCGGCTGGGCGCTTCGCCGACGAGCTGGCGCCGATCGAGGGCCTGCAGGCCGACGAGCACCCGCGCCCGGACACCACGCTCGAGAAGCTGGCGCGGCTGAAGCCGGCGTTCGACCCCGCGGGCACGGTCACGGCGGCGAACTCGTCGGGCATCAACGACGGCGCGGCGATGCTCGTGCTGTGCGCCGCCGAGACCGCGCGCCGCCGCGGCTGGGCGCCGCTGGCGGTGATCGAGGCCTCGGCCGCCGTCGGCTGCGATCCGGCCCTCATGGGCCTCGGCCCGGTGCACGCCGTGCGCGCGCTGTGCGGGAAGCTCGGCGTTGCGCCCGGCGATTTCGACGCCGTCGAGCTCAACGAGGCCTTCGCGGCGCAGGCGCTGGCCTGCATCCGCGAGCTCGGCCTCGCTACGGCGCTGACCAATCCCGATGGCGGCGCGATCGCCGTCGGGCATCCGATCGGCGCGACCGGCGCCCGCCTGCTGGTCCACGCCGCGCACGGCATCGCCCGCGGCCGCGCGCGCCGGGCGCTGGCGACGTTGTGCGTCGGCGGCGGCATGGGCGTCGCCGTCGCGCTCGGCAGCGCCTGAGCCCGAGGACCGACCATGGCCATCCTCGGCATCCTCATCTCGCTCGCGCTGCTCATGTGGCTCGCCTATCGCGGCGTCAACGTGATCGTCCTCGCGCCGGTCCTGGCGATGCTCGCCGTGCTGTTCGACGGCCAGTTCGCGCTGCTGCCGGCGTACACCCAGATCTTCATGACGGCGATGGGCGGCTTCGTCATCGCCTTCTTCCCGCTGTTCCTGCTGGGCGCGATCTTCGGCAAGGTCATGGAGGACACCGGGAGCGCCGCGGCCATCGCGCGCGCGATCGCCCGGGTGCTGGGCGAGCGGCGCGCGATCGCGGCGACGGTGCTGGCCTGCGCGGTGCTGACGTACGGCGGCGTCTCGCTGTTCGTCGTGGTCTTCGCTGTCTATCCGCTCGCCGCGGCGATGTTCCGCGCCGCCGACATACCGAAGCGCCTCGTTCCCGGAGCGATCGCGCTGGGCGCCTTCACCTTCACCATGACCGCCCTGCCGGGCACGGTGCAGATCCAGAACATGATCCCGATGCGCTATTTCGGCACGACGGCGTTCGCGGCGCCGGTCACCGGATCGATCGCGGCGGTGATCATGCTGGGCGCGGGCCTGTGGTGGCTCCAGCGGCGCGCGAACCGCGCGCGCCTGCGCGGCGAGGGCTACGGCGACGGGCATACGTGCGAGCCGGCTGCGGCGATCGACCGCCTGCCGCCGCTGTGGGCGGCGCTGGCGCCGATCGCCTGCGTGCTGATCGCGAACTACGTCCTGAGCGAGCGCGTCATTCCGCGCTGGGACCCGGCGCCGCTGGCGAAACCGCCGCTCGGCCCCCTGTCGCTGTCGGACGTGCGCGGCGTCTGGGCGACGATCGTCGCCCTGGTCCTCGCGATCGGCGTCGCGGCGCCGCTCTTCCTGCGCACGGCGCGGTCGTTCAACACGTCGCTGACCCAGGGCGCGCTCGGCTCGCTGCTGCCGGTGTTCAACACGGCGTCGGAGGTCGGCTACGGCAAGACCATCGCCGCGCTCGCCGGTTTCGCGGTGGTGAAGTCGTCGCTGCTGAGCATGCCTGGCTCCGTCCTGGTCTCGGAGTACGTCGCGGTGAACGCTCTCGCCGGGATCACCGGATCGGCCTCGGGCGGCCTCGGGATCGCGCTCGAGGCGCTGGGACCGACCTATCTCCAGCGCGCGCTCGAGGCGGGGATCTCGCCGGACCTGCTGCACCGGATCGCCTCGCTGTCGTGCGGCGGCCTCGACACCCTTCCGCACAACGGCGCGGTGATCACCCTGCTCGCCATCTGCGGGCTGACCCATCGCCAGTCGTACCTCGACGTCGGCGTGGTGACGGTGCTCGTGCCGGTGGCGGCGACGGGATTGATCGTGACGGCGCTGTCGATCGCGCTGTGACCGTACGCGACGCGCCCAGCGCGGCGCCCCGATGATCAGTCGGTGACGGTCAGCAGGTGATTGAGCCGCAGCTGGGTCAGCTGGGTCGCCACCTGGCGGTGGACGTGGCGCAGCTCGAAGCGCGCCGGCCGGCCCGCCTGCACCAGGAGCAGGATCCAGGCGACGATCGACGAGTTGATGTGCTCGAGCTTGGCCAGGTCGATCGCGACGACCGCCGCGGCGAGGCCGACCATCCACCGGTGGCTCTGCGGATTGGCGAGGCGGCCGTCATCGCTGGCCTTGCGATCGACCATGATCACCACGGTCGCGCCGTCGATGCTGGCGGAGAACGCCGGCGCGATCGCCGGCGGCGGCGAGACGCGCTCGGCGGGCGAGATCAGACGGTCGATGCCGAGGACGGCCAACGCCAGGCGGACGTCGGCGCCGGCGCCATGCAGGCGCGCGTCGGGGACCTTGGCGATGGCCGACAAGGCGGCGACGTCGAGGCGCACCGCGCCGGAGCAGTCGATGGCCAGCGCGCTGCCGCCGTCGAGCAGCGTGCGCCTCCCGGAGCCGATCTCCGCGACGATGTCGGCGAACACGCAATCCACCGGTGCCGGAGCCATTGCGCGGACGCTATTCGCACGGGACTGGGACGCAACGCGGGGTTCAGACGCGCGCGCCGACCTGGCCGACCACCGGCGCCGCCCAGGGTCGGGCCTCGTCCGCGTCGAGCGTGCGCAAGGCGATGCGGCGTCCGCCGCATGCGACCGAGCCGCCCAGGCCGACGTCCGCGAAGCGCACGGACGCGCCAGCGATGTCGACGATGAGCGCGCCGTCCTCGCGGCGCAGCCGCGCCACCGGCACGTCCTGCTGTGCCGCCGGGGTGGCGGTGAGCACGTTCAGGAAGACGTCCTCGAGCGCGGGCTCGGACGGGGATATCTCGATCCGGCAGTCGGCGCCGGGGCCCGAATCGCGCCCCGGCGGATGATCGCGTCCGCCGTACCGGTACAGTCCTGGTCCACTGTGCGCGGCGACCTGGCGACGCTCCGGCAGCAGCGCCTGGGTGAACAGCCGACCCTCGCCGTTGGTCGTCACCAGCCAGCCGTCGTGCTGCTTGGGCGGCGACGGCGTCTGCAGCAGCCAGGTCTTGCGCAGGCGCGCATCGGTGGACCGGACGCGATCCAGCATCACGAAGGTGCCTGGGCGGAGGAAGACGATCTCGCGCGTGAAGCGCGCGAGCTTGCGCGGCGAGTACGCGCGCGTGCAGTCGCCGGCCAGGTAGAGGAACGCGCCCTCGTCCTGGTAGGCGAGGACCTCGGCGATGTCGCCAAGCTCCGGGTTCGCGCGCCACATCGCCAGATCGATGGCGACGCCGTTGTGCCGGAACGGCGTCCCGACCCACGGCCACGCCTGCCCGCCGTCGTTGTCGGCGACGCCGTCGTGACCCTTCATGAAGTCCGGCCAGCGCTCGTCGGGGTCGTGCACCAGCACGGTGTTGTGGGCGATCGAGCGGATGTAGTAGTTGACGTCGTGGTCGCCGCTGAAGTCGACGTAGTGGCCGCTGCGGCACGCCTGTTCGCCGCCGCGATAGATGAAGAAATGCCCGACGTCGAGGTGCTGGTGCGAGGTGAAGCGCTTCGCGCAGGAGAAGGCGAGGTAGGTGGCGTCCTCGCGCCACGACGACCGCGCGTGGATCTTGCCGGCGCCCGCGCCGTAGTGCGAGAGCGCGAAGCCGTCGAGGCCGCCGGCGGCGACGCCCGGGTCGCGCCACAGGAAGTCCTTGTACGCGTTCTCGTCGGCGCCGGCGCGCGGCGTCGCCGACTGGTACTCGGCGACCGCGCGATGCGCCGGATCGTCGCGGAAGCGCGCGACCAGGATGTCGCGGCACGCGCGCGCCTTGTCGCGTTCGCGCTCGGGCCCGAAGCGCCGGCCGTGGCCGTCGCCGAAGCACACGCCGCGACGGGAATCGCGCTCGTGCAGGCCGGGATACATCTCGAACATGCTGGCGACGGCGCGCTGGCGGTAGAACTCGGGGACGTCGGCGTAGAGGTCGACGCCCGCGCACAGCAGGGCGGCCTCGCAGAACGCCAGCCACTCGTACGTCCAGTAGTGGGTGTAGAAGCCCTCGACGAACGACCCGCCGTGGCCGGCCAGCGCCAGCGCCGGATGCGCGCTGGCGCGCAGCTCGGCGTCGAGCGCGGCCATCAGCTCCGGCGCGCGCGGGTTCTCGTGCATCGTCGCCATCCAGGCGATCCCGAAGCCCGCGTTCTTGTAGCCCCACCAGCCGTTGTGGAACGGACTCGGCTCCTCGTCGAGGTTGGCGTCGCGGGTGGCGTTCGCGTAGGCGTGGAACCGCGAGCGCTCCGCCGGCGTCCAGGCGGCGTGGCAGAGGTCGTAGACCAGCGCGCTGTCCGCGACGTCGTGGCCGAAGGTCACGTGCCCGGTTCGGATCGGCTGGTCGACGTACCACGCCAGCGCCAGGTCGACGGCGTCGCGCTGCAGGGCCGCGTCGCCCTCGATCGCGGCGACGAGCGCGAGCGAGACCAGCTTGGCGTGGCGGCTGACGGTCGCGTACGGATCATCCGGCCGGGGCTCGTCGACGCGCCCGTCGCGTGCGATCGCCGCCATGCGCCGATAGGCATCGGCGCGTTCGCGCGCCATCGTCCGCAGGCGGTCGAGCGGGCCCAGCACGCGCGGATGCGTCGTCGGGATGCGCGACCAGCGATCCGTCGTGCTCATCGCGTCGGCTTCTTCTGCGCGCCGCGATCCTTCCAGGCCTTGAAGACCTCGGCGTAGGCCTCGATCGGGTCCCAGTTGCCCTCCCAGGTGGTGTACATGGCGCCGACCACGCCCGGCTGGTCGCCGACAGCGTCGAGCCAGGTCTTCAGGCGCGCCGGATCGTCGTGCGACAGCACCTGCGGATGGCCCTCGCCGGCGAAGAACCGCACGCTGTCGACGTTGCCGTTGTTCCAGTTGACCACCCCGAGGTTCTTCGGCATCCCCTTCCACGCCTCGTGCCACGGGTGCTTGCCCTTGGCGAGGAAGAAGTGGCCGTCGTCGGAATGCCCCGGCACCGCGCCTCCGAAGGCGTTGTGGTGGGGATCGAACATGTCGCTCCAGACCACGATCGGTTTGCCGGGGGCGACCGACTCGACGATGTCGACGCACTTGGCGATGTTGTCGGCAAGAAGCTGGCCCGGCGTCAATCCGCGCGACGAGCAGGCATGGTCCCAGCCCGCCATGCGGATCTCGTCATGGGCGAGGAAGTAGACCTGCGGGTCGACGTGCTCCTCGATGAACTCGATCTCGACGCGCGCCTCCTCGTACGCCTTCGGCTCGCTCATGCAGATCGCCATGTTGTTGGTCGTCATGTTCTGCAGCGCGTGCTCGTAGCTGGCGAGGACCACCTGGCCCTCCTTCAGGCGGCTGCCCGACGGGATCGTCACGACCGGCGGCTCGTGCCACGGTTCGACGCGGTACTTGAGCCCCTGGGCGATCTCGCCGTAGTCCTTGCCCTCGGCATAGGTCGTCGCGCCGTCCTCGCTGGTGATCGTGATCGGCGACGACTCGCGCCGGATCACGTTGACGAAGCCAGCCGGCTCGATGCGCACATCGTCGACCCACATCGAACCGGTGCCGCCGGCCCACGAGCCGATGTAGATCCCGACCTCGCGCTCCTCGAGGCTGTTGAACGTCACATCGATGCGCTTCCAGTCCATCGTCGGCTCGATCGGCAGCGGGTTCCAGTTCAGCGGGAACGCGCCGAGCGCCATCATGCGCACGTCGCGGTTGGTGCAGTCCTGGGTGCGGACCATGGCCGAGACGCGGTAGTTGCGCCACGGCGCCACCGCGAAGCGCTGGATCAGGCGCGAGCGCTTGTGCTCGCCCTTCACCATGTCGGTGAAACGCAGGCTGGCCGCGCCCTCGGCCTTGACCTCCTCGTCGCGGAACGCGACCACGCCGAGGTCGTCGACCTCCCACGCGGTCGGCTTGCCGTCGGCCCACTCCTCGAGACCCGTGTTGCGCAGGGCGAGCTGCGGGTCGTGCGGCACCAGCCGGCCGTCGCGCACGATGAAGGGCGCGCCCTTCACCGGCATGCCCTCCGAGATGTTGACGTCGTTGCTCATCATCTCCTCGCCGTAGCCCCACGGCATGGCGTTGGCGGCGATCGTCAGACCGAGCTCATCGCAGCGCTGGCGGAAGCGCTTGACCTTGGCCTTGTACTCGGGCGTCTGGAGCGCGCGCATGATGAAGCGGCTGTCGAAGATCGACACGCCGGTGTAGCCGGCCTTCGCGGCGCGCTCGAGCAGCGCCGAATAGATCGGCCACTGCTCGTCGTTGTTGAGGTTCTGCATGGTGTGCAGCCACAGCACCGGCCCGGGAAGCGGCGGCGCCTCCTCGACCGCGGCCGAGGCGACGGCGATGAACGAGGCGAGGGCGGCGGCGCTGAATGCGGAAGGCATGGTCGTGGGGCTCCGTGGGTGCGGCTGACCGGTTCGCGAGGCGCGTGATCGCGCCCGCATGTCGACTGATACGCAGCCTCGTCGATGCGCGTTCAGTGCGCCACCACGCGGGATGCGGATTTCCGTCCGCGTTCGAGGGACCGCACCGTCCAACTCGTTGGTTTCCAACTTTCAGGATGAAATAGTTGGCTGCGCCGAGGGCCGAGCAGGGTTCTGAACAAGCATCCTGCGAAGCGCGAAGCACAACGCCGCGTCGGTCGCGCCGGGCCACCGGCGCGCCTGCGCCTCGGGATCGCCTCGCGCGCAGCAAGCTTTTCGCCGTGTGCGGCCGTCCGCTAGGCGTCCAGCGCCTTGCGCTGCAGCAGGTGGAAATAGCGCCGGCAGAAGCGGTGCGCCTCGTCGCGCACGTACATCAGCAGGCGCAGGCCCGGATCGCGCTTCGACAGCTTCACCTCCGAGCCGTCGAGCCGGACGATGGTCTCCTCGCGCTTGGCGAGGCCGACGATGCACGGCAGCTCGACGCCGGCCTCGGCCAGCGCCTCGCGCGCCTTGGCGAGCTGGCCGTGGCCGCCGTCGATCATGCACAGGTCGGGCAGCGGCTGGCCTTCGTCGCGCAGGCGCCGGTAGCGCCGGCCGACGACCTCGCGCATCGCTGCGAAGTCGTCGTTGCCCGGATCACCGTCGCCGTCCTCACCGCGCACCTTGAAGCGGCGGTAGGCGTCCTTGTTGGGCACGCCCGAGGTGAACTGGACCAGCGCGGCGACGACGTGCGTGCCCGAGAGGTGCGCGATGTCGAAGCCCTCGATGACCCGCGGCGGGCCGGCGAGGCCGAGCGCCCGGGTCAGCGACTCCATGCCCGCCATGATGTCGACCACCGGCGCGGCGGCGTCGTCGTAGTCGCGCAGGCGGCCGCGCTCCTTCAGGCGGTCGAGCGCGTGCAGCTGGTCGCGGCACCGCGCCGCGTCCTCGAAGCGCAGGTCGCGCGCGTTCGCGCGCATGCGCGCGGTCAGCTCGTCGACCACCGGCTTCTTGCCGCGGCCGGTGACGAACGCCTTGAGCGCGCGGATGTCGTTGCCGTACTCCGCCGCGCCGATGCGCGTGGTGCACGGCGCCGAGCAGCGCTTGATGTGGAAGTTGAGGCACGGGCGGAACGAGCGCCGCTTGGGATCCGCCTCGTGCAGGTCGAGATCGCAGCAGCGGAAACGGAACACGCGCATCAGGAAGTGGTAGGCGCGGTAGAGCTCGCGCGCCGAGATGAACGGCCCGAAGTAGTCGGTCGCCTCCAGGGTCCGGTCGCGGGTGATGAACACGCGCGGGAACTCCTCGCGCGTGACCGCCAGCATCGGGAAGTCCTTGTCGTCCTTCAGCCGCACGTTCATGCGCGGCTGGAGCTCCTTGATCAGGGTGTTCTCGAGCAGCAGCGCCTCGACCTCGCTGTCGGTCTCGAGCGTCTCGATGTCCGCCGACTCCTCGAGCAGGCGGTTCATGAAGACGGTGTGGCCGCGGCCCTTCGAGAAGTAGCTGCCGATGCGCTTCTTGAGGTTCTTCGCCTTGCCGACGTAGATCGGCCGGCCCGTCGGGTCCTTGAACAGGTAGCAGCCCGGCGACGAGGTGACCTTGGCCAGGGCGGCGGCGAAGCGCCCGCGCGCGCCGGGCGCCAGCGACGCCAGGTCGAACTCGTCGGCGCCGCGCGCGTCGCGGCCCGATGGTCCGGTCAATTCAGCTGGGCCGTCGTCCGGTTCGTCGCCCACCAGTCGCTCCACGCCTTGCGCAGGGACTCGCGGTTCGCGCCGTGCCAGGCCGCCCACGCGCGTTCGCGCGCATCGAGGGCCAGGTCGTCCGCCGCGGGTCCGACGAAGGGAGGCAGATCATTCGCGCCGACGCCCTCGGCGGCAGTCGGAATCTCGCGATGCTGGCACATCACCTCGAGCAGCTTGTCGGCCTTCAGCGCGACCAGCGGGTGCTCGTCGCCGGTGGCGTGGATCAGCGCCTCGATCGAGTTGCGCGTGCCGAGCGCCTCGAGGACCTCGATCACGCCGACGCGGACCGCCCAGTCCTCGTGCCCGCCCAACGCCTCGATCAGCTGCGGTTCGATGCGCGTGCCGCGGGCGATGAGCTGGTTCTTCGCGCGGTCGGCGCGCACGTCCTTCTCGACGTCGTTGGGATCCCGGCCGTCGCCGAGGGTGTCGATCTCCTTGCGGATCTCCTTGAGCTTGAGATCGCGCTTCTCGTCGCTCTCGGTCTCGAACACCGCGCCGCGGTCGTCGCCGCAGCCGGCGACGACGCCGACGATCACCAGGGCCAGGCAGAGCAGGAGGGCGCGCATGCGGCGACCGTAGCCCACCCCCGGCCGGCGCGAAGCGCGGCTCCGGCCGCGCCGGGACGACGACTGACACATGCCGGGCGCGACCCGCTGCGTCGGCGCAGGCGCCGATGCCTCAGTCCAGGGCCAGCAGGCGCACGCTGCCGCCGTGGCTGATGGCGTAGTCGCCCGGCCCCGCGGCCAGGGGTTCGCCGTCGAGCTGCATGAAGCAGGCCCGGGTCAGGCGCACCGCCAGGGCGCGGAACACCCCGAGGCGCAGCGGCAGGCGCCAGCCGGACAGCCCCAGGCCGAAGGCGATGCCGGCGCCGAGCGCGAACGCGTCGCAGCGGCCGTCGTCGGCGCGGACGAAGCGGCCAAGGCGCCTGCCGCCGGCGTAGCTCGGGATGTTGGCCAGGACCAGCGACCGGGTCCACGAGGGCAGGCGCCGTCCACCCGGCAGGAGCAGGCCGAGGTCGTTGCCGCGTTCCTGCAGGCCGATCGCGCCATAACAGGCGAGGTTGGCCGCGCGCGAGCTGAGCACGGATGTGTGGCGGCGGCGCAGGCGGTCGAACTGCCAGGCGATGCGCGCGTCGAAACCCCAGCTGCAGTAGTTGAACCACGGCCGGGTCCCGGACGGACCGGTGATCAGCCAGCGGTCGATGGTCCGCGCCCGCGCCGCCGCCAGGCGCGCGATGATCCGTTCGGCGACGGCGAGCGACGACGCGCTGGCGGGATAGTCGAGCACCCGCGCCAGGTCGTTGCCGGTGCCGAGCGGCACGATCCCGACCGGTGGCGCCCCGGCGACGCCCTGGGGCTGGACCGCCTCGATCACCGCCGCGACCGTGCCGTCGCCGCCGCAGGCGATCACCGGCGCCCCC
>Ga0196963_10001460_pt1 | contig 15993 bp, 14 predicted proteins | sample S1_5metaG_FD_148600 | JGI IMG/M metagenome (GOLD analysis project Ga0196963, IMG submission 148600) | Soil microbial communities from Anza Borrego desert, Southern California, United States - S1_5 | ecosystem: Environmental > Terrestrial > Soil > Desert | place: USA: California | collected... | reverse complement strand
TAGGCGTCGTGCAGCAGCGCGAAGCAGGCTTCCAGCTCCTCGCGCGTGTCGGCGATCTTCAACTGCAATTGCGGACCCGGGTCGTACTCGCAATCGACCAACCAGCGCAGCAGCGCAAAGCGCCACGGCCGAGGCAGCAGCGACAGCGCGCGCCGGGCGTGCTGATGAATCGACCGCTTCAGCACAGACACCAGCGAACGCTTCATCAACCCACCCCCGGCCGCAGGCAGGCACCCGGCACGCCGGACCGCCCGGCGCACTGCCTCCCCACACGGCTCTACGGCGCGGCGCGCGCAGGCTTGAGCCCCTGCGCCGCGATTCACGCAAACCGATACGTATGTTGCTGAAAGCTGGGCTCAGCCCGGGCGCTGCACCAGCCGCACGCGCCGCTGGCGGCCATCCGGCCGGCCGATGTGGCCCAGCGGCAGCTCGGTGCTGGTCTTGATGCGGTTCAGCACCACCGAGGACTTGACGTTGACCACGCCCGGCAGACGCGTCAGGCGCCGCAGCACCGAGTCCGACAGCTCGTGCAGCGACGCGGCGACGATCTGCAGCAGGTAGTCGGCCTCCCCGGCGATCGAGTAGGCGTCCAGCACCTCGGGCACGTCGGCCAGCGCGCGCTCGAAGGCCACGCCTTCTTCGCCGCCATGCCGCGCCAGCGTGACGTAGGTGAAGGACCGCACCGCCAGCGACAGCACCGCGGGATCGAGCAGCGCGACGTAGGCGCGGATCACGCCCAGGCCCTCCAGGCGCTGGATGCGCCGGCTGACCTGCGACGCCGACAGCCCCAGCCGCTCGCCGACCACCTGGTTCGTGGCGTGGCAGTCGCGCTGCAGCTGCACGAGAAGCTCGATGTCCAGCGGATCGAGCAACAGGTCATCCATGAAACCCCCGGCTGATGCACGTACCGTGCGCAATATAGCCATGCCTACGCATCAGATGCGTGCACCTTGCGCGGCAAACGCTCAAGAATTCAGCTCTCGCGCGCCATTGCGCACCAAACCCCGAGGACCGACATGAGCCAGCCCAGTTCCCGTCCCGCCAGCATCGAGCCGCACAACCCGATGGGTACCGACGGCTTCGAATTCATCGAGTACGCAGCGCCGGATCCGGTGGCCATGGGGGCGCTGTTCGAGCGCATGGGCTTCAAGGCGATCGCCAAGCACCGCCACAAGAACGTCACGCTGTACCGCCAGGGCGAGATCAACTTCATCGTCAACGCCGAGCCGGATTCCTTCGCGCAGCGCTTCGCCCGGCTGCACGGCCCCAGCATCTGCGCCATCGCCTTCCGCGTGCAGGACGCCAAGTACGCCTACGAGCGCGCCATCTCGCTGGGCGCCTGGGGCTACGCCGGCGCCGCGGGCCCCGGCGAGCTGAACATTCCCGCCATCAAGGGCATCGGCGACTCGATCATCTATTTCGTCGACCGCTGGCGCGGCAAGAACGGCGCGACCGAAGGCCAGATCGGCAACATCGGCTTCTTCGACGTCGATTTCGAGCCCCTGCCCGGCGCCACGCTGGACGTGCCCGGCAATGGCCTGCAGCTGATCGACCACCTGACGCACAACGTGCACAAGGGCCGCATGAACGAGTGGGCCGAGTTCTACGAGCGCCTGTTCAACTTCCGCGAGATCCGCTACTTCGACATCGAAGGCCAGGTCACCGGCGTCAAGAGCAAGGCCATGACCAGTCCCTGCGGAAAGATCCGCATCCCGATCAACGAAGAAGGCAACGACAACAAGGGCCAGATCCAGGAGTACCTGGACCTGTACCACGGCGAGGGCATCCAGCACATCGCGCTGCTGTCGCGCGACCTGTACTCGACGGTGGACCGCATGCGCGCCAACGGCATCAAGCTGCTGTCGACGCCGGACACCTACTACGAGCTGGTCGACAAGCGCATCCCGGGCCATGGCGAGGACCTGGCGGCCATGCAGCGGCAGCAGATCCTGGTCGATGGCAAGCAGGGCGACCTGCTGCTGCAGATCTTCACCGAAAACCAGCTGGGACCGATCTTCTTCGAGTTCATCCAGCGCAAGGGCAACGAAGGCTTCGGCGAAGGCAACTTCAAGGCGCTGTTCGAGAGCATCGAGCTCGACCAGATGCGCCGGGGCGTCTTGAGCGCGGAGCCCGCCAAGGCATAGGTTTCCCGCGCCGACAGGGCCGCCCGCGGCGCGCGCAGCCGTCCCCCGGCGTGACGCGCCGTTACCGCCGCGTGCGAGGTGCGGCGGTGGCCTGTACGACACTTCGGCCTCGTGCCGGCGCCCGTCGCAGCCGCGCGCCCTGCCGATGCCGACGTCTCCTTCCGCCGCCGCCAAAACAAAAACAGCGCCCAGGCCCGCAGCCCACCGCCGCGGCCTGCCCGCGGACTTCGACGCTCTCGCGCGGACCCTGCTAATCCCGCTTGCCGCGCGGGCGCGCGGCGATGCGATGTTCCCCGCGCTCGCGGTGGACGACCGCCATGCGGCCGCGCTCATCGCACAGCTGGACGTCGACATCGCGCCCTACATGGCGGACCGCCACTCGGTGTGCGGCGTGCTCAGCCGCACGCAACTGATGCGCGCCGCTGCCCAGTGCTTCTTCGCCCGCCACCCGCGGGCCACCGGCGTCGCGCTGGGCGCCGGCCTCAGCCACTACCACCAGTGGCTGGACAACGGCCACAACCACTGGGTCGACGTCGACCGCGCGCCAGTCACCGCACTGCGAGAGCGCTGGCTGCCCTCTGCCCCACCGCGGCGGCGGAACCGCGCCGCGGACCTGACCGATCCCGGCTGGTGGCATCAGGCCGGGCTGCCGCAGGACCGCGACGGCACCCCGCTGCTGCTGCTGGCCGAAGGGGTGCTGATGTACCTGGAGCCCGAGCAGGTGGACCGCCTGCTGTGGCTGTTCGGGGAATACGCGCCGCCGGGCTCGCTGCTGCTGGCCGATTGTTTTGGCCGGCAGCTGGTCGGCCTGGAAAACTGGCACCCGAGCGTGCGGCTCACCGCAGCGCGCTTTCGCTGGGGATTGAAGGCGATCGAGGACCTGGCGCGCCCGCACCGGCGCCTGCACATCGTCGCCGAGCAGCCGGTGATGGACGCGATGGGCGCGCCCGAGGCCTACCTGGCGCGCTGGTTCCGCTTCTTCACCGGCGTGCCGTTCTACAGTGTCTACCTGCTCGGCGTGGGCCGGGATCCAACAGACGAGGGGCCATGACGACCGCACCGACTGAAGCCGCCGTGGCCGTGATCACCGGCGGCGCACGCGGCATCGGCCTGGCGATCGCGCGCTGGTTCCTCGCGCACGATCACCACGTCGCACTGCTCGACATCGACACCGAGACGCTGCGCCGCACCGAAGCCGAACTGGCAGATCCCGAACACGTGCTGGCGCTGCCGGCCGATGTCTCGAACCCCGCGCAGGTCGACGCCGCGGTGGCGGCGGTGATGCAGCGCTTCGGCCGCATCGACGCGCTGGTCAACAACGCCGGCGTCGCGGTGTTCAAGCCCATTGGCGAGACCAGCTTCGACGACTGGCGCCACGTGCTGGGCACCAACCTCGACGGGGCCTTCCTCTGCACCCAGGCCTGCGCACCAGCGATGCAGGCCGGCGGCGGCGGGGCGGTCGTCAACATCGCTTCGATCTCCGGGCTGCGCGCCAGCACGCTGCGCGTGGCCTACGGCACCAGCAAGGCGGCGCTGATCCACCTGACCAAGCAGCAGGCGGTGGAACTGGGGACGGTCGGCATCCGCGTCAATGCGGTGGCACCGGGGCCGGTGGACACCGAGATGGCAAAGCTGGTGCACAGCGTGGCGATCCGGTCGGACTACCACGACGTGATCCCGCTGAACCGCTACGGCACGCCCGAGGAAATCGCTTCAGCCGTCGGCTTCCTGTGCAGCCCGGCGGCCAGCTACGTCAACGGCCAGGTGCTGGCGGTGGACGGCGGCTTCGATGCCGCGGGGGTGGGGCTGCCGACGCTGCGGCGCAACGCCGCGAAGCGGTCATAGCAGACAAAGGGCACGGCAGCCTTCGATCACCGGGACGGCACGCGCAGCCGCCGCGGATGGCCACCCGTGCATGCGATGCCCGCGGAGGCGGGCCTGAAATGCAAAAGACCCGCTTGCGCGGGCCAGGAATGCAAAAAGCCCGCTTGCGCGGGCCTTTGCTTGTTCTTCTTGAGCGAGATTTCTTGGTTGCGGGGGCAAGATTTGAACTTGCGACCTTTGGGTTATGAGCCCAACGAGCTACCAGGCTGCTCCACCCCGCGACTGAAGCTGCGCACTATAGCAGCTTTTCCGGACAACAAAATGCCGTCGCTTCCGGATGGGCTTGGGGGCCCTCCCGCGCGTAGCATCCGGACCTGCATTCCGCCCCGCACCCCGAGCGCACCGATGAGCGAGAAACGAACCGTATTGCTGGTGGACGACCATGAGCTTGTGCGCTTCGGCGTCAAGACCATGTACGCCGAACTGATGGGCGTGGCGGTCGAGTGGCTCGAGGCCGGCTCGCTGCAGGAGGCGGTGGACACCTACGCCTCGCACGGCGCCGTCGATGCCGTGCTGCTGGACCTGAACCTGGCCGACTGCAAAGGCCTGCAGGGCCTGCGGATGTTCCTGCAGGCGCACCCCAAGGCGCGGGTCGCCGTCTTCAGCGGCACGCAGGACGAATTCGTCATCCGCCAGGCGCGTGCCCTGGGCGCGGTCGGCTACGTCGGCAAGGGCACGATGATGAACCAGATGCGCGACACGCTGGCGGCGCTGCTGTTCCCCAACGGCGCGCCCGAGGCACGCGGCCCCGCGGCCCCCAGCAGCGCGCTGTTCCCGCGCTTCCCGTCGTCGGCGATGTACGACCGCGTGGCCGAGCTGGGCCCGCGCCACCTCGAGATCCTGGAACTGGTGCTGTCCGGCTGCACGAACCAGGAAATCAGCAACTCCACCAACCTGTCGCTGGGCACGGTGAAGAACTACGTGTCCTCGCTGCTGCTGGCGCTGGACGTGCGCTCGCGTTCGCACCTGATCAGCCTCTTCCGTTGACTGCGCCGGTGACGCTGGCGAGCACCGAACCACTCGCGCCGCTGGCCCACGCCGCCGAAGGCGGGGCTGCGCCCGGCGACGTGGCGGCAGCCCCGGCCAATGCACCTGGCAGTGCCAGCGAGGACGCCGCGCCGCGGCGCCATGAATTCATCGCGGTCGACCCAGCGGCGGCGGCGGACGATGCAGAGCCAGGCGCGCAACGCATCGCGGAGCGGCGCCTCGTCGACAACCGCCTGGCCGATGCGGTGCTGCGCAGCACGTGGGCGGCACTGCCGGCCTGGGGGCTGTGCCTGGGCGCGGCGGCATTGCCGGTGGGCCTGGCGCTGTGGCCGGCCCGGCCCGCAGCCGCGGTGGCGATGGCACTGGCCTGGCTCGCCATCGCCGCGCTGCTGTGGCTGCTGCCGCGGCGCAAGCGGCACCGCGTGGGCCCGGGCGTCGCGGCCGGTGAGCTGACGCGCACCCGAATCCTGCGGCTGGTGGGCGCGGCGGCGCTGGTGATCGGCGGCGCGCCCTGGCTGGTGGCCGGCACGCCAGCGGCCTCCTCATCGGCACCCACGGCGCCGCTGCTGATGCTGGCCTGCTCGATCGCGGCACTGGCCGGCGTGGTGTGCCTGTCGGCCTGGCAGCGCCTGGCGCAAGCGGCGGCGCTGCTGCCGCTGTCGCCGGCGCTGGCGATGGCGCTGTCCAGTTCCGGCGCCTTCTTCGGCCCGCCGCGGCTGGCGCCCTTTGCACTCGGGCTGGCGGTCTGCGCCACCGGCTCGGTGCTGCTGCGCCTGCGCCACCGCGCCTGGCGGCAGAACACGCGCGCGCTGATCGAGCAGGGCGCCCGGCTGCGCGCGCTCGAATCCGAGCGTGACGCCGCCTGGCAGGCCGATCAGGACAAAAGCCGCTTCCTCGCCATCGCCAGCCACGACCTGCGCCAGCCGGTGCATGCGCTGGGCCTGTTCGCCGCCACGCTGCACAAGCGGCTGCAGCACACCGACGACGAGCCGCTGGCGCGCAACCTGATGCGCGCGATCGACGGGCTGGAGCGCTCGTTCAACGCGATGCTGGACATCTCGCGCCTGGACGCGGGCGTGATGACGCCGCGGCTGCAGACCTTCCCGCTGCGCGACATGTTCCGCCGCCTGCACATGCACTACGCCGGCCAGGCCGAACTGGCGGGGCTGGGGCTGCGCTTCTCGCCCGGCGGCAAGTCCGTCACCAGCGATCCGCAGCTGCTCGAGCGCATCGTCGGCAACCTGATCCAGAACGCGATCAAGTACACCGAGCACGGCGGCATCGTGGTCGTCGCGCGTTCGACCGAGCGCTACGTGAACATCGAGATCTGGGACACCGGCGTCGGCATCTCGCCCGACCTGCTGCCGCGCATCTTCGAGGAGTTCTACCAGGTCGGCCGCGGTGAACGCGATCGCAGCCACGGCCTGGGCATGGGCCTGGCGATCGTCAAGCGCCTGGCGCAGCTGCTCGGGCACCGGCTGGTGGTCACGTCACGCGTGGGCAGCGGCACGATGTTCCGCGTCGGCGTGCCGATCGGACAGCTGCCGGGGATCCAGGAAGACATCGCGCCGGCCGACACGCTGCCGATGGTCGTCACCACGCCGCGCATGGTGCTGGTGATCGACGACGAGGAGCCGATCCGCGAAGGCCTGCGCCTGCTGCTGGAGGAATGGGGCTACCAGGCAATGACCGCGGCAGATGCCGCCCAGGCGGAGCATGCGGCGATGGCGCTGGAAGGCCATGTCGACCTGGTGCTGTCGGACCTGCACCTGGGCGACGGCCCGGACGGCCTGGAGGCGGTCAACAACGTACGCCGGCTCTGCGGCCACGAGGTGGCGGCCATCCTCGTCACCGGCGACACCGCGCACGACGAGATCCAGCGCATCACCGCCAGCGGGCTGCCGGTGCTGTTCAAGCCGGTGCAGCCGCGCCGGCTGTTCGAGGCGCTGCGCAGCACCCTGAGCTGAGCCCGCCAGCGGCACCGCGGCGGTAGCGGGCCGGGCATATCGGCACCGTCGTCCTGCAAATTGCGGAAGAAGTTCTCATTCCGCGCTCGAAGGCCCGGCAGGGCCCCGGGCCAGATGACTTTCGACCACTGACCGGCCCAGCCCGCACTCCTAGAGTCACCCCCATCGAAACGAGGCCCGCTGCTGCCGGCCGCACCCGCCCAACACCATGCTCGACATCGAGTCCCTCGCCACCCCGCTCAGCGCGGACGCCCCCAGCGGGCAGGACCTGGAATACGACCCGGTCTTCCTCGCGCTGGAGCAGGCGGGAGCCGGCAAGCCCGAGCAGCAGTTCGGCGACCACATCGTCGCCGCCGAGCCGCCCGACTGGCGCGCGGTGCAGCTGCACACCAAGGACCTGTCCCAGCGCACCCGCGACCTGCGCGTGGCCGTCTGGCAGCTGCGCTGCGAGGCGCGCACCAACGGCATCACCGGCGCGATGCAGGGCCTGCAGCTGGTGCACCGCCTGCTCTCCGACCTCTGGGACAGCGTGCACCCGCAGCTCGACGCCACCGACAACAACGACCCGACCATGCGCATGAATGCGCTGGCGCCGCTGGTGTCGCCCGAGGCCGCGCTGGCCGACCTGCGCGCGGCCACCTTCACGAACGACCGCGGCGGCCTGACGCTGCGGGCGCTGGAGCTGGGCCTGGGCAAGGCCGAACCCGCCAGCGACGAGTCAGTGCCCAGCGAAACCGGCGTGCGCCAGGGCCTGGCCGCCGCGCTGCAGCACCAGCCCGCGCTGGCCGAGGCCATCGCCGCCGGCGCGCAGGCCGCGCGTGACACCGCCAAGCTGCTGGACGACAAGGTCAGCACCGCGGCGCCCGAATTCAAGCCGCTGCTGCGCCTGATGCAGTGCCTGGACGACGCCGTGAAGGCCGAGACGGGCGTTGCCGCCCCCGCCGCCGAGGGCGTGGCCGACACCGCCGGGGCATCGGTGGCGGGCGTGGCGGTTGCGGCCGTGTCCGCGCCCGGCACCATCGCGACGCGGGAAGACGCCATCCGCATGCTCGACCGCGTCTGCGACTGGATCCAGCGCAACGAGCCCGGCCACCCGTCACCGTTGCTGATCCGCCGCGCACAGCGCTTGATGAGCAAGAACTTCATCGAGATCATCCGGGATCTCGCACCCGATGGCCTGAACCAGGTGGAACGCCTGGCCGGACCCGAGTACGAGAACAACTGACGGCCCATCCACCCAACGCACGAAGACACAGGAGTTCACCATGGCCACCAGCAGTCAGAAGTTCATCGCCCGCAATCGCGCGCCCCGGGTCCAGATCGAATACGACGTCGAGCTCTATGGCGCCGAGAAGAAGGTGCAGCTGCCCTTCGTGATGGGCGTGCTGTCCGACCTGTCGGGCAAGCCGACCGACCCGCTGCCGCCGGTGGCCGAGCGCAAGTTCCTCGAGATCGACGTCGACAACTTCGATTCGCGCATGAAGTCGATGAAGCCGCGTGTCGCCTTCCAGGTGCCCAACACGCTGACCGGCGAAGGCAACATCGCCGTCGACATCACCTTCGACAGCATGGACGACTTCTCGCCCGCCGCCGTGGCGGCGAAGGTCGACGGCCTGAAGCAGATGCTCGAGGCGCGCCAGCAGCTGGCCAACCTCATCACCTACATGGACGGCAAGACCGGGGCCGAGGAGCTGATCGCCAAGGTCATCAAGGACGAAGCGCTGCTGAAGTCGCTGGCTGCCGCCAAGGCCGCCGCGCCCGCGGACGACAAGCCGGCTGAATAAAGCCCGCCGGCCACAAGACCAACGCGCTCGACAAACCACGTCCTTTCATCCCGGAGCCTCACCACCATGGCTGACGAATCCACCCAAGGCGCATCACAAGCCCTGCAGGGCCTGACCTTCGAAGGCGGCGAGTTCGCCTCGCTGCTGAACAAGGAATTCAAGCCCAAGAGCGAGGAAGCGAAAACCGCCGTCGAGGCGGCCGTGCTGACGCTGGCGCAGCAGGCGCTGGCGCAGACCAAGGTCATCGGCTCGGACGTGCTGGTCTCGATCGAGGCCATGATCGCCGAGATCGACAAGAAGCTGTCCGAGCAGGTCAACGCGATCCTGCACCACGCCGATTTCCAGAAGCTCGAAAGCGCCTGGCGCGGCCTGCACTACCTCGTCAATAACACCGAAACAGACGAGATGCTGAAGATCCGCGTCATGAACATCTCGAAGAACGAGGTGGCCAAGACGCTCAAGCGCTACAAGGGCACGGCCTGGGACCAGAGCCCGATCTTCAAGAAGGTCTACGAAGAGGAATACGGCCAGTTCGGCGGCGAACCCTTCGGCTGCCTGGTCGGCGACTACTACTTCGACCAGAGCCCGCCGGACGTCGAAATGCTCGGCGAGATGGCCAAGGTCAGTGCCGCCGCGCACGCGCCCTTCATCGCCGCTGCCAGCCCGACGCTGATGCAGATGAACTCGTGGCAGGAACTGGCCAACCCGCGCGACCTGACCAAGATCTTCGGCACGCCGGAATACGCCGCCTGGCGCTCGCTGCGCGAATCGGACGATGCGCGCTACCTGGGCCTGGCCATGCCGCGCTTCCTGTCGCGCCTGCCCTATGGCGCCAAGACCAACCCGGTCGAGGCCTTCAACTTCGAGGAAGAGACCGGCGGCGGCGACCACAACAAGTACACCTGGACCAACGCGGCCTACGCGATGGCGGTGAACATCAACCGCTCGTACAAGCTGTACGGCTGGGGCACCAGCATCCGCGGCATCGAGTCCGGCGGCGCGGTCGAAGGGCTGCCCACGCACACCTTCCCGACCGACGACGGCGGCGTCGACATGAAGTGCCCGACCGAGATCGCCATCAGCGACCGGCGCGAGGCCGAACTGGCCAAGAACGGCTTCATGCCGCTCGTCCACCGCAAGAACAGCGACTTCGCGGCCTTCATCGGCGCGCAGTCCCTGCAGAAGCCGTTCGAGTACGACGACCCCGATGCGAGCGCGAATGCCAACCTCGCCGCGCGGCTGCCGTACCTGTTCGCCTGCTGCCGCTTCGCGCACTACCTGAAGTGCATCGTGCGCGACAAGGTCGGTTCGTTCAAGGAACGTTCCGACATGGAAAAGTGGCTCAACAGCTGGATCATGAATTACGTCGACGGGGATCCGGCGAATTCCTCGCAGCAGACGAAGGCCCAGAAGCCGCTTGCGGCCGCTGAAGTCGTCGTCGAAGAAATCCCGGGCAATCCCGGCTACTACAGCTCGAAGTTCTTCCTGCGGCCGCACTACCAGCTCGAAGGGCTGACGGTGTCGCTGCGACTGGTGTCCAAGCTGCCCTCGCAGAAGGCGGCGTGATCCCAAAGCTCTTTTCCTGACCGTCCGATACCAGCATCCCACCCCCCACCACCCACTTTGTTATCTAGGAGATTCCCATCATGGCAAGCGATGTCCATATCAAGTTCGAAGGCGTTGACGGCGAAGCCACCCACAAGGACCACAAGGGCGAGATCGAAGTCCTGAGCTGGTCCTGGGGCGTGACGAACAACAGCGCGACCGCCGGCGGCGGCTCGGGCAAGGGCAAGGGCGATCCCGGCCTGTTCTCGTTCACGCACACCTACGACAAGGCTTCTCCCGTGCTGGCCAAGAAGTGCACGCAAGGCGTGCACTTCCCGACCGTCACGATGACCTGCCGCAAGTCCGGCGAAGGCCAGAAGGAGTTCCTGAAGATCGTGATGAAGGAAGTCTTCATCGTCAACACCAGCCCGGCCGGCGGCGGTACCGGTGAAATCATGGAAAACGTGGCGATGAGCTACGGCGACATCGAGTTCACCTACAAGCCGCAGGACGAAAAGGGCGGCACCGGCGGCGACGTCAAGTACGGCTGGAACGCCAAGACCACCGAAGTCCGCTAAGCGCGGCACCGGCCGCCGCGTCCCCCGGCGCGGCGGCCCCGCTTTTCCTGATTGCTTCGTATCGAGGTTTGCGCCATGCCCACCGTGATCCCTGAAATGATCGTCCAGTCCAAGGGCACGGGCTCGGCGGACATGTACCTCTCGGTGCAGACGCGCCGCGCCGGCAAGCTCAAGGGCGAGTCGACGTCGCCGGGGCATGAAGAAGCCATCATCGTCCACAGCTGGCACTGGGGGCTCACCGCCTCGTCGGCGATCGGCAGCACGCAGGCCACGGGCAGGCGTTCGTACACCCACCTGACGGTGGTCAAGAACATCGATTCAGCGACGACGGCACTGATGTCGGCGCTGGCCCAGAACGACATGGTGAAGGAAGCCAAGCTGTCGCTGCGCAAGTCGGGCGACGGCCAGGAGGACTACTTCATCATCACGCTGAAAGAAGCCCGCATCACGGGCGTCGAACACAGCGTGGTCGCCGACGGCTCCACGATGGAGACCGTGGCGATCGCATTCACCAAGGTCGAGGTCGAGTACAAGCCGCAGAAGGGCACCGGCCTGCGCAGCGGCAGCACGACCTTCACCGACGAACTCGTCAACAACGCCTGACCCGGCCGCGCGCCGCTCACGGAAATAACATGGCAAGTGCTCAGGAGTTGTTGGCCGCCGGCGATCCGCAAGGGGCGCTGGCGCAGTTGCAGCATCAGGTGCGCGGCAAGGCCGCCGATCCGAAGCTGCGCGTCTTCCTGTTCCAGCTGCTGAGCGTGCTGGGCCAGTGGCAGCGCGCGCTGGACCAGTTGCGCGTGTGCGGCGAGCTCGACCCATCGACGCTGGCGATGGTCAACACCTACCGCCCGGCGCTGCAGTGCGAAGCGGTGCGTGAATCGGTGATGGCCGGCCACACGCTGCCGCACGTCTTCGGCCCGCCCAAGGCCTGGGTGGCGCTGCTGGCGCAGGCGCTGCAGGCCGATGCCGCGGGCGAAGCCGCGCAGGCCGCGAAGCTGCGCGAATCCGCCTTCGAGCAGGCCGAGACCACCACCGGCACGATCAACGGCGAGGCCTTCGAATGGATCGCCGATGCCGATTCGCGGCTCGGCCCGGTGCTCGAGATCATCATCAACGGCCGCTACGGCTGGGTGCCCTTCAGCCACCTGCAGAAGCTGGTGATCGAGGCACCGGCCGACCTGCGCGACCTGGTGTGGGCGCCGGCGCAGATCACCTTCGCCAATGGCGGCGAGACGGTCGCCCTGCTGCCCGCGCGTTATGCCGGCACCGTGGCGCAGGCCGACGGCGGCCTGCTGATGTCGCGCAAGACGGAATGGCTGGCGCTGGCCGAGGGCCAGTACCGCGGCGTCGGCCAGCGCGTGCTGGCCACCAGCGGCGCCGAGCTGGGACTGCTGGAGCTGCGCGAGATCACGCTGGACACCGAGACCCCGGCCGAGCAGGCACCGGCCGAAGGCGAGGCCACCGGTGGCGACACGCCCGACGGCGATGCACCCGCCGCCGGCACGCCGGGCGCCTGAACCTCTTCGCGGCGAATCCCATGGCCACGTCGTCCGAGGTGCGCGACCGCCTGCAGCCCGCGCTGCTGGACCGGCTGACCGACGACAACCCCGGCCAGCGCGAAGAACCGTCCGACCGGCGCGTCATGTCCAAGACGCAGCTGCGCCAGGCGGTGCTGCGCGACCTGAGCTGGCTCTTCAACGCCACGCAGCCGATGGGCAGCCTGAACGGCAGCCCGAACGACGTGCACCCGATGGTCGCCGAGAGCGTCCTGAACTTCGGCCTGCCGGCGATGTCCGGCCAGCTCGTCAGCAAGATCGACGTGAGCCTGCTGGAGCGCACGATCCGCCAGGCCATCCTGCGCTTCGAGCCGCGTCTTTTGGCCGATACGCTGAAGGTCGTGGCGCTGGAGGCCACGCACGTGCTGGACACCCACAACATGATCGAGTTCGAGATCCGCGGCCACCTGTGGGCGCAGCCCGTGCCGCTGGAGGTGCTGCTGCGGACCAAGCTCGACCTCGAGGCCGGCCAGGTCGAGGTGCGCGACGCCACCAGCACCGCGCCGTCGCGCGCGCGCTGAAGGCCGGCAACGCCGATCCGACATGGACCCGCGCCTCGTTCGCCTGTACCAGGATGAGCTGACCCACCTGCGCGAGGTGGGCAGCGAGTTCGCCGCCGAATTCCCGAAGATCGCCTCGCGCCTCGGGCTCGAGGGCATGGAGGTCTCCGACCCCTACGTCGAGCGCCTGCTCGAAGGCTTCGCCTTCCTCGCCGCGCGCGTGCAGCTGAAGCTGGAGGCCGAGCAGCCGCGCCTGATCGCGCACCTGCTCGAGTCGATCTACCCGAACTTCCTGGCACCGGTGCCTTCCACGATGGTGGTCCGCCTGGGTGCCGACCCGGCCGACCCCAACCTGGCGCGCGGCTACACCGTGCCGCGCGGCAGCGCACTGCAATCGACGCAGGCGCGCGGCCAGGACACCCACTGCGAGTTCCGCAGCGCGATGGCGGTGACGCTGTGGCCGATCGAGATCGCGGCGGTGCAGTACTTCAGCCACGCGCCCGACCTGTCGCTGGCCCGCCTGCCGCAGGCGCGGCCGACGCGCGGCGGGCTGCGCATCAAGCTGCGCTGCGGCGGCGGGCTCAGCTTCAACCAGCTCAAGCTCGACCGGCTGTGCTTCTACATCGCCGCACCGGACGACGTGGCCTTCCGCCTGCACGAGCTGGTGCTGGGCACCGCCCTGGGCAGCCTGGTGGTCGGCGGCGGCACGGCCGGCAGCGGCAGCAGCGCCGAGCTATCGCGCCAATGGCGCGGCCCGTCCAGCATCCAGCCGGTGGGCTTCGCGGCCGACGAGGCCTTGCTGCCCGAGACGCTGCGCGCCTTCTCGGGCCACCGCCTGCTGCAGGAAGTGGCGGCACTGCCGCAGCGCCTGCTGTTCTTCGACATCACCGAGCTCGCACCGCGCCTGGCGCAGGTGGCGGGCGACCAGGCCGAACTGGTCATCCTGTTTTCACGCGGGGATCCTGCACTCGAAACGCTGGTGGACGGCGGGACCCTCGCGCTTTTCTGCACGCCCGCGATCAATCTCTTTCCCAAGAGGCTGGATCGTGTGCAACTGGGGCCCGGCGCCTGGGAATACCACCTGGTGCCCGACCGCACGCGGCCGATGGACATGGAGGTGCACAGCGTCGACACCGTCATCGGCCACGGCACCGGCCGCGAGCCGCAGCGCGAGTTCAAGCCGCTGTTCACCACCCACCACGAGGTGCCGAACGAAGGCCACGGCTACTTCACGCTGCGGCGCGAGCCGCGGCTGATGTCGCAGCGCCAGCGCCAGCAGGGGCCGCGCTCGTCCTACATCGGCGAAGAGGTGTTCCTGTCGCTGGTCGACGCCGGCCACGGGCCCTACCGCGAGCACCTGCGGCAGCTCTCGGTCACTGCCTGGGTCAGCAACCGCGACCTGCCGGCACTGCTGCCGCAGGCCGGCGCCGCCGGCTCGGAGGCCTGGAAGCTGGACTCTCCCGGCCCGGTGTCGACCGTGGAATGCCTGCGCGGGCCGACACGCCCGGTGTCGCGCCGCCCCACCGGCGACATCGGCTGGAGCCTGGTGAGCCAGCTGACGCAGAACCAGCTCTCGCTGTCGGGCACGCCGGAGCAGGCCGCGGCGATGCTGCGCGACACGCTGCGCCTGTACGGCCCGCCGGCCGACCTGGCCTGGAGCCACCAGGTCGACGGGCTGCTGGCGCTGCGCGCCCAGCCGGTGGTGCGGCGGCTGCCCTTCAAGGGCCCCTTGAGCTTCGGCAGCGGCATCGACCTGACGCTGGAAGTGGACGAGATGCGCTTCCAGGGCTCCAGCGCCTTCCTGGTCGCCTCGGTGCTTGAACAGTTCTTCGCCCGACATGCCGCCATCAACAGCTTCACCCAGCTGACGCTGCGCAGCCAGCAGCGCGGGCTGGTGAAGACCTGGGCGCCGCACGTCGGCGAGCGGCCAACGCTATGAAGTTCCGGCGACAACCCGACCCTCTGAACAGCCACCCGTGAAGGGAACGCCCGGCTTGCCCCTCGACCCGCCCGAGCGAGCGCCGGACGCCGCCGAGCGCGCGCGCGCGCTGAACGAGTTGTTCGATGCCGTCGAAGCCCGGCCCTGGGACTTCGACTTCTATGCCTTGATGCGCCGCATCGACGCGCTGCGTCCGCAGCAGCCGGCGCTGGGACTGGCGCAGCGGCCCTCGCAGGAAGCCATCCGCCTGGGCCAGGTGCCGGAGCTGGACTTCGCGCCCGCCGCGCTCGCGCGCTTCGAGCGCAAGGCCGGCCGGCCGCCGCTCTTGGGCGTGCGCTTCTTCGGCCTGCTGGGCCCGCACGGCCCGATGCCGCTGCACCTGACCGAGTACGTGCGCGAGCGGCTGCACCAGCGCAGCGATCCCACCTCGGCCCGCTTCCTGGACGTCTTCCACCACCGGATGACGAGCCTGTTCTACCGCGCCTGGGCCCAGTCGCAGCCGGTGGTGCAGCAGGACCGGCCCCGCGACGACCGCTACGCCACCTGGCTCGGCGCCACCTTCGGCCTGAACCGCCACCTGCCCGCGGCCGACAGCGTGCCGGAGCATGCCAAGCTGTTCCAGGCCGGGCTGATCGCCAGCCGCAGCCGCCACCCGGAGGCGCTGACCAAGGTGCTGCGCCAGTACTTCCGCGTGCCGGTGTCGCTTCAGCCGCACGTCGGCCACTGGCTGATGGTGGCGGCGGAGGACCGTTCGCGCCTGGGCTTCGCGCGCAACCGGCCCGAACGCTCGCAGGTGCCGCATGCCGAGCTGGGCCTGTCGGCCAACGCCGGCCACAAGGTGTGGGACCGGCAGTACAAGTTCCGGCTGCGTTTCGGCCCGCTGACGCTGCAGCAGTACCTGGACTTTTTGCCCGGTGGCCGCGCCTTTCAGCCCCTGGGCGACTGGGTGCGGCTGCTGGCCGGCCAGGACCTGCAGTGGGACGCGCAGCTGGTGCTGCACAAGAACGAGGTGCCCGAGCCGCGGCTGGACCGCCGCATGCGGCTGGGGCTGACGAGCTGGATCGGACCCGGCGGCAAGCAGCCGGGCGGCCAGCGTCGGCCGCCCACCG
>Ga0196963_10001459_pt1 | contig 15993 bp, 9 predicted proteins | sample S1_5metaG_FD_148600 | JGI IMG/M metagenome (GOLD analysis project Ga0196963, IMG submission 148600) | Soil microbial communities from Anza Borrego desert, Southern California, United States - S1_5 | ecosystem: Environmental > Terrestrial > Soil > Desert | place: USA: California | collected... | reverse complement strand
GTGCTGTGGCAGGCCTTCACGGCCGACCGGCCGGTGGCCTTGCTGATCGACGAGATCGACAAGGCCGACATCGAATTCCCGAACGACCTGCTGCGCGAACTCGACCGCATGGAGTTCTACGTCTACGAGACGCGCGAACTGGTGAAGGCCAAGCACCGGCCGGTGGTGTTCATCACCTCCAACAACGAGAAGGAACTGCCCGACGCCTTCCTGCGCCGCTGCTTCTTCCACTACATCAAGTTCCCCGATGCGGAGACGATGCAGCGCATCGTCGACGTGCACTTCCCCGGCCTGAAGAAAGAGCTGCTGACCGCGGCGATGAAGACCTTCTACGACGTCCGCAACCTGCCGGGCCTGAAGAAGAAGCCCAGCACCTCCGAGCTGCTGGACTGGCTGAAGCTGCTGCTGGCCGAGGACATCCCGCTCTCGGCGCTGCAGAGCAAGGACGAGAAGGTGGCCGTGCCGCCGCTGGTGGGCGCGCTGCTGAAGAACGAGCAGGACGTGTCGCTGTTCGAGAAGCTCGTGTTCATGCAGCGCCAAAACCGCTGACTAACCGCTGAAGGCCGCGGCCCCATGGCGCAGAACGCCCGCGAGGCGCTGATTGAAGGCCTGAGCGACGCCCTCTGCTTCGTGCTGGGCGCGCTCGCGGGCTTGCTCGTCGGCCGCTGGCTGGGCTTCGATGCCTTGGCCAGCGGCGCCTGGGACGGCCGCGCCATCATCGGCCTGGCTTTCGTGCTGCTGGGATGCGGCGCCGGCAAGTGGGCCGCCAACCGCTGGCGCGCGAAACGCCGCCCTCCCTCCAACTGAAGGATCCTGCCCGCATGCCCCCGCCCCGCATCCTTGAACCCCTCACCCTGGCAGGCCCGCATGCGCGGCTCGAGCCGCTCTCCGTGGTACATGAAGCAGGCCTGGTCGACGCGGTGCGCGACGGCGAGCTGTGGCGGCTCTGGTACACCTCCATTCCTTCCCCGGAAGGCATGGGCAACGAGATCCAGCGGCGCCTGGCGCTGCAGGCGGCCGGCTCGATGCTGCCCTTCACGGTGTTCGATGCGGCCGGCCGGATCGTCGGCATGACCACCTACATGAACATCGACGCGGTGCACCGGCGCGTCGAGATCGGGTCCACCTGGTACGCCGCAGGCGCGCAGCGCTCGCCGCTCAACACGCAATGCAAGCGGCTGCTGCTCGCGCACGCCTTCGAGCCGCTGGAGTGCATCGCGGTCGAGTTCCGCACGCACCGTTTCAACCAGCAGAGCCGCCGCGCCATCGAGCGCCTGGGGGCCCAGCTCGACGGCATCCTGCGCAACCACCAGCGCGCCGCCAACGGCACGCTGCGCGACACCGCGGTCTACAGCATCACCGCCGATGAATGGCCGACGGTGCGCGCGCACCTCGACCACCAGCTGGCCCGGCCGCGCTGAACGCCGGGGCCGACGCTCACCCGCTCCACGACAACAACACTCCGGAGACCGCATGGCCCGCAAGAAGCCCATCACCGTCGACGACCTGTGGAAGATGGAACGGCTGGGCAACCCCAGCCTGTCGCCCGACGGCGCGCACGCGGTGGTGGCCGTCAGCCGCTATTCGATGGAGCAGAACAAGGGCGCCAGCGCGCTGTGGCTGCTGTCCACGCTGGGCGGCGCCCCGCGCCAACTGACCGCCTGCGGCGACAAGGACGGCCAGCCGCGCTACTCGCCGCATGGCGACCGCATCGGCTTCACCGCCAAGCGCGAGCAGGAAGGCCGCAAGGACGAGGAGCAGCAGTTCTACGTCATCGCGCCGGATGGCGGCGAGGCGCGCCGCTGCGCCGAGGTGGCGACCGGCGTCGACGCCTTCAAGTGGTGCCCGGACGGCGAGCGCATCGTCTTCGTCAGCTGGGTCTGGCCGGACCTGAAGGGCCAGAAGGCGCAGGCCCAGGCGCTGAAGGAGTTCAAGGAGCGCAAGGAGACGGCCTACGTCACCGACCAGTCGTACTACCGCTACTGGGACCACTTCGTGCCGATGGGGCGCGCCGCCCACCTGCACGTGATGGAGCTGGGCACGGGCAAGGTGCGCGACCTCTTCGAAGGCACGCCTTACGAGCTGGTGCGCGGTGAACCGGACGCGAACAATTTCGACGTCTCGCCCGACGGCCGCCGCGTCGTCTTTGCCTACGATCCCGCGCCCGAGAAGCGCACCGACGGCCGCTTCGCGCTGGCCGAGGTCGATCTGCGCTCGGGCCGCATCGCCACCATCGTGCAGGACGCGGAATGGGACTTCTCCGCGCCGCGCTACAGCCCGGACGGCACGCGCATCGCGTTCCTTGCCAGCCACCAGGGCCGCAAGCACACGATGCCGTCGCAGCTGGCCATCTGGTCACGCGGCGACGGCCACGAGATCGTCAGCGCCGAGTGGGACCATGAGGTGCACGCGCCGCTGCTGTGGGAGGAAGACGGACTCGAACTGCTCTTCTGCACCGAGCAGAAGGCGCGCCGCCACCTGTGGCGCTTCGACATCGCCGACCGCCGCGCCGAGATCGTCGCCGAAGGCGGCTGGGTCACCGGCTTCGACAAGGCCGCCGGCACGCTGGTGAGCGTGGCCGACGCGGCCGACCACCCCTCGCGCATGCACGCGCTGCTGCCCGGCGAGCCGCCGCGCCGCATCGAGCGCTTCAATGACGCGCTGATGTCCACGCTGGAACTGGGCACCCACGAGGAAACCTGGGTCGAGGGCGCGCTGGGCGACAAGGTGCAGGTCTGGCTCTTCTACCCGCCCGGCTTCGACGCGAAGAAGAAGTACCCGCTGCTGCACGTGATCCACGGCGGGCCGCACACCGCCGTCGGCGACAACTGGCATTACCGCTGGAACAACCCCACCTTCGCGGCGCAAGGCTACGTGGTGGCGGCGGTCAATTACCACGGCTCGTCAAGCTTCGGCTATGCGTTCATGGACAGCATCACCCACCGCTGGGCGGAGCTGGAATTGCAGGATATCGAGGCCGCGACCGACATGCTGCTGAAGAAGCGCTTCATCGACAAGAAGCGCGTCTTCGCCACCGGCGGCAGCTACGGCGGCTACATGGTGGCGTGGATGAACGGCCACGTGCAGCCTGGACGTTATGCGGCCTACGTCTGCCATGCCGGCTGCTTCGACTGGACCGCGATGTTCGCCGACGACGCCTGGTCCTGGCATTCGAAGGAACTGGGTGCGTACTACTGGGACGACATGGCGCGCGTGAATGCGCAGAGCCCGCACACGTACGCGGGCGCGATGAGCACGCCCACGCTGGTGATCCACGGCGCGCTGGACTACCGCGTGCCCGACCAGCAGGGGCTGGCCTACTACAACACCCTGAAGGCGCGTGGCGTCGATGCGCGGCTGGTGTGGTTCCCGGACGAGAACCACTGGATCCTGAAGCCGCGCAACAGCCGGCTGTGGTACCGCGAGTTCTTCGGCTGGCTCGCCAAGCACGACCCTGCGGCCGGCGGCGCCTGAAGCGCTCCGAGGCACCGCCGCGCGGGCCGCGGCTTGGCCTCAGGGTTGGCCTCAGGCAGGGTCGGGGTGCCGTTGAAGGATGGCGACGAAGTCTGCGCGGTGCTCGATCAGGGCGCGCACCAGGCGCGGATCGAAGCGGCGGCCGCTTTCGCCGTACAGCCAGTCCATCACCTGCGGCAACGGCCAGGCCTGCTTGTGCACCCGGCGATTCGCCAGCGCGTCGAAACAATCGGCCAGCGCCACGATGCGGCCGTAGAGGTGGATGTCCTCGCCGCGCCGGCCGGCCGGGTAGCCGCCGCCGTTCCACCACTCGTGGTGCTGCTGGGCGATCACAGCTGCCGCGCGCAGCGCTTCGCGCCGCGAACGGCACAGCAGCCGGTGGCCGATCGTGGTGTGCTCCTTCACCAGCTCGAACTGTTCCGGGCTCAGGCCACCGGGGTGGCAGAGGATGGACTCGGCGATGCCGATCTTGCCGACGTCATGCATCGGCGCGGCCTGCCGCAGCAGCTGGCACTCGCGCTCGGGCAGCCCCACCAGCTCGGCGAGCCGGGCCGCGATCTCGCCCACCCGCATCACGTGGCGACCGGTGTCGGTGCCGCGCGCCTCGATCAGCTCGCACAGCATGTGGATCAGCTCCATCTGCGTGTTCGTCAGCTCGTCGTTGAGGTAGACGTTGTCGAACGCACTGCCCACGTTGGTGGCGAACAGCTGCAGCAAGTCGGCGTCGACTTCGTTCAGCATGCGCCGGGTGTGCAGGTAGATCAGGTTCTCGGCCAGGTTGGAGCTGCGGAAGTAACCTGCAAAGTCATTGTCGTCGACCAGGGTCCGGCCATCCTCGCGGGCCTGCATCAGCCGGCGCGAGACAGCGCCCGGAACCGCCTCGGACATCAGCCGCCCGACGGCATGCTCGTAGGCCCCGGTGCCGGCCAGGATGCGGAATTCGCGGCTTTCCTGCTCGCCCTCCCGCTCAGCGGAGAACCCGGCCGATTTCAGGTACACGCTGTCGGCGCCCAGGTGCAGCAGCGCGGTCAGCTGCTCCAGCACCCCGCGCGAGAACTGCGACAGTGACTGCGGCTCGAACAGGTTGCGCGACGCCGCGATGATCTGTTCCAGGCCGCGCCGGCTGCGCTCGATGGTCTGGATGTCGCGGTACGCGCGCAGCGCCGAGATCACGGTGGTCACGAGCTTCTGCGCGGTGAGCTCGGTCTTCTCCTTGTAGTCGTTGATGTCGTAGTTGACGACGACCCAGCTCTCCGGCGCCTGCCCGGGCTGGCCGGTGCGCAGGATGATGCGCACGAAGCGGTTGCGCAGCACGTCGCGCACGTAGCGCACCACGTCGAGGCCGGCGCTCTCGGTCTCCATCACCACGTCCAGCAGCAGGATGGCCGCATCGCCGTGCTCGGCCACCAGGCGCCGCGTGGCCTCGGCCGAATGCGCGCTCAGGAAGTGCAGGTAGCGGCCCTCGAATCGGAAGTCGCGCAGCACCATCTTCGAGATGCCGTGCACCGCATCGTCGTCGTCCGCGATGATGATCTTCCACGGTGTGCCGCTGGTCGGCGGGCCGCAGTCGGGCGCATCGTCCAGGGGCACGAAGGGCTGCGTCGAGTCGGCGAACGGCACGGTGCCGGTGGAGTCACGCCAGGTGGCCATGTTTTGCTCCTTCGGTGGCGGCCGCGGGCGGCAGCTCGGCAGCGGCCTCGGCACGTTCGCACGGAATCTCGATGCGGTAGGTAACCCCCTCGCCGGGGGCACTGTGGCCTTCGATGCGCCCCTTCAAGGTCTGCGTCACGACGTTGTAGACCACATGCAGGCCCAGGCCGCTGCCGCCCTGCCCGCGGCGGGTCGTGAAGAAGGGATCGAACATGCGCCGCGCGTGCTCGGCGCTCATGCCGTGGCCGTCGTCGCGGTAGGTCATCACCAGCGTCGCGCCCGTGCGCAGCACCTGCACCCGGATGCGGCCGGCGCTGCGGCCGTCGAAGCCGTGGACCAGCGAATTCATCACCAGATTGGTCAGCACCTGCGAATAAGCGCCGGGATAGCTGAGCAGCTCGATGTCGGGTGGACAGTCGATGTCGATGCTGTAGGGCGTGCGCTTGAGCTTGGGCTGCAGGCTGCGAACCACGTCGGCCAGGTAGGCGCCGAGCCTGAAGCGCCGCTGCTGTTCGCTCGACTGGTCCACCGCGACGAGCTTGAAGCTGCGCACCAGCTCGGCCGCGCGCCGCAGGTTGCTGGCGATCGAGCCGCTGGCCTCGGCCCCGGCGCGCAGCAGCTGGTCCACGTCGCCGCGCCGGGCCTGGCCGGCCAGGTACAGCTGTTCGAACTGCCGCACCTGCTCCTCCAGGTAGGTGGCGGCGGTCAAGCCCAGCCCGACCGGGGTGTTGATCTCGTGCGCCACGCCGGCCACCAGCCCGCCCAATGCGGCGAGCCGCTCCGACCGCATCAGTTCCTCCTGCGCGAGCACGAGCTGCGTGACATCGGCCGTGGTGCCCCGGTAGCCGACGAAGCTGCCGTCGGCATCGGCCACCGGCTTGCCGCTGACGCGCAAATGCAGCGTCCCGCCGTCGCGGCTGCGCACGGCCACCTCCAGCCCGCGGAAGGGCAGCCGCTGCTCGATGGCCTGGCGCTGCGGCAGCGCGCGCGGATCCGCGGCTGCGGCGGCGCCGACCAGCTCCCAGAAGCCGCGGCCGAGCATCTGCGCCTCCGTCAAGCCGGTGTCGTCGTAGAAGCGCCCGGAGAGGTAGGTCAGGCGCAGCCCGGCATCGGTCTCCCAGAACCAGTCCGACGCCGATTCGGCGAAGTCCTGGAAGCGACGCTGGCTGAGCCGCACCTCGGCGGTCCGCTCCTCGACCCGGCGTTCCAGCTCGTCATAGGCCCGTTGCAGCGCCTGCTCGTTGCGCTTGCGTTCGGTGACGTCGGTGATGGTGGAGATGAACCCGCCGCCGGCCATCGGCTTGCCGCGCACCTCGATCACCACGCCATTGGGCCGCTCGCGTTCGAGCACATGCTCGCGCCCGCGCATCAGCGCCACGCGCTCGGCGACGATGCGCTCGATGTCGCCGGGCCCGTACTCGCCGCGCGCGGCGTTGAACCGGATGAAGTCCTCGAAGCGGGTGCCGACGGCACCGAAGCGCGGCGGCATGTCCAGGAGTTCGAGCAGGCGGCGATTCCAGACGATGAGGCGCAGGTCGGCGTCGAACATGTTGATGCCCTGCGGCACGTTCTCGATCGCTTCGCGCAGGCGTTCCCAGTTGGCCTGGATGGCCAGCGATGCCTCGGACAACATCGCCGCCACGCCGTCCAGGTCGGCATGGCGTTCGCGGATGGCCGAGGCGATGACGACCCGCGCCATCGCCGCGCCAATCACGCCGGCGAGCAGCCGCTCGGCGAAATCCACGCTTTCGGCATCGGCGCGCTGCGCGGGGTCGGCGGCACGCCGATGCTGCGCAGCGTGCTCCGCGAAAGCGCGCCGCACGGTGGCCTCGTCGACGAAGCGCGCGACCAGCGCCTGCAGGTCCGCCAGCGTCGCGTCCGCGGCCCAGCTGCGGGTGAGCCCGATCGCGCGCTGCGCGAAGGCGTCGACGAAGGCCTGCGCCTGCGTGCGTTCGACCAGGCTGCTGCGTGTGCGCAGCGACACCGCGACATAAGCGCCAATGTTCGCGGCCATGCTCCACCACAGGCTGTGGCTGATCTCGTCCAGGCCCTGCAGGCCGAACAGCGCCTGCGGCTTCAGCCAGGCCCAGCCGAAGAGACCCTGCTCGACGAAGCCCGCCGGCAGCCAGCCCGATCGAGCGAACGACGGCAGCAGCAGCGTGTAGGCCCAGACGACGAACCCGGCGGCCAGCGCAGCCTGCGCGCCGCGCCGGTTGCCGAGCTTCCAGTACAGGCCGATCACCAGGGCCGGCGCAAACTGCGCCGCGGCCGCGAACGACACCAGGCCGATGCTGACCAGCGCATGCGAGTCGCCCACGACGCGCACGTACACGTAGCCCAGCAACAGCACGAAGACGATGGCGGCACGGCGGATCGCCTTGACGCGGCCGCTCAGGTCGCCGCGTTGCTGCAGCGCGGCCCTGCGCAGGGCCAGGGGCATGACCAGGTCGTTGCAGATCATGGTCGCCAACGCGATCGTCTCGACGATGATCATGCCGGTGGCCGCCGACAGCCCGCCGACGAAGGCCAGCAGCGCCAACGCCGCCTGGTCGCCGCGGATCGGCAGCGCAAGCACGAAGGTGTCGGCGCTGACGCGGCCGCCGTCGAAAGTCAGCAAGCCGGCCAGCGCGATCGGCAGCACGAACAGGTTGATCAGCACCAGGTACAGCGGAAAGATCCAGCGCGCCCGGGCGAGGTGCGACTCGTCGGTGTTTTCGACGACGGCCACCTGGAACTGGCGCGGCAGGCAGACGATGGCGGTCATCGCCAACCCGGTCAGGGCCCAGAAGCGCCCGCTGCCGAGCGCGTTGCCGAAGTCCAGCACGCGATCGAAGCGCCGGTCCGCCGCAGCGCGTGCGAACAAGTCTTCCACGCCGCCGAAGAGGCCCCAGCACACGTACACGCCCACCGCCAGGAAGGCCAGCAGCTTGACCAGCGACTCCAGTGCCACCGCGCCGACCATGCCGCGGTGCTGTTCGGTGGCGTCGACCTGGCGGGTGCCGAAGACGATGACGAAGAGCGCCATCGCCAGCGCCACGTAGAGCGCGGTGTCGGCATACAACGGCAGCGCCGCCAGCGCGGTGGGGGTGGCCACCGCCGGGTAATGGCGCAGCAGTTCGAAGCTGGACGAGACCGCCTTCAGCTGCAGCGAGATGTAGGGCGTGATGCCGATCACCGCGATCACGGTGACCATGCCGGCCAGCGCCTGGTCCTTGCCATAGCGGGCGGAGATGAAGTCGGCGATCGTCGTGATGTGCTGCGTCTTCGAGATGCGCACGATCTTGCGCAGCAGCGGCTGGCAGAACACGAAGACCAGGATCGGACCGATGTAGATCGGCAGGAATCCGATGCCGTCGACCGCCGAGCGACCGATGCTGCCGTAGAAGGTCCACGAGGTGCAGTACACCGCGATCGACAGTGCGTACACCCAGGCCGGCCCTGCACCGGTGGTGGCGGCACCTTCGCCGCGCCGTCGGCGATCGATCGCATGGGCGACCGCGAACAGCAGGTACAGGTAGGCCGCGGCGACGGCGGCGACCATCACTCCACCCATCGGGCACGCCCTCCTGGTCCGGGCCGCCACTGCGCAGCCGATGCCGCTCCCTGCTGGCTTCAGCGCAGTCTGCACCCGGGCCGGGCACGGTGCAATCGGCTCTTCCCCCGGTCAGGGGCAGCACCGATGGGGGCGATCCGCAGCGCACGCCCAGCAGCTTCGGCAATCCGCCCCGGACGGGCATGGCTCTCGGGCGGGCAGGCGCCCGCCGGCATCAGGGCGTCGCCAGCCGTGCCACCACGGTGCGGTTGCGCCCCGTGTTCTTGGCCTGGTAGAGCGCATGGTCCGCGCGCTCCAGCAGCTGCGCCGTCGACTCGTCGGCATCGGCGCACAGCGCGGCGCCGATCGACACGGTGAGCCGGATCGGCTGGCCGCGCCAAGTCGTCTCGGCATCGCCGATCATCTGGCGCAGGCGCTCCGCGGCGCGGCGCACCGTCATCTGCTCGGCCCGCGGCAGCAGCACGCCGAATTCCTCGCCGCCCAGGCGGCCGATCACGTCGACCTCGCGCGCCGAGGCGGCCAGCACCTGCGACACCGTCAGCAGCACCGCATCGCCGGCGGCGTGGCCCATCGTGTCGTTGATCTTCTTGAAGTGGTCGATGTCGATCATCAGCACGCCGAAGGGCTCGCCGAAGCGGCCGAGCCAGCGGTGCTGGGCCTCCAGCTGGCGATTCCACTCGGTGCGGTTGTAGAGGCCGGTCAGTGCATCGCGCTGCGACAAGTGCCTGAGCTTGCGCACCAGGCGCAGCAGCACCATCACCGCCAGGTTGCCGTGCAGCAGCAGCACCAGCAGCAGGATGAGCAGCGCGGAAGCGACGTTCAGCGGCGTGTCGGCCGGCAGCGGCTGCAGCGCCGGCCCAGGCCAGGGCGGCAGCAGACCCGCGCCGGCACGCAGCACGAAGAGCGCCACGCCCGCCACCTGCGGCGACACCAGCAGGAAGGCATTGCGCTCGCCGAATTCGCTGCGCAGCGCCGGGTAGGCCTGCGTGCTGCTGCGCAAGAGGACCCAGGCCATCGCGAGGCAGGCGGCGATGAGCTGCGCGCCGGCCTGCCATTCCCGCGGCAACAGCTGGCAGGCGGCCTGCACGCCGGCGAAGACCACCAGCGTGGCCATGGCTTCGCCATCGTGCAGCGGCCGGCGCAGGAAGCGCAGCATGCCGCGGCGGATGGCCAGCAGCGCCGCCACCGCCAACACGTTGCCCAGCGTGGTGGCGGCCCAGTCCGGCGCCCAGCCGCGCATCAGCAACAGCGCCAGCGCGGCCATGCCGATCAGCGCCGACAGGCTCCACAGCCGCGCCGCGCGGCGCGACAGCTCCAGCGCCCGCGCGGCCATCGTCCAGCCGGCCGCCACCACCCCGAGCAGCAGCAACAGGGTGAGCATGGTGAGGGCGACGTTTCCCAGCATCGCCCGGTCATCGACCCGCACCGCTCACAACTTGAGACAAAGCGCACCACATCCGCATGGAGCATGCCAGCCCGCTTCGCCCTTCGTGAACTGCAGCACGTGGGCTGCCGCTATGCTCAGGGCCTCCTGCGCCGCTCGAGCCGTGGTCGCGCCGACCACTCCACCGCCATGCTGATCAATTTCTTCTACACGCTGCGCGCGGCCAAGCTGCCGGTCTCGGTCAAGGAATACCTGACGCTGCTGGAAGCCATCAAGGCGGAGGTGATCGGCCCATCGGTCGACGAGTTCTATTACCTGGCCCGCACCACGCTGGTAAAGGACGAGGCCAACTTCGACAAGTTCGACCGCGCCTTCGGCGCCTATTTCAAGGGCGTGGAACTGATCGCCGACTTCACCAAGGAAGTGCCGCTGGAGTGGCTGCGCAAGAACCTGGAGCTGCAGCTGAGCCCCGAGGAGATCGCCAAGATCCAGAAGATGGGCTGGGACGAGCTGATGGAGACGCTGAAGAAGCGCTTCGAGGAACAGAAGGAACGCCACGAAGGCGGCAACAAGTGGATCGGCACCGGCGGCACCAGCCCCTTCGGCGCCTACGGCCAGAACCCGCAGGGCATCCGCATCGGCCAGGACAAGGGCCGCAACAAGAGCGCGGTGAAGGTGTGGGACCAGCGCGCCTACAAGGACTACGACGACACGCTGGAGCTGGGCACCCGCAACATCAAGGTCGCCCTGCGCCGGCTGCGCCGCTTCGCCCGTGAGGGCGCGGCCGAGGAACTGGACCTGGACGACACCATCCACTGCACCGCCGCCAACGCCGGCCTGCTCGACATCAAGCTGGTGCCCGAGCGCCACAACAAGGTGAAGGTGCTGCTGCTGATGGATGTGGGCGGCACGATGGACGAGCACATCCACCGGGTGGAGGAACTGTTCTCGGCCGCGAAGACCGAGTTCAAGCACCTGGAGTTCTATTACTTCCACAACTGCGTCTACGACTTCATGTGGAAGAACAACCGCCGCCGCTACAGCGAGAAGACACCCACCTGGGACATCATCCGCAAGTACAACAAGGACTACAAGCTGGTCTTCGTCGGCGACGCGACGATGAGCCCCTACGAGATCCTGCAGCCCGGCGGCAGCGTCGAATACAACAACGAGGAACCCGGCGCCGAATGGCTGCAGCGCCTGACGCATGCGTTCCCGAAGTTCGCGTGGATCAACCCCGAGCCGCAAGGCGTGTGGCAGTACCGCCAGAGCATCTCGGTGATCCAGCAGCTGATGAACCAGCGCATGTTCCCGCTGACGCTGGCGGGGCTCGAAGGAGCGATGCGGCTGCTGAGCAAGTGAGGCGCCGCGCCTTCGAGAGACCGGCCGCCATCGCGTCTGCCCGGGTGGCGCGGGGCCTGCGCCGGCTGCTGCTGGCCGCCAGCCTGCTGCCCGCCGCGTTGCTGGGCGCCTGCTCGTCCTTGCCGCTGCCATTGCCGCTGGCGCAGCGCAGCGGCCTGGAGCCGCCGCCGCCCATCCTGCTGCAGGTCGACGCGCCGCCCGCGCTGCGCCCGCTGCTGGAGCGGCACCTGGACCTGGCGCGGCTGGCGCAGATGCGCGGCGACGAGCCGCTGGACGAGACCGAGTGGGCGCGCCTGGTCGCGGCCGCTCCGGCACAGGTGCGCGAGCTGGCGCAGACCGAGGGCTACTTCGAGGTCCAGGTCCGGGTCGAACGCGCCCCGGGGCCGCCACCGCGGGTGCGCGTCATCGTGCAGCCCGGTCCCCAGGTGCGCGTGGCCCAGCTGCAGGTGCAGACCGCCGGCCCGCTGGAGGAGCGCGCCGCCGCCGGCGATGCGGCCGCACGCGCGCTGCAGCAGCAGTTGCAGCACACCGCTCCGCTGGAGCCCGGCAGGGTGCTGCGCGACGCCGACTGGCGCGAGACCAAGCTGCGCCTGCTGACCCGCCTGCGTGCCGCCGGTTACGCATCGGCCACGGTCAGCGCCAGCGCAGCCGACGTCGACGTGCCGGCGCGCAGCGCGGCGCTCTCGGTGGTGCTGGACAGCGGCCCGCTGTACCGCGCCGGCCCGCTGCAGGTCGATGGCCTGCAGCACCACGACCAGGCCACCGTGCGCCACCTGGCCGGCTTCGGCCCCGGCGCGCCGCTGACCGAGAGCCGCCTGCTCGACTACCAGGACCGGCTGCAGAAAAGCGGACTCTTCGAATCGATCTCGGTCACCTTCGAGCCCGATCCGCAGGCCGCCCCGGCCACGGTGGTCAACGTCCGCCTGAAGGAACTGCCGCTGCAGCAGGCCACCGTGGGCCTGGGCTACAGCACCACCGCCGGCCCGCGAACATCCCTGGAGCACCTGCACCGCCGGCCCTTCGGCTGGGGCCTGACGGCCTACAACAAGCTCGAGTGGGGCCGCGACCAGCAGCGCTGGAACGGCGACTTCCAGACCCACCCGGGCGAAGGCTTCTACCGCAACCTGCTGGGCGTGCAGTTCGAACGCCTGAAGGGCGACGAGGACACCGTGCTGACGCAGCGCCTGCGCCTGGGCCGCACCACCGACACGCCGCGCATCGAACGGCTGTACTTCGGCGAAGTGCTGCGCTCGCGCCAGGAGCTGGTAAACGGCCCCACCATCGACGCACGGGCCTACAGCGCCAACGTGCACTGGCTGGTGCGCCGGCTCGACAGCGTGCTGCTGCCGACGCAGGGCTACACCGCCTCGCTGCAGCTGGGCGCTGGCATGGCACACAGCAACGCCGGCGAGCGCGGGCCCTTCGGCCGCGTCTACACCCGGTTGACCGGCTACCTGCCGATCGGGGCGGACTGGTATGGCAGCGGCCGCATCGAGGCCGGCCAGGTGATCAAGCGCGACGCGGTGCTGGTGCCCGATGCCCTGGGCTTCCGCGCCGGCGGCGACGAATCGGTGCGCGGCTACGGCTACCGCGAGCTGGCGCCCGAGCGCAACGGCCGCATCATCGGCGGCGACGTGCTGCTGACCGGCAGCCTCGAACTGGCGCGGCCGGTGCTGCCGTCGCTGCCGTCGGTCTGGGGCGCCGTGTTCGTCGATGCCGGCCGCGCCGCCAGCGCCTGGAACAGCTACAAGCCGGCCTTCGGCTACGGCGTCGGCCTGCGCTGGCGCAGCCCCATCGGCCCGCTGCGCGCGGACCTGGCCTACGGCGAAGAGGTCCGCAAGCTGCGGCTGCACCTGTCCGTGGGCATCACCTTCTAGCGCCGGATGGACGCGTCCACCCCGACCCCACCCGATCCCGCGTCGCCGCCGCGCCGGCGCGGCCCGCTGTGGTGGCTCAGCATCGCGGCGCTGGTAGTGGCGCTGGTCGCCGGCACCGGTGCCATCCTGATCGGCCTGGCCTGGACCACCGAGCCGCCGCTGGCCTGGCTGCTGGCCCGCGTGCCCGGGCTGACCGTGGAGGGCCTGCGCGGCACGCTGCGCCAGGGCGATTTCACGATCCGCCGCGTCGACTGGCGCCTGCCCGACGGCGCGCGCCTGCGCATCGACGACCTGCGCCTCGACGGCCTGGCTTGGCGCGGCCTGTACGCGATGCAATTGCGCTCGGCGCGGGCCGAGCGGGTGCAGTTCGACAGCGGCCCGCCCTCGCCCACCCCGCCGAAGGTCCCGGATCAGTTGACGCTGCCGATCCGCTTCACGGTGCTGGCGCTGCAGGCCGGCACGCTGCAGGTCGACCGGCTGCCGCCGATGCGCCGCGTGGCCGGCGCACTGGCGCTGGGCGACGACGCCGGCGCGCGCCACCGCATCGAGCTGCAGTCGCTCGACTGGGAATCCGCGCGGCTGCAAGGCCGCGCCGAGATCGGCAGCACCGGCGCGCTGGCGGTGAAGGCGCAGCTGCACGCGCGTGCGCTGGGCGGCGGCCTGTGGTCGGCGCAGGCCGCGGCCTCCGGCCCGCTGCACAAGCTGGCGGTGACCGCCTCGGCCGAGGGCCGCACCAGCGCCCAGGCCGGCCCGCTGGCGCTGCAGGCCGAGGCCACCGTCGCGCCCTTCGCGGCCTGGCCGCTCGCCGCGCTGAAGCTCACGACGCGGCAACTCGACCTCGCTGCACTGTCGCCCCGGCTGCCGAGCACGCTGATCGACGGCGAGGCTGAACTCAGCAGCAGCGGACTGGACCAGCCCGCGGCGGCCCGCATCACGCTCGGCAATGCCCGTCCCGGCCGCGTCGACGAGGGCCGGCTGCCGCTGCGCGCGCTGGACCTGGCGGCGGAAGGCGAGCCGCGCCACCCCGAGCGCCTGGCGCTGAAGCGCTTCGACCTGCGACTGGGCAACGAGCGCAGCGAGGCCGGCCGTGCCGGCGGCAGCGGCCGCTGGGCGGATGGCCGGCTCGAGTTGGCGATCACGCTCGACGGCCTGCTGCCCGAACAGCTCGACCGCCGCGCCGCGCCGCTGCAAGTCAGCGGGCCGCTGACGCTCGAAGTGAGCGGCCTGGCAGCGCCGGGTGCACCACCAGCCACAGCGCAGGCCTTCGCCCTGGCGCTCAAGGGCCGCCTTGCCGGCCGCAGCCTGGATGGCAGCGGACTGCCGGTGCGCCTGCAGCTGGAGGCCGACGGCGACGCACGCCGCTGGACCCTGCGCGAGGCCAGCGCCGAGGCCGGACCCGCCCGCGCCAGGGTCCAGGGCCAGGCGACACGCGAGGATGCCGGATGGCGCATCGCCGCGAAGGCGCAGCTGCAGCGCTTCGACCCGCTGCCGTGGTGGCGCGGGGCGGAAGGCTCGGCCTGGCGCCGCGGCCCGCACCAGTGGAACGCCACGCTGGACACCCGCCTGCTGTGGCGCGACAAGCCGCCCGCGCGCCCTGTGCCCACGCCCTGGCCTGCCGCGCTCAGCGGCGAGCTGGACCTGCGCGCCACCGACAGCCGCCTGGCGGGCGTGCCGCTGGCCGGCCGGGCCACCGTCCGCCTGGCCGATGCGGGCGCCCATGCCGAGCTCGACGCTGAGCTCGGCGGCAACCAGGTCACGGCCCAGGCCGACACCACGCCCGATGGCCTGCCGATCCGCTGGCAACTAAAGGCGGACGCCCCGGCACTGGCCACGCTGGCCCCGGCGATGGCCATCGCCGCCGAGCTGCAGCCCACCGCGGCCGGGTGGTTGCCCAGTGCCGGCGCGGTGCAGGCCGAAGCCAGCGGCGAGGGACGCTGGCCGCAGCTGCGCACCCGCGGCCAGCTGCGCGCGCGCGGCCTGCGCAGCCGTAATGCCGCGCTGGCCGAGGCCGACCTGCGCTGGGAACGCGGCGACGGCGCCGACCCCCGGCTGCTGCTGCGCCTGAACGTGCGCGGCCTGTCGCATGGCATCCCGTCGCTGGAACGCGTCGAGGCCGAGGTCGACGGCACGCTCGCGCAGCACCGCCTGCGCCTCGACGCCGACACGACGCTGCGCCCGCCGGCCTGGACCGAGCCGCTGCTGGGTGCCGCCGGCACCGGGTCGCGCGTCTCGCTGGAAGGACGCGGCGCCTGGACCGGTGCCGCGGACGGCCACCGCTGGGCCTTCAGCGGCGTGCGCTTGCAAGGCGGTGCGCGGGACGCGGCCGGCGTGCGGCCCTGGTTGGCCGCCAGCGAGCTGGCCGGCCAGGTTCAGCTCGGCGCCGATGGCGGCCTGCGGGCGCTGCAGCTCGACCCCGGCCGCCTGCAGCTGCTGACCACCGGCCTGCACTGGCGCGAAGCCGGCTGGCAGGCCGGCGCCCGTGCTGGCGACGCCGGCCGGTTCGCGCTGGCGGCCGAACTCGAATCCTTCGACGTCGCCGCGCTGCTGCAGCGCCTGCAGCCCAACTTCGGCTGGAGCGGCAACCTCACCGTCGGCGGACGCATCGCGCTGCGCCACGCCGGCCGCTTCGATGCCGACATCGTGCTCGAACGCGGCAGCGGCGACCTGGGCGTCACGGACGAACTGGGCTAGAC